>ERZ795052.771-NODE-771-length-46644-cov-5.975359_pt1 | contig 46644 bp, 62 predicted proteins | sample MGYA00375136_ERZ795052 | MGnify/ENA primary metagenome ERZ795052 (study PRJEB30181, sample SAMN05720156) | activated sludge metagenome | isolation source: Anaerobic digester | place: Japan | collected 2015-05-26 ... | reverse complement strand
AACGAATCTGAGAGCGGATTTCATTGTCGGCACTTGCCCGGTCAATGAACTCATTCGCCGCAATCTTGATTGCCTTGGCCGCAGCAGCGTTATAGGCGTCCTCATCCGTTCGCTTCAGTTCTGCGTTATTCTTTACGAAGTCGCGCCATGACTTTTCATGCCCGAAGAAAACAGATGCCTTGATAGGAATCATTGGCGCCTTGATTTCTTTGCCTAGAACCTCTTTGGCGTACAACATGCGCGGCGCAAGATAGGTTCTGAACAGGTCAGCAACCTTCTTTGGCGACTGGACGCGAGCGTTCTTTACCGCATCCCATAGTTGAGAAATGAACGACTGCCCATCGTCGCCAAGTTCTCTTGCGACGTTCATGCGCTCATAGAACGCATCGGCTTTCTTGGCCGTTACTTTCTTGTAATTGAACTCAGGGAAGCGTGCCGTATAGGCGTCACGATCAAACACCGGAACGCTGTTCTCGGGGTCAATCATTCCCTTGTCTGCGATCAGCGTTATCTCGCCAAAGTCAGTGAATGGCGACGATAGCTTTGTGATTCCAATTGAAGGAACGGGAATGCCGCCAATAGATGCAGCGTGTAGAACATTCTCAGCAGAAAGATTATGAATGGCGACAAGTTCCTCACCCGCGGGAGCATCGCTTACTTTGCTATACCGAATACCATCATCGGTTTCCGCCTCTTTCTTGGCGTCGACCGCAGCGGGCTTGTCGTCAGCAAAGTAAGCGTGCGCAGCCATACGGAGTTTCCGGCCAGCACTTCCTTTGCCTGAATACTGGCTTGCTCCGATCAGGCTTCCAACGGCCATGTCTAGCTGATCTTCAATCTTCGCGCTCTTACCAAAGAACCCTTCGTTGAATTGCTTTGTAACGGCAGATTCCATATCAAGCACTTGCTTGAATGCGTCGTCAGGGTTTTCTGAAATGAACTCAATCGCCTTCTTCATTGCTGAAGTAGTGTTTTGTGCGGCCTCGATTGAACGGCGTCGGCGGCTTTCGTTGATTGCAGAGATAGACATTGACCCATTCTTTCCTGGGCCATCACCAACAAGTTCTATCTGCTTGCGGTTCGACTTGTATTTGCGTGCCGCAAGTTCTGCCGCAACAGCATTCGTAGCCTCAATCTCTCCGGTCAGCATGGCAATGGCAGCATCAACTCGATCCGCCTTGTCTTGCGCTTGCTGTGCTAGTTGCGATTCGTTGATTGCCTTGTCTTCGGCGGATTGCGGATCGCCGAACAATTCTGCAAGCCAGTCGTCCGATTTGTCTATTTTGGCGTCTGCCGTGTCAGCCGGCTTGGCGGTTTCCTTGATTGAGTCGTCGCCCAGGACCGGCGCACTGCGTAGCCAGCCTGTCAGCTTTGCTACGACTTGCTCCTTGGTCTGCCCAGCCGGCCGAATGGCTTCGCCGTTGAGAAGCACCCACGGCTTTGCCGCGTTCTGGTCATCCGGAAGCAGGCGAACAATTCCGTTGAGTCCGTTCGCCGCCGGCATGTAATAGGCGTACATCGGCACGCCGTTCATCAGTTGGTTCTGTGTGATGGCCGCGTAGGCTTCGTCGGCCAGAGCGCCAGGAACGCGGCCGTAGCCGGAAGGCTTGCGCTGGTCATCTGTGATCGGAAGCCCCTTGGTCGGCAACTTCGTGTGCCACTCCGGAGTAGCTGGCTGAACTACTGCGTCCTTGGCTGCACGCCCGTCAGCCGTGAAGAGTCCCGTCTGCATTCCTTGCGGTTTAGGCTGGCTCTGCTGGCCCAGCGAAAACGGTACGGCATCGCGTTCGCGGTCTGCCTGCGCCTTGTTTGGCGTCGTTGGTTCGCCATCCTGCTGCTGCGCGAATTGCTCGGCAGCTTGTTCGTTCGTCTGCTGGTCTAGGCCGAAGTTGCTTTGTTCGTCGTCGCGTTGACGTGCTTGCGCATCTTCCGCCCGATTTCCATTCCGACCAGCGCCGCTTTCTTGGCCCGGTCCTGCGGTAATTTCTTCGCTTTCTCGTTGAGCCTGCGAATTTTTTGCAAGTTCGTCATTGATTTCTTCCTCAGTAAAGCCGAGCGCACGCATTCCGGCTCGGGTTGCATTGTCGTCTTGCTTGCCATTCTCGCCGAAAGCAAATTCGGCAAAGTCGTTGGCCAGCGATTGTTCGTCAAAGGACAGGTCATTGAAGCCCGTTTCGTCCTCGACGATTTCCTGCGCAGCAAGTTCGGCGTCAATCCGATCTTGCTCTTCCTGCATCATCTTGTCGAATTCTTCTTGGTCCCGTTCCTGGCGAACCTCGATTGCCTGCGCTGTATATACAGGATCGCCGGCAAGCTCCTGCTTGAACAAGTCAATGGCGTCGTTCTTCGTTGCATCCTGCGGCAGATAGCCGTACTGCTGCATGGCCTCGCGCATGCCGTCGAAAGACATGCCGCCTTTCTTGTGCAGCGGAAGTGCGAAGCCAAACGAGATCGGCATCCGGCGCTTCTTGCCAAGCTGGCCATCCTTCTTTACCTTGGCCGACGTTTCGTAGGTGATGTCGTTCGAGTCAATTCCATTGGACAGAAGCTCGTCGGTGTCCATGCCGCCGGCTTTGGCGATGGCGGCGAACATGGAATCTTTCTCGGGGTCGATCTTGTTGCGTGCCGGTTTCGGCTTTGATGCTGGCGCCTTGTCCTGCTTGGCTTCGTGGGCTGCGTCGGTTTTCGGCTGTGATACGGATGGCTGCAACTCAGCCATAACATCATCGACTTCGCCGGATAGATCAGGGCGCTTGCGCTTGATGTACTCGGCCATTTTCTGACGGTCGATATTGCCTTGAGCAAGAACGCGCTCGACATCTACCTTGCGCAACTTGTCGATAGAATCAGCAGCGAACAGGATTCGTTTCTCGATATTTAAATCTGGATCGCTTCCGGCGTCGACCGCAACATCTTTCTTGATCGGCGCTTGCTCAGAAACTGATTCCGTTTTGGAAACCGTTGCAGCAGCAGGCTTCTCGTTCTTGATCGTGTTTTGATTCCCGGCGATCAGCTTGGCGCGGTTCGCCTCGGTAATCGCATCCCAAGCCTGAGTCGCCACGCGCACGCCGCCCAGGTTCATGCCGCGAATCTTGCCGGCCCACCCGGCGCGAGCGACAAGTGCCTCGCGCTCTACGGTCGTCATGCGGGTCCAGCCGATAGGATCTTCGACGGGCGCTGCATTCGATACAGCGCCCGGCTGTTTTAGCACTTCGGTTTCGGCTTGCCCATTTTCGGCTCCCTTCACTTGTTGGGGCTGCTCGCTTTTCACCGGAGCGGCTTCGGGTTTGTTTGTGTATCTGGTAACGAGATCCTTAATTTTTTGATCGATGGATGAACGCTCGGCAGATCCAGTTTCCGTTTTTGCTCTTGCCTGCAACAACTCAACAAGTTGCCCACGGCTTACCGCTCCTGGCGGAACAAATGCCGTCCCATTGCTTGATCCATCAGCGTTCATAACGCTCTTTTTATCAACCAACTTTCCGTCTTTATTCAAGACCATCGTTAGCGGATTGGCGTCGCCACTTCCTTTCCGGACCTCATATACCAGTGCGCCCGCATCAGCGACCGGATCAAGTTGATTCGATCCTTTCTTATGTTCATCAATACGAATACGGTATCCGTTCGGTCCTTCGATGAAGTCGCCTAGTTTTGGCGCCTGATTGCCACTATTTCCTGCCTTTAGTGCAGGTACAGATTCACTATCTGCGCTTGCTTTCGGTGCAGAAATCTTTCCACGGCGCTGAAGCTCTGCAATTGCCGCTTCCTTGTGGCCATTCTTTCCGTTCTTCGACAAGTAGTTAAGCTGCGCATGGGTTCGATTGCTTAGATCGATTCCCTGGCCTTGGCTCGTAGCTTGCGCGGCAGTAGCCCCAGCTTTCGGAGCATTCGCTTGTGGCGCCTCTTTAGCCACTTGCGCAGGGCTGGCAGCATTGGTCTGTCCTCCGGTAGTCGGTGCCATGGCGGCGATTCCCGCCAACGTTCCCGAAGCTGGAGCAGTCGCGTTCGGCTGCGCCTCGGCAGGCGTGCCGGCTTTGCCCTCGGGGGTTGTATTCTGTGCAGCCTGTGCTGCGGCCTGCTGCGCTACTGCGGAAGCATGGGCGCCCGTCTGAACGGCAAGGTTCGCCGCAGCCGATAGCGCACCGACCACGGGGATAATAGGAGCCGCAGCAATGCCCATTCCTGGCGGCGCAATATCGGGTTGCTGGGTAGATTCTTCGTCGGCCAGTTGTTGCAGACGATTGGCCGACTGCTCAACAGCATTTTCCGCCTTTGGTCGGTCGCGTGTAATGTCGGCTGAAGCCAGTTGCGAACGCAAGTAGTCTTCCATCGTGACGGGAATTTCAAGTCCGTCTTTTCCGGATACGTGGCCAACTACCTCGCCGAACGCTGATTCCAAATCTTTCGCATACTGGGTTCGCTCTGTGTCGTTCATCGGCTTATTGCCAATGCCGAGCAGAGAATCGATGCGCTCCTGAAGCGGATCCGGATCAGTGACTAGGTTGATGCTTTCCTTGGGAATAGGAACAATTGGAGAATCATTCTTTTCCGCACCGGGTTTGGCGCTCAGTGCGCCCATCGCACCACCCATGGCGCCGCCGGCCACCAATCCGCTGACGGCCTGTTCTGCCAATCCGGAATCCCAAGGCTTATTGGTGCCAAGGTTTTGCCATACCTGTTCCTGCATCGATTGCGGCAATTCTTCCAGCACACCTTCAGAGAAAGCAGACTTACCAGCAGCGGCCAGTCGGCCACCAGACAACCCTGTTTTTGCCGTCGAACCGACATCGCGCAATGCCATGTTGGCCTCAACGTCACCAAGTCTAGGAATCTTCGACACACCACGGGAAATACCACCCGTGATAGCACCGGCAACACCTTGCATAGCACGGTCGGCAAAGGATGCATCCGGGTTTTCATGCTCGACTTGCTGCGTATTCTGGCCAGCCGTCAGAAGCCCTTCATTGACGGCAGAGTATCGACCGGCTGAATTGGCAAGGGCGGCATCAGCAGCTTCCTGTGTCATCGTCCCGGCCTTGACCGCTTCGCCGTACTTGGCTGCTGCCGGAGCCAACATCTTGGCCGTACCCTTGGCAATCGCCTTCATGCCCCCATAGTTCTCAGTCGCCAGAGCGACGGCTGCGGCTGGGTTCTTGATGAATGCTGGCGCACCTTCAGCGATTCCGCCAATGAACTTTTCCAGCATGCCGCCGCCAGCATCGGCCGCGTTCTGCTCACCTCGAACGAACGCCTCATGGGCATTCTGCTTGGCCTGTTTCATTTCGGGCGAATACAGATCGCCAAGCGTGTTTGAAAGCTGTGTTGGACGCGCCCAATTTGGAACGCCTACTGCATCAGCCGCTTCGCCTATCGGGTTAACGACAGCATCAACCGCCTTGCCGGCCAGTCCGTTTGTCGGAATATCTAGAAGGCCAACTGCCGCACCCGGCAAGTCAGCAATGCCCTTGGCAATACCAAGCGGAACATCGGCAATACGACGCGCTGCGCTGCTAGTTTCTTTCTTCTTGCCAACCGGCGAAGCAATATCGGACCAGTCGTCCATTGATGCAGTTACCGGCGAGGCAATATCCGACCAATCTTCCTTGCTCATATCAATTCACCACCATGGGGCCATTTGGAGTCATTACGGTTTGCCCGGGCTTGACTGCCCCGGACTTGATAGCGGCCTGAAGCTCTGCCTTGCTGGCAAATGACGGGCCTTGTTGCTGATTTCCACCCGTCAAGCTACGGGCGTTGCCCGTTCGCTCGTCGATCACGAACACTTGGTCCGGGTTCTTTCCATCAAGGGTTTGCCCACCGGCTGCATGGATAGCCTTGTACGACGGCGTATCTTTTCCCGTCAGCGCACGGTAACTTGCCGCCGCCTGAACATCACCGGCCAATGCCTTGCGTTGAATATCGGCCAGCATCTTCGCGCTATCGGTCTGAGCCAAAATTCCCTGAGCCTGTGCATCCTTGAGCGGAGAATCAACAGCCAATTGCTTGGCCGCCGTCTGCGCTGCCAGATCCTGACCGCGTGCCGTGATACCGCCAGTAATGTCCTGCCCGCGCATGGTCGTCGCGCTTTGCAATTGGTCGCCAGCCACGCGAGCGTTCGCCTGAATCGCATCTCCGGCCGCACGGTTGCCATACTTTCCAGCTTGCAATAGTTCGTCCTGGCGCCAGCGTGCCGTCTTCTCCGCATTGGCGGCTTCAACATTGTTGGGGTCGTTCAGAATACCGATGCCGCCCGGCGTCTGCTTGTCGATGATCGACTGCGTGATGGCATTGGCGCGGGCGTGACGATCAAGCCCTTGCTGCACATCGGCCGCATCGCCGCCGACCATCTGATTTTTCAGTCCGGCAACGGCATCTTCTGGCCTGATGTTGGTATAGAGCGGGTTCGTCTTGGTCGACGTGATCTTGGTAATGCCTTCCTGGCTACTTGGATTGACGTTGTACGACACGCCTTTCTGGGTGAAGCCGCCGCCGCTGCTGTCGGGCGTTGCCATGCCGGTTTTATTCAGGCCAGTTTCATCGTATTGCGCTTTGCCGGTCATGAATGCTGCATCATTTCTTGCTGGAATGTCTGAAATGCTGGGCTGGCCAAAATTACCCTGTGGTCCGAATCCGCTTGATGCACTGACATTGATCGGTGCTGAAGCGGCTTGTTTTGTTTGATCAATGACAGGCGATGATCCAACAACGCCATATTGCAGGGCGCTTTTTATTGGGTCATTTAGAACGCCAGCCTGCATCGCCTGAGCCCGGCGTTCGCGTTCCATTTCAATCCCGGATCGCTCGTCTCTGCTATCAGTTCCGGCGTACCATGGCCTGGCCTGAATACCCGCCGCAACCGGACTAGCCGCAGCGATACCGGATGAAGCCGGAGACGGAGCCTGCGGCTTGGCCAACTGGCCGCGCATGGTTTCAATACCGCGCTGCACAACATCGGCAGGCAATCCGCCATTGCCATAGATGGTTGGAGCCGGAGATTGACCGAACGACATGCCGCCAGCCGGTGCGTTGGCCGCAGGGGAAGGAATGGGAGCGGGAGCAGAAATACCCGTCACGTTCTGGTAATTCTGCTTGATCGCCTCGTCGTCGAGCAATCCGCCGGCGGCAAGATTGGTTCCTTCTTCGACTTGGACCGGCGGCTTTCCGTTGGTCTGCTCGATATACTTCTCGACCAGTGAATTGGCCTGTGCCACATTGCCGGGCTTGGCGCCCAGCATTTCTCCTAGTGCCTGGCGTGTCTTGCTGGGCAGAACAACCTCGGTATCCGACAGGTTGTAGTCAGCGCCATTGATCTTGACCGGAACATCATCGGAGGTTGGCGTTCCTTTGCCTTTGACGATTCCGCCATTGGCATAGTTTGAAGCCTTGTCAATTGTCGCCTTTCGATTCGCCATAATTCCGGCCACCCCGGCCAGCGTAGCTATACCCTGTGGCGCAGCCTGAGCAGGTGGTGGAGCCGGAGTCTTAGCCGGAGTCTGCTGGGTCGTCGGCGGACTCAGCGGAACACCATACTTCGAACTCATCCTGGCCATCAACTGTTCCGGCGTTTCTTGGGTGATACCACCCTCGGCCATACAGATTCCACGCTTGCTCTTGCCCATGATAAAACCTCCTGATTCATGGATTATATTACCGATGGGGTGTGCTTGCTTTACGGAAAGCAATCACTGTTAAGCCGTTGGTGACAGGGTAGTGTTGCCACCCGTAGACATGCCAACGCTAGCATGCAGGTTGTTGAATAGGCTGGTTGCCTGCTGCGACAAAGACTGAAGATAGCGGACCATTGCATCTGCTCGCAATTTGATTACTTCCATTTCGGATGCCTGGTTAGCCTTATCGGAGTCAAAGGTAAGACTGTTGTTGTACTGCTGGACCTTACTGATCATTTCCTTGGCGTTAGCATCGGCAGCGTAGAACTGGCTGGCCGAAGAAATCAGCTTGCTCTGTGCATCAATCCCGATGCCGACCAGTTTGGAAGCAATATCTGGTGCGGTGGCCAGCGTGGTTACATACTTTACCGCTGCATCCAACGCCATGCCACGTAGACCAAGCAGTTTCTCAACGGAGAATTTCTGCATATCGACCGACATGATCGCCACCTTTCGGCTCGACTCAGCCATTGCGTCCTGTGCCTTCTGTTCGATCTGCATCACGGCACTGGCTGCAGCATCGGGTGGGAGCGGGAAACCGCGCGCTGCGAACTGCGCCACAACGTCATCCTGCGCCCGCAATTTATCCGCCGTGATCCTGGCGTGGTCATCTCCCCAAATTTGCGTTTGCACTGCCACCGGGATACCGGCATTGGGGTTGGCCAGAGCCGCCGTGAGCCACGACTCGGCCGCCGTATATGCGGCCTGCTCGTTTGGGAAGTAGGTGCTGCGGAATGTTGAAAATTCTCCATCAAGGAAGGTCACCAAGTCGGCATACTTCCCATCAAACAACGACATTATCTGCGTGGTATCAACGTTGGTCGGAATGATGACGTTCGGCGCTGTAACCGATGGCAGGCTAATTGTCCCGGCCGATACGTTCGGCGTTGATGCAGGGTCAAGAAATCCGCCAGGCGTTGTCGCAGTGGTCATCTTGGAATAAGCCTCATTGGACTTATCGAGGCCAAGATTCCATCCCGCATTGATGATCGCTGCGAGAACCTTCATCCCGGCGTTCGGTACTTCATAGAATTTTTGATCAGCCAGTGATCCGCTGATCATGTGCGAATCGAGATTGATGATGTCAGCCATGATTAAATTCTCCGGGTAGAAGCGACTGGTGCGAACGACACAGAAGCCATGATGAAATCAGAACCATCGACATTTGCGATGGACAGGTCGTACCAAGTTGCGCTCAACCCCTTGCCGGGGTCGACGCGGTGTAGTTCCAAGGCGTCGCCATTGCAGCTTCGCGCAGTGTAATCATAGGAACCTTGCTTTGGCGTTGATACTGTCACCAGCATCGGTGTTTCCGATTGGGCGCCAAGATAAACGGCAGGCAGCGCCTTCTTGGCTTCCGTGCCGAAATCCTCTTTGCCGAGACTGACCGAAGCATTGACTTTGCCTGTGGCAGATAGGGCGTAGATCCCGTCTTCCTTGGTGCCGTAGTCTCCGGATAAGCTGGTGAAATCGAAATCCGTGTAGCGAGTCGCCCGCAGGTTTTCCAGATTCAGGCACCAGCCACAGGAGACAACACGCAGATAGCCTCGATCGGTGAAGACCATCGAGTTACCAGAGGACGGCGCCTCAAGATCGATGTTGTCGGTCATTACCGCTTTGACCTGTCCGAGCTTGTCGCCAATGACGATCCCATCATCACCGAACCAGCCGACTTGCTTGGCATCACCAGGCACCGCAAAGGACGTACCCGGCACGGCGCCATAGGGCAGGATCGGCGAGACACGTTCCGCCTTGGTCATCGCGGCACCCGCCAGCCAGAACGTTTCATCGGCTGCGACATAAACCCCGTTCTCAGTCGGCACAACATTGGACACATCGCCGACGAACGGAATTCGGCTGCCGACTTGCAGGCAGTAGCCTGGACGGAATGGAATCCCCTCGAACACCTCGTTTCCAGCGTAGCTACACAGCGCACCCTGGAAGGCGAATAGTCGGCCAGCCGGCAGCGGCATTTCATGGCGCTGGTTAGCCTCGCGCCCAGTCGCCTCAGCGATCACATCAACCGTTGGCCATACGCCGATCAGCGCACTGGTCGCCAGCATCAGAACGGACCCGTTAAGCGTCGTCACGTAAACATTGGCGTGCGTGGCGCCCGTTACTGCTGCTGGCAGCGTGATGCGCAATCCACCTGTTGTCGCGGTATCGATCGCAGCCGAAGGCGATACGCCACCCTCTTCCTGCGTTGTCGCGTTGTAGTAGGCCACGGCTACCCGATACTTCCCGGCAACCAGGCCGCCGCCGATGCCGCCCACCACGGTCGGAGCAGACGGCGTCGGCAAGGCCATCGGCAGCACTGCGCCACCCGCCAGCCGCCCGCTATCCGTACCGTTGCTGAAATAGAGCCGGCCGGAAATCGCGGCGTAGCTCATCGGGTCATTCGAAGTTAGCGCCTTGACCGATGACACGGCATAGTCCGGCAACGTCACGGCATAGAGCGTTGAGGCCATGACCATGAAACCATCCGTGTCGCTGGTCATGTACAGCGAGTGTGGCGCGGCCAATGGTTGGATCAGTTTAGCCGCCTGGCGGCGAACAATATTGCCGCTGTTCGTGATGTCGACATTGACTGCATCACGCAGGAAGTCGCCCGTCTTGTCGACGTGTAGCGCGAAGTCTGGCAGGCGATTGTTGACCCCAAGGAATGGGCCTTTCGGTGTGGTTTTCATGCCGTTCCTTTTTGATAGTGCAGTCGATTGTAATAGCTGGTGTCTGAACCGAAAGGCGTTGCTTCACCTGTGACGAGGTCAATTATTCTGTTGATCGTCACAGCGCCACCTGAAATAGCTGTGGCTTGCTGCGATGAGTCTTGCTCACTTGAGCCTGGTCGCAGCGGAAGTTCCGTGCGGAAACCTAAGACAGCGCTGATGGCTATTTTTTTGTAACTGGAGTCAATTGTTGCTGACACGGGCATGAAGTTTCCGGGAGGAAGATATGGTCCATCCTCATACCAACCAAGCGACGCTTGATCGAACGGGTTAAGCGCGTGACTGTGGAGTTGGCCGGTTTGCCCCGTAAGCGGAAGAGAGTCTGCACCGCCTACGGTATAGGAACCAGCCAAAACGTTTGAATCAACAATGGCGTGGTCCGTATAGCTCGGTGAAAAAACACCCCCAAATACATGGCGCTCAGTCGAGTTGGTGTAAAAAACATGAACAGCAATCCCCTTGTGCAGCACCACAAGGGCTGATGCAAAATCTGCTGATACGCTTGTGTCAGAGCTTTCCCATGGCCTAGTCGTTCGACTTATATTGACCACAAAAAGGTCTTGCGCAATGTTTGAGAAAACGCACCGTATGAATGTGTCGTAATCTGGTGCATTTATTTTAATCAATGCTTGCGCACCAAGATACAGAGCGGAATCAAGCCCATTAAGCCTGTAATGGCATAGTATTTTCAGATCATCGCTATTATTGGCAAACCCCATGTCCAGCAGTTCAGTAGCCGGCGTACTGGAAACCATGTTTCGATACACGTTATCCACTTCTAGACATGCCGCGGTTCTGTTGACCAGATCAATATCCATTGCGGCCACGGCTCGACGAGATAACGATGGAAAGCTGGATACCCGGTATCGTGCCTCATTGATGCTGACGGCACGCGTCCCAGAGCCATTGACTGACAACGGTACTATCCGCGTCATGTTGGTGTAGCTCTGCATATCCACTGTGCCGCTGTAGCTCGGATAATTCCCAGAGAAACCGCGAGACGGTATGGCGCCATAGGCTATATCTGATGTACTGCCTTGTGTGACATTAACAAGTTGTCCGTAGATGGACTCAACCCCCGGGGACAAGTCAAATGATCCACTATTCGGGATGCACTGCAAGTAACAGAGGTCTCCGTCTGTGTAGAACGCGCTATCAATGAACCCGTAGGTATTTTTACTGATGCGACTCATTTGCGAGTAAGTTGCGCCGTATCCATCCACAAACTGCCTATCGTGGGTATATGGGCCTTGCGCTGGAGTAACCGCCGAGTCCCACGGGAACCACATGATAGGCGACCCCGGTGGTTTGTAGGTTGCAGTACCCCATCGCGTTGATTCACCCTGAGCAACAGTATCGCGCCCGGTGAACGGGAACGGTCTCGCTGCCTTTGCCCATCCGGTGCTAGAGCCTTGATCTGCGTATGGGTAGAGTGACCCCTGCCATACGCTTCCGTCACGCATACCATTAAACATGACTACCTTTCCACCCCCGGCCCATCGTGAGGCAAAGGCATAGTTTGCGTAGTAGTCGTCTCTTGTTTTCTGAACAGGAGCTGATCCATCGACAGCCATAACCACATAATAGACTGGCGTGCTGCTCAGGGTGTAGTCATTCGCGTAGGCCGGGCACTGGATTCCACATAGCCGCTCAACTACCGGCGCGGCAACCTTGGTTGTTGAAGGGGCGCTTGTCTCAAACTGCGGTTGTCCATTCTTCGTTCGGAGAATCGTCGTGCTTCCATCTGCATTTTCACGGATTCTTGTGCGGAACCCATCGCTGCCACCGATAGCATCAAGCATCTTCCGCTCACCGCTTGCGCCAATAGAAATGCCATCGCGGGTGGGCCAAATTGTGCCGAACTTATCATCACTGAACGACATAGACATTCCTGCTTTTCGTACTGACGAAAATGGACATGTCTGGCATCGGGTCATCCGGTCCAAAACGCGGAGTGCTCGACCCGGTTGGATGATAGCTTCCAGCTCCCTGCGCCCTATATCCGATGGTGCTTATTGCCATTGCCGAACCAGATACCACATAGCTTCCATATCCAATGGCGCTAGCCCCGCAATAAGCGTAGCCAACACCTCTGGTTGTATATTTTCCAACGCCAACTGCAGCACGTCCGTGCGAGGAATATGCTCGTCCTGTTACGCGAAACACTCCTGAACCGTATCCAATGACCCCATGTGAAATCACCGCCTGACCATTCAATGTGTATTTGCCGCGCCCTGCTGCTGTAGGCGGTATCTCATACCCTGCGCCATGCGGGCTATATGTGCCAGCGCCAACGCAAACCGGGAGGAGCGCAGTGAACGTCGCTGACGCAATTCCACTTGGCACATAAGTTCCAAGTCCTGCGCCGAAAACAGTCACTATTCCAAGCGCTTCTCCGTTCACCAAATACGTTCCGGAGCCATCTGCTAAAACACTCAGGTATCCTACTGCTTGGCCGGATATGGAATATGCGCCTGCACCATCGCACGAAGCCCCATGCTGCGCCGATCCCAAACCAGAAGGACTATAGCTTCCCCCCGCGACGGCTCGCTTTACACGGTTGAAAATAACAGCCGTGCCAACGGGCGGCGCGTAAGAAACCCCGCCAGTCCGTTGGAAGTAAATCGCGTTACCGAGAGGCGCTACGTAAGCCACAGTGGTTTAAAAGTCGATGAAGCACGATGAGACAGCAATTGGGCCACCAGCCACGATAGCGGTAGTGTTCATCTTCATGAACCCGTTGCCGCCTAAGTCAGAGACATCTACATCAATAACTGCCAACCCGTCACCATCCCGGATTCGAACCCATGTTGCCGTGCCGGTGTTATCTGCCGCAGAGTCCTGTGTGATTGTGTCGAATGTCAATCGGTTAGATGCTACCGAACCAACGTCATTTCCAGACACTTTACAGGTTGCCGTCCCTAGCAGGATTTGCGTCGTTCCATCTGGTCCGGTGAGCGTGTTTGCAGGCTTTGCCCCGGTATAGAACGAAAGGGTTGATGCTGCGGCGCCCACTTGCAGGTGCGTAAGCCATAGCAATGCGGTGGCGTTGGCGAGAACGGCGGAAGGGGTGATTATCATTTTGCTACTCCTTATACGGGTGTTATTTTGTCGTAAATCTGTGCGTTGTCATTTGGGTACAAGGCGACGGCAAAATAGTCTGAGCTATTCTTATCGAGGCCCTTGAATATGAAGCCACCTGCATCATCGCAGAATGTTTTTGCCAACAGCAGGCCGCTAGGCCGGTAATAAAGATGGACAGCAGCATGCGGCACGGGGCTTATTCCATCCAGCACCATGCCTGTTAAACTAGAACTTCGGTCGATGGCTAAAAAAGCCGGCCCGTTGCAGCTACCGGTAACATCGGTACGCCACCAAGGAACTGCCTCTATAAGTCTGCGAAGGTATGATTTACAAGTGACAGCTCTTCCGCTGCGAACACCATTTCTGTAGGTAGTCGAGCGCATCATGGACACCGTTGTGATCGTAGCCATGACTCACCACGTATCCGAAATTTCAAAGAACATCTGCGAAGACGCTTGTGAATTTATCGCCTCAAACGTTTTGCCAGCAAGATCGCCTGTGGGCACCCAAATATCCCCCGTCGAAAGAGGTTTCGGATGTAGTGGCGAATATATTCCCGGCAGCACCCCACGCATAGCTCCGACTTCTGAAACCCACACTGGTGACACGTACAGGCCGCCGTCCGCAGGGGCTGGATATATTTGCCCTGTAGCCCCCATTGCCGCCTGACCATCCCCCTTAAATGCGTCAGAGCCTTTCGAGCACTGAACGGCAGTACCTGTCTGCGCATGTGTGCGCGCAATATAGTGACCGCCTAACAGAGAAGTGAATCTCACAGACAAGTTCTGTAGCGACGAAAACGACGCTGAAGCGCCTGTTGCCGCTATGAGAATAGTGTTGAATATATCACCCCCTCGGTACGATTGAAAATCGCCAAAGCCGATGTTTGATGAAGAAATCCAATCAACCACAGAAGCGTTGTTGATGACTAGATAAAACAGTGGACCGTTGCAGTACAAAATCCATGCACGCTCTACAGAGTCAGAACTTAGGCTTTTTGACAAGTACAGCCCAGATGGAATCTGGATGTCCGTTGGAAAGGCGTTTGAACCAGAAGCCAAAGAAGCCATGGATTCGTATGCAACAACACGCGCAACGTTAGCTGTTGAAACATCATCAACGCGAAGGCAAAACCCGTTTGACCCTGCCGGTTGCTTGAACATGCCAATGTTCCCAGAATCGGCAATTGGCTTTGTCCACCCGCTTCCTGCGCACTTGACGCTGATAGACCCCGTGGCTGATGCTGGCGTGCCACCCGCTACCGTATAGGTGAAAGTGTTTGTACCAGTAGAAGTTACGGTCGCCTCTATGTTGTAGCCAGACTCATTCGCCCCGCTGATAGTGCGCTTTGCGGATGTGCCAAGAGGCATTCCGTGCGCATTGGCGCATGTTGCGGTAGCAACTCCACCACTCTGCGTAAGAACGGATACGGTGTTGGCCCCATACCCATCAACTAGGCACGCTTTCAGCAGCGCAAGAAGAGTTCCTGCCGTCCCGGTAAGCACAGGATGCCCATAGTCAGTTGATCTATAAACGCGCACGGTCATGATGTTTTCCTTTTACGAGTAATCGTCGCTGACTCGAAATGCTGAGACGCGACGGCGGATTGCTGTTTTGTGGTGACGATAATCTCGTCGCGCTCGGTGCGGACGGATAGACTTGGTGTTGCGGTAATGGCGTAGGCTGTCTTTGGATCACTGCTCTGTGGCGGCTGCACCCGGAGGGCAGTAACTGCGTCTGGTGCGTGACGCCGTGCTTTACGCATAACTTCGATGCGCTCTACCCCTGTCACTACATTGAACCGGCTGGCGAATATTGTCTGGCCATCACCATTACCAGAGCTGGCATAGATAGCGGCAAGGTGCTGGGCGACCGTTCCAGTTGGCAGCGGCGATTTAGCTGATAGGAATTGCCCGAGGTTCATGGCCATGTCCTCGATAGCAGGGCGTCGGCGTTCTGCTCGGCGGTCGGCCCGGTGATGACGCGATTGGCGTAAGCCCATACTGCGGCGGCGATTTCTTCTGCGGTCGGGCACGCCCCACCCGACTGTGGCTGCGATAGCACAAGCGTGTCAGCGAAATGCGCGTGCAGAGACTCAGCGATTTGCAATATAGCTTCAGCAGTCAACGTCGGCGAGTCGGCAGTGTTTGTATGCGCGGCATCCTGCACCGTCAGGGATATGGCGTTGCTGATATCGAGAAGAAGGTTATCGGTGGCATGACTATGCGCTGCATTGGCTACCGATAGCAGCCAGTTCGTCGTGATCGTTATTCCGTCTGCTATGTGCGCATGCGATGCCTGTTGCACAACAAGACTGGCAGACCCGGTGGCCGATAGCGCCATATTATCTGCGACATGAGCATGTAGCGGATCAGACACTGAAAGCAACCATTGCGTTGTTAGCCCTACCGCATCTGTCGTATGGGCGTGTGCCGCATCCGCAATAACCAGTGCGATGGAACCGGCTCCGAAAATATCGGTTACTGTTGCCGTACCATTGCCTGTTGTCCCATCAGAATCTAACCAGAACAGGCGATATGCCCACGGCCATGTCCCATCAGCCGCACCAGAAAATAGGTATGATAAATCTGGGTAGATCGTAACGCTTCCAGAGCTAGGCGGAGTCTCCAGTCTCCAGTAATATTCGGACGTATCCAAAATGCCGTCATTGAGAACCGGGCTGCTACCATTGTCGCCGGTCGTCGGAATATCCGCCCCAAGAATACCGAAACCGGCATACTGCTTGACGGTATGCGCCGATGAAATTGGCTGGACGTTTGATACTGTATGACTCATAGTCAGGCCGCTTGGTAATCCCACATGCCCACACTTCCATCGGCGAAGCGAGTAACGACTTCATAAGTCGTTCCGGCAACGATGGAAGCATCGGAAACAACGCACACGCCAGTCGTCGCATGCGTTGTCTGACCTGACTTACGGACTACCAACGCCCCGGTGGAGATGCTCCGTATGTCGACCTGCACTCCTGTTTCTCCGGATTTCAGATTTCCCGTTCCCCAATCTCGAACTGCAGGGATCGTTATTGTTCCGTTGCTTGCCGTGGTCAGCGTTATGCTATCGGACGCGTGCCCATGCGTAGAATCCGCAACGCTTAACGTGACGAGTGTTGTCAGCACGACGGCATCTGCGGTGTGGGAGTGCGTGCCGTTGGCGACAACTAATGTTGGCGTGCTACCACCATAATTCATCGCCGGGTGCGTCGTTGCGGTGACAGTGCCGACTTGCGTCAGCGTTGCCCCGCCTGTTGTTGCCGACTCATTGCCGCTGGCCGCATCCAGCTTCCAGTAGTGCACGAGTCCGGTGTTGTACAACGACGGCGAATCGCCCGAGAACCACTGCCCGAGTTCGGTGCTGTTCAGCACACGGGAGAAAATCGCGATTTCCGCTAATTCGCAATTTGCGGGATAGGCTGCAGCCCCTGAATTGTTCAGGCTGCCGACATATAAACCTTGGGTGGCGCTTGGCCCCGGCGTAATCGATGCAGTGCCGAGCGGCGTGGTCGAGTCTTTGTAAAATGTCCCCAGGCTACCCGTCGCAGCCCGTGTGATCGCATAGGCCTCAAATCCTGCACTGCCGAGCGTGACATTACCGGCTGACCCTGTAGCGCCGCCGAATCCCCAGAACGTGAATTGACCACTGGATTGCCGACCGACCCCCCATCCATTCGTATCGCCGCCACGCCGACCAATAAATATCTGGTGATCGCCGGTCGAGACTACATTCTTGATCCGCAGGAGGATCGTCCAGTCGCTTGGAAAGTCATAGGTAAGCGTTGAACTGAAATAATTGGCCAGGTTGCCATCAAACTTACGAGCCATATCAACCCCTGACGGTCAGACACCGGAAATCAATATCCCCGACGCTGGATGAATAGTTGCCCTGCATGTTGAGATACAAATAGATCAGCGCCGATGCAGGTGTGGTAGCCCCTGCCCGCTTAATCGCATGGCGCAGCACGACTGTTTTATTGATGCCGGTGACGATCCCCATCTTCAACGAGGCATCCGATGACAGCAGTTCGCCGGTATTGGCCACCACGCGCAGCATGATTTCGCCGAGCTTTGTGGAATCAACGTTAGATAGCCGAATCTCGACCATCGTATCGAGGGCGAATGGATCAACCGACGACATGGCTCGCCCGACTGCAGTGATGCCGGCACGTATCCATGAGGTATTGGTGCCGGATACTGGCGTGATGCGCTGCCACGGCGTCTGATTGGCATCACCGACATCCGCAGCAACGACAGCCACTGAGGTCGCCGATCCCGAATGCGCAATATAAATACCAGTAGCTACAGTGCCAGTGACGCCGCCATCTTTTCCGCCGCCTGTACCAGCATTGACGGGGTTCGGATTCCACTGTGGCTGCGCCGGATAAATGTCCGCAGCATTCTTGCTCAACGGGCTGGCATATCCACTCAGTTCAGACGTCAGCGAAGAAGCTTGAATCAGGCCCATCTGATATACACCTGCCGGCCCAAGGTGCACTTGATCCGGATCGAAATACGAGCCTAACTGGTTGCCTGATCCGTCGCGGATATTGACGCAGTCGTCGATGAACGTGAATTGCGCTGGATTGGCGGCAGCAAAGGCGGCATACCAGGCGTTCCACGATGGTACCAAGGCATTTGCTGCTGCGTAGGTGGCCCCCAAGGGCGGAACAGCGAGGATATAGACCTTCTGTGTGTACCCAGCGATCTTGTTCAGCAATGATGTCAGGTTGGCAGCCGCCGACGCAACCGCCGTGCCATCGAGACAGTCGTTTGTGCCGATTCGGATAAACACGCGGCCGAGGTTTGTCAGTCCAGCCAATCCCGGTGATGCGTTCGTATAGGTATTGTCAATCCGCGCCAGCACATGCCATGACCGATCACCAGAAATACCGCAATTGGCGACCAGTTTCATCTTGCCGCCATTCGCACCGTTGGCCCAATAAAAGCCGCTGGTATTACGGGCAGTCGCCGTGATCGAGTCGCCTACAATCACCGCATTTGTGAACGTGCGGTGCCGTCCGGCCGCGATCACGCCACCGGAAGCCACCTGATGCGAATCACCTACCGGATTAGTCATTATGCCGGGTCTGCAATCTCAATGTTCCATGCCGGAAAATTAACGGTATTAGAGCCGTTGGCAGTGAGCGCCTGAGACGTGCAGGTTGTGACGTAGAGTAGTTTTGAGTTTGTCACATCCAGAAGGCATACGTGTGTGGCCGTACCAGTGGTATTGATCAGAACGCCAGACTTAGCCGCAATAGTTGTCTTGCGCCCTGACGTATTGCCATTAGCATTGGTAAAATCACCGGATGCCAGTGTGACATTAGACAGCGCGTAAGTGGAATTGCCTTCCGCGTAGGTCGTTGGCTGGGCCGAACAAGCCACCTGACGGGTGGCGTTATTTTTCAAAATGTTCAACGCACCATCAAGCACGTCATCATGGACGATTTTAGCCATTACTGTCTCCCATACCGATTACAGAGTTATTCACTGCCAGATCAACGGTTGCCATGTCAGTGCCTCCCGTTGCGACACGACCGGCCACATCAGTGGCCCATCCGTTAGCAACAAATTGGGCACCTTTTTCGTCGTCAACAGTTCGGACATCCCCACTTTCATAGCGATCCGTTCCGTCTAGGAACGCGGTTAAACATTCAATTTTCATGATTACTCCTTGTGGTAAATAGGTGCGTTCTGCACGCCGTCCATCTCGCTGATATAAGCAGCAGCGCAGTGATTCGGGTCACGGAATATGAAGTTGATTAGGCGTTCCGTTCGCTTGTGCTGTTTGCGGTGCGCCCACGCGCTGATCGTTTCATCAGCCATGTGGCCAACGATGATGCAGGTTCCGACAAACTGGTCGAGGGCAATGGCACACTGCTTGCCATTAACCGCTAGGCCGATGCTGGTCAGCACAACGAACAGCCAGCCAATCAAACCGAAGACCAAGAACAGAGAGTGAAAAAGTGCAAACATCAGAATGCCAACCCTAGATACACGCGACCATTACCAATCTGCTCGTCGTCGGGCAAGATGCGCAGACCCATAGTCGGCAGGTGCTTTTCGAGAAGGAAATCCAAACCACGTCGGTCGAGTGACACGATGTCGCTGCCGTGACCACGCTGCATCAACCATTCGGTAAGGGCATTGATCTGTTCAACGGTGGCAGCTTTCTGTCCTGAACTCACGTTGTCACCTCTTTTGTGACACTGACCTTGCCACTTAGAATCGCTGTGACAACGCCGCTGGCGCTGACCATTTCGAGATCGTAGACGCCGGCTTTCCATGTAAAGTCGTCGGTAGCCGTTGCCGGTATGGACAGCGTGATCGTCTTGGTTGCGTTGTCGATAGCGATAGCCAGCACGTTCTTCGGCGCATCGAGCGCATCGGTAGAGGCCAGCACTGTACCGCCTACCTTATCCTTGATCTTCATGCGGGCGGTGTAGCCTGTCAGATCGACCGGTGCATTCCAACAGAGGAATCCCCCATCAGTGTACGCTGGCCATTCACGACCATTATCATCAACAGGTTCAATGTCGTTGAACTCGACGGTGCCAGCGTCGATGATTGTAGCCGGGTGAAAGTCGGTCGAGCGCGGAGGTATGTTGGCTGAGTTGATCTGCAGCATCCCCTTTGCGCGGGAGACATACGTACGCCATCCAGCGGTAAGCCCGTGTGCTGCGACAGCCATGCGCGGTGCTCCTGACGCCAGAGAAATTGCCGTGATCGGCTTGCGAACAACAAGGTCTCCGTTCTCCCATCGCACAGGCAGCGAGAAGGTCTTGCCTTGCAAGATGGGTAGGTCTTTAGTGTCTGCCATTATCTTGTTCCCAAATAGGTCAGAAAAGCAGTAACCGCGGCGACAGCCAAATAGCCAAACACCTTTCCAACAACATCAACCTTCACCTTGCGCGCATCTTCCTCGGCCTGGCGCTCCTTAATTATTTTGTTCTCGGCCCAGCCGATAACTACTTCCATCTGTTCGTCGCGCTTGATGCGTCTATCCAGCCACTCATGGTCTCGGTCGTGGTTGAGCGCATGGCCATTCAAAACAGTTTGCCGAAGGGCGTGCTCGTTATTCAGTACTGAATCAATCTTGCCGCCAATCTCTTCAAACACGCCAAGGAGCAGGAGCAGTACAGTCTTCATCGCTGGATCATTGGTTTCGCTGATCGCTTTCATGATCCCGGATTTGGCATCGAAGCTCATTTATTTGTACTCAGCGATTTAATGGTGTCGTCCTTCTTCTGGCTGCGCGCCGTGCTGCTTCGGTGGAAATTAACCACCGTCATGCAGAGCGTCATGAGGGAGCCGAAGGCGGTATAGAACAGTTCCTTGTTGGCGGTAGGAACTTCTCGGAACAGGATCAGATAGACCATACCGATGGTCGATGCGACGATGGCGATGTCAAGCCAGTAGCCAACGTTCTTGGCCAGGAATCCGGCGTTGGCGCTTTCTTGAATGCGGGCGTTGGCTTCGCGCGCATTGGCGGTATCGGCCAAGTAAGCCTTGGTTTCCTCGACACCGAGCCGGTGATTTTCATTCTCGGCAGCCAGGCGCTCTTTGTCCGTGGTGATGAGTTCACCGGCGCCTTTGACGACGGTTTCAACGAGCGATCCAACGCCTCCGGTCATAAGATCAGAAATGATACTCATGGCGCTATCCTCAGTGCTCTTGAAATCCATCCAGGCCACCAGACACGCTGTGTCTTGTCGCGCATCCCGATAGCGTGGTAACGGGCAACCATCGCAATGCACAGCCGGTCGAGAAAACGGTTTGGCTCGTAAGCGTTGATAGCATCGATGGTCTTTGGACCGATCTTGCCGTCAGCTACTACGCCGAGAACAGCCTGCGCCAGCTTGATTGCCGTAGTTTCCATGTTGACGTACTGGCTGAACAGCGCTTCGGCAATGCGCTGGTCCTTGATCTGGTCTCCCCGGATCGGCATCCAGTATTCGACGTGGTAGAAGTCGCGGACCAACTGCGTCGGCGGCGTGCTGCCGACATCGATGTATTTCCAGCCTTCCCACTTGGGGTGGAACTTGCGCGTGATGCCGGCATAGGTCAGGCCGCCACGGTCTTTCGCGTGGTCCGTCAGGCTGATCGACTCGTCGCGCATGAGGCGCTGGAATGCTGGCTCGAAATCAGCCATGGCACACCATTGATTCACACGCAGAGCACACGATGGCCACATGGATGGTCAGCATAGCCCCGGCGTACCAGACAAAGAACTCAGTGGCGCTGCGCGTAGCTTCCATCAGATCCATTGGAATCGGGAATGCCGGCAATTGCGCGGCGCGTTTGCTGCGTTGCTCGTCGATCTGGAATATTTGCGCGTCCATGATGTCCTCACGTATGGATTCGATTGCGATGTGGCCGGTTGGCGTTCTGCCGGCGGCGGAGATCAGCATTCTGGCGCTTTCCGAAATAGGCGGAAAACCGTTCTTCGCCATCCTTCGACTTGCCCGGATTCATCGTATCGGCATCCGGTTTCTCATAGGCGCGGAACTCAACCCAATCGACTAGATGGATGTGGTGCTGCTCGGCAATCTCCGGCTCGTCGCTGTCAGCCTCAAGCGGGCTATCCGGCGTCCGGAAGAATTCGAGGTACAGCGTGTAGTCGGCATCCGGTACGGCGCCCAAGATCAATGTCTTGTCGTCGTGGATGTAGAACACCGGCTTTTCCTTGGCGGATCTCCAACCAGGGCGCAGCACATCAAGCGTCGGCCGGTCGGTTCCGGTGATCTCCTTGACCGTGCCATCAGCAGCGCGAAGCTCAGCATACTTGATGTCGAACAGGGAACTTGGCAAGTCGACGATTGCCTCGCCGGCCGTGATCGTGAATTCATCACTTCCACGGATCAGCTTGGCGCGAATGGCGCCCTCTTTCTCCGCTTCGGAAAACCACGGCGCAAGTTCATCATCCGGCCACAGGTAAGGGCGAACCTTGTCCTGTGCCTTGATCCGGAACTGATCGATTAGCTCGCGCAAGTTCATGGTTTAGTCCGTCCCGAACTGGTCGAACATGCCAGTGACTTGGGTACGCATGTCGCCGACCGACAGCTTCTTGTCAAGATCCACGCTGAAGGTCGTCTTCGCGTAGGTGATGAGAGCGCCCTTAGTCATGTTGGCGATGGCATCGCGGGCCGTCTGGTCCGGATCATCGTCCTGGGTGACGGTGTTCTTCTTGGCTTCGGCCGGGGCTTCAGCCTCTTCCTGTTCGCCGCGAACATAAACGTCGGTGTGCTTGAGCATCTTGCGGGCGATGGCATCTTCGACGTTGACCGTCTGGTCAGGCTCGAACGCGATACCTGTACCATAGATGACATCGACAAAATTCCGGCGATGCCCGATGTACTTGACTGCAATCATGGTTTTCTCCGCTGAGAAAGGGCCAGCCAACCGGGCCAGCCCTTTTGCTTCCGTTTAGAGCGGGCCTTGCAGCACGGCATCGACCAAGACATCGATGATGCCAACGGCAGAGTCAGCCGCGCCGGTACGCTTCAGGACCAGATAGGCATCCTTCGGCAAACGGACCGGAGCCTTAGCGACTGTCGAACGGGTACGTCCAGTAGAAGACGTAGCCAGCGCCGAGAAGAAATAGGCTCCATCCTGCGGAACCGCAGTGGAATCCACGCCATCGGCGTACAGGAAACCAATATCGGCCGTGGTCGAAGCTGCAAAGGCATCCGACACAATGGCCTTGGCATCAAGCAGTTCGGTACCGGACGGCAGGAAGGCAATGCGAACGATGTCATTGACCTGAACGGCAGTGGCCAGGTCCGAGTTTTCGGCAACTCCGGTAGAGCGGGTCGTGAAGTTACCCTTGATGACGGTCTTGTTGCCCGCCGGATAAGTGAATTGGGAATTCTTCATCCCCTTGATCGAAACTGTACTCATGGTGCTTCTCCTTGAAGATCAGAAGAGGCCGGGATTAACCCGGCCTGCTTGCTTTTGGTTAGGCAATCGCCACAGCGGTATCGATGGCCATTACACCGAAGTCGGTGTATTCCTTCGAGGTGCCGCCGTTGTCGATCAAGAACTGGATCTTCGACGTACCGGCCATCATGCCGAGCAGGATTTCCAGCTTGTCGCCGTGGTCAAGTTCCTTCTCGCTGAAGAAGTACGAACCTTGCGACTGGCGGAACTTACCGTAAGCCTGGGCAAGCGCCTGGCCGCCGAGCAGCAAAGCGCGGTCGACGGCGAAGCCCGTGCCGAAAGCGGCCGGCACCAAGTCTGTTGCCGTTTCGGCGTTCGACGTGGTGGTAGGACACCAGCGCAGGCTGTTACCCGAGTAGAAGCGGATCGGCTTCGGCATCTTGACGATCAGAATGCCGTTCCACATGCCAGCTTCACCCATGAAGAGCGGGTTCTGCTTGGCCATATTGGCGCGGGCCATGGCGTTTGCCTGCCAAGTGCGGAAGTTCGTGGAGCGCACCAGCGAGGTGTACTGCTCGGACGAACACAGGAGAACGCGCATCGGCGCATCCTGGCTCATCTGGTCGCCCTCGAAACGAACCGGCGGCGGCGGCAGCGGCATGGAATCCAGCTTGGTACGCAGGGCATCGACCAGATCGATGTTCATCACGTCGGTCGTGGCGATGGTGATTTCGTTGCCAGCGGCGACGATGGGTTCGATACCCGAGCCGGTCGACATGAAGTGACGGTTACGGGTAGGCGCCTTGATCGTGTTGACGCAAATGTCGGAGAAGTCAGGATCAGCGGCCAGCGGTACAGCCCACTCGATGTCGTTGGCGAAACCACGGGCGCCGGCCAGATGGACAATGCTCAGTTGGTCTTCGAGGCGCGACATATAGTTGTGACCAAGCGCCTGGGCCAGCGAACGAAGCTGGTGCGGGGTACGCTGTTGGGTCATCTTGCCGCCGGCATTAATCGGCTTGCGGGTCTGGTTGATGCGCAGGGAGTCTTGGCTGAAGTCCATGCGGTCGCCCTTACCCTCGGCGTAGCGTTCGCCCATGATTGGTTTGCCACCAATCGGGTTGATAAGGTCGAACGTGATTTCATCGCCGGCAGTCTTCGACAAGTCCTGGCAACGAACGATCGGCAGTTCGTTACCAGACTGGCGACGCAGGACGGCTTCGGCATCGGCCTGCTGCGGCAACTTGCCGGTCATGCGGTTAAGCGTGGTCTGGCGCTGCATGGAAGCAGCAAACAGACCGGCAGATTGAATCTTTACAGCCTGGGGGCTGCCATACGGAATGACTGTATCAGCCATGGTAATTCTCCTGAAGATGGATAACGCGGCTCACGCCGGGTGTGGGTACTGCTTAAAGAGCTTTCGCCATGATTCGCATAATCTCGTCTGGAGATTTGCTCTCAAGCGATTGAGCAAGGCGCTGCATATCCATGCTGCGAATAGCTTCCGATTCGTCGTGATGGGCTTTTGACCCAGCCGGCGCTTGCGAAAGGCTGGTAGCAACAGGGGCTTTAGCCTTTGAAATAACCTCTGCGGCCTTGGCGGCTACGTCGGCACTCGTTTGTTGGGTCGTACCCTTGTCGAACAGGGGCGCCACCTTGGCGACGGCTTGCTCGATGGCATCACCAAAGGCAACGCCTTCAGCCATCAGCTTGTCGCGCTGGGCAACCACCAGATCAATAGCGTCCTGATTGGTTGTCTCGGTGCCGGGCTTCAGGAAAGGAAACTTGCTGACCAGTGCATCGGCGCGGGCCAGTGCATCGGCAACTGCGTTTTCCTGTTCTTCCTTGGCCTTGTCCTGCGCCGCTTGCTCTGCGTTCTCGGAACGCATTTCCTCCTTGGCGATGAGGCGATTCAGTGCGTCGGCTTCCTTACCCAACTTCTCAGCCAGTTCGGTATCCGTCGCATACATCGCTTCCCGCTCTTCACGCCGCAAACGAAGCAACTTGTCTTCGTTCGATTCGGTGTTCTGATTGGCTTCACCTTCGGGGGTTTTGTTCTCTGCCGGCTGCTGGGTCGCCGGGGTTGATTTCAGAGCAATCAATTCCTGCTCAAGCTGTCGTGCGCGTTCCCGTGCTGCTTCCAGTTCGGCAAAAGGAATGGTGTGCTGACCATCTTTAGCCAACACAACGGGTTCAACGACGGCGGTGGTTTCGGTTTCTTTCGGATCGACAATCACATCGTCGGGCGGATCGATGTTTTCCTCTACCACCTTCGCGGTTTCGGTATCGCCCTCCAGGGATTCGCCGGCAAATAGCCGCGCCCTGTCTTCGTCGGATAGGGCATCAAACGCCGCAGTATCCTGAAAGAAATCTTCAATGTTACGACCTGACATATCACGCTCCATCTTCGGGATGCCACGCCATCACGGCGTTGCAGCCGATCACTTTTCGCCGTGACGCGGTAGTGAGCGGTTTAAAACAGTGCTTCCCACCTTACGGCGAGAAGCTCCAGCTACGGGATCAAGATTGCTTCACAGCAATCAATCATTAGTCTACCACCAAGGGAATAAAGTCAAATGCCTTTTTCCCCAGTTCCTTCATGGAATTACCACCCAGTCTTCAGCCAGCATGTCGGACTGAGAAGCCAGCCATCCCATAAGAACCTCGCCCGCCGCCGTCTTCATGATGATGTACGGAAGAACGTCGGCCTTTCCGCCATTGCTCTCGGCGAATTCCTTGGTATGCGGATTCCAGAACGCATCGGCCGGAAGATCCTTACAGCCTTGACCGAGAGCAAGCCACATCCCTTTGCCGTTCCATCCCATGCGGGCTACTCGGCTTCCTGCCTTCATCGCCTCGATCGCCAGGCCGAAGGTCATTCCGACCGTCTGGCGATAGGCCCGATCGAATACATCCTTCGGCGACCAACTGATATAGCCGGCGAAATCAGGGTGATTTGACTGGCCACCGTCGACGTACTCGACCAGATAGCCAGCATCGTCCGGGTTCTCGTCAGCTGGAACAGTCCAGCCGCGCAGTTCGTTGTATTCCTCGCGGGTCATCGCCTTGGCGCGGATCTGCTTGACGCCGATGTAGGGCTTCATGCGGCACCGCCTTCCTTGGCGCCGGTCCTCGGGCCTTCGCGCCACACCAGTTTGCTGCGTAGCTCATAGCCCATGAGGGGCCATAGCTCGTCCTTGGAATTCCCGATGGCGATTTCTTCGCCAATGTCTGCACTGTCGTTTTCACTCGACACGGAGCACGATGGCTTGCCAACGACAGCGAATCCGTTACGCGTGGTCAGGATTGCCCAGCGCAAAACCTGACCTGTCTTGGAAACGTGCTTGACGATTTCGGTATCGACAATATTCGCCTCGATGTCAGACGGCTTAACACGCGGCGCGGTAAAGCCTTTGGCTTGGATTTCCTGCTCGATTGCTTTGTCGGTCATTTGCTTTTACTCCGTGGTTGAAAACTCAAATAGATTGCAGGTTGCCGTCGTCTTAACAGCAAACCCACCGATAGAACAGCTATTGCTGACTTCTTTGACGCGTGATTTCCAAAGCGAATCAATCCGCTTTTCTTTGAAGCGTCTATGCTTGCAGTTGCCACAAGCCGGACTGATTACGGTTTCCGAATACTTCTGAAAGTCTTTCGCGTCTGACTTCTTGCTCACTTGATTCCTCCTTCAATGCCGGCATTCACGCCGACATCCGGGTTAGCGGGATGGCCAGGATTGGCCGTTGATCGGTTTGATTTGTGCACAGGCTCCGTCAGAATTCGATCAACAGGCCATCCATACTGCAACCTGTTGCAGATGACGTGTCTCGGCCATCCCTTCCTCTCCGACCAGACGGAAATAGGATAAGACTCTCCGTCAAACGTCAGAATCGTGTTGTGTCGTGTATTTCTTCCGTTCTCTAGTGGAGTTGCCCATCTGCAATTTTCTTGACTGTAACCTTCGTTATTATTCTTTCTGTCTATCTGCATTCCATCAGGGCGGTCGCCCATGTCTGCCAAGAAATTCAAATAGTCCATCCACCTTTCGCAGACACGAATTCCTCGCCCGAAATACCACTCTCTATTTTTACCAGTTGCCGCGCTGCTGCAACGCTGAATCATTCCTGACCATATGCGCCACGTCGGAGTTTTTGACTGTCCATGTTTGAAATTTTTACTTGCCGTTACCTCTGCTGATCTGCATCCGCAAGATGTTGAATTTCCGGATTTCAAATTTTTGACAAACACGATCCGCTCTGTTCCGCAGTCGCAACGGCACAAGGCTCGGCGCATGCCGTTGCTTTTTTCAACCTCATGAATGATTGTGTATCTACCGTATTTGTCAGCCATTTACGCCACCCTCTATTCCCAAGTTCATTCCGGCGCCTGGATTTTCTAGTCGAGCCGGAAATTGCGGTGACGTATTGCGCCGGCCGAGAATTTCACGCGCCGTCGATGGCTGCTGCCGCTGGATGGCTTCTACCTGCTGCGTATCCAGTTCGGCCGGGCGTCCTTCATGTGCTGGCATGGCGCCAGCCACAGGAACCGGCGCAGCCGGCATGATCGTTCCTCCGTTTGCATCCACGAAGCCATCCGACTGCAACAGGATGTCGGCCAGCGGCGCCGTCTGCGGAATAGCCGTGATGGTCTGTGCTGTCTGGATGGCGCCGAACTGAGCCTCGACGTTCTTGTTGACCGACTCGGCGTTCGTCTTCTTGACCTGGGCATCGATGAGCGGCTTCTTCATATCCAGTTCGCGGGTCTTCAGTTCGACCATGGCCTTGGTCAGTGCGGCCTGAACGGCATCGTTGATGCGCTGCTGGATCTGCTCTTCGCTCTGCTGTCCATTTCCAAACTCCTTGATTGCCTCGATGATCTCCTTCTTGTTTGGCACGTCCATCAAGCTGAACAGGTGCGGCATCATCACCTTCTGATACTCGGGCGGCGCCGACTTGAATGCTTCTGACATCGCCGCAAGCTGGTTGGTCCGGAAGCTCGGCGTACTCGGCACATCGGCCAGCGTGACTTTCAACTGCGTGCGCTGCACATCGTTGTCCAGATACTCGATGCCGGTATCCGGATCAACAGACGGCACATTCAGTTCAACTACCCTGTCATCCTTGAGCGACTGGCCATCAATGAAGACCGATTCTTGGTTGTTTCCCATGTCCTCGATAATCAGCGATAGCAACAAATCGCCGACTGCCTGCCGGGATTCCTTGAAGTTGTCGTTGATGTCGGCGAGGTTCTGGCTTGTCTGCTCGACCAATCCGGCCTGCATCACACCCGATTGCGACTGGGCGCCCTGCCCCATGAACGCATCGCTGATATTGCCGACACGCTTGATCCCTTCGCGGGCATCAACCAGACGGTTGAACTGCTGCTGATTCAGGTCGAAGTCGCGCTCAACCTTGAAGACGCCACCTTGGCGCATGGCCTCGGGGTCAAGAACAATGTCGGCATCCGGTCGGCCGACTTCATCGCGGAACGTATCATCATCATCCAGCACGGCGCCATCGGTGCGGGTCGTGCGCGTGGCCGACAAGCCCCATTGCATCCGGGCGATACGGGCGTTCACCTCGTCTTGCAGGTAGATCATGCCGCGAATCAGGCCATACGGTACGTTGGTGCGGTCCTCGCGCTTGCCCCAAAACGGCACATAGGGGAATTTGTTGTGCTTGTAGGGCGTCTTCATGTCGGCCAGCTTGTGCGGACCCATGAACCAAGCGAGGCGCATCTTGCCAATCACTGCCGAGGAAACCTTGACGGCGCCCAAAGCAACGGCCTGCTGGTGCATGATGTTCGCCGGGTCATACTCAATCACGCGGCCATCCGGAGACGTAATGACCGTCACGCGCTGCCAATCCCGATACCAGACCTCGAACAAACACACTTGCTGATTGTGGATGTCGCGCCATTGCTGCTCTTCAATCGACCAGCCGCGCTCATCCAGCCACGCATTCGATAGGCCAGTCGAGGCGCCACCTTCAAGGCTCAACATGCCGGGGTCAAACTGCTGCCAGCCGGCGCCCGCGTGTTCGATCAGTTCCGCCTGGGCCGGGATCATCAGCGCCGCTTGCTTGCGGTGCATCCACTTCCGGCGAATCAGGAAGCGGGAATCGCTCAAGTCAGGCTTGCCCTTCCAATCCCACCAGATTTCGTTCCGGTGGATAGATCCGCAGCGGTACTTGTACTTGAACGGGTCTTGCTCACGTGCCACCTCAACCCAGCCGATACCGACCTTGATTTCGCTGGCGTAGGCTTCGCTGCAAGCTGTATCGGCCTTGGAATGGCGCTCGGCTTGGTTAAGCCGGTAGTTCAGCGCCTCGGCCACATCGTCGTTTGCCTTGTCGCTGTCTGGAATCACACGCCAATCGGTACGCGTCTTGGCCTCCATGCCCAGCACAGCATCGATTGTTGGTCCGATAAGAGGCTCAATGGCCGGAGGCAATCCGCGCTCCTTGGCCTTGCGCATCACCTCCGAATCAAGCTGGTTGCCGTCGTAGTAGTCGCACTCGCGGTCAGCCTTCGAGCGCCACGCCGGTTGATCCTGGCATTCCTGAACCCATTGCGTGAAGGTCAGCAGATCCAGACAGCCGCAGTCTTCCTCGCCTTCTGCTTTTTCCTCGGCTTGATTCTCTTGTTCCTGGCCTGCTATCACAGCGGTCATTGGTTGCATGGTCTATCTCCTGGCTACGCGGTGCGCCAATCTGGTGTGTCTCGACGACGGCGCGGTGTTTCGATAACTGACTTGGCCCGATACCCTTGGGCGAACTGGCGGAGCGCATCTGCCGCTTCTGAATGGATGTCGTGGCGTGGATTACTTCCCCAGCATCCAAGGCGGGCGTTCCATTCCTTCTTGTACTGGCTAATATGGGCAATTCCATCCTTACAGCCAGACTCATCGAACGTGCATTGCCCGAATACTTCGCGGGTCTTCTGGATGCCGTGATTCACATCCTCGACGCGGGGAACAATCACCCAATTGCCGCCAATCTTGAACTTGATCAGCTCATCGAACGGCGAGGCTATTTTGTCTCCCTGCTGCCGCTTGTGGTCGCCGTCGTGCGGAAGGTAGTGAGTACCCCACACATAGCCGAGCTTCTGCATTTCCTTGATGAAATAGCTGTACGGCTCGCCCCAGCCCTCAATGAACTTGACGAAACGGTTCTCGGCGCCAATGCGCTGATGGAACCAGATCGCGGTTCCATCCGAATTTCCGATGTCCCAAAAGGTATTTACCGGCGTGTTGTCCACATGCGGGAACATGCCAATGCGGCCGGTCTTTCTGGCGGCTGCAAGTTGCACGGCGTAATAGGTGCCTTCGGTCGATTGCTGAAAGGCTTCCTTCGGCGTACTTGGATACTCTTGCCACATCCGCTCGTTTTGCCCGGAGAATGTTTCGTCTCGGGTCGATATCCACCATGCGCGCTGCTCAGGCGTAATCACCTTGCCAAGCTCTGCCTCGATCTGATCGAAGTATTCATGCTCTTTCTGGCTGATGATGACACCAGCCGCAGGCATGGAATATCCAACCTCATCGTGCCACGGGAAGAAGTGGAATCTGTATTGCTTGGGAGTTAGCTTTGTTTTTGCGTTGTAGTGCGCCTCGGCTCGCTGGCTCTTGTCGTAGAAGTCTCCGTCCTGGCCTTCGGCGGTAGATTCTATGAACACCATGCCCGTGTCAGGGACGGCCGGAAGCGTTCCGGTTACGACTTCCTCTGCGCGATCCGGGAACTTGGCGCAGATCTTCCCGTATTCTGAGATGTGCAGGTAGTGGATGGTGTCGCCGCGCATCGACGTTCCGACGGTAATCGTGCTGCCGTTCTTGAACACCATCTCTCGCACGCTGCAGGTGGTAAGAGGGTTGGCGTCGCGCAGCGCCTGGGGTAGCCGGTCGTAGGCGAACTTGATCTTCTTGAAGATCTTCTTCGCCGCGTCGTCGGTATGGGCTATCACGCCGATGTTCAGGTTGGGCGTGAACATGGCGAAGTCTAGGAACAGGAGCTGGATCAGCGTCGTAAAACCAAGTTGCCGAGCCTTGAGGATCAGGTTCTTGTAGTGCAGGCGCTCCAGTAGTCGCCGCTGAGCCCTGTTCGGCTTGAACTTGACAACAACGCCGTCACCATCTTCGTCTTCATCATCAGCGCTCTTGGTCTTGATGTAGTAAAGGTTTTCAAGCCGCCACATTGGAGATTTCATGGCGACAGAAAACTGCTCTTCGCTCATTTCGTCCATTGGCGGGAACGAAACGTCAGCCATCATTCTTCAACCGGCTTAAATGTCTTGCCGGCGAGTTGCCCCATCAGCAGATGCAGTGGATTCTCGGAATCACCCTTGAGCGTTACCTTATCGTTAAACATTCCAAGGTGCCGGCCGATGTCGACCAGAGCGGCGCGCTTGTCGTGCATTTTTATCTTCAGGCCTTGGGCAGTCTGGCTTACCTCGGAGATTGATGCTGCAGTAGCGTCGTCGATTTCATCGCTACCGACCAAAGCAACGCCGTTGGCAATCTCTACCGCGCCTGATTCTGGATCTTTGACGGCGATTCCATCGCCCCATTTAACGGCCTTACGGATGTCGGAAAAGCCGATTTTCGCAAGCTCGGCAAGTACCTTGTCCTGCGTTATTTCGGTGCGCTTCTCGCGGGCCTTTATGCGCTCATCGATGGCGGCCTGCACAATAACATTCGATAACAAGCGGCTTGACTGCTCTTGCGCTGTCTTTGCGGAGTATCCGGCCCTGATTGCCGCTTGCGTGGCGTTCAGGTCAATCAGATATTCATCCACGAATCGCGCCACTTTTGGCGTCATCTTTCTGGTCTTAGTCTGGCGTCTCTCCGCTGACTTGCAATCAACGGGAGGGCGCTTCGCTTTCCCGTCAGCCATGGCCAACCCCATGCGGATTCACGAACGGGCGAAAGTTCCCTACCCGGTACGTCAGCCCAAAGCCAAGGAACTGGAAGGCATCGACACTACCGATTCCATCGAACTCTTCACCGGGTTGAACATCGTCCATGCTGCAGGCGATTTCATAGTCTCCCCATTCGGAGAAACTGGACATGACAGGATTACCGACATAGCGCAGCGCCACATCCTCGGTGATGAAGCGAGGCACGATGAAGTCCAAGGCAAACAGCAGCGTGGTTATCGCCTTGTCGAAAAGATCAAGCATTGGCCTTCTCCCGAATAGCCTGGGCCAGCATCTTCCCTACGGCTTTCTTGTCCTTGCCGAGTTCGCGGGCGATTTCCGCCTTTGATCGCCCTGCCCTGAACATATCCATGACCCTTTGCCGCTCCCCGATTGCTGCGCAAGATTCGTTTGCCATTTTTTACCCGTTTGCTATACTGTGATTGCCTACTGTGCAGCAACCATTTTACATCGGAGTGCAAAATGTCAAGCATGAATCGTCAAGAGTACGAAAAATCCCGGCGCCCCTACCGGGGGCATCCACCTATCCACTCGCTTACGGAGAGCGAATCATGAGTAATCAACAAACTAAATTTACCGTCACCCTTGCCGATTTGCGCAAAAACGGAGCCTGCATCGGCGGATACAACAAAGTTGTTCGCGCCATCCAAGGAAAGCCATTCTCGGATGATGATGGCAAACGGGAGACGTATATCCGATTCCCCCATAAAGACCTGATAAGTATTGTTTCAATTCTAGCCAGCAACGGAATTGAAGATGCGATATGGGCATTGTGTTGCATCGAAAACGCGGGACGAGACAGAGACATTCGACTATTCGCCGTTTGGTGCGCTCGTCAAGTAGAACACCTGATGACAGACCAGCGCAGCAAAGATGCCTTGGATGTCGCAGAGCGCCACGCCAACGGATTAGCTACTGACGGCGAACTGGCCGCAGCTTGGGCCGCAGCTTGGGACGCAGCTAGGGACGCAGCTAGCGCCGCAGCTTGGGTCGCAGCTAGCGCCGCAGCTAGCGCCGCAGCTAGGGACGCAGCTAGCGCCGCAGCTAGGGACGCAGCTAGCGCCGCAGCTAGCGCCGAACAATCAAAAATGTTGATCGATATGTGTGAAGGTCGCGCCCCATGGCAGAAAGGAGTCTGACCATGAAACGCCAACCCATCATCCAAGAACTGCGCGAAGACCCTGCCCTGTGTCTGGTCGCCATCAATTGCATCGCGCTAACCGTTGCCTGGGCATGGCTAGTCGTTGTTGTGCTGTTCTGATTGCCTACTGGAAACCAATCATGGACCGTCGTTCAAACCAAAAGCAATCCGAACTTGTCGAGCTTGGCATCTTCGTTTGCGAATACTCAAGCGTTCGCGCCGCGGCTTTCTGCATGGCCCGTGCTGGCGTGGATATCGGCATTGCCCGCCGCGTACTTCTCACACCGGCCAGGCGCCGGAAAGGACATTCAAAATGAAAATGGCTAAAGCCTCTGAGGAGGACATCAACATGGCAATGGAAATAGCCAACGTGCTTGACGACATCGAGCGCGGATACTTCCCATCGAAACTTTCCAGTGACCAAGACAGCGAAGGTATTGAGTGGATTGATACCGACGACCAGGAGCAGTACAAACTCCTGATTGATGGGCTTCGTGATCTGCTCAATCGAGGATCAATCTCCCGCGTCATTTGGGGCATGGCCGTCGTCTGCGACCCGTCCAATGAGTGCATCGACCCGGATGCCGACACGATTGAACACCATCCGAAGCGCCAGCAGATGGAAGGCGCCCTGCTCTGGACCCTGTGGCACCATCAAGGCGGCTCATCGCACATTGGCCAGCCTATCCGCAAGCTGCTCGGAATTGGGCAGCATGACCGGATGACGGATGAACAGATTGCAGATGCAAAAAAGTTCGGCGGTGCAGCATGAGCATCAAGATGACCTACCACGACGGATACTGGTACGTCGATGTCAAGGCTACGCCAGCTGCTCCGTTCAAGCGGTATAGCCGGCATCCTTCGCTTGACGAAGCCCTTGAACAAACGCGATTGATCGCATTGAACAATGGAGTTGAGGTATGAGAACCCACGAAGACGAACACTGCGAACGCTACGCTGGCTGTCATGGCGAACCGGACGACGACGATCAGGTTACAGGCTGGTGTGAGTGCTGCGGCGCCGAGTGCTATGGCGTGGCAGTCGATAACGGCATCGGCAGCTATGAGTATTGGGGCAGCAAGGGCGTTCATCATCAGATTGATTGCGAATCGAACTGCTGCAACGCCAAGGTTCTTGACCACGACCCCAACCCCGATGAAGAGGATTGCGATGTTTCCGAATCCTGAACAAGTCAAAGCCCGCACGAAGCGGGCTTTTTCTTTCCTTGCGCGTAAGGCCAGGATGCCTTCGGAGTCCAGACGCGCTCCGGCACTACAGGGAAAATTCTACACAGGAATGGCTTTGCGAGTACGAGATTTTCTGATCTCGATGATCTGGTATCCCATGACCGCCATGAGGTGACGCTTGATGCGGTATCCCTCGGTCACTTTCTCCTGCCCCTTCACGTCCTCAATGATCTGCTTTCCATCTTGCTCATAGACGAAATCTGCGAAGTACCGCAACGGTGGCGACATCCTGCCCTTTCCCGGAATCTTCACAGCCGGCGCCAACTCGAACGAAACCTGCCGGCGCAGGTTGATTATCAGCCCGGCCTCCTGCATCCGGCGCAGCGCGACGAAACGCCCGCCCTCGGCCTTGCTGTCGAACTTCTCGCCGCCGATTTCGGTTTTCTTGTTGCGATACTTCGCCCGCGGCGCGTCGGCCACATGCGCTTTCGCTTCGGCCATGGCTTCCGCCCTACCCTGGCGCTTGGCGTGATGCTCGCAAAGCTGTTCTTCAGACCAGCGGAGCATGGCCACTCCCGACGTGAAACACCGGCAACGGGTGCGATATTCCAACGATCCACAGCCCCATGCGTTCGCGCTCTTTGGTCACGTAGTTCATTTGTTCCTCATCAATCGATCGATCGTCATCGACAACAGATCCAGTTCGTCCAGCTTGTAGCGGGTGTAGAACCGGCTCGGCCCGAGCGTATGCACGCCGCTGGCGCCCTGATGATGCTCCGGGCAAAGCGGAACGGTCAGATAATGCGGCGAACGCTGGCCCATGCCGGCGCCCTCTCGGATGTGATGGACGTTAGCCGGCGTAGCGCCATAGCCAAGATGCTGACACAGGATGCAGCCAATCTCGGCCACCCGCCCCATGTGGATCTTCTCGTATGAATCCGGCTTTTTCATTGAAACAACTCCTGTTGCTTGGCCGGCAGGCCGACCAGCCGGATGGTGATGCTGCTCAGACGGTCCTTGCGCTCGGCCTCGGCGACGACAGAAAGTCGACCGAAGACCATTACACAAAGCGACTCACTCCAAGCGCGTTTCATAGATACCCCATCATCTGATCGACAACACGATCAAGCTCTTCACGGCCTGAGTAGCCAGTCAGAACATGCTCAAGAATCACCGTGGCGACAGCGGAATAGACCTGCTCGAACTCCGCGTCATCCATGCTTGCGAAGCTGATGCTGTGCGCTTCCAGCTTCATGTTTCCGCGAAGATCAAACGTCTGGTCATAGAACCCGGCCATGATCAAAACGTCCTTGCGGAATCGCTCAAAGTTCTTGGCGACTTCTTTTCCTTTGTAGGTTTTCCGTGTCCGCTTTGGCTCCCATGAATCGAAAGCAAAGTTCAGCATCGAGAAGAACTTGCGATGGAATTTCGCGTTTCGTGGAATGACGAACTCAATCGTTGAGAACTCTCCAGCCTCAAGGTTCGTAAGGCGCTTCCACATCCGGCGCCAACTCTTCTTGTCGTCGTCGCGCCATCCGTCAAAAGTTCCAAACAGGAACCGGCGAACATGCTCAAGGATCGACTCGGGCGGGAATGGCTCGCCGGTACGGATGATGGTTACTCGGCTCATGCGAACAGCCTACCTTGTGCGTAGGCTGCTTCGATGCGCTCCTTACCAGATGAAAAATAGTCTTCGTCTATTTCGCAAGCAGACACCGAGAAACCAAGATTTGCACAAGCAATTTCAAGAGATGCGCTGCCAAAATGCGTGTCAAGAATTTTCATTCCCGGCTGTGCGTACTGCTGCAGCAGCCATTCGTACAGCTTCACCGGCTTCTGTGTCGGGTGAATCCGGCGCTCATTCAACGCCTTGTTCCCCTGCTGGCGCATGCTGCCAACGGCATCGCCCTGCATCATTCCACGCCACATGTAGCGCACCACGTCCACGCGCTCGTTCAGGCTGCAATACGCTATTTCTGCGCCGCTCTGGTCTGACCCGTCGTTTACCTTGTCCCACACAATCGCGCCGCCTTGCAGCTTCACCGGCATGTAGTTCGCGCCCCAAACAATCTGGTGCTTCGCCACGCGCCGCAGTTCCTCGAAGTATTCCAGCGGCGGCGGCTCGCGGTCCCAATTCTTCTTTGCGTAGCCGCCGTCAATGCACTGCAATACCGTGCCGTTCTTCTGCTTCACGCCACTGCATCGGTTCGTTCCGCCGTCCTCACCGCGCCCATATGGCGGATCAACAATCGCTAAATCAAAGGCGTTGTCTAGAAGTGTTTCCATGTATCCCATGCAGTCGCCAAGGTAAAGATGGCAGTTGCCAATGATTTCGGTCGGCTTCATTTCTTCTTCACCCCTCCGGCTGCCTTCACCTTGGCGCCAACCTGTTGCGCGAACTCTTCTCCCTGCGTTTCGCGCATGAACGACAGTTGCCGTATCTGCTCGCGCCGATCAATGCAGTTAGTGATGATCTCAATGGCTTCTTTCATGGTTGGATTCCTTGTTGTGTGATTGCCCACTGGTAGGCAATCACTTCGCGGCGCGCTTATTAATCTCGCGCTTGACCAGTTCGGCGGCTCGGCGCTTGCGGTCAGCCATGTCTTGACGCTGCGCGATGGACTCGGCTTCTCGTTGCGCTTCTCTGTCGGCCTGTGATGATTTCAGATCAGCCTTGATCTTTCCTATCCAGTACGCGGTTCTTTCGTCGTCAGTAACCGCATGGGCTGCTTGCCCACCAAAAAGCGCCGACTCGATCACTCCACCAGACGGCGCCGGCAACAATCCGGCAACCTGCGGCCCACTCAACAAGCCGAGACTCTGCGCCGACTCAAGCGCGGCGGTTCTGCGCTGCTGATCCCAACCAAGCGAAGCCGACCATTGCGGAGCCACGCCAGATTCCCTGTTCAATCGAACAGCGCGGTCATAGGATTCACGAAACGCCATGCGCGCCCCAACCTTGTCGCCGACCTCAAGAATCGGCCTGGCAGCACTGAGCGCCCTCTGAATCTCCTGATTCCACACCACGGTATCGGCCTCGTCCGTAGCCTGAAGAGCAATAGCCCACGCCTCATCACTCGATGGCCGTCCATCATCATCGGCCAGTCGATCAAACACCGCCCCAGCCGTCAGCGGCCTGGATAACTCCTTTCGGCATCGAGTCAAGGCGCGCAAGATCGCCTCCTCCCGATGCAGCGCCGTCAGATCCTTGGCCATTGTCGCCACCGCCGGCCCCGACAAGCTGGCCCCGGTAAGTTCTGCCGTAACGGCAATAGCCTTCACGATGTCATTCATTGCCATTACGCCGCCCCCTGCGCTTCGAGAATCCGCATCGCCTCATCGGCGCTGTTGGCATTTGCCGCCATCCGATCACCCTGCCGAGCTTGCGTGTCAGTCACCGTTCGATTTGTCGCCCATTCAGTGCGCAACCCTTCGGCATCCTTAAGCGCCATTCCGAACTGATGCTTTGACTTGACGTAGAAGGATTGTGGATGCTGAACATAGAACGCAGCCACGGCTGGCGACTCGACGTAACCCAGGCGCTGCACGAAATTCTTGACTTGGGAATTAACCGTCTTGTTGCGCACGGGCATCGTGCCGTAACGATTGAAGAAGGCATCACAGTACGCCGCCCATGTTTCACGGCACGCTGCCTGCAACTCGGTTTCATTTTCCGATTCTTCCGACTCGGCTTTTTTGGCCCGAGTAGCCGGCGAAGCTGGCGGCGCGGAACCATCCTGTTCCTGTTCCTGTTCCTGTTCCTGTTCCTGTTCCTGGTTTCGAAACCGTTCAACAAGGGTTTCGAAACGGCTCCATACATTGTTACGCACTTTGTCTTTAAACCGTCCTACGGAATCGTGCAGACTCCTTAGTACACGGCCTTTTGCGCAAAATGAATCAGGTATCTGATCGGTCAGTTTGATGGCAGAAACACCTTGGTTTGGGTTCTCTATCTCATTCCAAGCCAGAAACTGGTGTACGCATACCCACTTTGATACGCTGTCCCTGGTTGCGAAACCGGCATTTAACAGTTCGTCGAACCCTTTCGAAACAGTTTCAAGGCTCCAGTTCAAGTCTTCGGCAACATATCCATCTGGCACACGAAAGCAGCCAATCATGTTTGAGTGCGGGCTTGAAAGCAGGTAAATCGCCAAAACTCTCCCACGGTCAGATAGTCCTCGGGTTGTTTCGCTCGTCCAGAATGATGTGTAGACTTTTCCGTAGTCGCGCATGCCGATTACCCTTGACTCATGAATTTATCAAATGCTGATTTGAGCTCGCTTACAGTCAATTCAACATGACCAAAAGAATGAAACAGCCTCTCAAGCTGGTCGCGCAGCGATAACATTTCATAGATTGAGCAAGCGTTGTTCGCCGCTCCGGCAATCTGCCCAGCAACAAATGCGTCAGGGCATTTGTATTGACCGTCATCCTTTATCCCGCTGACTCGGATTGGTCCGGCAGCCACAGAGGCGAATCCTTTTATGAGAGATGCAATCTCCGGCAAGCATTCTGTTGGCAGGACAGATAAGACCTCCTTTAGGTAGTCCAGGTCCGCATGGGCTTCTGAATGGCAAGAATCGCAGATGACTTCAAGTTCAGAAGTCTTGTACTCCCACACCATCCTTCCTTTGAAATATTGACGATGGTGGACATGCAGTTGTCTGCCTGAGTCGAAGCATCTCTGGCAGACATACTCCGCATCCTCAAGTGCCTCAAGGCGCTTCTTTTGCCACTGTGGATGCTTGTACTGCTCTTTGAAATCCATTTTTAACCCCTTCCCAACCCGATGGCCTAATGAGGGTGGGCTGCATGAAGGGGGTTGGAACTTCATGCGCGCTGGCCGGCGCTTGCCCATTGAGAAACCTGTATTCGTTGCTTACTTGCCGCTTATCTTTTATGATGATAGGGCAATATAGCGCATCTGATTAACGAAGATTAACGCTCGTGAATCAAAACTCTACACATGTCCGCGTAGTAACGCAAGCGGCATTGGCATACGGAGGCCAATTTATGAACAACGACAAGATCCAACAAAACAGGCTATGGAACTTCCGGCAGATCATCAAAAATGTTGGAGGTATTTTTTTGCATAGATACGCTTGCTTTCCGTTAATCAATCATCTAGTATTGTCATACGGGATGCGTATTGCATCCCAGTCGATAACGGAGATCGATATGAAAAACATCATCAAGCGGGCCTTCATCTGGTTCGCCATCTATGAACTGGACATCACCATCAAGGGGCAGACAGCGTGCCTCGAAGTGGTATCCAGCCCCCTCTTGCAATTCCGCATTGAAATCGCCCGCAGCAACGCCAGGCGCGAACGGACACGCCTGCGCGGCGAGTACGAATCAACCTTCCCGGTCTGCACGCGACGCACTTGGACGCTGGAATGAACTGGGAAGTCTATTTGAAACGCAAGGCGTGCGTCGACGACGCACAGAGCGCCCGTAAAAAGGTGGCTTACGTCGCCGCCAATAACGCCGAAGAGGCCAAGGCAATTGCCCTGGCAAAACCCGAAAACCGTGCGTTCATCATTGATGGAACGCCAAGGAGAGCAGCATGAATGATCGATATGAAGAAGGCCGGGAAGTTGCCGGCATGAGCGTTGAGAGCGGCACCGTCGCCCTCTTGAATCGCAGCGAAATTGATATGCAGGTAGCCACTGCCCACAAGTTCCCGCGCTCCATCAAGCGTTTCCGCAACGAAGCATTGCAGATGGTAACGCTCAACGAGTCCGTTGCTGAGTCCTGCATCTACGCCCTGCCGCGTGGCGACAAGACCATCGAAGGCCCGAGCGCCCGCTTTGCTGAAGTCGTCGCCTCGGCATGGGGCAACTGCCGGGCCGGCGCCCGCGTCGTATCCGACCAGGGCGACTTCATCACCGCGCAAGGCGTGTTCCACGACCTCGAACGCAATGTCGCCATCACCTACGAGGTACAGCGCCGCATCACCGACAAGCGCGGCAACCGCTTCAATGCCGACATGATCGGAGTAACCGGCAACGCAGCATCGTCGATCGCCTTGCGCAATGCCATCCTAAAGGGTGTGCCGAAAGCATTCTGGGACGATATGTACCAAGCTGCCCGCGCCGTGGTCATGGGCGACTTCTCAACCCTGGCCAACCGCCGGGCTGATGCGCTCAAGGCCTTCGTCGCGTTCGGCGTCACCAATGAACAGGTCTTCGCTAAGCTGGGCGTTGAAGGTACGCACGACATCACGCTCGAACATCTGGTCACGCTGCGCGGCCTGATTACCGCCATCAAGGAAGGCGATACCACGCCCGAACTCGCTTTCGCCACCGATGGCGGCGCCAAGCCTGCGGCCACCAAGCCGGCAAAGCCCCAGGCAGAGCCGGCCGCATTGCCGGAAATGCCCGAAGAGAAGTTCAAGGCTGAACTCAGCAAGTGGCGCAAGGCCGTCGAAGGGAAGGTTCTAACCCCGGCACAGATCATCAGCACAACGCTGACCAAATACGTCCTTACCGACAATCAAAAGCTGGCCATCGAAGACTTGGCCGTCAACTACGGAGAATGATTGTGGCGAACTGGCACATCGTTTTCTCTTACGCAGATGGAGAACTTCTTTGGAAGGCAGGAAAGCAAGGTCGAGGATGCGTAGCAGGAAGGTGTGCTGGAACAAAAACAATTCGAGGGTACGTGGCTGTGACCGTAGATGGAAAGAAGCATTACGCCCATCGAATTATTTGGGAAATGTTCAATGGACAGATCAATAACGGCCTGTGCATCGATCACATAGACGGAAATGGATCAAACAATCGAATTGAGAATCTTCGTCTGGTTTCTCTTTCTCAAAATCAACGTAACGCAAAAACACCTAAGAACTGCCGGTTAGGAATAATCGGAGTTTACCCAAAGGCAAATGGATTTGCCGTTCAGTGTGCTGGCGAATACATCGGCTTCTATGGGGATTTTTTCCAAGCCTGTTGCGCCAGAAAGTCGGCAGAAATCGGGAATCACTTTCACGAAAATCACGGAAGGAAAATGAAATGATCCAACTGAATCTCAAGCAAGGTAGCCAAGAGTGGTTATCTCATCGCTCAACTCACCGTAACGCATCGGATACGCCTGCGGTAATGGGAAGTTCTACATATAAGACGCGTTCTGAATTTCTGGTAGAGCGTGCAACCGGAATTTATCCGGACGTCGACGTGGCTACACAAAAACGATTTGATGACGGTCATCGCTTTGAGGCGATGGCAAGACCTCTTATGGAAGCGATTGCCGGAGAAGACCTGTATCCAGTAGTTGGCGTAGACGGCGTCTGGTCGGCATCATTCGATGGTCTGGATATGCTTCAAGAAATCAACGGAGAACACAAAACTCTGAACGATGCGATCCGATCCTGCCAGTGCGCTACCGAACTTCCTGCAATGTACCGCGAACAAATGGAACATCAGATGATGGTTTCAGGGGCAAAGCGAAGCCTGTTCATGGCAACAAAGTGGCGCAAGGCTCCAGGCGACGTGACAGAGGAAGGCAAAACATACGCATGGGCCATCGATGATGACGGCGTTTTGGTTCGCTATTCACTCGAAGATGAAAAGCATTTCTGGTACGAACCTGACATGGAATTGCGCTCCAAGATAATTGCCGCTTGGGATCAATTCGACACCGACGTAGCCGCCTATCAGCCGGAAGTCATCGAGGCAAAGCCCATCCTGACCGCAAAGCCCATCGAGAAGCTGCCGACCCTGTTCATTGAAGTCACCGGCCGCGTCACACAGAGCAACCTTGTTGAATTCAAGGCTGCGGCGACCGCTGTTATCAGCAGCATCAAGACCGAACTTGTCACCGATCAGGATTTCGTCGACGCCATCCAGACCGTGAAGGATCTGAAAGACATCGAGGACAACGCCAAGCGTGCCAAGCAGAACGCACTTGACCAGACAACCAGCATTGCCGAACTGCATCGCGCCCTGGATGAAGTAGCGACCATGGCGGCAAATGTGCGCAAGGCGCTGGACAAGAAGATTTCCGACGAGAAGGACAGCCGCAAGGCTGAAATCGTTACCAAGGCCAGTCAGGAATTGGTTAATCACATCATGGCCCTGAATGAACGCCTTGGAATTGCCTACATGCCGCGCATCACAGCACCGTTCGGTGAGGCCATCAAAGGGTTGAAGTCGCTCGACTCGATGAACGACAAGGTATCAACGGCGCTGGCTAATGCCAAGATCGAAGCCAACGCCGTAGCCGACCTGATCGACTACAACATCAAGACGCTGACCGCCGAAGGCAAGGATTGGAAATTCCTGTTCCCTGATCTGGCATCCGTCGTCACCAAAGCAAAGGACGACTTCGCCGCCCTGCTCGATTCGCGCATTCACGCCCACGAACTTGCAGAGACGAAGCGCCTGGAAGCCGAGCGCGAAAAGATCCGCGCTGAGGAACAGGCCAAGGCCCAGCGCGAAGCCGATGCCAGGATGGCAGCAGAGCGGGAAGAAGCCAACCGTGTTGCAGCCGAGGAAATCCGCAAAGCAGATGCCGAGCGCAAGGCCGAAGCAATGGCCCAGGCTGAGAAACTGGCCGAGGAAGCAAAGCCAGTAGCAGTTGCCGACCATACCGAGCCGGCCCTCGCAATGGTTCCCGGCGAGACTTTCGCAGTCGTCAATGATTGCTTACCGCGCATCACTCTTGGCGAAATCAGCAACCGCCTCGGCTACACCGTGTCGGCCGCATTCCTGGCCACGCTCGGCTTCGAGGCGATGACCGACAAGAACGCAAAGCTCTACAACGAGGCCAGCTTCCCCGGCATCTGCCGTCGCATCTCTGACCACACCCTGCGCGTGGCCATGACCAAGAAGGCCGCGTAACCAATACACACCGCGAGGGGCGTTGATCCGCGTGGCCTGTTGGCCGGCTGCGCGGGAAGCCCAAGACCAACTTAACCGGGGCGCTTCGATGGGCTGGAAAACCGGGGATTGTCATAGCAAAACCCATCACCTTTTCGTTTCACCCGTACCACCAACTACAGGAGGTAATCATGCAAATGCACGGCGTCACCAGTTCACAAATATCGGAGATCGGCCACGATCCGAAGACCAACACACTGGCCGTCCGCTTCAGCCACGGCGGAACGCTCTACCACTATGCGGGCGTCGACGCCGAGAAGTTCGAGAAATTCAAGGCTTCCGAGTCGCTTGGCTCCTTCCTTGGAAAGAACATCAAGGGCACCCACGAATTCACCAAGATCATCGAAAAGAAGGAGAAGAAGTAACATGGCATCCAAGAAAGCAAGCAAGCCGGCCATCACCGACTACAAGACCAAGCGCGTTGAATTGCGCATGAACCAATCGCAGTTCTGGTCGCAGCTTGGCGTCACGCAATCGGGTGGCAGCCGCTACGAATCCGGCCGCGCCGTGCCGAAGCCAACCCAAACGCTGATTGATCTCGCTTTCGGATCGGCCAAGGAATCACTGAAGCGGCTCGCCGATCTGCGCGGCGTATCGGTCGACGACTTCATCAAGGCGGCAAGCAAATGATTCCAGCACCAGGCCAAGGCTTCAGAACTGGACTCGACATCCAGTTCATTGCCGCTCCCTATCCGCTGCCCCATGCCGCCGCCGCCGATCTGATCAAGGCTGGCGAGCGGGCTATTGCTGCGCGTAAAGCCGTTGAGCGTTTCAAAGACGAGCACGACAGGCGGATGCAGGCCGAGGACCGCTATAACGTCGCAACGTCCGACATCCTTTCCATTGAACAGGCAATCCGCGGCGAGTATGGTGTTATCCATACCCGGCCTGGTTTCCTGCCTTTCTCAGATGGGAAATAACATGGCATCCGTCAATAAAGTAATAATCGTTGGCCACCTCGGCAAAGATCCCGAGGTGCGCTACACGGCAGCGGGAGACCCCATCGCCAACCTCACCGTCGCTACGTCTGAAAGTTGGAAGGATAAGGCGACCGGCGAGAAGAAAGAACTCACCGAATGGCACAGATGCAACTGCTTCGGGAAACTGGCCGAAATCTGTGGCCAATGGCTGAAGAAAGGCGCTCAGGTTTATATCGAAGGTAGCCTGCGCACGCGCAAATGGACCGATAAAGAAGGCCAGGAGCGTTACACCACTGAAATCAAGATGGATCAGATGGTCATGCTCGGCGGAAAGTCCGATGGAGGCCAACGACCGGCGCGTGATGGCGAGTATCAGCCCGCCCCGGACAAGAGCAAGCCGAAGCCGTCGTTCGATGATCTTGAGTCGGACATACCGTTCTGAGATACAAAATGCTTGCCTAACGGGCGACAATCAATTAGGATAATTTATGCAAATAAATATCAAGAAGATTCACCCATACGCCAAGACGCCAACCTATGCCACCGATGGATCTGGCTGCTTCGATCTCTACGCCATCAATACGCTGGCGACACTGGTCCACGAAGGCTATCCGGTAACGTTCGACACCGGCCTGGCATTCGAGATTCCACCAGGCTATGGCATGTTCATCCTGTCGCGTAGCGGACACGGCTTCAACTTAGATACCCGCCTAGCCAACTGCGTAGGGTTCATTGACTCGGATTACCGGGGTGAAGTGAAGGTGAAACTTACCTGTGACCAAGAGCATAAAGAGGCCATGCCGCTGGCCGTGAAGGCAGGCGACCGCATCGCCCAGGCCTGCATCCTGCCAGTTCCAAAGGTTCTGTTCGATGTAGTCGACGAACTGAGTGAAACGGAACGCTCCGGCGGATTCGGCAGCACCGGAAGGTAGTCATGAACGACCGCATCATAACCCGAGAAATGCTCCGCCAACTTGCGAGAGACAATGCCAAGTTACCGGCAAACCTGCAGCCAGATGCGCTCTAACGCTTAGGTAACAAGCCGCCGCGACCGGTGGCTATTTGACGAACAACGCTCATTTCGGCGGTCTTGTTGACCGTTGAGTTGGGCTGGTTTTTGGAGATTGACATGAGATTTAGGATACATGGCACAGACGCCACAGGGAGTGACGATAGCCTTGTAATTGAAGGCGACACGATTGAAGAACTGAAACTGACTGCTGCACAGGAAACAGAAAAGCGCGGATGGACTGATTGCTGGTCGGAGAAATGTGATGACTGAGCAAGACGTTATTGATCTGCTTGGTGAACCGGATGCCGTAATGCCGGCAGGGTGCGGAATGACCAGCGCCGCGTGGCTGTGCAGTACATGCAAGCGGCTGCATGAGTTCGATACCCAAGTGCGACCTCCGGCGCCGTGCGAATGCGGAGGTATCGCATTTGAAACGCGGCCGAGAACGCTGCATTGACGTGCACAACGCTGAGGTAAGCGGAGAGCCGAAGCGCAGCGTAGGCGAGTCCGCTTGACCGCCGTGTTATGCCTGACCTTGGATAAACCATGAAACTGCGCATTGTGCCGACCGACCTGAAAACAGCGAATGAGTTTGTGCGCCGACTGCACCGGCACAGCCGCCCGGTGGTTGGCTACAAATTTGCGGTAGGCGTGGAAGACGAAACCGGAACCCTGCGCGGCGTTGCAATTGTGGGCAGGCCGGTAGCGCCAAGGCTTGACGACGGCGCAGCGGCAGAGATAACGCGCCTTTGCACCGATGGAGCAAAAAACGCCTGCTCGATGCTCTACGGGGCGGCACGGAAGGCAGCGCGGGCGCTTGGGCATGACCCGGTTTTTACCTACACCCTGCCAGAAGAAGGCGGGGCCAGTTTGCGGGCCGCTGGTTTTCGGCTCGACAAGGAAGATGCGGGCGGTAGTGCTGCAATGTGGCACAGCCGCGAAGGACGCAGCGCGCAGCCCGTTGGCAATGACCTCGTAGGAGGGAAGTGGCGATGGGTTGGGTGAGGCATAACGCCTGAATTAAGCCGCGCCGCGAAGCGGCGTCGGCTTGAATGAATTGTTGGGGCGCAAAACGAGGATATGGGACATGGAGATTATTGAAGTGTGGCAGGCGCACGGCGATGGCGGAGAGCGCGGCGTGGGGCCGGTTATTGCCTATTGCAGCACGAGAGAGAAAGCAGAACAGGCCGCGAAGGGCAAGGCG
>ERZ795052.758-NODE-758-length-47394-cov-19.160248_pt1 | contig 47394 bp, 42 predicted proteins | sample MGYA00375136_ERZ795052 | MGnify/ENA primary metagenome ERZ795052 (study PRJEB30181, sample SAMN05720156) | activated sludge metagenome | isolation source: Anaerobic digester | place: Japan | collected 2015-05-26 ... | reverse complement strand
GAGTGTTGATTTTTGGATTTGTTACTTTGATTGATTCATCAGAGTTATTTGGAATAGCCAAAAAATCCACATCTATACCTATATGCGTCGGACTATATGTATGATGTTTTGTTGTTTTGTCGCTTGGTTGTATCTTGTGTGTTTTTTCTTTATTATATAAATCTTTATAACTTGTAATTTTTGTAGTATTTTCTGTATCAATGAACGATGGTGAAAAAAAATTAGGCACAGGCTCGCCATTTGATATACCAATATACGATCGTGTAATTCTATTGTTTATGTGTTCATATGATGGAGGATTTATTTTTTCTCCTCCGTCCAAATTTTTTGTATCCCCAATTGTATATGAAGTTATTGGCAAAGCACAAGAAAATTGCGAAATGTCTTTTGAAATATAAATATATGCCTCGACAAACGAATCGTCTATGTCTTTGGTGTTAGATAAAATTTCTATATTATCTTCGTCAAATGTTTTGGGGTCTAAAAATGCTTTTGTGTTTGTTTTGTTCATTTTCTATGAATTTTATTTACTATTGTGTATTGTGAACCCACTAATTCAAACTATTATCAAATACAATTACTGTGCGATTATATCAATTTACAATTATCTATATGTATTAAATTATCCTTCACAAAGAATTGAGCAAAAACATCACCCATTTTAGTTGTATGGTTGATATCGTTCGTATTTCAATCTTGTATAATTAATTTAATATATTGAACAATAACATATTGTAATACTAAAAACAGAGGATAGCTCAATGTGTATAGATAATTATAATTTAATACAGCCATGACAATAGCACTAATGCCAATTAACAATAATGATTATATTTAATAATGGTTTGCATTATCGCAGATGCCACCAGCAACCATATAAAATATTCAATGTTTAATCAGAGTCACTACATCACATGCCAGTAGAACCATACACAAACCCAGATATTACCACATATACAGGAATATTTAATTGGGTGCCCTCTGGTGCCAACGGTAACGATGTTGGGTTTGGTTTTAAGCCTACTGTAATTAAAAGAGGAAGATTTAGCAACGATTATATTAACCAATCTGGACATACACTAAATATATCTACCGTTGGGATTTGGAGCGGGCAACCAGAATACCCAATACAATGTGCGTTTAGGCCATTACAAAATCCAGATCAAGCAACCTTTATTGCACCAACACTCCCATATATCATAAGACCGGAAGAAGATGGCAACCTTGAATACAAATTAATGTTTTGTACACCAAGCGGTCAACCAGAACAACGACGTATTTCGGCTATTACGATAGATTATAATTTGATTATTGACAATCCATATGACGAAAATATAATTAATAATTTATATTCAGATGATCAATTACTTGTTAAATCTGGTAATATTGGGTCTATAGATTGGAGCAAATATTCATGGATAGCATTTGAAACCATTAGTGGCGCAAATTATACCGAATATCCTCCGTACACAAACATCCCCTCAGAATTAAAAGTTACAGGCACAGAAGCTGGAGTTAATACATATAGAAACCTAACAATAAGGTGTGGAGAACACAATTTTGGTGAAGAATACCCACTGTGCGATGGGATAAGGTTTGTTAACAGATATAATATATCGTCGTTACAATTCCAAATAAACAAACTTATGCTATTTGAGGTAGAGGCCAACACAATACGAGATAGAGTTAATATAGATTATGACCAGGTGCCATGTTCTTATCTACAATATTGTTTTTTAGTTAATATGCAATATAGCCCCCTAACGCGAAGTTCAATAGTGCCAACTGGCAACGGACCGAACTTTCATGTAAAAGTCTTTGCGCCAGAAAATAAATATTTTGATGGTAAATCTGGATTTGCACATTCTACAGAATTAAGATTTTTAATATTTTCAATACCAGCATTTGGAATTTCCCCTTTTGATATTACAATGGCTGGATTATTACAAGACATGAGTGCACCAGGGGCATTTTATACAGTATTTGTAGGACCAATCGCTGGCAAAAAAACAGTAAGATATTTTTGTTCAAGTGACATTATAAAACCATCACAATCTAAAATTATTAGGCTTGATTATAATCCTATACAAGATGGTACATTAAATATTACTCTTCAACGAGCAACAAATTACAGTGGCGAAACACCACCAGATCAAAACAATACAGTATGGGAAGATATATTTAGTTTAAACACAAATAATATGCCGGACCCAAATAAAGATTCGGAAGAAGGATACGTATCTCCGTATATTTACGCAATCAAAGAGCAACAAACGCAATGGTATAGAACAATACAATTTGACACAAATAATTACCCAAATATAGGTATTCCAACAACATTAGATACATGGAGCGATAATACAATATTTAGCTTGTATGAATCTACTTCTCAACCTTCTGTAACTGGCGAATTTTCTATTACAAAAAGAATAGATAGTATTCATAATCAACCAATTACGAAAAAAGATTTTGATAAAATTACTCCATTCGCGACATTTGTAGTTCCAACAAATATATCAATATCAAGCCCAATATCTGTAGTTAAGGGCTGCTGGAACATGTCATATACTGCCCATTGTAATAATACAGATTATACCAATACCCATATATATACAAGAATGTGGTTTGTTCCAGACACCCCGAGCGACGCTATTTATAATGCAAATGTGAACCCAGATTATCAACGCAAAACAGAAATAACTTTTGAATATGACGAGAATCAATCCAGTGGGAAAAAATCACAAGTCATTATTGGGAAGGCACCAAGCAAAAATTGGGTTGATGAAATTAATATCTCGCCTCCACTAAATACTAATCCAAATTCGTTCTATATTAGAAGATATGTTGATATAGCCAAGCAAAACAACAAAGAAGTAGATCAATTTGTGTTTCCCTATGGAGATAATATAAATGGGTGCATGGTTGTAGCATTTTATCAAATCACATATATAACGGATGAGGGCAAAATAAAATTACAAAACGAAAACAAAATCCTAAATAATAACAGCCCCAACTTGCCAGTTATTAATTTGCGATTCGATGGCGCTTCTGACGGCGTTGAAACAACATTGCGGCAAATCCAATCTCATAGATTTTTGTATGAAAGAGCAAATAACTATATCGATAGTTCGTATGTAGGAATTAATACTGTGCCACTCGTGGCAACTCGCAATATTTATGGCATAGGAAGTATGCCGCCGATATCGCAAAACTATCCAGAAACAATATATAATACTAACTACCCATCAAAAAACGATTCTTCTTCTTTTTACGGATTGCTAATGTTACAAGAATCCACAAATATATCAGACAATATTGATATCGTTGTACCATATTCATATATTTCTGACACAAAAGAAAATGCAAACACATTTTATGCAGACTGTGTTACCTCATTGCCTTCTTTGGGCTTTGGCAAAGTATCCGCTGGAGATTGGCAAGTTGATATACAAACGTCAAATAACTTTATACAAAATCAATATATACAATCCGAATATAGATTAGAACTATTTCTTGGAGACAATAATGGCAAAGTAACAGAAAGAATATATATAAGTGATTGGACATCAGAGGAATCAAAAACATTTACATTTTCTCTTGGGATGGAATTTGTTATATCAAGCGGGAATATACAATTAATAACGCGAATTACATCCCGCGCATGGTCTGCAAATGGTACCAATATAGATATACAATCTTTACAAAACAAAATGAGTGCCGATGGACCATTGTACTACGTTGGGTTTCATATAAAAAAAATTCATATTATTAAAAACACAATACAAAGACTTAAAATAAATCAAAATATATATGCCGGTGGAAGCCCAGCATATTATGAAGATTTGCCGCTTATACCTGGACCAGATATTGGTGGCAACGAGGGATATTATGTGGCTGCGAAGGAGAATTTGGTCATTGCAATTACTTTTGCCGATAAAATATGGCCAGTTTCTGGATGCTTCTATTCTCCAATTTGGCAACATTATCTACCACAAGATGTTGAGGTTGATTTTAGATACGACGCTTACTTAAATAATGGCGGCGCTAGAGCCTCTAAATATTTAAGATTTAGAACAGTCCCATCAAAAGCCCCTGCTGGAGTAACTGAATTTTTGTCAGTCGGCGCAGATATAGATTCGTCTTCCACAAGAACACAAATAGTAAAACCATCGGTGGATTCTAAAAATAACGATAACGCAATAAAATACTATACCCAATCAAATGTGTATAGCGTCAATGACATACAAATCAGCAAAGAAATAGGGGATTCAAACTCAAAGGTATATATGTCTTATCCCGACGTAGTAGTACAAGAAACAGAGGGCTCTACACATATAATAGTAGCCGGAAATACATTTGGGAATAGCAAAGATGATTTAATAGTAAAATCAGTCGGGAGCAACAATGCTGGTTGGATATTTAATAATCAAGGCAGAAATACTTCTGATTTATCTATGCCGTCTGCAATTTCCAAATCATTAATGTTTACAAAGATAGCCAAGTCGTCGTGCGGCAATAGAATTTATGTAGCTGGGTGGATTAACCCAGGCGTAATAGCCGTGAAATCATCTGATATACAATACGCAGGTGTGAATATCGATCCTTTGGGAGGATATTGGATAGTAGATGGCGATTCTTCTAATTTGACCCTTGATGCTCGGAAATATCTACCCATGGGAAATATAAACAACAAATGCACGAAAGATTTCCCTGGATTTGCAATTAGTAATGGGGGTGTTATGGCTGTTGCGTATACCATTGAAGGGAAGCCTGGCGAACTAATGATGCGATTGGCACAAGAATCTATGAGGTTTGAGGCACCAATATATACGATAATATCATTTAAAGAATGGGGGCTAAGCCAATATACTCAACTTCCAATATATGCGCCAAATTTATTATGGGTATATGAACTAAATACATTATATACGTCATTTTGGTGCGGAGGCAAAATATTTGTAACACAAATAGGTAGTATAAGTAAGTATGGTACTACTCTTGCGCCAATAATATTGGTTGCAGGAAATCACAATTTGTCAGATGCCTCTAACAATGCCAATAGACTATTTGAGATTCTAGAAAATAAAGGATATTTAATAAATAATTCGCACAATAAATCCAAAGATGTACCCCGCCAAAGGTGCGGAATGATTTTCCAAAATGGATTATATATTTATTTTCTAGACGATGCACTAAAGCTAAATGTGGCACCAATTAACGGACAATATGTTGGAGAGGCAATGTCGTTAGAATCAAACGACCGAACATAATTGAATGATCTTGCATTTATAGAATAACGCCAGAAAACCCCAATGCTTTTCGTGGGGGATGAATAGTGTTTGTTAGAATCAATTCGTCTTAGTTATGGTTTCGTACACAGGAATATATTTGGCAACTATATCTTTGATTAGTGTGCTATAATGTATAATATCGTCGCGCCGCCTAATTGATTTATAATCTCCATATACATTTAATATATCTTTCATTATGCGATTGATGTATGGTACAATTTCTCTATCAGATACATATTGGTCCCCACGCAAAAATAAACGTTTGCGAACCTGTTGCTCTACAAGCTTCCTGATAATATTTTCGGCAACTTTATCATAGTAATTAAAGGATGATTTCTTATACCACACTTGTTTTTTCTCTTTCAGATTTAATTAATTCATTTATAACATATGATACATTTGGGCTTGGTACAGATATAACACAAATTGTTTTACCGTCTTTAGTATCTGTAGTCACAATATGGTAGTCTTTATTTACTATTAAATATCCGCAGAAAGGGCCTATTTGAGATGAAGGCTGGTATATAGCAAATAACCATTTTCCAAACCCTCTATTGTATTCAATATTGTCGGCCATAACTATTTCCTTTTATTTTTTGAAATATATTGTTGTATTATTACAAATTTATTGGTATTCCTACACAACGCTAAATTACTATACAATGTGCTATCATAACTTAAGGAGTATATTCCAGCCAATACCGCATATTGACCACGCCGATAGCAATAAACAATTGGGGCACATACTATATGGATATAATTAACGGGATTGTATATAAGTGCAAGACACTTGATAATGGTAATACATGGATAGTATTAAACGACGGAACAAATGTAATGATTGATCAAAGCCAAAGTTTGCAGCCTGGAGATATGATCAGCATTCGCGAATATACACAGTACAAGAATCGTAACAAAACAATATTTTATCATGCTAAAAAATTCGATGTTTATAATGATGCTAGTAGATTAACTATAATTAAATATTTGTCTAGTCAAGCATTTAAAGGAATTGGCGAAAACTACGCTACTGCTATTATAGATTTTTGTAAAGACGAACATGGATTTATTGATATATTAGACAACAACCCAGATTCATTGTTTGAGATTAAATCTATACCAAAAACAGTTATCAAACAATTTATTAAAAAATGGTCTGGTGATAAATCGTTACATTTAACTATAATTTGGCTAATGAAACTCGGGTTGAGCTATAATATAGCAAACAAAATTAATAATTATTTTGCACCATATACCAAAAGTAAAATAGAAAAGAATCCCTACGAACTTATAGTAATTGATGGAATCAGCTTTAATAATGCAGATCAAATAGCGTCTCAATTCGGAATACCGCGCAATGCAGATATAAGAATATTTGCCGCAATAGAATATATACTTAAAGAATCACTAATGGCGGGGCATTGTTATTTGCCATACACCACTTTGGTAGAAAATACATGCAAGTTGCTTCAGTCAGAAGTTGGAATATTTGATATCGGCAACAAAATTAAACATTTGATTAGCACATCAAAATTGGTAGATGTATCAGACTGTATTTATCTTAAATACATATACGATATTGAAAAAAATGTATCATGTAAAATTATTGAATTAATGTCTAGAAAAACAAATATCGACCCGCAAAAAATAGAAGAGCAACTAACAAAAATCAAAATCGATCAATTTAAAAATATTACACTTACCCAAAAACAAATTGCGGCGATAAGAATGGCATTGCAACATCAAGTAAGCATTATTACTGGAGGGCCTGGAACTGGGAAAAGTTTAATTACAAAATACATATGCGATTTATTAAATGGCTTTGGCATTCGTTACGAATTGGCTGCCCCAACTGGGCGAGCAGCCAAAAGATTAATGGAATGTACTGGCAGTGAAGCGAGAACAATACACAGATTGTTACATGTGCAAAAAGATGGATCTTTTTATTATAATTCTCAATTGTGTTTAGATACTGATTGTGTTATTATTGATGAGGCATCTATGTTGGATATAATATTATGCAATCATTTGCTTAATGCATTATCGCCAAATACAAAGATTATTTTTATTGGCGATTATAACCAATTGCCGGCAATAGGACCAGGGAACGTACTTAAAGATATGATACAATCTGAACGTATACCATGTACCACATTAACAACAATTTTTAGGCAAAGCACAAAATCAAGCATAATAGAAGTGGCGCATATGATTATAAATGGGGAAATACCAAAATTACCGACACCGAAAAATAGCAAAGGAAAAAATTGTGTCATGATAAATGTTGAGAATGTAGACACAATATATGAATATTTAACGTTATTAATTAAAGAAAATTTGCCGAATATTGGCATTGCCCCAGAATCAATACAAGTAATATCGCCAATGAGGAAATATGATCTCGGAATTAATAAGCTTAATACCATTATACAAGAAGTGATGAATCCGCCGTCTACAAGCAAGCCACAAATCAATTTTGGGAATTGTATATATAGAGTTGGCGATAAAGTAATGCAAATACACAATGATTATTATAAAGATGTATTTAATGGAGATATTGGATACATAAAAGATATTATTAAAGACGATGATCAAGATATTATATATGTTGAATTTTCTGACAATTATAAAATGGTAGAATATGCAAAATCAGAGCTTAACAATTTGCAGCACGCATTCGCATCAACTATACATAAATCGCAAGGAATAGAATACGACGTTGTTATATTGATTATTCATCCAAGCCAGCGAGTAATGCTACAGCGCAACTTATTATATACTGGCGTAACAAGAGCAAAAAAACTATGTATAATTATTGGCACCAATAGCGCTGTTGAATATGCTATATTAAATAATTCCGAAATACAAAGATACACCCATCTGAAAGATTGGTTGAAATTATAATTTGTGTACTATATTATAGGGACAAATTATATTATATAAGAATATTATACAAAAGCAAGGCGTAATAATATGATAAAGACATCAACAATAGAAAATTCAAAATTGTTACTTGCACTATATAATTATTCATATCGTTTTGTAGAAAACAAACAACGCCTAGAAGCAATCTGGAATACATATATAGACGGTATCACTCCGCCTATTAGGTTTATAGATATAGCAGCCAATATTGATATATTAAAACAAGAATATTTTGATGGACCATCTGGAAAATATAATTTTGCCAATAGCGTAATTAACTTTGCTCACGCAATGCTTTCGTTACCACTAAAAAAAGAATATTCGTCTAGCGCGAGTGAGTTTAACGATTTGGTAAATGGTGTAAAAAATTATCTACTAAATCTAGTTGGTGACATTGATGCCACGCCTGTAACTCCAACTGGAAGATATCAAGATATTAAAACGCAACGTATGACACCAGAGGCAATTTCAGAAGAAAAATATAATGCATCTGGAGAGATTAATACAGTGCCAAGTGCAATTACAGCGGAAGAGGCACAGAGACTATTAGAATCACAAATGCCACAAACTCCGTTTGGAAAAATTTATCCATCATTTAAAATGGAATATAATCCTGGAAAGTTTAAAATGGGTAAAAGATATAGAAAAATATTCAGATATGCCCGAGATAATAATAGCAAATATGGCGAAAATACAAACATCGCAGACACCAGAAATATGTTACAACAAAAAATATTAAATCTTAAAGAAAAAATAGATAACTTACAACTGCCATCGCCAGAACAATTTGTTAATACAATCGGCAACCCAAGATTATCAAGAGAACAAACCCAAAAGTATATACAAAACGTAATGGAGAAAACCAACGCCGCAAAACAAATTATGTATCAAGAATTTAATAACATGTTGCGCATGAATGATAATTTACAGCAGCAGCAAAACAATCAGAATATCAATACCAATACCACAACAAACCAAATTGGGAATAACACGCAAAATGATTAACAAATTAATACATATAGCTAATTATTTTGAAAGAAAAGGCAATTATCGTGTGGCCGATCAAATAGACAAAGTTATGATTAAAATTGCGGCTACACAAAATTTAAATCAATGGTCTGAGATTGTTAGTCAGGCAGGAGGGCAGTTACCTCAAATTGTAGATTATTTGCGCATTCCTTCTTCCTCAACTAGTTTTGTTGGGACAAGCACAAATATACCCATTCCGTTACCAGATTATAGAGCCAATGTAGAATATCAAATGGCTCTAAGAACATTAAATGATCCTTCGGCAACAGACCAAGAGAAGCAATCTGCGGCGCAAAAAATGGCAGCTATATATTCAAAACTACAATCCATGCCATTGTCTGCATGGTCGTCAAGACCTGAATTAAGAAATAGAGCGCTTCAAATTATTGGCAAAACATTAATGCAATACTTTAATAGAGGTCAATACATACTCCCGAATCAAATGCAGTTTTTCAACGGAACAACTCCGCCTATATATGGGATGGCACCAAGTGTTGCATATCCTTGGATTACACAACCAATAGTTCCATATACAACGGGCGAACCGGCAATGCAATATATACCATTTAAATAATATTTTGTGTTTTGATACTTTGGAATGATGTCATTATCGCCCTCTGATCCAATAATAGGATGGGAGGGCGATAATGGTGTTGCGCCTTTTCGAAAACAATATTTTAAAAATAGTATTGATTATATATTGTATAATATAATTATTAACAAAGAATGATAAGAGTATAGCAATACAACAATATATAATATATCTTATCATAGTATTAGAACAACATATGAAAAATACTGCAATTATACAGATTTGTATAAGGGCAAAATTGATAATTCCAAAGCAATAATGTATTTTATAATACAATCACAAATCCCAATTCCTATCTTCGTGAAAGCGAAAATAGGAAGCCTATGGATTTTAATGGTGGGATGATATCAGAAAAACAAAAAAGGATAAGTATTATGAATAAAATTATGGTTCGTAGTATTAAAGATATAAAAGAATGTCCGTTTTACACACTCACAACAAAACAACGACCAGTATGTTTACTTAAAATCATAGCACCAAAATCTTTATTATCAGAGATGTCTGATAACCCAGTGGAATTTACAGACGAAGAGTGGAAACAAAATTGCGGCGGAGAATATAAAAATTGTACTATAATACCGTTATTTTATGAAAACGAAGAAGAATCCGAATATAACTTTGTTGATCAAGAAGTAGAAGATTATAATCCATTCGCGGCTTCAGACAAACCATTGGCAAATATAAAAATTGAATTATTAAAAATTGATAATCCGTATGATTATGATACAGATGTATTAGTATTCCCCAATAATATTGATCTTTCTATCGATGATTACAATCTTGATCAATCGTCACATGGGAATATACAAAAAGAATGCGATCAAATACAAAGACCCATACAAATGGGAATGATATATAAAACTAGCAACGGTGGCGCAGATTCTAAAATCAAAGCAAAGTGTATATACCACGCTGTGGTTGCTGGACTTAGCAGACTGGTATCGAGCAGAGAAATTAAATCTGCAACGGTTAATGCTTTATATTATGCAGAAATGGACAATTGCGAACATGTGTCGTTTCTACCGTTAGAATGCGGAACATTAAATATAGACGAGGTCGCAATGTCTCAATTGTCGTCTATTAAAGAATTTATGTCATACGAACAACCGAATCATATAAAGAAAATAACAATTTTATTACCAGAGCAAGAAAGCTATGATTCATTTACGAATTACTACAACCGAATATTTAAAAATGTTTAAAAATATATATATAGACAATGACACATTTGGGCTTAAACAAATTTTGTACACAAATGGATATAACATTATACAAAAACCATCAAAAGAATCTATAACTATTTATTGCGGAGATAATCCTCCAACTTATAAATCACATATATGGATTAAAAATTCACAACAACCTATATATGACGAAGTTAAATATATAAGTATTTTTTTAAAAACAACAAAATTTATTGTGCTTTTAGATATAAAAGATAATATACATAGCAACTATGGAGCAATTATCAGCGGCAATGGCATACATATCTTTAAAACCCAATATGAATTGTTTTGTTATCTACCAACAATAATAGATTCAATATATGAGTAAAGTAATTTCCGTATGCAATATATGCAATAATACGTTTTATGTAGATGAAGAATATGTAAAAGCAGATTCTAATATATATATTTCGCCAACACAATACAAAAGAATAGGGAAAGACGGTACTATTGAAGAAAAAACATTAAAAACGTGGGCTGATTGGATTATGCATGTATTTACGCATTGCCCAAAGTGCAGATTACAATCTCCTCCACAAAAGTGTATTGATAATTATAATAAAATACACAACAAAACCAAACAGGAATAATAACATGCCGTATGCCAATATGTATCCGCCAACAATTAAAGATTTTAGCAAGAAGAAATCAAAAACGCTTGTAAATTGTGGCAAGTGCAATCGTGTTTTTGATATTAGGTTTGGGATACCGTGTGATAATTTTGGCATGTGTCATAAATATTTATGTAGATATTGCAGACCATTGATTAAAACACCGCCAAATGTACATTATTACTGCAATGAATGTGCCCCGCATTTCCAATTTCAGACACAGCAGGCTTCTTCTGAGCAAATATTAATAAAATTAGCCATGGCAAATGACTTCAGGGTGTGTGGGGATGAAACAAAAGCCAACGATATTGAGTTGGATATATTGAATGAATTGCGTAAATAAAATATATAAATAATATTTTGGCGATAGTATAGATGGTTAGTTGTAGATAGCTATCTGGAGACAATATATATGAATTATAATAACAAAAAATTTTACAGAATTAATTGTGCGTATAATAACAAAAACATACGAGAAGCTCAATTACACCAATGGCAAGAATATTTATATTCTACAATTGCTGGTGGCGCGGGAGGAGGTACTGCTTTCGGTCCAAAAGGAATTATACCTGGAGCAATTGCTGGATTGTTATTACCGTATGGCGCGAAAGATATATTGTGGGCTTTTAAAAGTAATAAACAAAAAGTTAGTGATTTGGCAAAATTATTCAAGAATCAGGCAGAAAAAGTAATCCCAGTTTTAGAGGGCGAGAACAATACCACCGACGCAAATGCACTAAGGGAACTCAAAAAAGTTATAATATCCGCCGCTGCATATTATGTTGATCCACAGAATAATGCACAATCAAATCCAGAAATATTAATAAACACTGTAAATGATATAAAAACATCCGGAGATATAACAAATACACCAGTTATACCACAACAAACCCAGTATCAACTACCATTCCAGCCTCAAACACAGCCGACTATTCCTAATCCCGTACAAAATTATAATACTCGGCAGCGGATTCAACAAACACCTGACACCATTAACCCGACACGAATTGTCCCGCCCCCTTCAACATACCAAAACCAATATAATGATTCTGGGTCATACCAGCCAACTGACTATGATGTTACAGCGCCATTTAATCTGCAGGGAAGTATAATTCGACATACAAAGTTTATAAAAATTTCACAAGCCTTAGACCAAATAACAAAGATGAAAAAACCTAAACTCAACGAGACAATAAGTCTAATACAAGAATTGTATTCAAAAATAGACGAAAGCATTCAACAAATCAACGAATTATTTGGAGACGCGGTCAGCAAAGCTCCAAGAAGTCAATATCCGAATATTTTAATAGAACACAGAAAAAGGTTATATCGCCTTAGGGAGGCTGTTTCTGAAATAGAAAAACATATCATGAGCAGCAAATATACACCCAAATATACACCAAGGATGGATTATACATTAGGGCTTATTAAAAACATGATTGATAAGGAGAATACATCTATATATAATAATATTAAAAATATCATTGACAATTATGCTACATATATAACACAAAAAAAGCTACCAGATAGGCTACTACAAAAACAGACTATAGATGCATGGATTCAAAATTTCGAATCAGTAATAAATAACGTGGATGATAATATAAAGCGTATAAACCAGGTTATAGGAGCAGAACAGGCTGCAGCAGCCAGCGCATCAAACGCAGCAGCGAGAGGCACAGGCGGCCTGTTGAGAAAATTGCCAAGCGTTCGAAGATTGTTGAGAGGAGGTTTTGTGGCAGGAGGTACATTTGCTCTAGGTTCTGCTTGGCGCGAAATCTCTATGTTGACCGCAAGCTATGGATTACAAAATTTGATTAATATAGCGAGACAAATGGGAAAATATATATCAAACAATGATAATAACCCTATCACACAAGTCATAAATGCAGTAATTGGCAAACTGCAAAAGATAAAAGTGTGAGATCTCAATGCGATTAAATGATAATTAATTGATTTCGCTATTGCTTTTCCATCACTTTAATTCCAGCATTTTCTAATTCAGATTTAAATTCTTTGATATCTGGCTTAAATACTTTTTCTTTTATATATTCAGGTAATTGACTTGGATTTTTTTTAAAAAAATCAGTTGCCATATCATCGATTATATCTTTTGATATAGATTTTAAATCTGGGAATTCATTGTATGCTATATCATATGCTCTTACTTTAAATTCTTCTAAGCTTTTTGATTGTTCCAATAAATCGCTAAGTCTTTTTTGAAATGCGTCTATGCTGTCAGAATAATCACTTAAAGATTCTTTTTGCGCTCTGTTATCAGTACTGCCAATATTATTAAAATCCAATTCTGATGTTTCTTTAGATAATGGCAAACTGTGCACGCGTTCGGCTATTTGCGTAATTGTGTCGGCTATTTGTGGATAACCCAATTCATCGATTTCATTTGCTGCTTTAATAAGCTGAGCAATGGCTTTTCTGTATGATGGCATAATATTCTCCGATTTTATAACTTTGTTCGTCTATATCTTTCAGTAACTAAAATATATATAGCAAGACATTTAATTTACTAAAATCAAGCGCTCGAATAGTCCGCATTATGTTTTTGTTCGAATGTTAATATCATATCTTTTTTTGATTTTCTATATATTGATTCATTGTGTTTTCAGATATATATCCAATCGTCTCTATATAATAATTTCTTACCCATAAATAAAGAAGCCTACTTCGTATAACAAAAACTCTTTTTGATAGTATGCCCTTTCAGTTGCTTGGCTATACAATTAGGCGAAGTAATGGGCTTTACCTAATTATCGCAAATATCCGATGTATCTTTATTAACAAATATGATATTCAAAAGTATTTCGCTTTTTATTATTGATTGTTATTTAATTAGATAATCATTTGCAATTAATCAATTATATAACACAATATTGTTGTCAAACACTTTCTATTGTTAATTATTTTAAAATATTTTTATCAAATAGTATTTACTACTGTTCTAATTCATGCGTTTTTTGTGATTGTATATGTTCAATGATTTTATAGAAGGTTGCGTGAAGTTCCTTCCGTTGTGGGTGGGGTAGTTTACTAAACGAAAATTATTATGGCTTTAGTTGTGTTGTATAATTAATAATATAGCATTATTGGGAGTTGTATGAATGACAATAGTATTTTGTATACCTGGCAATTCGATTAACGGCGGTTTTTTTGATTGCTGGAACCAACTAATGATTGTATTATATAATAAAGATATTACTCCTATTATTAGTTTCCAATCTTCTCCTGTATATTATTATGCAAAAAATGCTACACTTGGTGGGAATGTTCTTTCTGGAGCAGATCAGAAACCATTTCAAGGAAACGCAAATTATGATTATATGATATGGATTAATCCATCTATACAAAAATTTACATCAGATGATGTTTTAAATTTAATATATCATAATAAACCAGTTGTATCAGGATATACAAATATGCCTCGTATAGTTAAGCGATGGGATGAGTACTCGCTCAAACCCACATACATGACAATAAGCGATATACAGTCAAACAATGAATTGTTCCAAGTTGATTATACTACTATAGATTTTATATCATTTAAAAAAGGTGTGATGGAACAAATAAAATATCCTTGGTTTAGACCAATATACTATAGAAATAAAAAAGTATATGACTTTGACATGGAACAAGAGAATGTAGATTTTTGTATGCAACTAAAAGAAAATGGCATACCTATTTTAATTGATCCAAAAATTCATGTAATTATATAATTGATTACACACTTTCTTATCCAATAAACTAGTAAAATAAACCAACACATTGTTGATATTTAAGAGGACAAAATGACACTAAATATAATATTTTGTATTCCTGGTAATAAATTTTCAAAACAATTTTTTAATTCATGGAATAATTTAACACTTGACTTAAGAAAAAATAAAATAAACTATATTGTAAGCAGAAATTACTGCGGTGATGTTTTTGAAGTTAGAAATAGAATCCTTGGAGGGATTCCAGAGCGAGGTCCACATCAAAAACCATTTAATGGAGAAATAAAATATGATTTTTTGATGTGGATAGACAGCGATATAATATTTAATACAGAGCAATTTTATAAACTATTATATGCAAATCAACCAGTTAATTGTGGATATTATTTAATGGCTGATAAAACTTATTCTACGGTTGTGTATAAGTGGGATACTGATTTTTTCCAAAAAAATGGATATTTCCGATTCCAAAAACCAGAAGAGTTGCAATTAAGGGGCATTGCTGAATATGTAAAGAATCACACTAAGTGCTTGGCAGACAAAGATATAGACAACTTAAACGCGCGCGAAAAACAATTGCTAGCGCACAGAATAATACAAAGTTTCCACGGGAAATTCCCTGGAGACCAAAATGTTATCAACCAATTTCTGGTTGAATGGTTCGGATATAATAATAATTTAAATAATATTATAGACCCGAACGAGCCAGATGTATATAATCGCGCAGAACCATTCCGTGTATGTTATTCTGGATTTGGATTTATGTTAATGAAATATGGTGTTATGGAAACGCTTGAATATCCTTGGTTCAAACCAATATTCCATTCAATAGATAAGTCTTTTGATTTTAGCTCAGAAGATGTGTCTGTATGTCTTGAGTTAGCGCAAAACAATATACCTATACTAGTTGACCCAGAAATAAAAGTTGGGCATTTAAAAGAAATGATTATTTAATGTTTAATTACGTTTTGCCCAATGTATTCAATTCTGGAATCTTCCCATGGATAAAATCCGCAGCGTTCATGTTTCCGATTCCTTAAGTTGGGATTTATAAGTTGCGGCGGGAAACCCCGCCCTTCGTGGGCGGGGAGGCTTTACGTACCATGTTTTGTCAAGATTATCTCCCAACCTCTGCTAAGACTATTTAAATATGATTGTACATCTGATTCGTATTCTTTTTTTTCTTTACTAATCCACATAGCAAACTCTTCGGATAATTTGTGTATATTATTAATTGCTGATTGTATAATAGTCTGTAAGTATTTAGAGCGTGATTGGTTTAAAAATACATTTAATATTTGTTCTGCTTGATCTATCATTTTTGCTACTTCCTCTGAGATAGGCAACAGCTCAACGGCGTGTGCAAACTCGCTTATTTTAATTGGCTTATTCGCTACTGTGCTCAAGCTAAAGGCGAGACCAATTAATACATGTTGCGCGTTTTCTAATACAGCCTCATCTTGATCTCTGTCAGAAACATCATATGTCGCACTAATATCTGGAAGTTTTGTATATGAAACTCTTAGAAACTCGTTATATACATCATCCATATACGTTAGCATTTCTATTCTAATTTCCCTAGCCAAACGTATAGACCTCATAATTTCAGGCGGGTATTTATATTGTGGAATCTTTCCAAGTTCTTTATTTAATTGTTCTAGTGAATAAGGGTCTTGATATTCAGATATATCACCAAATTTGTCGCTCTTATCATAATATCTATTGTCGTCGTCATCATCATACCACTCTGATGTATTACTTTGCGCTAAATGTATAAATTTTTTTTGTTTCATATATATAACTCCACAATAATATTATATTTGTTTTATATGTTTGTTGGGCCGAATCCTCGCTGACACAAACAACAACATAATATAATAATTATACTTAATTTACCCATAGTACGGGGAATAGTTGGTTTTGCAGGAGTTGTGTCAATTTTTCAATAAAATATACACAAACGAATAATATTTTAATAAAACCAGACAAGGAGACGAATATGGCAATATACCCAACAAATAACTACACAACCATTGATCTTGATGTAAATAACATCTCTGATTATAGAGAGAAGAGAATGTTGCCGGTCAATGACCCATCGACTGGGCTATCAACGCTTGATCATCCAACCAGAACTCTGTATGATTTTGAAAATGTCTCATCAACAGACACCTCTGCGTGGGTGAATACATTGGGGTATACATTAAACTCAGGTGTTATACATAATTTTATAGATGCATTCACTGCTCTAAATGCAAAACAGAAAAATTACTTGGTTAAGGAAAAACAAATTAAATTATTAAGATTGACAGAACGCATGAGAAAAGTAGCATTTGAGGTGCAAAGGCTTTCTTCAGAAGAAATAGCAGCAAGCAGTGATAGTTTGCAATCGCTACCAATGGCGCAAGAATCTATATATCCATCGTCACAGACGATTAGAACATTTAAAAATAGATAAAAAGAGGAACAATAAAATGGCATCAATATATCCATCAAATTATTTTGACAATTTAATGTCAAAATCACAGTTGGTTGTTGATAATGTAGCAACCAGGCAAGAGCTTAATTATCAAACAAATGTAGATGGTACTCCTGTTTTGGTAGAACCAACATCAACTCTAAAAAATTTGATTGACACAGATACATCTACCGGTATTGTATATGATTTGGTAAACGAATTGTCAAATCTATATACACAATTAACAACTCTCGGTGGCAATTCGGACATAACTGGCGAAGACCCAAGTTCTAATAGCCCGAAAGTAGATGTATTTACAAATCTAAAACAAATAAAATTGCGCAGATTACAAACACAAGTAAGACTTATATGTTTTGAACTTAAAAGATTAACTTTGGAATGCAACAAAATTGCATCATTGGATGAGCATAATTTACCAGATGCACATGATGAAATATACCCATCTGGCAAACGTAGTTATGATAATCCAAATGCAGGCTGGTAATAATGCCGCAGCGGTAATTGGGCAAAAGAAAAAAATCGGCAATTGGCATGCCAAAATTAATATGGAAGTGATATAAAAATGGTTTTTTACCCGACAAATAAATTTACCACAATACAACTAGAATCTGCAAATTCTCAAAAGCACAAGCTTAAAGACAACCTAAGAACTCACAGTGTTGTACTTGAGGCACCAAATGCCTTTGAACAACAACCACAAAACAGCGAAGTTACGCTTGTTTTCCCTGCCAATGATGGGGAATTCGGGCAGGTGTTAACTACAGATGGTAACGGGATACTATACTGGGGCAATGTTGCTGGCGCTTCAGGATTCAATAATTTTTTGGCTTCTGCATATGGGATAAAAGTATCAGAAGGCACAACATACAGACTCGTAAGATTACCATATAGTAATGGGGATCAAACGTTAAAATTTATTTTCAAAAGAGCAGAATTCCACGTTGAAACTTCTCCTACAGAAAATAGTGCCAGAACAATTATATTAAAAAATGGCGTCCCAATAACAGATTATATTGATATTGTGGCAGGTGAGTACGATTCTGAAGCGATTACTTATTTCGACGATGAATATGGATATAGTGGAGATGTTATTTCGTTTGAGGCTACTTCTGTTAGTATGTCAGATCTGTGGGAAATTAATCTGCAGATGATTTCAGAAAATCAAACAGGCTGACATCCCTCATAGCCAAAGACCGTGGCTTCCCTATCTTCGCAAAAGCGAAGATAGGGTTTGGGATTTATGGTTGTATTATATAATATATTGCCATCTCTAGATCGCCAGTTTTCAAATTATACAAATTTTTATCTTTGTATGATCGAATGATTTTCCATATGTTTTATCATATGAGGATTTCAAGCCGCTTTGCGGCTTCTATGGTGTCATTCTCCGCTTGCTTATATATATTAAATATAGCATTTATATCTGTAAAGGAAACCTGCTTCGTAGAATAGAAAATTCTTTTCTTAATACACGAGAGGTATATCCTTTAAGTTGTTGAACTATCCAATTGGGCAAAGCGGCAGACTTCACATTGATATGTGAACGCAAGATCGCATAATCCCTATTATTAATATTAGCACAAATATCAAAGTATGCACCTGCTACAATTCGGCGGTTTTGAACAATTATAAAATATTGATTAGCTAGGTTTCAACAACCAAGTAATATAAAGTTGAAATTCACAGGACAATTAAACAATGCAATCATTTTTAACATGGCTTGGTAGCAAACACAAAATACTTAGTGTAATAAGTCGTTGTTTACCAGACGGGACAAGATATATTGAACCGTTTCTTGGTTCTGGGTCAATATTCTTAAACATAGATTATCCTCAATATATTCTTAACGACAATAATTGCGATTTAATTAATGTGTGGAAAATGCTGCAACAATACGGAGAACAGTTTATATATGATTGTTCAAAATTATTTACTCCACAGAACAATACAGAAGAAAAATATATTAAATTCAGGGATGAATTTAATAGCACAAAAGATATTTATCGTAAAAGTACTATTTTTTTATACTTGAACAAACATGGATTCAATGGATTGTGTAGATACAATGGCGAAGGCAAATTTAATGTATCATTCGGCAAGCATCCGAATCCAAATTTCCCATGGGACGAAATGAAATTTGCATATAGAAAAATTATTGATGTAGATTTAAGATGTGAAGACTTTAGAGAGGTATTTAAGGACATTAAAGAAAATGACGTAATATACTGCGATCCTCCATATGTACCAATTTCTTCTACTTCATATTTTACCAAATATACAAAACATGGTTTTAATATCAAAGATCATATTGATTTAATATCGTTGGCAAAACAAGCAGCGCAATCAAAGTCTACAGTGATTGTTTCTAATCACTATACAGATGAAATTGAAAAAATGTATGCTGACGCGAATGCAGAAATATATCATATAGAAGTGGCCAGGGTTATAAACTGCAAGGTAAAAACCAGGAGAAGTGCGAAAGAAATTATAGCCATTTTTAAACCAGATATAAAAAATACAAGAAAAATATATGATTCAAACATTGATATACATAGCCAATTGCCTTGATAAAAAAGGACTAGTCAGGGAAGCAGAAATCGTTGACAAGGTGACAACACGAATCGCTCAATACGGAGGACCATATAGTATGGATCTACCAATAGGCGATGGACTTGATGGATCGCAACACGGTGTAAGAGTTATCCCATTTAAAGAAATGGAAGAAGAATTTAATGATTTCGAATATGGATATAGTGGAGATCATATACACGGAAGAAAAAAATTCCCAAGATTCTATAGAAGAGAAATCGAACTAAAGGGAGATGATTTAACACCAGGGTTTACACAGGGTATTTCTCAAGACGCTGGTAATATTTGGCACGAAATGAATCGCAATAATATAAAATCTTTATTGACAAGAGGGAAAAATAATAGCATTTTCGATATCAACTCTACTGGGACCGGAGGAATTACGCACATGGAATATGATATAGGGCCCGGCATGAGGGGAGATTCATCAAATCTTTATAAAGATTATGGGCTTGATAATTTAAGAAATAATAGACCAGAATATACAAAATATACACCAATGCATTAGTAACACGAGGTACAAAATATGCCACAACCAATTATACCAGTTTCTAAATTAAGCTTGCACGAATCACTGTTTGATTTTGACAAAAATTATAGTGATAATTCTGCGGTTCAAGATTTTGCTATAAGCAACCGCATTGCCGAATCATCGACCCAGTACGATTCAAGACTGATAGATTTGCTTGAAAAAATAAACAAAAACGAAGACGAATTAATTACGGCGGCATCGTCAATTAAAACAAACAACAAAAACAAATATTATAAAGTACCAAGGAATATAACAGACAACGAAGTGTTGTCTCTTAAAGCCGCGGGGCTATTAACAGGCGGAGGAAGAACCGTACAAATTACAGAGCGAGGAGTTATTGCTCTCAGAAATCGCTGGCTGAACGAATCAAACAAAATAAAAACAACCAGAACAAAAAATACTTTTGATTATAGAACAAGTAATAATATATATAATTCAATGGCTGTATATAAATCTAATAATAGAAAAATTTCTAATAATAATAAACATAAAAAATAAAAGCGCCGATTGTGAGAAATCACTGGGAAGCGCAATTGGTCTATTTAAGACAACAACACAGGGCATTTTACAACAAATTAAAAGCAGTTATAGATAGGAATTATAATACTAGATTGAATTTTAATAAGATATATGCTGGTGTAATATCGCGAATTTACATGTACGCAAAGACTCTTTGGGCGTAACGACAAAATATTAAAAGAACAATTGATAGTATATTGTAATCCGCTGGGCAAGTCTTGTATATATTCGTGATAAATACATTTTAAACGGAGTAATTAATAAATGGGAAATATACATATAAATATTCGTATATCACAAAGCAAAAATTATGAAGACGATCGGTCAACAACACCAAAATCGGTATTCCCATGGCAGAATCCTAAATTAAGTTCAGAAGAACAACTGGATGCATTTGCCAATTATTTATACAAGAACAATCTAATTAACCGCCTACTCAATACAGGTATTTCTAGATTTATTGGGCGATCTTACCAATTAACCAAAGAACAGTTCGATACTCTTTCTGAAAACGTAGAAAGCAAATTTCTTGAAAATCTACTTACCCCAGAAAAAGAAAAAGATAAAAGTATATGGGAAAAAATTCAAAATATGCAATTTGCTAACGAAAATGAATTAAATGAATTTCTCGTTCGCCAAATAGCCGGAATCGCTTCCACAGAAGCCACAAGAATGTTCGCAAATATGTCAATAAATCAACCGGTTGGTGTTCAAAACCAAACTCCGTTGGAAGAAACAGAAGTATCATCGGTTACTCAACATAACGACGAAGAATTCTCTGCGTTCGAACATCTTACCCCAGACGAAATCATAAACAAATTGGCTACAACAGAAGCCATGTATGAAATGTATAAAAAAGATAGGGAATCCGTATTAATACCAGGTTTTATTAAAAAACTAAAAAATAATCTTGAGTTATACGGAAGGCTGTTAGATTATTATAACAGAAGGGTTGCCACAAGCGCAAGAGATCGATGGGAGCCCCAAGACCCAACTATTTTAACAGACCCAGTAGGCAAAATTATACAACCATATAATAAGCAGCAAAGAGAATATGTGCGCACTCATGGCACCAAAATCACCGATATATCAGAAAAGCTTGACACATTAAGCGTGTATCAAGCACAAATAGATGCCATTATGCCATATATTATGCGAAATATTAAAACACTTGCTCCAAGAATAGCAAATTTTTTATATCTTGATTGGTCCAATAAAGAAAATAGATATTCTGTAGGGCTTGATCCATCTGATGTTTATGATCAAGAATTCGTAAGGCATTATATAACCGGATTAGCGTTATTACAAGAAGAACTGTGGTATGACTCATATTTATCTAAAAACAGAACGAGAATTCCTGGAGAAGGATATGTGCGGAAAATGGTTGACATCAACCAATATATGTACAATTATATTCAAAAAGCAATAGAAGCTATTAAATTAAAATACCCCAATATACCACAAGAAAAATTAGATAAATATCATAAAATAGCAGAACTGATTAACAGAGAAAAGCCAGAAATAAACAAATTTACAAATCAACCCAAACTAAATCCAGATGGTAGTATAAAAACATCAAAACCAATTAATATAATTAGGCAGCAATTAGACTACATACCAATGTTGCTTGCCAAATCAGAAGCTGCGTTTCGCGCAAAAAGATATAAGAGGCTTCCATCTATGGATAGCATACCAAAACTGTCAAGAGAAGAAGCCGAGAAATTAGCCGATTCAATGTTGTCAAATAGTATATTTTTTAGCGAACCACACCGAATAATGAGATCACACTCAATCGACCCAACAACTGGTTTGCCACAAAATCCAAATGATTTACTGTTTATGATAAATCCTCAATATCTAAGAGATTATTTGATAGAATTGTTTATGTCTGGTGATCAAATACCAAGGCTAGATATCAATAAATTAGAGCTTAAAAGAGTTAAAAAAGACAAATTTAGTATAAATCCAGAATCAGTTAATCGAATTATAACATTGTTAAAATACGCCCAGTATTATGATAACGCAGGATTGCACAAATACGCGTCATATATAGACAGTATGTTGGGCATTTAAATTATGGAAATACACGAATTATTAAATGATAACACACCCATATCGTTTTTGTTTGGTGATGCCAAGACCAACAACGAGAAAGTGGATAAATTATTTAAGTATTTAACACGCCCAGGAGTAATAAATGTAATATCAAGTTACGCCGCGTATAAGTTCCACTCAGACAATGCCAGACTAACATTTGTATCGTATATTGCAAAAGAAATCAAAAATGATTTGATTGAAGAACTGGTTATCCCAGATTCAACAACAAATAAAACAATCATTCAGCGCATAGAAGAACAAGACATAAAAACAATCGGCGATCTAAATCGTTTTTTGTATAGAATATTGTCTGGCAAGGCTTCTTCTGCCATATCAAGAGCAAAAAAATTTAAGCACATTCCAATATCATATGTGCCAAAATATAATTTGCCCGAAAACAAATACGTAAAATTGTTATACGATATTGATATTAATAAAATTATATCAGAAATATATAAAACAGAAGATATGTTTGACATATACAAAACAACCCCACGGACACAGTTATCAGATCAATTTATTGAAGACTTAAGACAGAGGGCAGAAATATATTCGTTGTTAATAGATTTTTATAACGCGTTCGCGGCTAAAAATAATAAATATGTGTTAACCCCAAATAAAGAAATTTTAGATTTTAATATATATAGAAGAGAGCCAGTTTTTCAAAAAATTATTCCGATACAAAACAAAAGATATATACGAAAAAAACCGTTTATAGATATAAGCAAAAAAGAAGAAATTATTACCAATTATGAACAAAAAATAAATGAACTAATGCCACATATAACAAATAATCTGGCAATCATTGCACAGCCATTATATAATTTTTTGTTTTCGAATATTCCATTCGGCGGGAAAAGATTTCGTGCGTCGTTAAACCCAAATGACCCAATAGACAACGAATTCGCTCAATATTATATAAAGGCATTGATGACATTGCAGGAAGAAATATGGATTGACCGTTATTTGTCAAAGATTGGCAGCGGAGTAAGTGGAGAAAATTTTTTGCGTGTAGTACCAGACGCCAATCAATATATTTATAATTATTTGATGAAAGCTATAGATATAATAAAATCAAAATATCCGCATATTGGTCAAGATAAAATAAAAAAATATTACACAATTGCACAATACATAAATCAAGAACATGTAGTAATTGACCGAGAAACAAAATTACCAAAACTTAATCCAGACGGAAGTATAAAAGTTGACAAACCAATCCATTTACTGCGCATGCAATTAAAATATGCTCCGGTGTTACTTGCCAAAGCAGAAGCTATGCAAAAAGCTCAAGAAAAATTTGGCAAAAATACAAATATAACATATGAAGAAGCAGAAAAAATTGCGGATGAAATTCTAAACAACAGTATATTTTTCAACGATCCGCATAGACGAATGCTAAGTTTTTCAATTAATCCTAAAACAGGCAAACCACAAAACCAAAACGATTTAACATTTCAAATTAAACCAGAATACTTAAAAGAATATTTAATTAAACTTATCATGTCTGATAAAGAAATCCCAAGAATAGAACTTGAGAAACTGGTGCTCAAACGCGCCAAAGAAATACTACAATCATCGCATCCAGAAGAAGTAGATGAAGCAGAAAATAATGAAAATAAATCAGTAGAAAGCGCAATATATATCAACAACATATTGAATAAATTGTTGATATATGCAAGTTTATTTGATAAAGCTGCAATGCACAAACATGCATCACGCATTGATAATATAATTAGGCGGAATTCACAATGGACAATAAGACAATAGAACTCAATATTATATTATTTGCTACAACACCAGAGACCAGAGAAAAAGGATTGATGTTTTCTGATCCTATTATGGATGATGAATGTGCATTTTTCGTATTTCCGGCCCCTAATTATTATAGTTTTTGGAATAAAAATGTACCATTTGGAATATCATTGGCATTTGCTGATGAATTTGGAAAAATTGTTGATTTTGCCAAATTAAAAAAAAATCAAACAGAAAGCGTATGCCCAAAACATAAATCAAAATTTGTGATAGAAACCAAATATGGTATGTTTGAAAAACATAATATTAAAGAGGGTGATCTGATTATACCAGAGAATGGTAAAATCAAAATTATAAAACAATAAGCATGTTGTATCAAAGAGGGGAAAAAATATTTTATACAGAATAAAGTACTAATGTACACAGGAGGCATTGATATATGGAAAGAGTATTTCCGGTTAACAATCAACCATTAGAGGAATCAGATAAAGTTTTAAATCTTATAAATGTTGAAACGGTAGCAAAAAAACTAGTTGAAGCCAAAAATAAAGATAATAGATTATCAGAAGAAATATTGAAAATGGTAAGAAGCGCAAAGAAAAACAAAACAGAAGATGAAGACGAAACAAAACCAAAAAAGGGGAAAGTACCACCGCAACTAGTACCATTTATTAAGAAGAGAAAAAACCAGAAAGACGAAGAAGATGTAGAAGAAATTGAAATTGACGAAGATGAAGAAGACGAAAATGAAGACGATGATGAGAAAGACGAAGATAAAGAAAAAGATGTAGAAGAAGACGAAGAAGACAAAGAAGACGATGATGAGGAAGACGAAGACGATGAAGAAGAAGAAAATTATAATAATAAAAAGTACCGTGAATTATCTGGACCAAGGGTCATTAGAAGCAGAAACCCAAAGCGACAAGCGCGTATAAGAAAACTTTATTTTTCAAGACCAAGCCAAATTAGTGCTAAAGCAGCAGAAATGGCCAAAAATTCTGGCGATATGGAATTATATAATGCAATTTTGGCTGCAAGACATGATAGACGAGTGGCAATCGCTTCTCAGATTATGGCTTCACAACAGAGAAACGCAGAATTGAGAAGAAAGCTTGCTCAACGCAATCAGTACCGCATGAAATTAGCGCAAATAGCAGAGCATTCGGAAAAAATGTCCAAGTCTAAACATCAAAATGAATACAAATCTCCAAGGGAATTTACTGCGGCAGAAAGAGCAGCTTTTGTCAAGGTTGCGCAGAAATTCAATTTTCCAATGGAGTATATTGAAAGCCAATTCGCAAATACTATGGACCCAGAAATTATAGACAATATTAAAAAAGTTATGGCATCCCCGTTGGATGAAGAAACCAAAAAAGCAAGTGTATCTGCGATGATCAAAACCGCAAATCTCGACGAGGCTAATGTCAACAGATTGCTAAGATATTGGAAAGAAGAACTTGGCTATCAAGATACCAAATGGATAGACCATTTGTTTAAGACAAAATACGATACTCAGCGAGACGTAGAAGTTTCATAAAGGTATTCTATATATGGCAACACCAATTCGAAGATCAGATTCTCGAGATGTTGATTATTTAGCAAATATTATTCGCAAATTAAAACAGAAAAGAGGATCCAAAAACCATACAAAAAAATCAGTATTGTCTTTGGATCTAAGTAAAAACAATATAATATCAAATATATTTGATAAAGGATAAATAATGAATGGTAAATTTACCCGTGTGTCTGAAGACATACCAGACAATATTATAAATGCGTTTGGGCTAGGAGACAAGGAAAAATTAATAGATGAAGACCCATACCAACGCCTAAGGGCCACTGCAGAACAAAGACGCGCAGAATTAAGAAGAGAATTGATACGCAATGGCGGCAATAAGCAAAGAATTAAAAAAACCACTAACAACAATAAAGAACAACGAATAAGCTGGGACCGCAATAACGATTATGATATGTCCATCGAAGAAGCTATTGATATGACTGGGAGAACAATACATAGATCGGCATCCGCCGTAGATATGGATTCGCCCCCCAGAAATACAATATTTGATAATTTGAATCAAAATGTATACACACAAAAGCCGACAATTTGGGACCCAGATATTGATTCGCTAGAAGACATAAATACAATCAGCAAAGAATTAATGAAAGAAAACGAAATACGCGCCCAGATGAAGAATAGGCGCGAAAGACTAGCCGAAGAACATGCAGAAAAACACAAGAAATGGGAAGCAGAACGTTTAAAAAGTATTAAAATGGTTAATAATTCAAGCAGAGCAAATATTTTATTAAATCAACACACCCCATTAATGCTTACATCTATGGACACGGTTGCTGCTAATAAATTTGGCATGCCAGATATACAAAAGGCTATAGAAAAAGACAAAGAAAGAGCAGAAATTGCACAAAGAAGAATGGCTGAAAAAAAATCAATTAAAAGAAAAGGAAGCAGTGCCCCAAAATGGGATCCTTCACAATCTCTCAAAGTTTCTTCGTACCAAAGCTATCAGTCCGATTGGTTAGACAAACACCTTGATTCTCTAATTGATGAATAAATATATGAACAAATATGCGCAAGGAATGGCAAATATAATGCCAGGATCAATGCCACATCCTGGAATTGGTGGTTATCAATTAACAGACAATAACGATTCATATATGAACGATCAAGATGCGATTGATATCGTAACACAAATAGCAAATACATATGACCCAGACAAATTAATGTATTTAAAAGATAGGGCTAAAGAATATATAAACAGTGGATATAAATTTAATACACCAGGCGCTAACGAAGAATGGATTAAACTTGTGAATACACTCGAGTTTAATTCTAGACCATCACATCTAACCAAAGAGATGAAAACACCACAAGAAATTGCAAAGCGTTTATTGAATATGTTCCGTGAGCAACAACGAAGGTTGCAACATAATATACATGGGGCGAAAAATATGAACAACAAATATATTAATATAAAAATATCTCAATCACAAAATGTTAATCGCCGAAATCAAGAAGACGATGAAGAAGATGAAGAAGAGAAAACTAAGAAAAAGCACAAAAGAGGCAATCCGTTTAGAGTATTGATGGGCAGGGTTGGCAAATTGCTAGATCATGGCATGGGCAAAAGCGATATTGTAAGATATTTGTCAAGGCATATGCCATATTTTAATGAAGAAACAATAAGAAAAGCCGTTGATATTGTTAAAGATTATAATAGAAAAAAACACAGAAAACAATCATATGAAGAAAATAAATTTACTAGAATTGCATATAGAAATTATGATGGGAAAAGTATTTACTCCGTTGAACCTGAATGGGAAAAAAGAAGTTCCGGAGAATTAATGGCTCGCGCAGCATGGCTAAAATGGTTGTTAAAATATAACCCATCATTAAAAATGGCTGATGGGAAAAATGCAGAAGATATTGTTGGTGCAGAAACCGAATTAAGAAAAATAAGAAATGCATTGAGAATCAGAGGATGGGATGACAATGAAATCCCCTAAAATAACACCAGAAATAGCTCGAGAAATCGGAGACCAATTAAAAGTCGATTGGAGCAAAATAAGCCCAGACGAATTTAGAAAAGGCATGATAGTAGAACTTGAGCATGGTAATAAAAACCCCGATACTAACGTAACAGATAACGATTTACTGGACACTGGTAAAATTGCACTTGTGCATCTTCGCGAATCACATGATTACTACAAAGATCTACCACATGATGCAGAACCAGAAGAAGGCGAAAAAGAATATTTGATAGCAGAAATGCCAGAGAATTTTAAAGAAATAACAAAAAACAATTCGTGTGGTAATACTATTATAGATGCGCTGCAGAAGTTTATTAATGGCGAATTAGATGCAGAAGATTTATATAATTTGCCAATTGAAAAGGACGATCCTGTAAACAATTTATTAAATAAACTCGGTGGAATAGATAAAATTATTGATATTGTAGAAAATGATTTAAATGGAATAGACAAAGCAAAGGAAATTATTTCTAGACTCCGAGGCATACATAACGCCATTAGAGCCAATATATTCAGACATGTATATTCGTGTATCCAAGAAGCAAAAAATGGAGAAAACACCGAAAAGAACAAGCTTATAGCCGTTAAAACAATTGACAAGTTGTGTAAACAATCTGCCAACGAACACGAAAAAGAACAACTAAGGAAAATAAAAGCGTGCATATTAAATGGCGATAGCAATAATTTGGATATTGCCTCTGTAAGAGTTAAAAATATTTTTGCAAGTTATATACCAAATCAAAATATTAGAGTGGCATATACAACATTAAGACAACAAGATGGAGAAGCATATCAGTTATGTCCTAAAATGGTATTTCAAATAGGATATGCCGTACCAATGGAATTATCCAAGTGCAGAGAACAATGTATAGATAGCAAAATTAGCCCAAGCGGCAAAATTATTTGTGGATATGCAGATTGGGTTAAATATATATCTGATAATCAAAACGCAGTCAACTCGCGCATAGAAGTACATAAAAATCCAGATGAAGAAATTGTTATAGGAACCCTTTCATATCCGCAAAGAACGATTAATACTGGTAACCAAATGTACGATACCATTGAGAACAAAATTGATAATATAAGGGAAGAATCTGTATATAGCCCGACTTATAATATTGAATCGAGGCTTGACACAGTCAAATTATATAATCACAAAGATGGGAAAAATGAATCTTTGAGAATACAAAATCTTAAATCAAAAACAGCGGCCAAAAATGAAATGAAAGGAATTAATCCTTATTGCGAAGATGGCATGAATTATGGCGCGCAAATAAGTTATTTAACACCAGACGGTTCGTATGCAGACAAAACCATTGAAGCAATGCTTCAGGACAAATATTCTGGATTAACAGAAGGAGAATTGGATGAGCTTATGAATATGACATCATTATTACGCAATAAAAGAACAACAAAAACATTTAATCTCAAAAAAGCAAGAATTGCTGCAAGGATTGCTGAAAATATTAATTTCAGATACCACGATCCTGTCCACGACGTATCAAATCACAAAAATTATTTGTATGTAAAATATTTAGATTTCCCTAGAGAAAACGGCGAAGATGTTTTGTTACAACCGATAGACAAAAACGGTAATATCGTTGGAAAACCAGTGGCCAGGTGGAAAGAAAATCTTGTTAAAGGATGGAGCAATACTGGAGAAATTTATTGCAGCAAGTGTGGAGAAACAACAGAAGCAACAACAGATGAATATGGCAATGTTGTATCTGAATGTTGTGATTCTCCTGTATCAACATACCCAGTGTATGACAATATGAGCGATATAAATGATTATTTCTTAAAATCAACAGAATAACAAATATAACACAAAATAATGTGGTATAAAAAAAGGTTAGCACAAAATAATAATACTGGGCATTACACCGGAAATAATAACATACATAATTCTTCCGGTGTAATGCCACAAAATGATAATTTGCCAAATAATAAAATTGAGCAATTAGAAAATCAAATCAAAGAACTAAAGGCAAAAATAGATAATCCGGTTTTTTATGATATAGAAAATGTATATCCAGGCATCAACGAATTGCGCGGCACTAATGGCATGACTTATTTACTTCAAAATCCGCATACAGACCCATTTCAGATGACACTCGAAGAATTGCTAGAGCCAGCGCGACAGCCAGAAAATATTATATCCCCGTCAGAAATAAACAGAACCACACCAGATCAACACATGCGCGCTTCTATAAACAACAACAATCCTGCCCCTGGCGCAGGCTGGCAAAAATACAGGATACCAAATCCATATCATCCAATGAACACACCATACCAAAAGTAAATTATATATTGGCAGATATATAAGTTACATACTCGTGTCTATGGTTTTAATTTTACAGCAGTACTATTTTAAATGTATATAATCCGCATGGCAGCAATTACATAGGTTGTAATATAAAATTGTATAATAATAATATGTTCGGAGTTATTTTCAATGAGAAAAACTGGTCATATACCAACGCTTGCTGAAGCCATAATAAATACCACAAAGCAAATTGTAAATCAGGGCGATACACGACATTACCCCAAAATTGCTGCTTTACCAAATAATATAGACCCGTGGTCTGGTAGATCAATCCAACCATTAATGAGCAGAATTGCTGGATATGCAAATTCGAAAGAAACAGAAAATACATGGAATAGAGTCGCCCAAGCTCTGCCAACAACACCAGGTGTAAATGTAACAGCGCCCAATTTTTATACTCCATTTACAACACCATCTGCCTTTCAAATACCAAATACACGGAAAGAAATTTATTTATGGGCTGAATGGTTTAAGGATAGAGAACCAAAAGTCGCAGCAGCAATTGAGTTCTATCAAGATTTCCCATTTAGTCAGTTCGAAATTGAGTGCGCAAATACTGTTGTCAAAAAATATTTTGAAAATTTGATCAAAAAACTTAATTTTTCCAAATGGCTACCGCTAATTAGTTATCACTATCATTTATATGGTGATTGTTTTATAATAGCAAGTATAGATTGTGATAAATGTCATGGGTTAAATATCACAGACGAAGGAGAGCAGTGCGACCATGCCGGAGCATCATGGAAAAGCATTAGCATATTAGACGCAAACAATGTAGAGGTATCTCCGGCGATGCACGATCTCCCCCCCGATTATTGGTTGTCAGTTGATGACAATATGGCCAAAATTGTAGCCGAAGGTCCGTCTAATAAATATTATAATCATATACCAGACAAAATACGGAAAATGATATTATCTAAACAACCAATATTAATCGACCCAATTACGATATATCATTTTAAGCGCGGCGCAAGCGCAAACCAACCATATGGTACTTCTATAATTATGAGATTATTTCAAACGCTTGCATACAAAGACAAATTAAGGCAAGCGCAATGGTTGATTGCAGAAAGGCATATACTGCCAATTAAAATAGTTAATGTTGGAAGCGATGAACGACCGGCGTCAGACGAAGATATAGAAGCAGTACAGGAAGAACTCACAAATGTGGCAAACGACCCATTGTTGACGCTTGTTACTCACCATCAATTTAAGTTAGATTGGTATGGCGCAAACGGTAAAGTATTGCCACTGTCGAATGAATTTGAATTAATCGACCAAGAACTTCTTGATGGATTAATGTTAAACAAAGTATTGCTCAATGGCGAAGGGCCAACTTATAGTAATGCCCAGGTTGGCCTTATAGCAATAGAAAGACGACTCGAGAAATTAAGGTCAGAAGTTGCATACTGGATTGAAGAAAGACTATTCAAACCAGTTGCAGAATGGCAAGGATTCATTATAGAAGGAGAGGGCGGAGAAGACGAAATAATTTATCCAAAGATAAAATGGTCAAATCTGCAACTAAGAGACGACTCTGCAAAAATGAATATTGCTATGCAATTAATGCAACAGGGCGCTTTGTCGGTTCAAACCATGTTGCAAATGCTAGATATTGACTATGACCAAGAAATAGAACGCTTAAGATTCGAGCAATCAGCTACATTTTTAAACACGCCTGGCACAGAAGGAATTGGTGCAGGATGCGGAGCGCAGGGAGGCATGTCGGGAGGATTTGGAGCAGGAATTGGCGGTGGGTTCGGTGGCCCAATAGAAACTCCTCCATTGACAGGAGGAGAAATGCCAATGCCTCCAGCAGAAACACCACAAATGCCACCACAACCAACAAATCCGCCAGCAGCAGCATCAATTGATGTAAATAATAAGAACGAAATGTTTAAATTTGCATCTTCTATAATGAATGATGTTTATAATTCAACACTTAATGACCCCATAGCAAAGCGTGTTTTTGCCAAAACAAATAAAAACAACCAATATAAAAGTGCCATACACAAACAGTTTGTTATGTCAATACATCCACCTACGGGCAGAGGATATGGGGATATGATTGACGACAATTACAATCAATATTCATTTGAAGAATTAGTTGGCGATAATACATTTGCAATTCCAATGAATGAATATGCGCAGAGGGAATATTCTTCAAGACCGAAATTTGTAACAGCAGCAAACAAAAACAAAACCCAACAAATTAGAACACTATTCTCGCAATTAGAGCAAAAATTATACAAAATTGTCTTATCTTTAAAAATACCATATGCATTTTATGCTCAATATTCGGCTGGCCCTGGAATGGAATATCAGCTTGATGGGGCATTCCCTTCTTTGAAACTTGGGTTAGAGGCCGATTCGGAAACGTTTCATAATACACCAGAAATGATACAAAGAGACAAAATACGCGATAGCAATTTAGCCGCGAATGGATGGACTATACTGCGGTTTACAGAGCAAGAACTTGAAAACCATCCCGACAAAGTGGGGCAAGTAATTATGTCTGTAATAAGAAAGCTGACAGTTCCTGCCGAGAATCATAAACTGTGAATTGTTCCAGAAACTTTTTCAATAAAAACCAAGAATCATTGTTGTGTATTATTTTGCAAAAACCATATGTATTTGTAGGTAATTATATATATAAAACATGAATATTTAATATGCAAGGAACATCGTTTTGTTTAATTAAACAAGGCGATGTTTATATGGAGAACCATGAGCGTGAGAAACGACACAAGCACACAAATGCAAATACTCGAAGAGTCCCAAACAATAAAAGAAGTTAAAGCAGATATAAAACAGCTACAAAATGACGTTACAGATATGAGAACTTCTATTGTAGAATTAATAACAGAAATGAAACAAGTCCTTGGGTCTGTGTCAGATTTATCGACAATCAGAGAGAGATTGGCATCGATAGAATCAAAGGTTATTATATTACAAGCAACCTTGGTATTATTTGTTGGATTGCTTGGAACATTTTTCGGTTTCTTTTTACAACATATATTAAATCACTAATGTATTAATTGTAATGAACTATTCAAATCTCTTATTAAATACAAACAAGGCATGCATGATTTTATAAACACATATGCCATAGGATATTTATGATTTAATACAGAACACAAGATTTAATATAATATTAAAACAGGATACACATGTTTAGAAAAAATGGGATTTCTGGAGGCTTTATTACATTGAGTAACATCATCAACAATGATGATAAAAGCCACAACACAATAAATCAATTGTCGCTTAAAATGGCCTCTGCTGGGTTTCGCTTTGCCGTAAAAAATGGGTTACAAAATCTTTATGCAGATCCCAAAGAAATATTAGAACAGTATAAAGATTTTGATATAGTAAAAGCAATTAATGAGCGCAAGGGGCAGAAATTATTATGGGTAAGAGCAAGAGCTATCGATGCAGACGTTGTCAATGCAAATGGTGATTATTTTTCTAAAGAAGAACTATTAAAGGAAGTTGATTTTAAAGACAAAAAAATACCTGCATACAAAACATTCGAGGGCGTGCCTGTATATACAAATCACAAAAATGATGATATAGAACAAGCCAAGGGGATGGTTGTCTACGCAGAATGGGATGATAAAAATAACTGTGTGTGGACAACATTGTTTATCGATGAAGAGGCATACCCAGATATAGCAAGGGGCATACGTATTGGGTATATGCACGATGTGTCGATGGGGTGTCAAGTAGAAAAAGGAAAATGTTCGATTTGTGGCAACATAGCTGAATCAGAAAAACAATATTGTAAGCATTTAAAGAATTATAAAGGGAAAACCGATCCAGAAACAAACAAAAAAGTATATGAAGAAAACTATGGATTGAAATTTATCGAACTGTCTATTGTCGGAGACGGAGCATTTGATAATTGCGAAATTGATTCAATATTTGATTCAGAAGATATTTTGGAAAAAGCCGTCGAACTAGGGAAAAAAGCACAAAACATACACGGCATTGTTGTGCTAGCGGATTCTTTCATACCGAACGAATCAATAAGAAGAAAAGCAATAGAGGATTGTTTCAGACAAATAGCCTCGACTGCATCTACATCAATTAGACTGGCGCAAGCTGCAGGAACACTAGTTGGTGGGCAGCTAATTGCTTCTGAGGGCAGTGGCGCTAACGCTACTGTTAGCGGAATATTAAAATTCTTAGGACTAGATCCTAATGCTGGTTTGAATATACTAGATTTAATTAATCTAGCGCTTAATTTTCTAGAAGTCGCAGTTATGAATTTGTTCGCCAGGAAAGATAGTATAGACCTAGCACACGTAGGGAAAATAACAAAAGCCATGGCTGAATTACAACAGACTATGCAAGACATGATAGACGATGGAATAGACACAGCGCCAATGCCTGGCGCTGGAGTACCGCTTAATACAAATCAGCAGCCAGCCACGCCCGAACCCGCAGCCCCACCTCAACAATGGGTACCAACAGAAGAGGGGGTTGGAAAAATAATAGGACCAGGAGTTTCTCAATCACCAGCACAACAGTCTGTTTCGCCAACAATGAAACAAACAACATTTATACCGCCAATTATGAATCCATCTGCTGTTGGTGGCGGAGTCAAAGCCTCTACCAACATCCCAAATATAGTGTGGGCTGATACCCACGAAAGTATTAAAATAGTTACTGCGTCTGCTAAAACAAATAAAATTGATATATCAAAAACAAATAAATTGGCATCACAATTATTAGAATTAGGTAACGAACTAGGGGTTGAACTTAATATCCCAAGTAGCAATATACAAAATACAACTGAATTATACCAAACAAATATCGGAGGAAATATTAACATGGAAAAACTTTTCGGCAGTAGATTCGCCGCTCAAAGAAGAATTAAAGAAGCTAGCCAACTTAGCATGGATCTTAATACGAATGACGCATATGGGCATAGAATCACCATATGCACAGATGGTACTGTTAAAGCATACAAAAATGATGAATTAATGGATTGGGACCCAGTAATTACCGAGGAACAACTTAGAAAAATGGAAACCGAAGACGGTCCAGCAATTGTTGCCAATGAATTGCTTAAACAATTCAGAGAGGCTATGGCTAGTGGCAAAATTATTAAAAAAGCGTGGCAACCGCCAACTACACCAACCGAGCTTACACAGGAACAACAATTGTCTGGATATTCTGGAGAAGCAGGGCAAAGACGAACGCCCCCAGACGATGTCCAAGAAAAGCAACTTGAAAAAGCACGAAACAAAGAACGAACCAACCATCCTACAAGTGTACAAGAAGAACAACTTGACTCCGCAAGAACAAAAGAAGGATTAAATCATCCAGATAATGTTCAAGAATATCAAATTGAACACGAATCCGGATTATATAATCCGAAAGTAACAGACAAAGATATTGATGTCAAAGAAGCCCTTCTTGAAGATGCGCGAAAATCTGTACCACAAGATGTGCAAGAGCAACAGCTTGAATATGCCAGATCAAAACAAGGCAATGCTTCTCCTAAGAAAATTATGTCTACAGTTATTAAAAGACTGTCAAAAATTGTATCCTCGGCCAAAATAACACCAGACGAAGTTGTAGAAGTTGCAGAGAAATGGGTTAATAAAGAATCATTCCCAGAACTAGTGGCCCTGGCACGCATTGGTAATAAACACAGAAGAATAGTAGCAAATAGAATAAAATTCCACAATGACGCGCCAATTAAACTTACGTTAACTGCAGCTTTATTTGATCAGCTTGGAAGAGAAAGAAAGATAACTGTAAATGAGCTTGTCGATGGGCTTAAAGTAGCAACAAAAAATAAAGATGCCACCATTGAAGCCATCAAAAATTCAATAAACAAAAAATCAGATAATACAATTGAGATCCAATCCAATGCCAAGTCTAAGAAAAATATGCTTAAAGCGGCATTGGCAATGTTTGCGGATTCTCCATCAGAACATATTAACAAAGACCATATTAGGGCTGTTTTGTCCGCCGTTGCTATGTCAAGCCAAGAATTGCATGTACATCCAAAAGAAATAATCGATGAACTCGATAATGTAAACGAATCAGAAATTGCTTTAGCAAGCACAAAAGAAGCCATTAAAGAACGCCAAACAATCAGGGCTAGAAACAATTTTTGGAACGATATGCGCACAGCCTCAACCAAAGACGATATACACAATAATATTGTCGGATGGCTCGCAGACTATGCGGTGGGATACAAACTTGCCGCAACCGATCTTGCTAATGCAACCAAAAAAATTGCCCAAAATTCTTTGGCTGCAGAACACTTGGTGAAAAAATTTATACGAAGCGCGGCAGTGCAATTTACAGACGAAAAAATAACTACAAAAAGACTGGTATGTAACGCATCGGATTTGGGCGTAGATATTAAAGACGAGAATCTTGAACAAACATTTAGAGACAAGGCCATACAAATTCTAAGCTCTGAAGGTTATCAAATAGATCCACAAACATTTTCTATTACAGATCTGAATGTAATGTCTAACGGAAATATAGAAGCCTCTGTAACGAGTAGATTTAGCAAAACAATTAATATTGACCAATCACAACCGTTGCGCAAAGAAGAGTATCAGCCATCTAACACAGATCAAATCCCAGAGATTACAATGACACCACAAAGTTCTATGACAAATAATTACCCGCAAGAGACCATTATAACATCTGCGGCCAAAAAAGCCCGCAAGGCTTCAAGAAAACAAATACTAAACAGATATGCCCAGGCTGCCGGAGGTGGTATGAATATGAATATGCCACCAAACGCACCAATGCCAGCATATTCTCAAATGGGTAATATGCAAACTCCACAATCCACAAACATGCCATGGAACACACCAATGGTGGGCACAGAAGACACGGGTATTTCCTCTCTAACTGGAGGTTCTGAAGAAATCCCACAACCAGAAGATTTAGATATAGATTCCACTCCAGAACCAGGAACAAAGAAGCCATGGGGGACAATATGTCCGCAATGTGGTAGTGACGACGTTGACGTAACAAATGGCGAGGGCAAGTGTAATTCTTGCGGTGCGAATCTAGAATATACATTCCAGGTTGCAGTAAAGCCATCTTCTGGAGAAAAAGAAGAATCTGACAAAACAAAAGAACCGAAAATGCCAGAAGAAGAATTTGGGTTGGGAGCAGCAACTGCGCCAACGCCAACAAACGTTCCGGCAACTCCTGGCCTTGGACAGATGCCTGGTGGCATGACACCTCCTGCTGCTGGGGCAACAGCAAGTAGCAAAAACAAAATGGTTAGAGGGGCCATGATTATTGCTAAAGCATCATGGTATTGCGACCCAGAAACATTCATAAAAGTTGCCTCGGAAGGGTTTGACAAAAATAAGTCGTTAACACTGCCGGTAGGAATGATATGCCCATCTTGTGGCAACAGAAATGCATCAAAAATTAAAAACAAAACATATTGCCATTCTTGCGGAACTATTGCAATTAGCAAAGTAGAAAAAGTAAAAAACGACCCAACCAAATTAAGAGCAAGCATTGAATGGTGCTAATAATATGTTAACAGCCCCTTCCATAGCGGTAGGGGCTTTCATCCAAATCTATATGAGTCTAAAAAAACAATATTAAATAATATATGCATTCCATTATTGCAAAAAGAAGGAATGCATATATTTTAATTAGAAGAAATGAAGTAAAGTCAAAGGAGCGAAAGCACTATGAGCGAACCCAATAATACAAGACGCTCTGTTGCTCTAGCAGAAATTAGAGATACAGATCCAGACGAATTCAAGGCGTGTGTCAAAGATATGAAAGAACACTTGGACGCTGACGATGATACGGCAAGATTAATAGCAGAATCGTTCAGAGCCAAGAGTTTGCCGAATGTAGCACGTTCAATGGGATTATCTGAAGATGATATTTCTAGTCTGCTCAAGCACGGTGATGACTTGGACGAATCAGAATACGATTCCACCACTGAAGAAGGCACAAGAGATACTACCGACAAAGAAGAAATGTATGACATGGACGAAGAAGATGTCGGAGATGAAGACACAACCACAGACGAAGTTGGTGGCGACAACGAAAAAGCGCCAGAAGGAATAGCACATGTAAAGATCGATTTACCAGTAGAAATGCTTCCGGATTTAAAAGAAGCACTCCGGAACATTGTAGGTGATGAAGTCGATACGATGTTCCCAGATGATATTGGCGAAATCTCTGAAAAAGAGAAAACACCATACATGGAAAAAGGAGATAACACACCCATGGACAAAGACGAATTAGAGGCAAGACGCGCTGCCAGAGAGGCTATGCTATATAGGGTGGCACAAACTCCTAAACCAGTAGATATTGGCTTGGGCAGAGATAATATCAAGCAAGATGCGTCATCGTTTACACCAGAAAATAAACCAGTGCGCATCAAGCCAAAAGATATTGGGCTTGGGAGCGATACGTCATTTAATGGCAAGCCTTATGTCTTTTCTGACGAAGGACAACATCATGACGAAGTTGAATATCCTTATTTCGCTATGGACAATAGCGAAGGGAATTCATTGCGCGAACAAAACCCAACTTATAATCCGACAAAAATTTACACCACGAATCCTGATTTGTTACAACTAAAGGATTCGTACGAAGTAAATCAATTTACAGATACTCCGGTTAGCACACTCAATTTAGATGCCGACCTTGATGATATAAATCCAATCCCATCTGATATATCACATTCTAAAGACGGGCCATATGATGCAAGAATGCCAAGACCAAAAATTCCAACACAAATGGGGAATCAACTTCCAAAGCATCCTGGAACAGCACCTATTGTTAGCACCGCCGGAATAGAATGCATGGGATGCAATAATCCAAATCGCAAGCCAATTAACTATGTTGAATGTAGCGACTGCCATGCAAGAATTGGTATTTGCGAAGATTGCGAAGAAGAAGGCTATTGTCCATCTTGTGCCGCAACATTAAGCAAAAAAGCAGCAAATGTTGGCAAGGTTGATATACCGCTCAATATAGATATTTCTCCTTCTGCGGGCAGCGAACAAACACTTGATTTCGAAGAAGATTATAATCAGCCCGATAAATACGATATAGATGTTGATGAATCGGAAGAAGATTATGATGTTGATGTTGATGAATCAGAAGACGTAGATTATGATAATGACACTGACGAAGAAGATTATGACAACGAAGCAGAGGACGAAGATTATGACGAGGAAGACTACAGAGCGCGCGCCGCAAGTCTGAAGAAAAGAGCGAGCGACATTGAATCAGAAGAATATGATGAATTAGATCAAATAGACCCGAACGACCCAGAGTATTTACAAGCCGCACTAAGAGCAGTAAGACGAAACTGGAGAGTGATAAAGCGCATTGATCCAGACATACCGAACTACTATGAAATTGCACTGGCGGCAGTTAAACAGTCCGCAGAAGCATTAAAGTATATTGATCCGAGTGTTGCAAGCTACCCCGCTATTATGTTGGCGGCTGTAAGCCAAAATGGGTTGATGATAAAGCATATTGATCCAAACACACCAAATTATAATTCTATTGCCCTAGCCGCAGTAAGACAAAACTGGGCAGCAATAAAATATATCGATCCTAATACACCAAACTATCCACAAATTGCGTTGGTCGCAGTAAGACAGTCGCCTAATGCATTAAGGTATATCGATCCTAGTACCCCGAATTATTCACAAATAGAACGAGAAGCTAAAAATTCGAGCGAATCATATGCATCGAGCAGAACAAACAATAAACGATCTGCATCTATAATGCGCGAAGCTAAAAAGGCAGTCGCTTTATATAAAGCCAGAGCTAAGGCAGCATATAAATACAGTTCTATACTTGCAGCATCTGGGGTTATAGACATAGACGGAATAGAGCAAAATGCAGAATTATGGTTGAGAGACGGCCTATCAGTGCAAGCAATGAGCAACCAGGCACGATTAATGCTCAGAGCTTCTCAAACATCTGCACAGAGAGTCGCAGCGTCTGCTTCAAATATGGAGCGGCTGGCGTCTCCTATGATTGCTTTTAACCCAACAACCAATTCTTCAAGTCAAGTTGACACAAGTGTGACAGACCTAAAGAAAGCTTTGCAAAACTTGAATTGGAGCTTAGATGGTTATTATAAAACAAACAATAAGTAAGCCTAATAAGAAACAACTACAGGAGGTTATATAACATGGCACTTAGAGAAATTAACGCTGAACCGCCGTTAAATTATAATGTTGACAAAAATGTTAAATTCCATGCTGGTTGCGCACTCGCGTTCAATGTAGTCGACGGCACCACAGTTGATGATAAATCAAAAGTAGTACCAGCCGATAGAGCAGCGCTCGGCACAGGAGCAACAGCTTGGGTTGGATTTGCAGCAGACGATCATTACACAACAGATAATACTATGATTTATCCAGACCCAGTTGGAGCTTCATTTATTTCAACAACAAGTCCTTCTACATTCTTGGGAGAAGCCAACGGTTGGTATGTTGGACCAAGAAGGGTACTTGGAGATTTCCAAGACGAAACGATTGTTAACACCAATAACCTTACAGATTATCCGGCCAGTCCGAAGAGGGGCGTCGGTGTATTTGTAAAGCCAGGTGGACAATTTATTACAGATCAGTTTGTTGAAGTTGGTACGGCAAGCACTACCGCAGACGACGTAGTGGAATCACCATTTGATGTCGGTGATCTTCTTACGTTTGGTGCTGGTGACAATGCCGGTAAATTAGTTAAACTTACAGATAGCGCATATGGCATTGCGGTAGCTAGAGTAGATAGAGTAGACAATAGTGGAACCGATGGCGCATTATTATATTTCGTGTCGTTGCAAGCCTAAGGAGATAAAATATGGAACTTAAAAACGCAAAAACAGTGAATGATCAGCGCGAAGCTATTATCGCCGCTGCTTTAGATACAAGCGAGGGCAGAACTGTCTTGGCGCAAGCTATGGTGGAGCCAATTAAAACCGCCCTTATGTATCAAGGAATCGGAAGAAAACTTCTTATGGTAGACGAGTTACCACAAGGTGCTTTGCCGAGATACGAAAGAGATATCGCAGTTAAGTCATATGTTATTCCCAAGCGTGGTACTGTACCAACCGTCGTAGTCGAGGGCGAAGAAGTAATGGTACCAACATTTGAAATAGCATCTAACCCAACAATTAGACTTAATGAAATGAGACAAAGAAGATTTTATATTGTTGATAGAGCACAAGTAAGAGCAAAGGATTCTTTGCAACGACAAGAAGACATCGAGGTATTCAAGGTAATTAATGCAGCAGTGCCATCTGCCCAAAGTATTTCCGTTTCGGGAACACTACAGCCAGAAAACATCAACCTTGCATTAACATTAATCGAAGAGCACGAACTTATAGGCGCAAAGGTTATTATGCATCCACAGAGATATAAAGATCTAAGAACTTGGGGTAAGGATTTCTACGATGAGGCAACTCAAAGAGATATTCTTATGACTGGTTTGTACGGTCACTTGTTTACAGCAGACATCCACGTTAGTACCATGGTGCCAAAGAATGCCGTTTATGTTCTAGCACCAGCACAATTCGTGGGTGCTATGCCTATTAGACAAGATATTTCTGTATTACCAGCAGACGACCCGAAGAGACTAAGACTCGGATGGGTTGTGTTTGAAGAACTTGGTATTGCAGTAATTAACGATTATGCCGTAAGCAGAGTTATCGTTGGTTAATTAGACAGTTAAAGACACAAATAAAATCCCCGTGCCTGTAAGGCTCGGGGATTTTATTTTTATGATAACGCTAGAACACTCCGATACTTGTCGTTATGGATTTTTTGGTGTTATTGTACAAAGTACTTAGTAGGCAACGTTGTTACAGAAATATAATATAATATTTGAATTGGGAGAACAACAATATTATGGCAAGTAATTATTATATTCTAAAAGAATTAAATCAAGTATTGTCACAATTAGAAAATCATAAAGAGTATATAAAAGAGGCAGATGCCTTACACAAGGTATTTATTAGATTGGCACAGGAATCAGAATATGACGAAGCGCCGATCGAAGAAGAAGAAATTGAAGAAGAAATTGTTGTAGAAGACCCAGAGGATGAATTAGAACAATTTAAGCATGCTATTCAACGCGACGACATAGATCCTCTTAAAAAGTATAGATGGTGGATTTTAAAGAATTATCAGAATAAAAAAGGCGAAATTAAAGATTATATCGTGAGTGTAGAAACACCAAAAGAACTAGACACGATCGCAGAGGGTGCAGATGATGTTGGGAGAGGAACCGCCATAGGAACCGCGCGTACTGCGGGCGATTATAAATATGGTACGTTTGTAGTGGTATACGAAGATGGTAAAGCCGTACCTAAGCAATACAAGAGATTCAAGCTTGCTCCATTATCGTCACATCCAACAAAGGGCGGTCCGCCATACGGGTTCTTGCCGAATGGATATATTTCTCCAATAAGAGATGTTAGAGGGAGATTTACTAAGCAACGAAGGATTCATCCAGACGACTTATATGAGTAAAGGCTTAGATTTAATGTTCCAGTTAGACAAGATATTTCTGTATTGCCAGCAGACGACTCGAAGGGACTAAGACTCGGATGGGTTGTGTTTGAACTTGGTATTGCAATAATTAACAATTATGCAGTAAGCAGAGCTATCGTTGGTTAATTAGACAGTTAAAAGCACAAATAAAATCCCCGCGCCTATATAATAACACAAAAACCCCCATGCTTGTCATTGTGGATTTTTAGTGTTATTGTATAAAATATTTATAGGTAACGTTGTTACAGAAATATAATATAATATTTGAATCAGGAGAACAATAATATTATGGCAAGTAATTATTATATTCTAAAAGAATTAAATCAAGTATTATCACAATTAGAAAATCATAAAGAATATACAAAAGAAGCAGATGCCTTGCATAAGGTATTTATTAGATTGGCGCAGGAATCAGAATATGACGAAACACCGATCGAAGAAGAAGAAATTGTTGTAGAAAACCCAGAGGATGAATTAGAACAATTTAAGCATGCTATCCAGCGCGAAGACATAGATCCTCTTAAAAAGTATCCATTGTGGATTTTAAAGAATTATCAGAATCAAAAAGGCGAAATTAAAGATTATATTGTGCGTGTAAAAACACCAGCAGAACTAGACGCAATCGCAGAGGGAGCAGATAATGTTGGAAGAGGAACCGCTATAGGAACCGCACGCACCGCAGGCGGCCATAAATATGGTACGTTTTGGGTGGTATATGAAGATGGCGAATATATACCTGAGGACCAACAACAATATAAGAGGTTCAAGCTTGCTCCATTATCGTCACATCCAACAAAGGGCGGTCCGCCATACGGGTTCTTGCCGAATGGATATATTTCTCCAATAAGAGATGTTAGAGGGAGATTTACTAAGCAACGAAGGATTCATCCAGACGACTTATATGAGTAAAGGCTTAGATTTAATGTTTTATAATAATGGCATTAAATCATAGCCAAAATATACATGGAAATATTGAATTCGGTATCTTGCCGAAGCATAAAACAGAACAATTAGAAGATAACTGAATTACAAAATGAGCACAATTAATAATAATTATTATTCATATTATGGAATTGAAAATTGTACGAATCCATATAAAAATAACGTTATCATATTGCCATACACAATATCACAAAACGAAATAGAATCAAACCAGAAAGATGTTGATATTTTAAATAATATTACTCAAGTATCGCATAAGTATAAAAAAATAACAACAAATAATGCAGAATATGCACCAATACATATACTTGACACGAGGTTTACAGACATATGGGTGTATCTACTTAATAATTTACATATATATCCAAATGACTATAGCTTTGCAATAGTTATTTGAAACCACGCGGCTTATCATACAATCTAAATTAGTTATTATTATGATCTAGTAAATACAAAGGCGTATTACTAGTAGATTGGGTATTCCAATAGGATTTTGGTATATAATTATACGCTTCTTCGCCATTGTTTTCTATAGCAACATTAACAATATCATTATAATTCGGTATATCGTTTGGTATGTATAATAATGATTGAGGATCCCTTTTTGCTGCATATGTAGCCAAATCATAATATTCTGGTATATGTGTAGGAACGTATTTAATCGCCTTGGCGCTTAATGAAATAGCTTTTTTTGATATCTGCGCATAATTCGGAGTTTCATATGATATATATTGTAATATTATAGGCGACTTTGTAATTGCATATAATGCAAGTTCTGGGTATTCACTAGTATCACTTGGAGATATATCTTTAATTGTAAATGGATTCTGTTCGATTGCCAACTTTAGTATATCCTCATAGTTTGGTATATTTTTATATACATATTTTAATGCCGACGCATCGTGTTTGACAGCCTCAATCGCTATTTTTTCATAATTATCGATAGAATGCGGTATATATTGTAAAGCCAATCCGTTTTGTTTGACAGCGGCAAATGCAATTGCTGTATAATTTTCGGTATTGGTTGGCACCAAAGACATAACCATGCCATTTTTGTTTGCGGCTAACAACGCAAGGTCTGCAAAATACTTATTATTATATGATATATATTTTAAAGCGCCTGGCTTTCTTTGTATTGCTATTTTGGCTATATTATAAAATTCATTAGTAGTTTCCGGAATATAACACAAAGCCATACCGTTTTTTTGTACTGCGTATTTTGCTATCTCTTCATATCCATTTATATTTGTTGGTATATATTTAATAACTTCTCCATTAATTGATACAGCTGCTTTGGCTATATCAAAGTAATTATTGGTATTAATTGGAATATAGCTGATCAGTTCTGGTTTTTTTAATATTGCTATAATTGCCAGCTTATAATAATATGGTAAATTATTGGGGATGTGCAATAACAAATCTGGGTTGTTTGATATCGCTATAGATGCGATTTTTTCATAATTGCTAAGATTATTTGGTACATATACGAATAAATCGTTATTAAATTTAACAGCCTCTAACGCGGCATGTGGATTCCTCAGTTCGCTTATGTCAACGTTATTTGAATTATAATATATTTCTTTATTTTTATAGTTTAAATACCATTCATTTACCATTTGTTGCAATTTATTTGATAATTTTGTATTACTTTTCCCCTGGGCTTGTACTATATTATTATTTCTATCAAGCTCGATTGTCGCATGTGGATTATTGTTAGGGTCTCTTAGCGAAAACATTTTAGAATCTCCTTGTTGCACTCCGTACCAATACGACCCCGCACAATGTTTCATTTTATTTCCTTCAGCCGACAAATCATTTTTATTATCCAATTCTACCATATACCATCCATTACCAAATTTGTAAACAACCCTGTCATCAATTATATTCCCATATTTATCTCTGGCGAGAGGAGTATATATTATCCCACTGCCGCGCCCCGCGATTGTTTTGTTCCACTCATCTGCCATTTCTATGGCTTTTTGTAAATCGTATGACGAGATATCAAAATTTTTATTTTCTTTCAACATGCTATTATACCATTCAAATATATAATCAAATACTTCTGGGTTGATTTGCCTATTTGATTTTTCTGCTTTAGAAATTTGTTTTTGAATCCATTTTTGATAACTAGGATATTCAACATATTTTTGTATTACGCTATAATATCTTTTTAGAATCCCTCCGCTACGTGATTTTGTTTTTTGGGTTTCTTGTGTTAATGCATTTATTAATTCATCCAGTGTAATAAATGGATTTTGTTGTACGATTGATATAATTTTTGTTATTTTATTTTTTTGAGACTGTGAAGTAGTGTAGTCTATTATATCTTGACTAGCACCAAGATTTTGTAGAATATTCTTTATCGCCTGTATGTTTTGTGAATATCTATACCACATTTAAATTATTTCTTTTACTTTTTCCATGAATTCTGGGTTTGATTTATATTTGTCTGGAATGTCGTCTACATGTATAACCCTTTGCTTCAATGCTTGCAGTATTATTTCTGGGTTTAGATCAATGAATCTTAGTGTTGATTTATCTTTTTGTATTGCGAAAAGTGCTATTTGCATATAATCATGTCTTCTTGGGACAACATATTGTAATGCCAATGGGTTTTGTTCTATGGCCCGAAGTGCAATATCTTTGTAATTGGGCGTTTCAGAATCAA
>ERZ795052.755-NODE-755-length-47670-cov-6.454920_pt1 | contig 47670 bp, 41 predicted proteins | sample MGYA00375136_ERZ795052 | MGnify/ENA primary metagenome ERZ795052 (study PRJEB30181, sample SAMN05720156) | activated sludge metagenome | isolation source: Anaerobic digester | place: Japan | collected 2015-05-26 ... | reverse complement strand
ATCAAGCTGGGCACGCAGCAACACATCGAAATGTTAGTCGACGTCCTCGAGGTTGAAATCACCGAGACGCTGGCCGCCATTCAGGCTAAGATAGCCGCCGCGATAGCCGCGCTTCCCGCCTCCGACACCGTCACGCACGCCATGCCTTCCAGCCTGACCTATGACAAGGTGCCGGCAAGCGTAGTCACCAACATCCGCGCGCGCAATGTTGCGACCGGCGGCGGCTGGGTCTATCACTCCAACGTCACCGTCCCCTTGATTTGGCTGGGCACGCAAACCTTCTACTCGATAACGCTCAAGAAAGAAGGCGACGTCTATGTAGTCAACAGCGAGAAGTCGGTTGCGGCCGCCACCGTCCAAAAGATCTACGCCGCGCAGGTCACCTCCTTCAACCCCGCCACCGGCGCCGTCATCTTCGAGATAGAACTGCCCGCTTTCAAGATGCTCAGCTACAACCTGACGGCCTACATCGGCACGATGAGCGCCGCCCTCCTCAACTACACCCACGAGGGCACGGTGGGACGCTATCTGAAAGACGCATACGCCAAGGCCGGCTTCAACATCGAGCTGGGCGGAAAAATCCTGCCCGCGTCCGCCGGCACCATCAGCGTCCACTGCGTCATCCCCTCGACCGACGGCGGAGGCATGTCGACCAACCAAATCAGCATCAACTCCAAGCCCTATCCCTTCATGGTATAACTAAACTAAAAACATAGAAAAAGCCGTCCGATAATCGGGCGGCTTTTTTTATCTTGTTAATGGTTCCCCTATCAAAATTTTTGCGGATATTATTTCGGCGGGTTCCACAAATTATTGCGTTCGGGATGGAAAATCGCCGATTTCATGCGGTCGGCGGCAAAAGGAATCTCTTTGGTTATGCTCTTGATTAAATCCTTGACATATTCGCGGCGGGTGTGCTTATCGGCGGGGCAGGGGTTTTTCATGACGGGCAAATTATGCCTTGACGCCGCGCCGCGGATGTCGCCCTCGTCAATATAAATAAAGGGGCGAATCAGCGTTACTGCGGTGCGGTCAAGATAGCTGACGGGCTGGAACAGCGACACTCTGCCCTCGAAAATCAGCGAAAGCATCAGCGTTTCAACGGCGTCGTCGGCGTGATGGGCGAGCGCCAGCTTGGAGACGCCGATGCGGTTCAGCTCGGTGTTGAGGGCGCCGCGGCGGAGCTTGGCGCACAGGCTGCATGGGTTATCCTCTTTTCTTATATCGAAAACAATCTTGGCTATCTCGGTCTCCACCACGCCGAACGGCACGGCTAGGCTGTCGCAATATTTTGCTATCGCATCAAGCGCCGACTTGTCGCCGTCCGAAAAATTCATGTCGACGTGGACGGCAAAAAGCTCGAATTTCTCGGGCGAAAATCGGCGGTAGAGCGAAAGCGCGGTAAGCAGCGTCAAGCTGTCCTTGCCGCCCGAAAGCCCGACGGCAATCTTGTCGCCCTCGGAAATCATCTTATAGTCGGTAATCGCGCGCCGCATCGCGCTCAAAATCTTCTGCATTTTTTACCTTGAAGGCCGAATGTCTCTGAAAATGTTTATAGTTTTACATAGCTATCATATTTCTTATGCTTTTTGGGTGTATAGTTTTATAGCTATATAGCTCTTACGCTTTTGGGTTTTAGTTTCCGGTGGATTATAGTTAATATTGCCATTTATTTCTCTTTCGCTCTATTAGTTATAATTAAGATATATATTTAAAACTTTCGCCTAAAAACCCCCAAAATCATATTTTTTATTCTATCATAATATTGCTATTATGCAACCTGATTGTTATACTATAAATATCTCGACCTTAAAAAACTTAACATGGCTTCGATAACGGAAAGCATTATCAATTTTTTGGCGGATACGGTAGGGAACGACTTGCTTACGCTCTTTATCGTTTCCTTCATTCCCCTAGTCGAGCTTCGCGGCGGCATAATACTCAGCGCGGGCATGGATATCCATCCCGCCATCGCTTATCTAATCTGCGTTTTGGGCGCATCCGTCATCGTGTTTCCGCTGATTTATTCCCTAAAGCCGCTTTTAAACAGGCTTAAGCGGTGGCGCTTGACCAAAAGGTTTGCCGAGAGCGCCGAGGGTATGATTTTCGACCGCGCCAAGAACGTGCTCGGCACCGCGAACAGACAAAAAACCAAGCGATTGACGCCCGAAATCAAAAAATGTCTGGCGCTGTTTGCCTTCGTCGCCATCCCCATTCCCTTTACCGGCGCATGGACGGGCTCGGCGATAGCCGCGCTTTTAGATGTCAAGGCATGGAAGGCCGGCCTCTTTATCATAGCGGGCAACTTCCTATCGGGCGCCATAATGACGACGCTCGTCATATTCGCCGCCGCCTATGTCGATTTGATTCTTTTCGCCTTCATAGGTTGCATCGCCTTTATATTAATCATAGTGCTTTGGACTAAAATGCTCAAAATGCGAAAAGAAAACAGGTTAAAGACAGCTGAAAACGGCGGCGAAGAGCAATAGGCTTTTTGCGCTAAAATTTATCTGGAAAAAAATTTTTATATATAGGGGGCAAGAATATGAAAGCATTTGTCGTGGGAATTTGCGGTTTTATCGGCTCTCACCTCGCCTGCCGTCTTTATGACGAAGGGCTGGAGGTTTTCGGGCTCGATTTTTCCTCGAAAACCAGAAACGAACGGCTGGCAAAACTGATTGAAAGCGGCGAAGTCAAGGTCGTCCAAGGCGACCTCACAAGCTACGATTTCGGCGCTCTCGGCGCCGCCGACTACGTCTACCAAGTGGCGGGCAAAGTCAGCGCATGGGGCGATATCCGCGATTTTGACCGCGTCAACGTCGACGGGACGAGGCGCGTAATCGACTACGCCAAAAGCGTGTCGGCCAAATGTTTCCTCTATTTAAGCTCGGTCGCCGTCTACGGCTACCGCGGCTACGTCGACCTCCCCGAAGAGGCCGAAAAGATTCCCATGGACAATCCCTATTCGTTGTCCAAGCTCAAGGCAGAAACGATGGTTATGAGCTATTGCCGCGACATTGGCCAAAACTACGTCGTTATCCGCCCCGGCAACGTCTACGGCGAATACGACATGACTTCCTCCTACGACATCTACCGCCTTGTCAAAAAAGGGCAAATGCCCGTCGTCGACCAAGGGAGCCACAAGAGTTGCTTCGTCTACGGCGGCAACCTCGCCGACGGCATCTGCCGCGCCAGCCTGACGCCCTCCGCCTACAACGAGGACTACAACCTGACCGACGGCGCGGGCGAAACTCTCAAAGAATATCTCACGCACGTCGCGAACGCTTTCGGCGTAAATCCTAAATTTATGAGCTTGCCAGCGCCCCTTGCCAAGCTCGCGGCCTATTTTGTCGAGGGCGTCTTTAAACTTATAAGAAGCGAAACGATGCCCAAAATTACGCTGTTCTCGGTCTTGCAAAACTCGGTAGACTATCATTTCTCCATTGAAAAAGCCCGCCGCGCCTTCGGCTACAGCCCCGCCGTATCCCAAGAAGAAGGCACTGCAAGAACGGCGGCGTGGTTCAACACAATGCCGCAAAACATAAAAGTTAAAAGAAAATAGGAGAGGGTTATGGTTGAACAATTGAAGCTGCAATGGCGCGAGCTGGTTAAAGACGCCGACAAAAGAGCGGTTACGGCGATACTTTTCACCACCGTTGCCGTGGCACTGTATTTTTATTTCGGCATTCAGGACTTCTTTGAAAAGACTTTCGGAGCCCGCTTTTCCGACCCCGCCGAGCTTTTATATTATAAATACATATACCACAACTTCATGGCGTTTTTCTTTTTCTTTCTGCTTTCGCTGCCCCTCTCCAAGCTCTTTTTAAAACAGACGATGGCCGACGTCGGGCTGAAGTTTCATTACAGCAAAGGCACCGTCATTGTAATGTTGCTTTCGCTTGCCGTAGTGCCCCTTCTTTCCCTCTCCACGATAGGCGACAAGGAAATGATGACGCTCTATCCTTTGGGCGGAGCCAAGATTTTCACAAGCGCGGGATTTTTCATTCTTTACTATGTTTCCTATATTGCCTATTATTTCGGCTGGGAATATCTCTTCCGCGGCTTCGGCTTTTTCAGCATTTCGGGAAAATACGGGCCGGCGCTCGCCATCGCCGTCACCACCATGGTGTCGGCGCTCATCCACTCCAGCATTGCGGGCTTCGGCAAGCCGATGTCGGAGACGCTATCGGCAATAGTCGGCGGCCTCATTTTCGGCTTCACCGCCTATAAAACCAAATCGATATACCCCTCGCTTTTGATGCATTTCATTTTGGGGTTCAGTTTGGATTTGTTCTCGTATTTCTTATAATTTAGGGAGGTATTAAATGAAAATAGCGATTGTAACGGGCGCGTCCTCGGGCATAGGCAAAGAAACCGCGCTGCTTTTATCACAAAACGGCTACAAAGTCTACGGCTTCAACAGAAAGAAGGCCGATATACCGGGCATTGAATTTATCCCTACCGACCTTACTAATACCGAAAGCATAGCGGCTTCGGTTGCCGAGGTCATAAAAGCCGAAGGAAAGATTGACCTTCTCGTCAACAACGCGGGAATGGGAATTTCGGGCTCCATCGAGAACACCGCTTCCGAGAACGCGCGCTACATCTTCGACGTCAACTACTTCGGCGCCTTCGAGCTCACCAAGCGTGTCCTGCCCTATATGCGCGAGGCGGGCGGCGGCAGAATCGTCAACATAAGCTCGCTTGCCGCCGTTTTCTATCTTCCCTTCCAAGGGTTTTATTCGGCTACGAAGTCGGCGCTCTGCTCGCTCTTTAACGCACTCCAACTCGAAACGCGGCCCTTTAACATCAAGATAACCAACATTCTGCCCGGCGACATAAAGACGGGCTTCACCGACAGCAGAAGAAAGGCAGTCGACGAGCTGCCCGCTTATCAAGTGCGTATGGAAAAATCAGTCGCCGTCATGGAAAAGGACGAGCGAAACGGCATGCCGCCGCAGTCCATTGCCCAAGCGGTGCTCAAGCAGGCAACTGCTAAAAGGCCGCGTCTTACCGTTGTGGTCGGTTTCAACTATAAGGTTTTGGCCTTCCTTGCCAAAGTCCTGCCCTCCGGCTTCGTCAACTATATGATTTATAAAATCTACGGCGGTTAGTTTTTTAGACGAAATAGGGTAAACCGTAAAATCAAACCGGTATTAGCCTTAAAAAAGAACATAAAAAGCCCCGCATATGCGGGGCTTTTGGTTTTTAAAGAGTTTAGCTTTTTTGCAATCCGCTTAGGCTTTGTTGTTGCAGCCCAGCACGTTCACTATCTTGTGGCGCACGATTTCGGTGATTGCCGTTCTTGCCGGCCCGAGATATTGACGGGGGTCGAATTGCGTCGGGTTCTTGTAAAGGTGCTCGCGGACGGCGGCGGTAAACGCCATTCTGAGGTCGCTGTCGATGTTTATTTTGCAGACCGCCATAGAGGCCGCCTTTCTCAGCATATCCTCGGGAACGCCCTGCGCGCCGGGCATGCTTCCGCCGTATGTCTCTATTATCTTGACGAACTCCTGCGGGACGGAGCTGGCGCCGTGCAGCACGATGGGGAAGCCGGGCAGCCTGCGGCCGACTTCTTCGAGAATGTCGAAGCGGAGGCGGGGCGCGCTCTTGAATTTAAAGGCGCCGTGGCTGGTGCCGATGGCGATGGCGAGGCTGTCCACGCCCGTTCTCTCCACGAACTCCTGAACCTCGTTGGGGTCGGTGTAGGCGGCGTCTTTTTCGGTGACGTTGACGGCGTCCTCGATGCCGGCGAGTTTGCCGAGCTCGGCTTCGACGACGACGCCGCGGTCATGGGCGTATTCAACCACCTGACGGGTGATTTTAATGTTTTCCTCGAATGAATAATGGGAGGCGTCAATCATGACGGAGGTGAACCCGCCGTCGACGGAATCCTTGCAAATGGCGAAGGTGTCGCCGTGATCGAGGTGCAGGCAAATGGGAAGCCCGCTGTCAGCGACGGCCGCTTCCACCATCTTTTTCAAATAGAGGGGATTGGCATATTTTCTGGCGCCCGCCGAAACCTGAAGGATAAGGGGCGCTTTTTCCAGCTTGGCGGCTTCGACGATGCCTTGAATCGTCTCCATGTTATTGACGTTGAACGCGCCTATCGCATAGCCTCCCTCATAGGCCTTTTTAAACATCTCGGCAGATGTGACTAGTGGCATTATAAATACCTCCAAAAAAAATTTACCCTCTTATTATAACCCATATCGCAAAAAAACGCTATTAATTGAATATCTTATTTGGATTTTAAATCCAAAATGAGCTTGTTATTTTGGGGCGGCGGCGGTATAATGAATAAGATAATATTCGTGAGGTATTTTTTATGATAATAGACGAAAGGCAAAAGATTTTAGCCAAGAATCTAGTCAATTTCTCCTGCGCCGTCAAGCAAGGCGAGAAGGTGTGGATTGATGCCGTGGGCATCGACTACGCCTTTGTAAACCAGCTGATTCGCGAGGTCTATGCCGTCGGCGGCATGCCCTTCGTGCGTGTCCTCGATAACCGTGTCCGCCGCGAATATTTAAAATCCGTCACCGACGAACAGCTTAAGTTCGAAGCCGAGAAGGACGCCGCGCTGATGGCCGAGATGCAGGCCTACATAGGCATTCGTGGCGGCCAGAACACTTACGAGCTTTCCGACGTGCCGGCCGACCGCATGCAGGCATATATGAGCCTCTATTCCCATCCCGTTCACCACGAAAAGCGCGTCAAGCTGACTAAGTGGGTGGTGCTTCGCTATCCCACCGAGGGTATGTCCGAGCTTTCGGGCATGAGCACCGAGGCGTTTCAGGACTACTACTTCAACGTCTGCAACCTCGATTACGCCAAGATGGAAAAAGCGATGACGCCGCTCGTCGAGCTCTTAAAGAGGACGGACAAAGTGAGAATCATCGCAAAGGACACCGATTTAAGCTTCAGCATCAAGGGCATAGGCGTCAAAAAGTGCTCCGGCCACATGAACATTCCCGACGGCGAGGTCTACACCGCGCCCGTTAAAGACAGCGTCAACGGCGTCATTTCCTACAACGTGCCCTCCATCGAAAACGGCATAAAGTTTGAGAACGTCAGGCTGGAATTCAAGGACGGAAAAATCATAAACGCCACCGCCAACTTCACCGACAAAGCCAACAAAATTTTCGACACCGACGAGGGCGCACGCTACGTCGGCGAATTCGCACTGGGTGTCAACCCCTATATAACGCAGCCGATGGGCGACATCCTTTTCGACGAAAAGATATCGGGCTCCATCCATTTCACGCCCGGCGCCTGCTATGACGATGCCTACAACGGCAACGTCTCCGCAATCCATTGGGATTTGGTTCAAGTTCAAACCCCCGACTACGGCGGCGGCGAAATCTACTTCGACGGCACCCTAATCCGCAAAGACGGCCGCTTTGTCCTCCCCGAGCTTTTCTGCCTCAACCCCGAAAATCTTATGTAAAGCCTCCCATTGATGCGCGCATTCAACGGGACCCCCGAATAATCCACAAAAAATAAAAAGCCGCTCTTTTGAGCGGCTTTTGGTCGCGACGGTTAACGCGTTTTTTACAGTTCCGCGAAGTATTTGATGGTTCTGACCATCTGTGAGGTATAGCTCATTTCGTTATCATACCAGCTGACAACCTTAACCAGCGTCTTACCCTCGCCGAGCGAGGTGACTTTGGTCTGGGTGGCGTCGAACAGCGAGCCGCAGGTGATGCCGATGATGTCGCGCGACACGATTTCGTCCTCGGTATAGCCGAAAGACTCGGAGACGGCGGCCTTCATGGCGGCGTTGACTTCGGCGGCGGTCACGGTCTTGTTGACGACGGCGACGAGCTCGGTCAAAGAGCCGCAGGAGACGGGCACGCGCTGGGCGGAGCCGTCGAGCTTGCCGGAGAGCTCGGGAATGACGAGGCCGATTGCCTTGGCGGCGCCGGTGCTGTTGGGCACGATATTTTCGGCGGCGGCGCGGGCGCGGCGGAGGTCACCCTTTCTATGGGGGCCGTCAAGCACCATCTGGTCGCTGGTGTAGGCATGAATGGTCGTCATGAAGCCCTTTTCGACGGGAGCGAGCTTGTTCAAAGTGTAGGCCATGGGCGCCAGGCAGTTGGTGGTGCAGGAAGCGGCGGAAATGACGGTGTCTTCGGGCTTGAGCGTCTTTTCGTTGACGGAGTAGACGATGGTGGGCAGGTCGTTGCCGGCGGGAGCGGAAATGACGACCTTCTTGGCGCCGGCGTCGATGTGCGCCTTGGCCTTATCCTTGGAGGTGTAGAAGCCGGTGCACTCCAAAACGACGTCCACGCCGATTTCGGCCCAAGGAAGGTCCTTGGCGTCCTTGATGGCGTAAATGACGATTTCCTTGCCGTCGACTATCATGGTGTTATCCTTGACCGAAACTTTGTCGGCGAGCGCGTAGCGGCCCTGCGCCGAGTCGTATTTCAAAAGGTGCGCCAACATTTTGGCATCGGTCAAGTCGTTGATGGCGACAATTTCATATCCGGCAGCGCCGAACATTTGACGGAAGGCGAGGCGTCCGATTCTTCCGAAACCGTTGATTGCAACCCTGATATTCTTTGACATATATATTTTATCCTCCGAAAAATTTGACTCGCTTTAGTATTTAGTTTTTTACTACCATATATTACACTAAAACGCCGATTTCTCAAAATACTTTGGCGCCGTAGCGAAAAAAATCATCGGTTTTTTTAAAAAAATTTTTTGAAATTCAGACGCTTAAAAGAGGACGAAAAAGATTATGCATTTCTAAAAGAAAAAAGGCGGTCTCAACCGCCGTTTATCAAGCTCACGATATAGTCGAGTTCGCTGTCGGGGACGTCTTCCTCCGACTTTAGAACATTTGAAATATACGCCGCCGCCTTTCTAGCGCGCTCCGCCTTTTCGCGGACGGAGAATTTATCCTCGCGCGAAAGCGCCTTTTCAAAGTTGAAGACGGCGGAGGAGAGCATATTGGCGGCGATAAAGAGCTTAAGCCTTTTTGGGGCGGTTTTTTGCCCGCGCGCGCGGCCGACCGCGGCCGCGGCCGAATTAAGGCTCCTTTCGCCTTCTTTTTCGGGCGAGCGCCTTTTCATAAGGAGAAGAAGCGCAATCGACGCGCCGATGGCAAGCAGCAAAAGAAGTTGGTAGACATACCAAATTTCGGAAAGCGCTTGGGGAATGGCCGAAACAACCGACTTAAGCATCGGCACTTCCCTCCTTTTCAATGTTGACATTTAAAAAAGTTTTGAAAAAGTCAATCCCGTTTTCTTTAAACGCCTTTAAAACCTTGTCAAAAAAATCAAACTTGACGTTCCAATAGTCGGTGGTGTCCAGCCAGAACTTGACGGCGAACTCGGCGGATTTTTCGCCCACCGACGCCACATATACGGCGGGAGCGGGCGCGGTGTGGATTCGCTCGTCGGCGCCCACAATGTCTAGAATCAGCGCCTTGGCACGGTCGAGGTCGACGCCGTGATAGACAGGAACGGCCAAATCCAGCCTGCGGGTGGGACGGTCGCTGAAGTTTACGATTTCGGAGTTGACGACCTTTTTATTGGGCACCAGTATCAGCGTGTTGTCGGCGGTCAAAAGCTCGACGTTGTTTATTCTCATCCGCTTGACTTTCCCTTCCGCCGAGCCGATTTGGACGGCGTCGCCCTCTTTAAAAGGTTTGGTGAACAATAAAATTATGCCGCTAGCCACGTTGGAAAGGCTGTCCTGAAGCGCCAGTCCCACGGCAAGGCCGGAAGCGGCCACGACGGCGAGAACGGAGGTGGTGTCGATATTTAAAAGCTTCAGGACGGTGAAGAAAAGCACCAGCGCCAGCGCGGCCTCGATGACCGAAACGATGAAAGATGCCGCCGAGCCCTCGATTTTGGTGCGGTAAAACAGCGAAGTCAAAATCCTCGTCGCGATTTTAATTACGACAATGCCGAAAAGAAGAATTGCCGCGGCTTCCAGCACGCTGGTTCCCGTGGTCTTCAAAAAATTGGTGACGGCGTTCAAAAAGTTTGCCATGGCGCCCCCTAATTTATTTTTAACTTAAGCGCGAATTAAATTCAAATTCCGTAATATTCTTTCAAAAGCCGCTCGGCCTCGGCGAGAGCTTCGGGGTTTATACAGCAGGAGATTTTGGTTTCGCTGGTCGTTATCGCGAACACCGTGGCGCCCACCTTTTCGAGTATGCCCAAAACTTCCATGGCGACGCCGCTTCGGTGCGCCATGCCCGCGCCTTCCGCCGAAAGTTTGGCGGCGCCGGTAATCTCGGTGTAGGGGAGCCTAAGCTCGGCAAGCGCGTTGTAGGCATGGAGGTTGTCGACGGAGCGCAGCGTAAAACTGACCGAAAGCCCCTCTTTCCCTATCGTCTGGCTTATCATGTCGAGGTTGACGTTGTGGTCGTTTAAGCGCCTCAAAAGCTCGTTGAAGGCGGCGAAGTCGACGCCCGAAATCGAAATCAGCGTGTTGTCGGTCTCGGAGGACAGGCTGGTAACCGAATAGTAACTGCCGAGAATGGAGTTCATATCGAAAAAGCCGCACTTTTTGTTTTCGATGTAGGCGGCCGCCCTAAGGCTTCCCAGCACGAAAACTTCGGTATTCATCGACTCGTGCGAAAGCGTCAGCGTTTCGCCCTGTCCGATGAACAAGACGTCGTGCTTGCCGACTATGCCGCCGCCCCTTATCGCGTGAATCCCTATCTCGTCGCGCTTTCTGCGCTCGGCCGGGTTATGGCGGCCGTAAACATATTGAAGGCGGTTGTCGAGCACGCCGTTGATGGCCTCGGCGAGCGTCAGCGCCGTGCCGCTCGGTGAATCCAGTTTTTTATTGTGGTGCTGTTCGATTATCTCAATCTCAAAGTCGGAGCCCAAAAATTTGGCGGCGTCCTTGGCTAGGTTAATGAGCAGATTGACGCCCAGCGACATATTGCTCGCCTTGAAAACCGCTATTTCGGCGGCGGCGTCGCTTAGTAGCTTCAGTTGTTCGGGCGTGTGTCCGGTCGTGGATATGACGACGTTAGTCTTGGTCTTTAACGCGTAGGCCAAAAGGGCATTCAGCGTGGCGGGCACCGAAAAATCAATTATGACGTCGGCCGCGACGTTGACTTCGTCAAAGCTTTTGAATACGGGGCAGTCAAATTCGGCAGGATTGGCAAAAGGGTCGACACCGCCCACCATGACGGCGGCGCCGCTTTTTGAAAGCGCGGCGTGCATAGTTTTGCCTATGCGTCCGCCGATGCCCGAAAATAAAATTTTCATATCAGAACTCCGCGAGTATCTTTTTCAAAACTTCGGTATTTTCCGGCTGCATCTCGGTCAAAGGGAGACGCAGAATGCCGCTGCAAAGGCCGATGATTTCGGCGGCTTTTTTTATGGGAATGGGGTTGACTTCGGAGAAAATAGCCTTGACGAGCGGCAGAACTTTAAGCTGCATATCGCGCGCCTTTTTAATGTCGCCCGAAAGCCACGCCGCCGTCATTTCGCTCATATAGCGGGGCAGCACGTTGGACACCACGCTGATGACGCCGATTCCACCCACCGACATGACGGGCACCACTATTCCGTCGTCGCCCGAATAGACGTCGGCTTTCCCCTCGCATAGGCGGCAGCAATCGGAGATTTGCTCGATGTTGCCGCAGGCCTCCTTGATGCCCGCGATGTTTTCGATTTCGGCGAGTTTGCCGAAGGTCGCGGGCAAAAGATTGACGCCCGTTCTTCCGGGAACGTTGTAGACTATTATGGGAAGGGAGGTGCTCTCGGCTATCGCTTTATAGTGGGCTATAAGCCCGCCTTGCGTCGCCTTATTGTAATAGGGCGTCACGGCCAAAACGGCGTCGGCGCCTAAGGCTTCCGCCCGCTTGGTTTGCTCGATGGCATGGGCGGTGGAGTTGGAGCCCGTGCCGATAATTACGGGCACGCGTCCCTTGACCTTCTTAACCACAAATTTGATGACCGCCTCTTTTTCCTCGTCGGTCATTGTTGCGGGCTCGCCCGTCGTCCCCAGCGCGACGAGCGCGTCAATCCCTTCCGAAATCTGAAAGCGGATAAGGCGCTCGAAAGCGTCGAAGTCCACTCCGTCCTCGGTGAAGGGCGTGATTAGTGCTGTGCCGCAGCCCTTGAATAAAGCCATATTACCCTCCTTAGGCGGAATTAAGGCTCTGGGCGCGGGGCTGTGTTTACTGTCTTCGGTGCAATGCGGTCACGTATTATTTACGCTGCCTTTTGCACCTCGACGAGCCTTGTCCCGCATCCCATATATTAATTCCTTTAATTGCGTTAGTTGCAGTTAATAGTGAAGTGTAATTAATTCCGCAAGCTGACCTTGCGTTATTCTGTCGGAAAATTTAAGTTGTTGAGCTTTTATAAGTATATGCGTGTTAGGCGGAGAATTTTTCTTTAATCAAAAGCTCGGCGATTTGGACGGCGTTGGATGCGGCGCCCTTTCTGATGTTGTCGGCGACGCACCACAGGTTGCAGCCGCTAGGAACGGTATCGTCGATTCTGACTCTTCCCACAAACACCTCGTCGCGCCCCACCGCGTCCATTACCATGGGATATTGAAGGTTTGCGACGTCGTCCTTAAGAATTATGCCGGGGGCGTTTCTCAGGGTGTCCATAATCCCCTCGCGCGTCACCGGACGCTCGAACTCGATGTTGATGGATTCGCTGTGGCCGTGAAAAACGGGCACCCTCACCGTGGTGGCCGTCACTTTAAGGCTGTAGTCGTGGAGGATTTTTTTGGTTTCGTTAATCATCTTCCACTCTTCCTTGGTGTAGCCGTCCTCCATAAAGACGTCGATATGGGGAAGAACGTTGTTATAGATGGGATAGGGGAACTTCTTGGGAGCGGCGCCATTAATGCCTTCGGAAAGGTCGGTAAAGCCGGCGACGCCCGCGCCCGAAACGGCTTGATAAGTGCTGTAAACTATCCGCTTGATTTTATATTTGTCGTGTAGCGGCTTTAAGGCCACCACCGCCTGAATCGTCGAGCAGTTGGGGTTGGCGATTATGCCCTTGTTCCAACGTATGTCCTCGGGATTGACCTCGGGCACCACCAGCGGCACGTCGTCAAACATACGCCATTGGCTGCTGTTGTCGACGACGACGGCGCCTGTCTCGGCAAAGATTGGCGCGAACTCTTTAGAAGTGCCGCCGCCCGCCGAAAACAGCGCGATATCGACCTTATGCTTTAATATATTTTCACGCGTCAGCTCGATTACGGTGTGCTCTTTGCCCATAAACTCGATGACTTTGCCCGCGCTTTTCGCCGAAGCGTATAAGTAATAATTCTCGACGGGGAGGTTTTTTTCGGCGAGAACCTCTAAAAATTTGTTGCCGACCATGCCCGTCGCACCCACTACCGCCATATTGATTTTTCTCATCTATAATCAGCCTCCTAGCCTTACGAAGCATATTAGCACGCGCCAGGCTATCTGTCAATTATCTGTAATTATTTTATATTTAACCCGCTTGATATTTATCCTATGCTATTATATAATCTAAGTTACCATGACTGCGGCCGGAAAAATATTGCCGGCGGCGGTATCGTAAAGGAAAGACAATGTCAAAGGCAAATCCCGTTTATTTAAAACTCGCCACCGCGCCGGAAGAGCTCGACGAAGAGAAAAAGCCGCTTGTCAAAAATAAGTTCAAGCTCTGCTTTTCGGTGTTCAAGGATAAATTCGCGCTGCTTTCGGGCGCGGGCATATTTTTGGCGCTAAGCGCCATTCCGCTGGCGCTCATCTATCTTTGGGCGCTTAATGCCTATCTGCTAGAACTTTCGGCCGTATTCAATTATATGGGCGGCATCGGCATAGGCTATCCCGGCATCGTGTCGTCCTACGCCGCGGGCAAAATCGCCTATTACGGCATAATCCAAAAGCTTTTCTTTTTTTCCGTCCCCGCTATTTGGATTTTGGCGCCGGCCGCCGCGGCATACAATCATATCGGTAAAAAATTGCTTCGCGGCGAGAAAATCGCCGACATGAAGTCGGTTTTCAAGACGGGAATTATCGGTGTTAAGAAATATTGGCTCAACACCCTTCTCACCTTAGTGTTTTTCAGCATCGTCTTTTTGGCGCTCGGCTCCGCCGTTTTATATTTTTTGAGAGATTTAGCGGACGGAACCGCTTCTTCGGGAAGCTACGTTCTTCTGATTTTCTCGGCGCTCGCGCTGACGCCGCTGCTCGGCCTCATAATTCACATGCTGCCCCTGTCGGTTTTTTATAAGCTCAAGTTTCCCGACATACTGAAAAACGCCGTCATTCTCACAATCAAAAACCCGCTCGGAGTCTTTATCGTCGGCACCGCATCCGCTCTGCCAATTGCATTGATGTTCGCCATTAAGTCGGCGGTCGCCATCATAGCGGTGCTCTGGCTCATTTTAGGGCTGATGCTGACGTTTCTCGCTTGGAACGCCACCGCCATGATAGGCTTCGACGCCTTTATGAACCCTCTTCATGCCGTCAGGCAGACGCCTCAAAGACCGGAAGCCGAAAAGAGAAAGGCGGTCAAAAACGTCTATAAAAATCCCAAGAAAAAGAAAAAATAATGGACTGTCTTAAAAAGTTTTTAATCATAGAAAACAGCGCCAACATCACCGTTTTGGACACCCGCGAACTCGTTAGCCACGCCCAAAAAATTCATAACCTCTCTCCCGCCGCGACCGCGGCCTTGGGGCGCACTTTGACAATCGCGGCGTTTATGTCGTCGAAATTCAAGGATAAAGCGGCTAATTTGTCGATAACCGTCGACGGAGGCGGACCAATCGGAAAGATTGTGGCGGCTGCCGCCTACGGCGCCAAGGTAAGGGGCTACGTCGAAAATCCCGGCGTCACGGTCGAAAACAAAGTTAAAGGCCATCTCGACGTCGGCACGGCCGTGGGACGGCGGGGCTATCTCGAAGTAATCACCGACTTAAAGCTCAAAGAGCCCTACGCGGGCAGGGTGGAGCTGGTTTCGGGCGAAATCGGCGAGGACTTCGCCTATTATTTCGCGGCCTCCGAACAGCAGCCGTCCGCGCTCGCCGTCGGCGTTCTTATCGGCGGCGACGGCTCCGTGCTGTCGGCGGGCGGCGTCGTTATGGAGCCGCTGCCCTCGGCCTCCGACTTCGCCATAACGATGATGGAAGACATCGCCTCGCAACTGACCGATATTTCCAAAATCCTCTTGCAAAAAGGCGCGGACGGCATAATAAAAGAGTATTTTTCGCATTTGGCGTCGAGCGGCGTTGAAGAGATAACGCCCGAATACGTATGCTCCTGCAACGCCAAAAAAATCGACGGCGTCGTTCTTTCGCTGGGCGAGAAAGAAGCGCAGAGCATTATAGCCGAAAACGGCGCGGTAAACGTTCATTGCAGCTTCTGCAACACCGATTATGTCTACGGCGAAAAAGAAATTGCCGAGCTTTTCGCAAAAAAGAATTAAGCGGAAAAAACAAAAAAATGGCGGAAATCCTTTCCTTCAACCAATCGGCGGCGGAATACGCGCGGCTGGCGGGACGGGCGCTCGTGCAGGGCGACCTCGAGCGCGCCGTGCTGTTTTCGAATAAAGCGCTCGAGCTCGACAAAAATAACGTTGAGGCTGCGCTCTGTTTGGGCACCGTCTATATGCGGCTGGCGGAATACGAGACGGCGCTCAAGGTCTTTTTTTCCGTTATGGGCGAAAACTATAACCGTTTCGCCGACCTTGCCGACCTCTGCGTTATGGGGCTGGGCGTGGAATACGGCTCGGAGTTCGCCGAGGCGGGCGCGCCCAACGTTCTGGGGTTGGATAACGCCTTTGAGGCGTTTATCTGGAAAGAAATCAGCCCCCTTGTCAAGACTTACGTCGAGGCCGTCGCCAAGAATGCCGGTTTTGCACTGGTGGGCGGCGAGCGCGCCATCGAGATTGCCGAGTTGCTCGTCAAGGTGGTTGACAGCTGGCAGACGGGCAAGTTCAAGGAGGCCGTCAAACTGATTGAGCGCACCGACAAATATCCGCCCCAGTTTCGGGCGGCGGTGGCGGGCACCAAAGTCTTGGGCGCGCTGATTTCGGGCGAATACAAAAAGGCGGTCGAGGAGCGCGAATACCTCAAAAACTCGGGCATACCCGATATGCGTTTCGCACTGGTTTCGGCCTATTCGCTTTCGGGAATGGCGGAGGAAGCTTTTTCGGAACTCAAAGAAATTATAGCTTCGGCGGAGAGCGTCAGCGCGCTTTTGAAGTTCAACGTCGAGCTTTTTGCCAACGCCACCAAGAACCACGCTTATGCATTAGAGCTTGCCGAAGCGCTGTTGAAGGCCTTTCCCAAGCACAAGTTCCCGCTGTTCATTAAAGCCGAGGCGCTCTACAACAAAGGCGTCGTCGAGGAGGCTTTGTCGGTGTTTAGGCACATCGAGGCGCTTTACGGCAAATACTCGGAAGCGGGGTATTACCTCGAGCGGCTGGCCGCCGCAAGCCCGCCGACGAGGCTCGATTACAGCGAAAACAAGCCGCCCGCCGTCGTCCGCGAAAACGACAAGCGGCTCCACAAAATGTTAGGCAAGTTCAGCCAGCAGAAGGTGGGCGTCGCCGAATACGCGATTAAATACCAGCCCGAAATATCCGCCATGCTCAAAGAGGCGCTGAGGTCGTCCTCCGAGGAAGTGTCGGGCAGGGCGCTTGCCATCTTGAACCGTCTGCTCGTTTTAAGGTCGCGCGAAATACTCGAAGAGGCGATGATTGACCTTTCCTGCGACAAGCACACCCGAATCGATGCCGCAATTTGCCTTTTGACGGGCTGGGGCGAGCTTTCGGCGCCGCTGGTGTCGGGCTACCGCTTCACCCAGCTCAAGCTTTATTTGCCCAACTTTTTCAGGATAAGCCCTATGCCCTTGCAGGAGGGATACGTCCGCGCCGTCCGCTATATACTAATGTTCGACGACGAGCCCAGCGATTCGGCGGCTGTCGTCGAAAACCTCTTCGACACGCTGGAGAGCAGGCTGGGAACGGAAAATTACACCCGCTTTTTCACCGACAACCCCGACGCCGAGCTTCCTTACCTTATTGCCGCCGCGCTTGCCGCGACCGCTTTCCCCGAGGACGAGGAAGATATTGTGCTTGATTATTTTGGCTTAAGCTACGGCGAGGGCGCGCCCTACGACTTCATTAAATCGCTGATATTAAAAGATGCCGAGGATATATTGTGATAAATTTAACCGAAAAATTTTTTGAATTCGCCAAAGCGCGCTCGGGCTTCGACGGCGGCTGCGGCTGCGAACACGACGACTGCGACCACGACGATTGCGGCTGCGGCCACGACCACGATGATTGCGGTTGCGGGCACGCCCATAACGAAAGCCTAGGCGCCGATTTTTACGAGGACCCCGCGGCCTATGTCGAGCGGCTGCATGAGGAATGGCTGGATAGCTACGACGGCGAGATAAGCGCCACGCCGCGCCAATACGTCGACTCGCTTTCCCAAAAGCACGCGGTGGCGGAATACGCCGAAGCCGCCTTAAAGCGCGGCTGGATGCTCGACGAGGCGGTGATAGAGGCGCTGGCCGTTCCCGAATACATCGAATTTTTGAATATCATGCTCGACTCCGATAATGCCGAGGCTGCCGACATCGCGGCATCGGCGCTTGCCGCTATCGGCGGCGGCGAAGTCGAGGATATCTTTATTGAAGCGCTCGCCGAGGACAGTCTTTCGGGCGAGGCACAGCTCATCGCCTACGACTTTTTGTCGGAGTCGGGCGAGGGCGTCGTCGACAAAATTTTGAAGGTCATTTACGCCGCGGCACCCGACGTTCAGGGTATGCTCGTCGAGATTATGTCCAACTACAAAGGCCGCAAGGAAGTCTATATGTGGCTGGTTTCCATGCTTTACCGCGCCGAGGACGTAGCGCTCTACGCATCTTTGCTCGGCGCATACGGCAATCCCGACGCCATTTCGATATTAAAAGAGTTTGCCGAAGAACCCGACATCGATTATAATGAATTCATGGAAATCAGAAACGCCGTCGAGCGGCTGGGCGGCGAGCTCGAAACAAAAAGGGACTTTTCCTGTGACGAATTGTATAAAATTATCAAGGGCGGCGAAGGCGACGCGGCGGCCGACGAACAAAATTAAAGAAAAATTGTCCTATTAGAGGGAATCATGATAACTTTGGAAGACGTAAAGAAAAATCCCGCCGTAAAGGCGCTGATTGAGGCGGCCGACCACAACCTTTCGGTGCTTGATTATACCGAGCACGGCACGCGCCACGTCAGCTACGTCAGCGCGACGGCCAGCCGGATTTTGGAAAAGCTGGGCTACGACGCCGAGACGGTGGAGCTCGCCAAAATCGCGGGGTATCTCCACGACATCGGCAACGCCATCAACCGTTTCAACCACGGCGTGACGGGCGCCATTCTTTCTTATAATCTCCTTCGCGAGATGGGCATGCCGCTTGCCGCTATTTCCACAATCATAGCCGCCATCGGCAACCACGAGGAGCAGACGGGCGTCGCCGTCAATCCCGTGTCGGCGGCCATAATAATAGCCGACAAAAGCGACGCTCACCGCACAAGGGTGAGAAACAGCCATTTCGACGAGTCGGACATTCACGACCGCGTCAATTTTTCCATTTTGAAAAACATCGTCACCGTCAACAGCGAGCAGAAAGTCATAGCGTCTAAGTTCTATATGGACAAGAGTTCCTCGGTCATGGAATATTTTCAAATTTACCTTTCGAGGATAAAGCTCAGCGAACAGGCGGCCGCCTACCTCGGTTGCGCCTATCACCTCTACGTCAACGACGTGCTCATCAACACGCCGCGCGCCGTCACACCGCCCGTCGCCGCCTCCGACCAAGTCAACTGATAAAAAATATTTGATTTTATCCGATGGTTTGAGTTAAACTTATAACCAGAAAAAAAAGAGGCATTATAAGAGGCTTAATTAGATAATTAAGGAGGAGATTTAAATGAAAAATTTGATCGTCTACTATTCGTATACCGGCAACAACAAAAACCTTGCCGAGATTCTCGCCGAAAAGTCGGGCGCCGAGCTCTTTGAGCTCCGCGAAAAGAAAAAGAGGTCGCCCTTTGCCTTCATGATTGACTTGCTCATAAAGCGCGACCTTTTGGCGCCTTACTACATTAAGACCGAAAATTACGACAAAGTCATTTTGGTGTCGCCCGTCTGGGCAGGCAAGCCCGCTCCCGCCCTCTGCAGGTTTTTGGAGAAAGAGAGGAACAATATCAAGGAGTATTCCTACATTTCTCTTTGCTTCGGCAGCGAGGCTCAAAACGAAAAAGTGAAAAAGAGCCTTAGAAAAACCGCGGGCAAGGCGGCAGTCGCCGTTTCATATCTTTCGCTTCAGGGGCTTATTCCGCCCGAGTTAAAGGGAATGGAAGCGATGTCCTATAAGCCCGAAAAAGAGAAGTTAATCGAAAAGTTCGGCGGAGAAATCGACGAGTTCGTAAGCACAGTTATAAAGGCTTAATAAATTAAACTACATAAAGCGCGGCGTTTTAAGGCGTTTTTTCATCGACCTTAAGGCGCCGCGTTTTGCTTTCACTAAAAGCCCGCCGCCGCGGCGGGAGCGGATAAGTTCGGTTACGGTATAAGCTAAAAGCGCCAGCCCGAACACCGACTGGACGGGATAGGTATAGTCCACCAGATTTTTAAACCCCAAAAGAGCGAGGACGGACGACAGCGCGGCGGCAAGGGCGGCAAAAAAAACCGCTTCGTTCCCATTTATCATGGCGCGGCGAGGAAAGAGAGCAAAAAGCCATGCCAGCTCGTCCGAAAAAAGCTTGAGCGAGGAAATCATTGTGGTGATGATGGCAAGAAGTATGATAAGCCCGCCCACCGCGGAAAGCCCGAACTCTTTAGCGGCAAGATAGAGCGGCATGGCGGCGTCCTCCCGACCGGTGATAATATTTTTAATAAAAAACAGAATAAGCGCGAATACCACCGCCGAGATGATTCCCGCCGCCGCGGCCTCCTTTTTCGTCGCCTCGTTCTTCATTAAAATTATGCCGGCAAGAAAGATGTTGAGGCCGGCGTAGGCGAACGGCTTTATTACGCTGATATTTCCCTCAATTGACGAAACGCCGCCTTTAACAAACAAAACGGCGATAAAAACCGTCATTACGGGAATTAACACGGTATTAATCAGCTTGATTTTTTCTAAGCCCGAAAGGACGGCGACGACGGAAAGCAGGGAAAAGGCGGCGCCCATAAACGGGATCTTGAACATGGCGTAGCCGAGCTCGTCCGCCCCCGCGCACATCGCCGCCGTTTGGGTGAAAGCGGCAAAGATGACGGCGGAATGAAAAAACACCGCCGCCGCGCCCCTTCTTTCCAGCGGCGACACCGCGACTTTGACGCCGCCGTCCCTTAAAATTTTCTCGTCTTCAACCGCTTTACGGGCGGCTTTTTTGGGCGCAAGAGGGTTTTCGCCGCGTTTGAATTTCGCTTCGACGGGGCTTTTGTTAATGTTTCCGATTATTATAAACAGCGTGCACAAAAAGCCTAGCGCCAGCCCCGAAAATGCGGCGGCGAGCGGCGAGATGTTTTTAAAGTAGAGCGCGATTTCTCTGCCCGTGGCAAAGCCCGCGCCGATAACAGTGCCGATGAAAAGGAAGGCCAGTTTTATCGATTTTTTCATTTTTCTTTAAATATATGCAAAATAAATAGCAAACTGACTGAACTCGATTTTAAAATGGTTTTCGGGTCTAAATCCGTTGACAACAGCCGCGCATTTAGGTATTATTAATAAACTTTATATTCTTGGTTTAATTGTCTAAAAAAATTTATATGATTCGGAGGTTAAAAGTGAGAGAAATGCTAAAAGAAGGCTTGACCTTTGACGACGTGCTGCTCATCCCCCAAAAGTCGGACGTGCTCCCCAAAGATGTCGACCTCTCGACAAGGCTTACCGAGGATTTGCGGCTGAACATCCCTTTGATGTCGGCGGCGATGGACACCGTCACCGAGTATCAGCTCGCCATTGCGATAGCGCGCGAGGGCGGCTTGGGTATAATCCATAAAAACATGTCGATTGAGGCGCAAGCTTCCCAAGTCGACAAGGTGAAGCGGAGCGAGCACGGCGTCATAATCGATCCCTTTTTCCTCTCGCCCGACCATATGCTGTCGGACGCGCTCGAGCTTATGCACCGCTACCACATCAGCGGCGTGCCCATAACGGTAAACGGCAAGCTGGTGGGAATTCTGACCAACCGCGACCTTCGGTTTGAGACCAACTTCAATCAGCGGATAGGCGACGTCATGACTCGTGACAATCTGATTACTGCGCCCGTCGGCACCACCCTTCCCGAAGCTCAGAAGATTTTGGGCAAGCACCGCATAGAAAAGCTCCCCATCGTCGACGAGAACTTCATGCTCAAAGGGCTCATCACCATTAAGGACATAGAAAAAACCATTCAATACCCCAACAGCGCCAAGGATAAAAACGGGCGGCTCATCTGCGGCGCCGCCGTAGGCACGGCAAGCAACACCATGGAGCGCGTTCAGGAGCTCGTCAAGGCCCGCGTCGACGTCATCGCCGTCGACACCGCGCACGGCCATTCCAAGCTCGTTCTCGACACCGTGAGGGCGATTAAGGCGCAATTCCCCTCCCTTCCCTTGATTGCGGGCAACGTAGCGACAGCGGAGGGCGCCACCGATTTAATAAAGGCGGGCGCCGATATAATCAAGGTCGGCATGGGGCCGGGCTCCATCTGCACGACGAGAATAGTATCGGGCATAGGCGTGCCGCAGATCACCGCGATTTGCGACTGCGCCGAGGCAGCCGACAAACTGGGCAAGCGCGTCATAGCCGACGGCGGTATTAAATACAGCGGCGACCTCACCAAGGCAATCGGCGCGGGCGCTTCCGCTGTCATGATAGGCAGCCTGTTCGCGGGAACGGAGGAGAGCCCGGGCGAAATGGAGATTTTCCAAGGCAGAAGCTTCAAGGTCTACCGCGGCATGGGCTCGCTTTCGGCGATGTCGCTCGGCAGCAAGGACCGCTATTTTCAAGAGGATGCCAAAAAGTTGGTGCCCGAGGGCGTGGAAGGCCGCGTGCCTTACCGCGGCAAGCTTCAGGAGATGGTGTTCCAGCTTATGGGCGGGCTTCGTTCGGGCATGGGCTATTGCGGAATGGCCAACGTAGAGGAACTTCGAACCAAGGCGGAATTCATTAAAATTACCAACGCCTCCCTCATCGAGAGTCACCCCCACGACATCACGATAACCAAGGAATCGCCCAACTACACGACTAAGGTTTCAAGCGTCTATTAAAATTGCAAAATGTCTGAATACGGCGTTTATTTTGTCAAAACGGCACTATAAACGCCGTATTTTGTAAAAACGAATAATGAATACGGCGGGAGCGCGATGGCGCACCGAATGAAAAACGAATAATGAACAATGAATAATGTGTAGTGCAGCTTCGACGAAACAAAAAAATTTCTTAGCGGCGGGAATTAGGGTTAGAAAACGGTTTTTATGGACTTCAAGGACAAACAGATTTACGGCAACACGGCAGGGATTAAAAAGGTCACGCTCGACGCGCTCAAGACCTTGCTAGGCCAATATGACAAGAGCCTGTTTATTGATCGGGGCGTGCTTTCTTATATCGCCGAGTTGACAAGTAAAATCAATCGCGAAATATCGGTCTTTATATCGCGGCAGGGCGTTCTTCTCGCCATAGTCATCGGCGACAGCACTTCCGTTCCCGTCAAGGAAATAGATTTAAAACGCGGCATCGACCGCTTTTCGGGCGTCCGCTGCATTCACACCCACCCCGACGGCAGCGGCGAGCTTTCCGACCTTGACCTTAGCGCGCTCAAAAATTTAAGAATGGACTGCATGGCGGCTGTCGGCGTCAAGGCGGGCAAAATCGCCGATATTTTCGTGGGCTACCTCGACAACGGAACGGTCGCGAAGTATCGCTTCGAGGGCGCCGAGGACCTTGACGACGCGCTATTGCTCGAAAAAATTACCGAATATGAGAACGCGCTCGACACCAAGGTAAAAAAAGTCAAGGCGGGCAACGTTGCCGTGCTCGCCGGCGTCTTTGAAACGGAAGGAAGCCTTGTCGAGCTTAAATCGCTTGCCGAGACGGCCGGCCTTAAGAGCGCGGGCGAAGTCGTCCAATACCGCGCCGTGCCGGATAAAAAATATTGTTTGGGAAGCGGCAAGCTGGAGGATTTACGCCATTTAATCCAAATGCGCGAGGCCGACTACGTCGTCTTTGACAACCAGCTTTCGGGAACGCAGCTCACCGCGCTCGAGGATGCGCTGGGCGTAGCGGTGCTAGACCGAACGATGCTGATACTTGAAATTTTCGCGCGTCACGCCGAATCCCGCGAAGGAAAGCTTCAAGTCGAGCTGGCGCGGCTTAAATACACCCTTCCGAAGCTGGTGGGAAGGAACCGCGCGCTGTCCAGAATCGGCGGGGGCGGCGGCAGCGGCGCCTACACCAAGGGCGCGGGCGAAACCAAGCTCGAAACCGACCGCAGGCACATAAAGCGCGCCATTTTCGACCTCAACCAAAAAATCAACAAGCTGAAAGAGGAGCGCGACCTAAGGCGCGGGCGAAGGGATAAAACCGGAGTCAAGGCGGTGTCGATTGTTGGCTATACCAACGCCGGCAAGTCATCGATTATGAACGCGCTGACTCGGGCGGGCGTCAAGGCCGAGGACAAGCTTTTCGCCACGCTCGATCCCGTGACGCGAAGAGTTTACGCCGGCGAAGGGCGCGAATATCTCTTGACCGACACGGTGGGGTTTATCGACCGCCTGCCGCACGAGCTTGTCGATGCCTTCCGTTCCACGCTCGACGAAACGCGCTACGCCGACCTTTTAATCCACATCGTTGACGTTTCCAATCCCGCCTATTTAGAGCAGTTTGACCTCGTGGGCTCGGTGCTCTTTGATATAGGCGCGTCTGCCAAACCCGTCGTCACCGTCTATAATAAAATCGATTTGAACCGCGATTTTTTGCTGCCGCAAACTTCAGACAGTGTCGCCGTTTCGGCGGTCAGCGGCGAAAACATCGAGGAGCTTAAACGGCTCATAATAAAAAAGCTATTTGAACAAAACTTGCCATAATGACCAAAAAAGGTTATAATATATTAATATCGGGGTAAAACCTCGGTCTTTCTCAGGCAAAAAAATCAAAAAAAAGGATGTCCGATGAAAAAAACCGTTTCGCTTCTAATAGCGTTGACGCTGCTCCTCGGTGTCGTTGCGGCCGCTTGCGCCTGCACCGCCGGCGTCAATTATACGGTGATTTTTTTCGTCAACGGAGAGAGATATTACGAAGTTAAGATTAAGGCGGGCGACCGCATAATTTTCCCCGAGGAGCCTAAAATTCCCGGCTACGTGTTCGAAGGCTGGTTTTTGGATGACGGAAAGTGGAATAAGAAATTAAGCAAGGACTATGCCGTCAACGAGCCCGCGCGCACCTACATTACCGTTTACGCCAAGCTCTCCGTCGCCACTGCGCCCGATTACAGCCGTGACGACTATCGGATTTTGATTCCCGAAGCCGCCGTCGACATAACGGCGGAAGAGGCGCTCTCCGCCCTCTCCGCCCTCGTCGCACACATCACGGCCAATACCTATTCCGAGCCCGCCAACTATCTGCTTGCCGAGTCCAAGGTGTCGGGAAAGGTGGTCGAGGGCGACATGACCTACTCCGTCGAATTTCAAAACAAGCTTTACACTCTCACGACGCCCGGCCTCACCGGTTATATCATCGCGGCGGGCCACAGCAACCTCGAAGCCTTTGAAGTCAACTACCTTTTGGCCGACCGCTATGAAAAAGGCGAGAGCGCGGCCAACGTTCTGCTCTATTCCGAAAACAAAAACCTATGGAAAGGCCGCATAAGCGACAACACGCTCTACGAATTCGAGGAGAGGTATTCCTCGACCTCAAACGTTTTGAGGTTCAAGTCGGTATCCGCCGATAAAGTTCCCGATACTTTCGCCCTTCTTCAGTTCAGGACGATTGCCGAGCTCGCCGATGCCACCGCCGCCGATCCCGAATATAATATCTATCAAATGTTCTATTTTTCCTCGATGTTGAGCTACGGCATATTCTCGCCCCAAAACGCCCAAACATATTCCTTTAAAAAGAGCGGAGGCGACTATTTCATAATTGTCCAAAAGGAGAATTTGCCCAAGCGGATAATCCACTTCACCCAAACGGCGCTTATTGCCTACGCCGACGAGAACGTCATAAACGAAACCGATTTTGAAACCCATATACGCCGCTTCGGCCCATCCGATACCGCCGCCGTCCTTCCCGACGCCGCGCTTTTCCCCGATAGAAATGATTGAAAACTTTAGAGTAACGGACTTTCACGTCCATATTTTCCCCGATAAAATCGCAAAGCGAGTCGTCAAAATGCTGGGCGAGGAAGCGGGGATAATTCCCGCGACCGACGGCACCGCCGCCGATACCCTTCAAAAAATGAGAGGGTGGGGCGTCGCGCGCTCCGTCTTGCTTCCTGTCGCGACCTCGGTAAACCAGACCAAAAGCATCAACGAATTCGCGCGGGGGCTGTTTGACATTGCCGGGTTTGAAAGCTTCGCCGCCCTTCATCCCCTTTCCGATACAGCGCTTTCGGAGCTTGCCGAAATTAAGGCCTCGGGTTTTCGCGGCATAAAGCTTCACCCCGAATATCAGGGCTTTAATATCGCCGACGAGCGCTTTTTTCCTATTTATGATTACGCCGAAAAAGAGGGGCTTATTATCGTCATTCACTCGGGCTATGACGTCGCCTATCCCGACACCCGCCGCGCCGCGCCCAAGGCGATAAGACGGGTAGTCGACGCCTTCCCGCGGCTCAAGCTCGTCGCCGCGCACATGGGCGGTATGGAGATGTGGGAGGACGTTTTAAGATATCTCGCGGGAACCCTAGTCTATTTCGACACCGGCTGCGTTGCAAAATACATAGATCTAGCGATTTATAAAAAGCTCGTTTACCGCCACTCGCCCGAGCGCGTTTTGTTCGCCAGCGACCTTCCGTGGAGCACGCCCGAAATCGAGGCCGGCACCCTTTTAAAGCTTTCCCTTCCCCAAGACGTCCTCGAGCTTATTTTTGAAAAAAACGCCGAACGCTTGCTGGGCAGATAAATTCGTAACAAAGTAAAAATTATTGAAAAAAAATCCCGATGTCTCGGGATTTTTTTACCTTGATTAGTTTCCGTTTCTAGTTTGCGTTCCTGATTAAGATTTTGCCAAGTCAGGGGGCATACTCAAGGGCACATTGAGGCCGGCGTTCGATACTGCTAAACCGCCACCTCGATTTTCTTTTTCAGCGGAGTGTAGCGGTAGTTCTCGAGTTTGAAGTCGCCCGGCGTAAAGGCGTAAAAATCATTTATTTCGGGGTTTATCGAAAACTTGGGCGCTTCATATTGCGGGTTTTTCAAAATTTCTTCCACGAGCTCAACGTGGCGGTCGTAGATGTGGGCGTCGGCGATAACGTGGACGAGCTCGCCCGCCTTGAGGCCGGAAACTTGCGCGAACATATGGAGGAGGACGGAATATTGAACGACGTTCCAGTTGTTGGCGGTCAGCATATCCTGCGAGCGCTGGTTTAAGATGCCGTTTAAGGTGTCGCCCGAAACGTTGAAAGTCATGGAATAGGCGCAGGGGTAGAGGCTCATCTCGAAGAGGTCTTGAAAATTATAGATATTGGTCAGAATGCGGCGGCTGAAAGGGTTGTTTTTGAGGTCGTAAAGCACTCTGTCGACCTGGTCGAACATGCCCTCCTTATAACGGTGTTTAATGCCGAGCTGGTAGCCGTATGCCTTGCCGATGGAGCCGTTGGAATCGGCCCACGCATCCCAAATCCGCGAGTTTAGGTCCTTTATGTTGTTGGATTTTTTCTGCCAAATCCAAAGAAGCTCGTCGACGGCGGCGTCGAGGTTGATTTTTCTAATCGTCAAAATCGGAAATTCTTCCGCCAGATTATAGCGGTTGACGATGCAGAACTTTTTAACGGTGTAGGCGGGCTTGCCGTCCTCCCAGCGCGGGCGCACGGGCAGGCCTTTGTCCCACACTCCCTCCGTCAAAATCTGACGGCAGTTATCAATAAAAACCTTATCGGCGTTACTCATATTTTCACCTCGGTTGGTCTTGTGTAAGTTTTTTAAACTTAGCAGCAAGCTAAAAAAATCGGCGGAAAAGGGCGCTTTGCTTTCTTAATGATAACTTACGCCGCCGGCTAAGTCAACACCGAATGTAATTTTAAGCTGCGGCCTCGAATATATTTTCTTTATGAAAACCTTCAAGTGGCTGACCGGACTGACGCTGGCGAGCTTTTTTACGCTCATCGTGGCGTGGTTTTCCTCGCTTATGCTAAACACCGGGTCCGAGTTTTATTTAGCGCTCGGAAAGCCTAAATATCTGCCCTCCGACGACGGCTTTTCGCTGATTTGGTTTTTCGTTTTTTTATTCAATATTTTGGCAGCGGCGCGGCTGGTCATAAAGCGGAGGTTCGCGCCCGATTTTTTAATGGTTTCGGCGATGTGGGCGATGGCGCTCGGCGCGCTTTTTTCCCTCTTTCAAATCGAGAACGTCGCCGCGGCATTCACGCTGACGGTGGTTACACTCATTTTTTCCTACATAAATCTGGCGCGGATGCTCCATATCGACCTTGCTGCCGGCCTTTTCTTTCTGCCCATTACTATCTGGATTTCCTTTCTCTTCATATTAATGACCGGCATAGTCGTTTTGAACCATTAAAAAAACGCGCGCCGCGCGTTTTTTAACTTGCTTTTTAACTTTGTATTCTTAGCTTGCAATTTATCTTATTTTTTAACTTGTTTTTTAACTTGGTTTTTAAACTTGATATGGCGGCGCTTTAGTCCTCGACTCGGATTACCGAGTTGATTTTTATTACGCCTTTTAGCGATTTAACCTCCTCAATGGCGCATCTGGCGCTTTGCTCCGAGGTTTCGTGAGTGACGAAAATGAGGGGCACTCCGTCTTTTCCCGTCGCGTCCTTTTGAAGGACGGTGACGATGGAAACGTTATATTTGCCGAAAGCAGCGGCAATTCTACCGAGCGTCCCGCACTCGTCCTTGACGGTCATTCTGACGTAATATTTGCTGGTGAAATCGGGCGCGAAATCCTCGTCCGCCGTCACCGTAGTGGTATTGTCGAAGGGGAGATAGCGGTGCGATTTTTGGTTGGCGGCAAATAGAATGTCGCTGACTATTGCGCTTCCGGTCGGCAGCGCGCCCGCCCCTCTGCCGTAGAGCATGATATCGCCCACGCTGTCGCCGATAAGATGAACGGCGTTAAAGGAGCCGCTGACCGCGGCCAGCGGATGTTTGCAGGAAATGAAGGCGGGATGGACGCGGATCTCGATTTTGCCGCCTCTGCTTTTGGAGATTGCCAAAAGCTTCAGCGTCATGCCGAGCTCGCGGCCGTAGTTGATGTCGGCGACGTCAACGCCCGAAATCCCCTCGCGGTAGACGCGCTCGACGGGCACTTTCTTGTGATAGGCGAGGGTGGAAAGAATGCTGATTTTGTAGGTGGCGTCAAAGCCCTCGACGTCGGCGGTGGGGTCGGCCTCGGCAAAGCCCAGCGCCTGCGCCTCCTTGAGCGCCTCGGCATAGGGCGTGCCTTTCTCGGTCATTGCCGACAAAATATAGTTGGTAGTGCCGTTGACAATGCCCTTTATAGAAAGAATCTCGTTGGCTTGAACGCCTTCCGTCAGCGTGCGGATTATGGGCACGCCGCCGACGCAGGTCGCCTCGAAATAAAGTCCCGCGCCGTTTTCTTTGGCGACGGGCTCCAGCACGTGCCAATATTTGGAAAAGAGCTCCTTGTTGGCGGTGACGACGCTCTTGCCGTTTTTGAGCGCCTTCAGCATAAAGCTTTTGGCGGGCTCGATTCCGCCGAAAAACTCGGCGACGATATTCACCGAAGGGTCGGCGACAACTTTATCGATGTCGCAGGTCACTATTTCCTCGGGCACGCCGAAAGCGGCGCAGCGCGCCAAGTTTTTCTCGACGACATATTTTACTTCGATGTCGACGCCCTCGACCGCTCTGAAAAATTCGCGCTTTTCTTTAAGTATTGTGTAGGTGCCGCCGCCGACCGTTCCCAGCCCCAGCAGCGCAACGCCGATTTTTTTCATGTTTCCCTCCGCGTTCTTAGCTTTTGCCTCTTTAAATCTTTTCTTTGATATTTTTTAACTAAAAAGGCTTTTATTTTTCATTCTTAATATTATTTTGAAATAACTCGATTTTTCTATGTCCCGCCTAGTTTTGAGCGGTGATTCTTTCGTAAATCAGCTTCAGCCCCTTTAAGGCGAGCGGACGGTCAATGACGTCGATGAGGCCGGGCTCGTTGAGCTTAATGAGTTCGGAAAGCCCGCCCGTCGCGATGATTTTAGCGTTGTCTAAGCCCGATTCGCGCTTAATCCGCTTCAGCATATAGTCGACGAGGCCGGTATAGCCTAAAATGACGCCCGCCTGCATGCCTTCCACGGTGTTGGTGGCAATGGCGCTCTTGGGCGAGATGAGCTCGATTCTTGGAAGCTTGGCCGCCGTGTTGGTCAGCGATTCGGACGCTACTTTAAGTCCCGGCGCTATTGCGCCGCCCAAGAAAACGCCCTTGTCGTCGACGATGTTAAAGGTGGTCGCCGAGCCGAAATCGACGACGATGCAGGGCCCGCCGTAAATGTGGTAGGCCGCCGCCGCGCCCACTATTCGGTCGGCGCCGAGCTCAACGGGGTGGTCGTATTTGATTTTTATGCCGGTGTCGGTAAGGTGGTCGACGAATATCGGCTGAAGGCCGAGATAGTAAAGGCAGGTGTGCTCGATGGTATAGTTCAAGGTGGGCGCGACCGAGGAAATTATAATTCCTTTGATGTCGGAAAACTCGATGCCCACCGACTTGAAAAGGTCGAAAATAATCATGCCGAACTCGTCCGACGTCCTCGATGCAAGCGTCGATATTCTCCAGCTCGCGAAAAGCTCGGGCTCGCCGGTCTTAAAAAGGCCGATCTTTACATTGGTGTTTCCTATATCCATCACCAGCAGCATGTCATACATTATAACAAAGCCCGACCGTATTATCAAGCGGTTTTTAGCTTGCTAATCCTCGATATACAATTTCGAAATGACGAATAAATCTTAATCACATTTATTTTCCGCTGTAAATAAGCTTGCATTCGGTAAACCTAATAGATTATTCATAGCAGCACCCATTCCATCCCAAAGCGTAACACATAAAAGCCCGTTTGCGTATGGTGAAGTAGGGGCGTATTAGCTTGCGGGCTTAGTTTGCGGGCATATACGCTCCAATATATTAAGGAGGTATAAGTAATGGGCGGATTCTTTGGTGGGAACAACTGCGGCGGAGGCTGCGATTGCTGTCTTTTAATCATCCTGCTTCTCTGCTGCTGCGGCGGTTGCGGCGGCGGCCGTGGCTGCGGCTGCAATATTTGCGATTTGCTGCCCCTGATTCTGATCCTTTGCTGCTGCTGCGGCGACGGATTCGGCTGCAATCCCTGCAAGTAAAAAAAACTACATAACGGACGGGGCGCGTAACCTACGCGCCCTTTCCTTTTTGCGCCGAAAACCTTCTAAAACTAAGGTCTATACAATTTTGGGCCGTTTCGTTCGGTTTTGCGCTTATATTTTTTATTGACTTTTAAATGGTTAATATATAAAATTAATAAAACCGCGTATATTCAGCGGCTTGGAGGCGCATATGGCTCAAGTTACCATGGACAAACTAATCGCGCTCTGCAAAAACAGAGGCTTTATTTTCGCGGGCAGCGAAATATACGGCGGGCTTGCCAATACCTGGGACTACGGCCCGTTGGGCGTCCTTTTGAAAAACAACGTCAAGCAGGCCTGGTGGAAGAAATTCGTGCTCGAAAACCCCTTGAACGTGGGCGTGGACTGCGCCATTTTAATGAATCCCACCGTTTGGGAGGCGAGCGGCCACCTCGCGGGATTTTCCGACCCCTTGATGGACTGCCGCTCCTGCAAGAGCCGCCACCGCGCCGACAGCCTCATTGAGTCCTATTCCGACGGCGAGCCGGTCAAGACGGCAGGCTGGACAAACGAGCAGATGGAAAAATACGTGCTCGATAAAAAAATTCCCTGTCCCGTCTGCGGCAAGTCCGACTTCACCGGCGTCAGAAAGTTCAATTTGATGTTCAAGACCTTTCAGGGCGTCACCGAGGACACCGCCGACACCATTTATCTTCGTCCCGAAACGGCGCAGGGTATCTTCGTCAACTTCAAAAACGTTCTCCGCACCACGAGAAAGAAAATCCCCTTCGGCATAGCGCAAATAGGCAAGAGCTTCAGAAACGAAATAACGCCGGGCAACTTTATTTTCCGCACCCGCGAATTCGAGCAGATGGAGCTGGAATTCTTTTGCGCGCCGGGCACCGACCTCGAGTGGTTTGCCTACTGGAAAAACTTCTGCAAGGACTGGCTTATGGGGCTGGGCATGAAGAGTGAAAACCTAAAGCTTCGCGACCACGACAAAGCCGAGCTTTCGCACTATTCCAACGCCACCACCGACTTTGAGTTCTTGTTCCCCTTCGGCTGGGGCGAGCTTTGGGGCATAGCCGACCGCACCGACTTCGATTTGAAGGCGCACCAGACCAAGAGCGGCGAAAATATGGACTATACCGATCCCGTCACGGGCGAAAAATTCGTTCCTTACTGCATCGAGCCCTCGCTCGGCGTGGAGAGATGCCTGCTCGCATTTTTAGTCAACGCCTACGACGAGGACGTTGCCGACGGCGAAACTCGCATCGTTCTCCGCCTCCATCACGCCTTAGCGCCCTACAAAGTTGCCGTTCTGCCGCTTCAGAAAAACAAGCTGGGCGAAAAATCGCTTGAAGTTTTCGAGATGCTCGCTAAGCATTTCCCCGCCACCTACGACGACACCGCATCCATCGGCAAGCGCTACCGCCGTCAGGACGAAATCGGCACGCCCTTTGCCGTCACCGTCGACTTCGACACGCTTGATAATAACACCGTGACGGTGCGCGACCGCGACAGCATGGCGCAAATCCGCCTGCCGATTGAAAACCTCGTCGAGTATTTGAAAAACGAACTCGCCTACTGATAGCTTAAAGGTAAAAATGAAAGTAATCGCTATTGTTGATAAAAAATGGGGAATAGGCAAAAACAACGACCTGCTCTTTTCCATAAAAGAGGATATGCGCCATTTCATGAAGCATACGCTGGGCAAAGTCGTGGTGATGGGCAGAAACACTCTCCTTTCCTTTCCCGGCGGCAAGCCGCTCAAGAATCGCGTCAACATAGTGCTTTGGCCGGACGGTGAAAAGCGGGACGACTGCATTATTGTGGAAAGTTTGGAAGAGTTATTAGTGCTTTTGAAAAACTATCCTACCGACGACGTTTTTATCATAGGCGGCGCCATGTTTTACCGCACCATGCTACCTTATTGCGGCACCGCGCTGATTACCAAGGTCGAGGCGGACGGCGGCGCCGAGGTGTTTTTCGAAAACCTCGACGAGCTTGAAAACTGGAAACTTATATCTAAGGAGCCGCCGATTGAAGCCGACGGCTACATAATCGCATTCACCGAATATAAGAACCTGTCGCCCAAGCCGTATTAATATTAAATTTGGCCGCGGCAAGCCCGCGGCTTTTTTTTGCCCCAAAGTTAAGCCTTTGTTAGTTGATTTTAAAGCGAAAAAATGGTATAATGACTGGGCGATAAAAAAGAGGGAAAGACTATGTTAGACGAAAAAAGCGTAAAAGTGCTGGAATATATCAGGAGCGTGTCCAAGGACGGCGCCTTTAAAGTGATGGACGCCGACGAGATTATCGAGTCTGCGGGCGGCGCGCTCACCAAGGCCGAGCTCTCCAAGGTCATCAAGGACCTTGCCGAGCGCGAATACATCTACGTCAAATTCGCCACGCTCAACGACTATTGCCTGGCGGGGACAAGCAAAGCGATTATCGAGGCCGAAAAAACCGCCGTCGTCGCTCAAAAAATCATCGAAGAGACGGGCGTTGTGGCGGCGCCGGGAATTAAGACTGCATCGGGAATATCGGTAAAGCGGCAGCTGTTTTTGGCGGCGCTCTTGGGCGGATTTATCGGCGGGTTTTTTGCGAGCATAGTCTATCTCATCATTTCACTGGCGGTAAAATAACATGGCATTAGACCGCAATACATTGACTAAAAAAGAAAAAGCGCTGATGGTCGTTGTCTACGAGCAGGCCATGCTCAACAACGGCGCTTGTCTTCTTTCGCCCACCGAGATATTCGAAAAGCTGCCGCTTGAGCTGGAATTCCGCGCAACCGAGCTGGAGCCGACGCTCAAAGTGCTTGAGCTTGACGACTATTTCGACGTCACCACCACCGACAAGAAGGGCGAGCTTATCTATTGCATAAATCTTCATCAAAAGGGCCTGGCCTTCGCGCGCGAAGAAGTTTCCTTTAAGCGGAGTTTAAGATTTAAAATAACGCTAACAATAATCTGCGCAATCCTGACCGCGGTGATATCGCTCATAGTGCGCTGGCTTTTGCAGGAAATAATCGGCTGATGGACAGGTTAGAACTATCTTCTAAGTATAAGCCTTGCGGTGACCAGCCCGAGGCTATTTCAAATCTTGTCGCGGGCTTGGACGCCGGACTTAGGGCGCAGGTGCTCTTGGGCGTCACCGGCAGCGGCAAGACTTTCACCATGGCGAACGTCATCGAGCGCGTCCAGCGTCCCGCTCTCGTCATCGCCCACAACAAGGTGCTCGCCGCCCAGCTCTGCAACGAATTTCGCGAATTTTTCCCGCGTAACCGCGTCGAATTTTTTGTCAGCTACTACGACTATTATCAGCCCGAAGCTTATATTCCGCGTTCCGATACCTACATCGAAAAAGACCTCGAAATCAACGACGAGATTGATAAATTGCGCCACAGCGCGACGAGCTCGCTCTGCGAAGCGCGCGACGTCATCGTCGTGGCGTCCGTTTCCTGCATCTACGGCTTGGGCGCGCCTAAAGAGTATTACAGTCAGGCTGTTTCGCTGCGACCGGGAATGGAAATTGAACGCGACGCCCTTCTTAGGCGGCTCGTCGACAGTCAGTATAAGCGGAGCGACCTCGAGTTTTCGCGCTCCACTTTCCGCGCGCGAGGCGACACCGTAGACGTCTTCCCCGCCGCAAACAGCGAAATTGCGATAAGAGCGGAATTTTTTGGCGACACCATAGAAAGACTCCTCGAGTTTGACGCTTTAACCGGCAAGGTCTTGAGCGAATTGAAGCACGCCGTCATCTTTCCCGCCAGCCACTATGTCGTGGGCGGCGAGCATTTGGAGGAAGCGCTCGCTCAAATCGAGCATGATAAAAAGCTTCAAGTCGCGGCTTTCCGCGAAAAAAACAAGCTGATTGAGGCGCAACGGTTGGAGGAGCGCGTCAGCTACGACCTCGAGATGATTCGCGAGACGGGCTACTGCAACGGCATCGAGAACTATTCGCGCTATTTCGACGGCAGAAAGCCCGGTCAGGCGCCATATACGCTTCTGGACTTCTTTCCTAAGGACTTCATCGTTTTCATCGACGAAAGCCATATGACGCTGCCGCAAATCCGCGGCATGTATAACGGCGACCGCTCGAGGAAGATAAATCTCGTCGACTACGGCTTCCGTTTGCACGCCGCCTACGACAACCGCCCCCTCAACTTTGCCGAGTTCGACGAGCGGATTTTTCAATTTATCTGCACTTCGGCGACGCCCGGCCCCTATGAGCTGTCGATTGCCGACGCCGTCGTCGAGCAACTGGTGCGCCCGACGGGCTTGGTAGACCCTAAAGTTGAGGTGCGGCCGATTGAGGGGCAGATTGACGACCTCATCGACGAAATAGACAAGACCGTTCACAACGGCGGCAAGGTGTTGGTTACCACGCTCACTAAAAAAATGGCGGAAAACCTGACCGACTATCTTATGGAAAACGGCGTCAAAGTGCGTTACCTTCACAGCGATATCGACACACTTGAGCGGATTCAAATTGTAAACTCGCTCCGCCGCGGCGACTTCGACGTCCTTGTCGGCATCAACCTTCTTCGCGAGGGGCTGGATATTCCCGAGGTGCAGCTCGTCGCCATTCTCGACGCCGACAAAGAAGGCTTTTTGCGAAGCGAAACCTCGCTGATTCAAACAATCGGAAGGGCGGCGAGAAACGTCGACGGCAAGGTCGTCATGTATGCCGACAATATGACCGACAGCATGAAGCGGGCGATCGGAGAAACCGACCGCAGAAGAAAGGTGCAGGAAGACTATAACCTCGAGCACGGCATAACGCCCGAGAGCGTCAAGAAAGAAATCGTCAATTCGCTTTCAATCACGAAACAGGCGGATGAACAGCCGAAAATGGACGATAAAGACCTCGCTCGTGAAATTGAGCGCATAAAGGGCGCCATGCAGGTCGCCGCGGATTCGCTCAATTTCGAGCTTGCAATCAAGCTTCGCGACCAGCTTGCCGAGCTTAGAAAATACAGAAATAAGCGAAGTTAGTCTTTAGGCGGAATGCTTGCTTGAGGGCAGATCCGATACCGCGCGGGCGAGCTTCGCGGATTAAAAAGAATAATTTCGCAAATGCCGAATAAGGATTGTAAAACAACAAAAGATTGATATATGGACAAACTTTTCATAAAGGGTGCTAAGGAAAACAACCTTAAAAATATCGACGTAGAAATACCGCGGAATAAACTGGTGGTGTTCACCGGCATTTCGGGCTCGGGCAAGACTTCGCTTGCCTTCGACACCATTTTTGCCGAGGGGCAGAGGCGGTATATCGAAAGCCTGTCGTCCTACGCCAGAATGTTTTTGGGGCAGATGGAAAAGCCCGACGTCGAATACATCGAAGGCCTTTCTCCCGCCGTTTCAATCGACCAGAAGACAACCTCCCACAACCCCCGCTCCACCGTCGGCACGGTGACCGAAATATACGACTATTTAAGGCTTCTTTACGCCCGCATCGGCCATCCTCACTGCCCGGAGTGCGGACGGGAAATAGAGCATCAGACGGTGGATCAAATCATCGACAAAATTATAGCGCGCGGCGGCAAAATCTCCGTTATGGCGCCCGTCGTGAGGGGCAGAAAGGGCGAATACGGCAAGCTTTTCGAGAGCTATAGAAAGAGCGGCTACGCCAGAGTCAAGGTCGACGGCATAATGTATGCGCTTGACGAGGAAATAACGCTCGACAAAAATATAAAGCACACAATAAGCGTCGTGATTGACCGCATAGTCATCAAGGAAGGGGTGGAGCGGCGGCTCAGCGACAGCGTCGAGGCCGCGCTCAAGCTCGCCGAAGGGCTGGTAACAATAGATTTCGAGGGCGACGAGGTGCTCTATTCGACAAAATACAGCTGCCCCGACTGCGACATAAGCATAGAGGAGCTGACGCCCAGGCTGTTTTCCTTCAACAATCCCTACGGCGCCTGCCCCGAATGCAGCGGGCTGGGCTATAAGAGCGAGCTCGACGTCAACCTCATCGTGCCCGATTGGAGTTTGAGCATAAAGGGCGGCGCGCTATCTTCAATAACGGGCTGGAACCTGGACAGCGGCAAAATCGCCGACATGCAGTATAACGCGCTCGCAAAGGCCTACGGATTTTCGCTGGACATGCCGATAGGCGAACTCCCCGAGAACATTTTGAAAATTCTCTTTTACGGCAACGACGGCGAGCGGATACCCATGGTTTACAACAATTCCTCATTTTCGGGGCGCTATTTCGCCAGCTTCGAGGGCATAATAAACAACTTGAGCCGCCGTTACCGCGAGACGGTGTCGGAGGCGGTCAAGCGCGACATCGAAAAGCTTATGAAGAACACGCCCTGCGCGGTTTGCTCGGGCAAACGGCTTAAAAGAGAGGCGCTCGCCGTCACCGTCGGCGGCAAGAATATCTCCGAAATAACGAATTTCACCGTCATAAAGATGGAGGAATTTTTATCGTCGCTCGAGCTTTCGGAAACCGAACGCATGATAGCGAGGCGGATTTTGAAGGAAATTTCGGCGCGGCTTAAGTTTTTGACCGACGTCGGCCTCAACTATTTGACGCTGTCGCGCTCGGCGATGAGCCTTTCGGGCGGCGAGTCGCAGCGCATCAGGCTGGCGACGCAGATAGGCAGCGGGCTTTCGGGCGTTTTGTATATTTTAGACGAGCCCAGCATAGGGCTTCATCAAAAGGACAACGCGCGGCTGCTTCAAAGCTTGAAAGGACTTCGCGACCTCGGCAACACGCTGATTGTCGTCGAGCACGACGAGGAGACCATCCGTTCCGCCGACTATATCGTCGACATCGGGCCGGGCGCCGGCATCCACGGCGGCGAGCTGGTGGCTTCGGGCAGCGTCGGGGATATCATAGCCTCGCCGTCATCCATAACCGGCAAATATCTTTCGGGCGAGCTTGCGATTGCGCTTCCCGGGTTCAGGCGGACGCCCGACGGCAGGGCGCTTAAACTTGTCGGCGCGGCGCAAAACAACTTAAAGGAAATTGACGTCGAAATACCGGTCGGCCTCTTTACCGTGATTACCGGCGTTTCCGGCAGCGGTAAGAGCAGCCTCGTCAACGAAATCCTCTATCCCGCGCTTGCCGTAAGGCTTAACGGCGCCAGAATTCCCGAAGGGAAATACAAGAGCATAACGGGTTTCGAGCATTTCGACAAAATCATAGCCATCGACCAGAGCCCCATCGGGAGGACGCCGAGGAGCAACCCCGCCACCTACACCGGCGTTTTCACACATATCCGCGAGCTGTTCGCGATGACGCCCGACGCTAAAGCCAAGGGCTACAAGGCGGGCAGGTTCAGCTTCAACATCGCGGGAGGGCGCTGCGAGCACTGCGGCGGCGACGGCATAATCAAGATTGAAATGCACTTCTTGCCCGACATTTACGTGCCCTGCGACGTCTGCAAAAGCAAGCGCTACAACCGTGAAACGCTCGACGTCAAATATAAGGGCAAGAGCATCTTCGACGTCCTTGATATGACGGTGGAGGAAGCGTGCGAGTTCTTCCAGAACATCCCGAGAATTTACAATAAAATCAAGACGCTGTTTGACGTAGGCCTCGGCTATATCAGGCTGGGCCAGTCCTCGACGACGCTTTCGGGCGGCGAGGCGCAGCGCGTCAAGCTCGCCACCGAGCTTGCAAAGCGAAGCACGGGCAAGACAATCTATATTCTCGACGAGCCGACGACCGGCCTTCATTCCTACGACGTCGACAAGCTTTTGAAAATCCTCTCACGATTAGTAGAGGGCGGCAACACCGTGGTCGTCATCGAGCACAACTTAGATGTCATAAAGACCGCCGACAACATCATCGACTTAGGGCCGGACGGCGGCGACGCCGGCGGCTGCGTAATTGCCGCGGGCACTCCCGAAGAGGTGGCACGGTGCGCTCAAAGCTATACCGGTCAGTATTTAAAGGGCATACTCGGACAAAGCTAAGCAAAAACCGCAATCTCGTTTTTTGCCTTGTTACCTTATCAACAGTTTTTAATAAAGGCGGTATCAATACCGCCTTTTTTCATAATTATTTTTCCTTATCAAAATTACTAAAAGCCGCTATATAAGGCAAAATGACAGAATAATTCGCGCGCGCTAAAAAATACTAACGGTATGTTCATATTGGTCATACGATGCGTCGTAATATACTTTTTTCTCTTCGTCGCCATGCGGCTAATGGGCAAGCGGCAGTTGGGCGAGCTGCAGCCTTTTGAGTTCGCGATAACGCTTGTCGCCGCCGAGCTTGCCTGCATTCCGATGGCGGACGCCACCATTCCCATCTTTTACGGCATTGTGCCCGTCTTTACCCTCTTCTTATTACACTTTTTCATCACTAAGATGGCCGTTTTCAGCATCCGCTTCCGCCGCGTTTTAAACGGCAGGCCCTCCGTCGTCATTGAAAAGGGCAATATTCAATGCGACATAATGAAGCAGCTCTCCATGAACACCAACGACCTACTCGAGGCGCTTAGGGGCGCGGGCTATTTTACTCCCGCCGACGTCGAATACGCCATCGTCGAGACGAGCGGCAAGCTCTCCGTTCTTCCCAAATTCGCCAACTCGCCCGCCACCAACGCCGACCTCAATATAATGGGCGGCACCGCCGAAATGCCCTCGACCATCATAGTGGAAGGCAAGTTTTTGGGCGAAAATTTACGAAACCTCAACATCGGGCTCGCCAAGGACGACATACTGAGCTATCTCGGCACAAAAAACTATACCGAAAAGGACATCTATCTTCTCACTTTGACGGAGGACAAGAGCATATTCTGCCAGCCCTACGCCGCGCCTTCTTTCAACGAAACGCTGGGATAAAATTAATAACGGCAAACAAAATCCGAGTTGGAAAACGCGGGGGAAAAATGTTTATTTAGGAAAAACAAGCCTCAAAAGTATTGTCAAGAAAACGGTGTGAAGCAAACGCAAAATGATAAGAAAAATACATTAGGGAAACAGCAGGCAAAAAATGTTGTCGAGAAATAAAACCAAAACGATTATAGCGCTTCTCTTCCTTGCGATAATTATTGCAGGGGGAATATGGGAAATGATTTATGTAAAGCGCGTCTTCGACGAGCTCGACGGCAGGCTGGACGCGCTCTTGACCTCGGTTATCGCCGAGGATTCGCCGACTTCGATGGGAAAGACCGAGGAGCTTGCCGAGTGGTGGGAGCAAAAAAAGTGCGTGCTTGAGCATTTGGCTTTTTCCGCCGACCTTCGCGCCATGTCGGTGGCGATAGGCGAGGTCAAGGGCAGCCTTTACAAAGAGGATTTTATGAACGCCGCATCCAAAGTGACTTCGCTTTTCGCTATTTCCCAAAACCTCCGCGAGCTTATGTGCTTCGACTCCAAGGACATCATTTAGCCTTGTCTTTCCGCAAGGTATTTTTACTTTTTTTTTAACATAAATTTATCTGTATGAAACCGAGCGGCTCAAAAATTTTCCACTCTATGATGACCGTCACCGTTTTTTCGGCGATGACGCGGACACTCGGCTTTATTTTCAAGGTCTTTATCTCAAGAAAATTCGGCGCCGAGGCGGTGGGGCTTTATCAAATCGCGCTGTCGGTCATTTTGATGATTCTGGCGTTCTCGGCGAGCGGCATTCCGCCCGTGCTTTCGAGAAAGGTGGCCGAACTCACCGCCAAAGGCCAGAACGCAAGGGCGTCGGCCATGCTGACGGCGAGCATCATCATTTGCGGCGGGCTGTCTCTTTTATTTATCGGCCTTTTCTTGGCGCTAAAGCCGCTTCTGCCCTACATTTTCAGCGACCGCCGTTGCATCCCCCTCTTTTTAACGATGTTGCCCGCGCTGTTTTCGACCAGCATTTACTCATCGCTCCGAAGTTATTTCTGGGGAAGAAAGCAGTTTTCAACTTTCAGCCTCGCCGAACTGATGGAGGAGCTTTTTAAGCTTTTGTTCACCATGCTTCTCGCGGCCGGCATTTTCGCCGCCGTGACGGGCGCGATGGCGATAGCTGTGGCGATTGCGGTAGGCGATTTCGTAAGCTTGATTATTCTCTTTTTGATATTCTTAAAGCGCGGCGGGCGGCTTAAGCGCCCCCACGGGTTTTCCGAACTTGTCAAGCAGTCGTTGCCGCTGACGGCGACGCGGGGAGCGAGCAACATCTTAAACTCGCTGACGGCGATAATCATTCCCTCGCGGCTGGTCGCCGCCGGCCTCACCGTCGCCGAGGCAACAGCCATGTTCGGCAGAATGACGGGCATGGCGCTGCCGCTACTTATGGCGCCCACCATCTTGACGGGCGCGCTGTCGGTGGTGCTGATTCCCGAGCTGGCCTCGGCCTCCGCCGAAAAGAAGCAGGACGAGATAGCGCGGCGCGTCAAAAGCTCGATTCTGTTTTGCGTCGTCATTTCGGGAATTTTCGCCATCATGTATATACCGCTCGGCGAGCCGCTTGTGCGCTTTTTGTTTAAGGACGAAATCGCGGGAAAGCTTCTTTCGCTCGCCGCCGTCACCATCTATCCCATATCCTTAAACCAAATCACCTCCACCGTTTTAAACTCGCTGGGCCATGAGCGGCGGACCTTTATCAACTATGCCGCGGGCGCGGCGGTGCTGTTACCCTCTCTCATTTTTCTGCCCAAATACATAGGCATAATAGGAATGGCGGCGGGCACGGGAATATGCTTTTTCATCACCACTTTGCTCAACGTGCTGTCGATAAGAAAAATAATAAAAGGGCCGATACTCGACCTTAAAAAGATTACGGCGGCGCTTCTTCTCGCCGTGCCCTGCGTGCTAATCGGTATGTTATCGGAGAGGTTTTTGTCGCGTTGGTTTACCGATTTTTACCGCATCGTTTTGATTACCGCGGTTTCGGTAGGGCTTTATTCCGCCGCCGTCCTCGCCTTCAAAATAATCGACTTTAAAGTAGTCGCGTTTTTGAAATCGCTGGGAAGAAGCGGAATAGATGTTTTAAAAATTAAAAAATCGTCTGAAAAATCAACGAAAAAATCTTTCACACAAAAGCTGCGAGCTAAGAAATTCGGACGCGCCGCTTCGAAGGCAAATAAGCCGGCGCCCAACTCTTAAAAATATTAAAAACCGAATTTATAATCGCAAGGTTAATCCGGAGCTGAAATTTGATTTTGAAAAAAGCTAAAACGCCTTTATCAGTAGGATTATCCGCTTTTTCTATTTAGTGCGGTGAAAAGAAGGGAAACGCCGCCTAATGCGATAAGGAAAAAACCGAATGCCCGCCGAAGCAGTTCGGGCGGCGCCGACGCGGCGAGAAAGGAAGCCGCAATCGACGCACCCACGGCGGGCAACGCGATATAAAGGACGGGCTTCCATTTTACGAGCTTGTTTTTTAGGTGAATTGTCAGCGCAAGGAGGCTCATGGGAATAAAGGAAACCAGATTTAAGGCTTGCGCGCCAAGTTGGGGAACGCCGAGGCCGAGCGTCAGCACGGGCACGAGTAGCGTGCCGCCGCCCATGCCCATTCCTCCCAATATTCCCGAAATTATTCCTGTCAACAAATACAGCATATGTAGCCAAATCCCGACGCGCTTTGGGCGTCCCGAATTAATTTCCTAATCCGCCCCAATTGTTCTTTTTGATTTATAATCTATTTTTCGAGCGGATTTTTTGGCGCTTCTTTTTGGCTGATTTTGTCGTTATATAGCATATTCGATGTTTATTTAGTCGAAATACGCCGATAAAGCGTGGATTAGGTCAAATAACCATTTTTATACCGGCGGCAATCATGACGGCGTAAAAGAATAATGTGAGCGCTTTGTTGCTCGCCTTATAAAGGACTACCGCGCCCAGTATGCCGCCCAAAACCACGCCCGAGACCACCGAGCCGAGCAGAGAGGTATCGAGCGCGCCCTTTAATACGTAAACGATTGCGCTTGCCATCGACATCGGGAAAATTATGGCGATGGCGGTGGCGTGGGCGTTTTTTTCGGCAAGTCCCGAAACGAAGGTCAAAACGGGCACGACGAGCATTCCGCCGCCCGCACCGAGATAACCGTTGATGAAGCCGATGACGAGCCCGGCAAATACCTCAAGCGCGCCGATCTTGAGCTTTTTCGAGATTGGCTCGATTTCATATTTTAAGTTGTTTGCGCGCTGAAACACTGTCTTCTCCCGATTTTTTATAGCCTGAATAGTATTTTAAAAGCTTTCAAAACTATTAAAAAGTCGGGGTCGGAAAGACGAAGCGAGGTAAAAACGCAATAAAAAGCGGTATTTTTTGAGAGATTTTTGAAAGTCAAATTGTTTGCTAATTTAATCATTATGTATTATAATCTTTTAGCGTGCAAATATTTCAGACCCCGCGCGTGTATAAACGAGTAGCCGAAAGGTAAAATACTTAACTTAGGAATCAAATATGGAAAACACGAAGCTTAAGAAATTCCTCCTTATCATGCTTGTGCTGATGTTGGTGCTGTCGATAGTAATTTTCGCGGCATGCAACGACGCCGAAAACTCCGAAGACCCCGGCGATGAAAACGAAGAGGAAGAGGAAGAAACGGAGGATCCGCCCCGCATACTGAACTACGATTTTTCCGAGTCCACCTCGGCGGCGGGTGATTTCCCGCTGGCGCCCAAGAGCTGGACGGGCACCGAGCCCGCCAGCGTGCTCCCTCAGAAGTCGGCCGACAAAATCGAGGCGGGCATCATAAGCGTCAAGGAAGCAGATTACGAATCCAAGAAGTCGGTCTGGGACGACCTTGCCAACCCCGGTAAGAAGGGAACGCCCGAAGACGACAACATGCTGATGATTTACAATAAAGAGCCGACGGTCTACACCTACACCTCGACCTCTTTTTCGGTGACTGCCGACGCCATCTATAAAATCACCATTGACGTCAAGACGGTGGGGATATCGGGCAACACCACGATAGACGAAGCCAAGCGGACGCCGGGCGCGCGCATTTATTTCAGCAGCTCGACTTACGCCGAGTTCCGCTCCATTGACACCGCGGGCGAATGGAAGACCTTCACTTTCTATATCGCGGGCAACGTTACGAGCTCCAACAGCCTGACGCTTCTGCTCGGCTTGGGCTACGGCTCGGGCAGCTCCGACGCCGGCTTGACCAAGGGCTATGCCTTTTTTGACAACATCACCATTGACGAAGAAGTGACGATTAACGAATATCAAGAGGCGCAGTCGACGCTGACCTCCGCCGAAAATCCCGTCATGAAAGCCAACTTAAGAGGCGTGGGCAACGGCGAGTTCGACTTCGGAAGCGGCGCCCCCTCGGGCTCGGCTTACCTTTTCACCAGCAGACTGGGCGACCACGATAAAGACGACAACATGGCGCCCACCACCAACGTCAACAGAAAATACGGCATCGTCGACACCTCTAAATGGGCGGACAACATAACGAGCTACGGCGAGACCTTCTACTACGCCAAGGTTACCGGCTCCAGCACCTACGAGCTCGGCTCCGACAACGCCGCCAAAAAAGCGTTTACCATCGGCGAAGGCGAGGCCGCCACGCTTATCGGGCCGGGCGACAGCCTGCCCGCAGGCTCACTCGGCACCAACATCTATATGCTTTATCAAAGCAACATGAGCGCGCAGTCGATTCAGGGCAACACCCCGATTACCGTCGAGCGCGGCAAGTCCTACCGCCTCACCGTTTCGGTCTACACCTACGATATATTCGGCGCCGGCGTCAGCCTCGTTTTGAAGGGCGGCGAGGAGGACATCAAGATTGAGGGCATCTCCAAGGCGACCGAAAAGAACAACCGCGGCAGCACGGGCGGCTGGGAGACCTACACTTTCTGGATAAAGGGCAACCCCAACCGCAACATCACCTATACCCTTCAGCTTTGGCTGGGCACGGGCGGCAAGTCCGACAACAACCTCATCGAAAAGACCGTCACCGACGAGTCTCTGAATTATATCAACTACACCTATAAGAGCACGTGGAAGGACCAGACCGCGGGCGAGCTCGACAAAAACTATTTCGACACCTATGATTCCCTCGGCACCTTCTCGGCAGGCTGGGCGTTTTTCGACAACATCGCGCTTCAGGAATACGCCGACGACACCGCGTTTTCGGGCGCGGTGGAATCGCCGACCTTAAAGAAAGCCGACCTTTCGCTCGCCGCTTCCTCGATTGTCGTTCCCGACTTTACGGCAGGCGAACCCGCCGCGACGGAGATTGACGATTTGACCGAAGGAATTCCTGCCGGCTGGAGCATCGACTTCGATGAGGACGCCACCACCATTGACGGCGTCTCGACCGACGGTATTATCGCGGGCGTCGCCGACACCTTCGCTCCCGAGTGGACGCTGACCGAGGAAAACCCGCTGGCGCCGTATTCGGGCATCTCCGAGAAAGTCTTGATTATCAAGAACAACAACTCGATTTTCCGGCTGAAGAGCGGGGCCATCACCATTGTCAAAAACTCCTACTACCGCTACGCAGTTTGGGTGAAGACGGCCGACATCAAGAAGACCTCGGGCATCTATCTCTATCTCTACAACGCCAAGGACGACACCATGCTTTCGAGCTTCACCGCAGTCAACACCGCCGAGATCAAGAACGCAAAAACCAACGGCTGGCAGGAGATTGTCTTCAAGATTCAAGGCAGCATTGACGAGGATAAGCAAGTCTATATTGAGCTGGGCGCAGGCTCCGGCTCGCGCTGGACGCCCGATACCCTTGCCGACGGCACGGCGTTCTTCGCCCATGCCAACATGGAGAAGCTGTCCTACACCGAATACACCAACATCTCTTCGAGCACCTACGTTAAATCCTACTCATTCGCTACGACTACGGCGACTTCGTTCACCAACGGCGCATTTAACAACATCGATTTGAACGCCTCGGAAGGCATCGTCGACGGCGTCTTCACCGGCATGAAGGACGGCGAAGTAACCGCCAAGTTCGCGGTTCCGCAGAGCTTCAACCTGACCGACAGCACCATAAAGCCCGACAAGCTTTTGACGGGCGTCGTCAATGTCAATAACACCGTGCTTTTGAACAACCTCGGCGTCGCCGACCTCTTCGGCACTACGGACGGCGGCGAATACACGTCCACCGTCTACGACGACTGGGAGGCCGAAAATTACGGCGTTGCGCTTTCGGGCGGGCCCAAGTTTTTGATGATGCACAACGTCGAGGACACCGGCGACGGCTTTGCCGTCGGCTACAAGTCCAACACTTTCTCGATGTCGGCGTCGAGCTACTATAAAATCTCGGTTTGGGTCAAGACCTACGGCGCGGACACCGTTGCCGGCATCTACCTCACCAGCGAGAGCCCCTCGACGGGCGGCGAAAACTATTTCGCCAAAATCAACACTCAAACGCTCAACGGCGGCAAGTGGACCAAGTTCACCTTCATGGTGGAGGTCGGCCTATCCAGCGTATCCGACGCCGTGTTGCAGCTTTGGCTGGGCGTCAATAAAGATATTGCCGACATCGACGAATTAGGCCTTGAGAGCGACAAATCACTGGGAACCGTCATATTCGACTCGGTTGAAATCGAATCGGTCGACAAAGAAAAATTTGACGAGGCGACGGCGGGCAACTTCCTCAAGAAGATGTCCTTCTTCACCGACAGCTTCGACAGCGCGGCCAGCAGCGAAACCGAGAGAACGTCGGTCATCCGTCCCGCCAAGTGGAGCGGCCAGCTCTCCAGCGACGGCACCTCGGCCAACACCGTTTCGGGCGTTGTCGACACCAGATACGTCGACATCGAAAACACCTTCGGCCTGCAGGAAGTGACCGACCCCGAAGAGGACGAGGAAGTTCCCACACCTGAAGAGATTGCGGCGTCCAAGATAAGCGCCGAGGCTCTCACTGCAAGGACGGGCAACAGGCTTTTGGTCATCAATAACATCCGCCCCAACGGCTACTCCTACGTCTCCAACAGCTACTCGCTTTCCACCGAAAAATTCTACAAGGTCAGCGTCTGGGTTAAGACTTACCTGATTGAGGGAAGCGGCGCCTATATCAAACTCTATCTGAATTCCGACGAATCGCTGCGCTTCGACGACATCGTCACCGAAGACAACGAGTGGGTGGAATACAACTTCTACGTTTCGACGAGGGCGGCCTCGCTCTCCTCCAACATTACGCTGGGCCTCGGCGAGTTTATCGACAGCGAGGACGAGAGCGGGTTGGTGTCGGGCTACGCCATGTTCGACGACATCAGAGTCGAAGAAATAACGGCCGACGATTTCGAGGAAATTACGGGCGACGAAAACTTCTCCGACGGCTACAACAAGGCAATCACCATGCCGGCGTCCACCGACATCGACACAGGTGACGGCGACGAGGACGACGAAACGGTGGAAGCGCCCAAGGACTTTGCTTGGCTTTGGATTTCCTCCATCGTCTTCAGCGCCATCCTGCTCATTGCGGTCATTGCCATACTCGTCAAAAAGTATTACAAGCCGAGAAAGAAGACCGACGACAGCGAGCCCGCTTACAGCAAAGAATCGGCAACCAGCGAAAAACTTGAGGAAATAAAACAAAAGTATAAGGACTTCAACGACTGATAAAGCCGCAAAAAATGCCCTGCCAACAGGGCATTTTGTCCGTAAGGAGGACTTGTTGAGAACATTTTTCAGAGGCATACACCCCAAGGACAGAAAAGAGCGGACGGCCGGCTGCGCGCTTGAGAAAATGCCGGCGCCCGATAAACTCTATGTTAATCTTGCCCAGCACGCCGGCGCGCCCGCCGAGGCGGTCGTAGCCGTGGGCGACAGCGTCAAGTGCGGCACTCTCATTGGCCGCGCACAGGGATTTATCTCGGCCAACGTCCATTCGCCGGTGTCGGGCAAAGTAACCGCTCTAGTGAAACAGCCGTCGGCTTCGGGCATTAAGACGCTTCACGTCGAAATCGAAAACGACGGTCTCTACGATGAAGATTTTTTACCGCCGCTTGAAAATCCCGCGAAAGAGGACATTTTAGCGCGCGTGAAAGACGCCGGAATAGCGGGAATGGGCGGCGCGGCCTTCCCGCTCTTTGTCAAACTTTCCCCCAAGGAAACAATCGACACTTTGATTGTGAACGGCGTCGAGTGCGAACCCTACATAACCTGCGACTATCGGATTATGCTGGAGCGCACCGAGGAAGTGGCGCGCGGTATCGCCTTGGTCAAGGCGGCGTCGGGCGCCGCTAACGCAATAATCGGCATAGAAGCTAATAAAGCAGAAGCGGCAAAAAAACTGGCCGCCGTCTTGCCGCCCGACATCAAAGTGGTCTTGCTCAAGACCAA
>ERZ795052.745-NODE-745-length-47926-cov-5.602557_pt1 | contig 47926 bp, 36 predicted proteins | sample MGYA00375136_ERZ795052 | MGnify/ENA primary metagenome ERZ795052 (study PRJEB30181, sample SAMN05720156) | activated sludge metagenome | isolation source: Anaerobic digester | place: Japan | collected 2015-05-26 ... | reverse complement strand
CAAAGCCTACCTGGGACAGACTTAGCACCACCACCGAAACCCATCCCGCCCGCACCAAATACCGCATCATGAGAAACCTTTGTGTCCCGCTTGCAACAACGATGAGCCTCAAACCCCTGAGGATTCAAAATCGGAGAATGAGTTTAAGCCACAATCGGCTCTCCGGCAATCAAGCACTTCTCTCTGCAAGTACATATTGAATTCGACAAATGTGGCCGTGGTCTTCCAGGCTCTCCTCCGAAAAGCTCACTCTCTTTCCAATGGAGTTCGGCCCAAGGCAAAGGGAGGTTCTGCGACGTTCCAGCCTTCAGGACGACTCGCAGAGCTAAAATGTCCCGGTCGTCCCCGTCGGCTCTCCATTTCCTGAGGAGGGGCGTCGATACCGGTTGGTTGTGACAAGTTCCGAGGTGACTATGGCAGAAGAAGTCCTTCTTCGCGTGAACTATACGGTCCCCGTGCACCACGCCGCCCGTTTCGAGCACCTACTTATGAAGCGGGTTCTACCCATCGCTCACCGCTTGGGCGTTTCGTGCCGAGGGGTGTGGCGGACTGTGGTGGGTGACGCGGGTGAGTACATGGAACTCTGGGCCTTTTCAAACCTGGCGGAGTTTGAGGAGCGTTGGAGACGACTGCTGCAAGACCCCGAGATTCAAGAGATCTTTCAGGAGACAGGCCCGATGGTACAGCACGAGCGTTTCACTCTTCTGGAACCCTTACCGGCTCAGGGACTGAGTGCCGGAGACATTGCCAGAATTTAGAGAGACAACATAAGCCGGAGCGGCCGTCACACCTTTGAGAATGGCTATCTCTGGGACCATAAGGTCGGAAACCGCAGACCCACCGTCTCAACGGGACAGTCGTCGGGCTGTGCGGGCGAGGCGACCAGCCGCTCAGTCGGCCGATTCGTCGGCTAAGAATTCCCTCAGCTTGGCAAGGTAGTTACGAATGGCGGTCTGGGCTTCCTCCTGTCCCTCGATGAACTGCAGACCAAGGGTGCATCGTCCCCCTGTTTCTTGGACCTTGCGGACAACCGCTCCGATGAGAGCGGGGGTTGCAGTTCCGAGAATGGGGATTTCCAGCTTCACCTCGCAGCCGGGGATACGGCCCACCTCGACTTCCGAACGGTACATCACGCAAGCCCCGGTCTCGCTCAAGTCGTTCACGACACCTTCGACCGACGCCTCGTCCTGCGAGATCCTACACGGGATGTGGGTTTCGACCCTTTCGGCCTGCCGCAGGTCATAGTTTTCGATCTGCTTCGGGTACCTGACGAGGATAAGCTGCACAAGCCCGGTGACCTTCTGAAGCAGGCGGGTCCGAAAGCCCCAAACGGATCCCCCAAAAAAATAACGCACGGTGATCCCGGCCCCCGGGGTCAGGCTCCTCCGAAACAAAACCGGAGACAGCGCCGCAGGCTTTCTCAGGATTATGAACTCTTCAGGCTCCACGCCTACAACTCGACTCCGATAGCGATCTTCAATCCCCTCGAATTCCAGCTGCACCTCAGTTCCAAGACTGATAAAGCGCGGTGTATGAGGCATAGTTCCTCGCTTTCCGGCCGGCGCGCCGATGCCAAGCAACAGCCTCTCGCCGGGCGCCCACACCTCCCGATGATTAGGAATATATCCGTAACGCCCGCCACCTGTCACGGAGACTACCAAATCTAATGTACCCGTCGAGAATGACATTCGACCCGGGGCGAATCCAACCTCAGCCGGTTCCAAAACGAAAACGACGGAACAGCTGATCTCCCCGCTGTTTCCTCATGCACGTCCGCAACTACCGATGAGAGTACCGCCGAGGTTGAGACAAAACTACCACGGGTAAAGTGCCGTTCGCTCCAGTTACATCGGGCGTCGGAAGGCGTCGGCATTTCGAGGCGAAAGGTACGTTCTTGGGCGGGCTCGCATGGAAGCGTTACCGAACCGAGAACGAAGTCGCAAAGTGGCCACTATGCCTTTCAGACGTTGCGTTATTCTCGAGCTTTACGGCTGTCCTCCGGAACTCCTGGGGAATGAATCGCACTTGCGCCGACTGAGGGCGCAAACCTTCCGCCAAGCCGGAGGCGTTCTTTTGGAGCTCTCCAGCCATTGTTTTGCACCTCAGGGAGTAACGGCTATCGGTCTGTTGACCGAATCCCACATTCCTACCCACACCTAGCCCGAAGTCGGTTATCCGGCGGTCGACACCTTCACTTGCAGCAAAGCAACGCACCCCGACGAAGCCGCGGAATCTCCGGCCGAACGGCTGGAGACTGCGATCGGACAGTTGTGTATTGTGGAGCGGGGTAATTTCCGACTAGCCGGCGAGAGGACCGAGTAAGCCTTCGCCTCAGCTTCGTGACCATGAGAGACGTCTACTATGTCGCCGATTCCCGGCATCCGGCGAACACCTTCTTCACGGCTGTGAGGAGATCCGGATCCATCGGCCAACGTCGTTCCACGACCTGCCATCGTCCGCTCCCCTGCTTACGAAAAGGCACTGACTTTGGATGTGGAGTGACAGAGTTCACAGGAAGACGAATATCTTTACCGCGAGCCCCCGGTACACCCCGCCTGTGTGATGCAGGGGAAGCCGCGAAATGGCTTGATCCTGGAAAGAGGCGAGGATGCCACCCTCCGCGAGGTCTTGAAACGGCGAACGATGGAAAAGGTGACAATGGTCGACCTTGACCCTGACGTGGCGGAAATGTGCCAAGCCCATCTACCCGAGCTGCACCGGGGATCTTTCGACGATCCTCGCGTCAGGGTCGTTTTCCGAGATGCAGCCGCCTTTCTCCAAGGAGTGAAGGAGCACCGGGATGTCGTGATCAGTGATCTCACCGATCCCGCTCAAGGAGGCTCGTCCCTCAAGTTGCTAACGAAAGAATACTTCGAACTTTGTCGCTGCGTATTGGAATCCGGGGGCGTCTTTGCAGGGTTTGGTCTTGGCACCTCTGCACGTGCGCAGTGTCCTCGAGCACGAAACCGGCATTTATACCTTGGATAGTCCGCCGGGCCTGCCAAGTCTCGAGAATGCTCCAACCTCCTTCTAAATTCGTGGTTGCGACCGTTTCCGATACTGAGGGTGTATCGCCCAAATCGACCGGGTAAATCGTTCCTCGGTGTCGAGCCGCATGCGCCTGCGAGGTTCCGGCGTCCAGGTGCCGACAGAGGCGGGTTACGCGGATTCCTCCGATCACGCGGTTCAAGACCCCCCTCAGGTTCATCCGCACTCCGGCGGAATCCGCACGACTTAAGTTTCGCGGCGAACCACCTCGTCTGAGACTTTCCGGGACCTTGACAAGTTCTTTTTCACATGAGCGATCATGCCGGCAAACCCGAATCTACTAGGGCGAGACGGCAGGAGGCGTCCGAGAACGGTCCCCCGACGTCTCCTCCGCCGTAGCTTCACTGAGGATATCGGACACCGTCCTCAACAAATCGGACCAAGCAAAGGGTTTACGAAGCAAGGGATCGTTCTCCAGGCGGCTCCGGGCGCGCTCGTTTTCAAGGTCAGGGTAGCCGGAAATGTAGAGAACCTTCAGCTTCGGATCCCGCCGTCGGAGAGCTTCAACCAAACTCGGTCCACTCATGCCGGGCATCACGACGTCGGAGATCAAGAGATCGGGCGACAACGCCTCTCGTTCGACCAGCTCAATCGCTTGCCGCCCCGTAGCCGCGAGCATGACACGATACCCAACCCTCTCCAGCATCTGTCGGGCGACGAGGCGGAGCCCAGGGTCATCCTCCACCAGCAAAACGAGACGATTCTGACCGGAGGGCAGCTTGTCGGAGAGCGCTTCCGAGATTCCCGGTTGTTCGCCTTCGACCTTGGGGAACAGGATGTCGAATCGGCTCCCCTTTCCGAGCTGCGACTGCACTCGAATCTCTCCGCCGAACTGCTTTACGATCCCGTAAACAACGGACAAGCCGAGTCCGGTTCCCTTTCCTTCCCCTTTCGTGGTGAAAAAGGGCTCGAAGATTTGTTCGAGCACAGCATTGTCCATACCGCAGCCGGTGTCGCTTACGGAAACACACACATACTCTTCGGATTGCCCCATACTCTCCCGGTGCACCTTCGGGACTTCCTTCGCCGGAAGAAAAGCCGTTTCGATTCTCAAAACACCCCCCTCCGGCATGGCATCGCGGGCGTTGACGGCAAGGTTGAGAAGCACTTGCTCGAGCTGGAGCGGATCGATCTCCACAGTGAGCCGCTCGGGACTGGTCACCACTTCAAGGTCGATGTTCTCGTCGAGTAAGCGTCGGAGCATCTTCGAAAAGTTCCGGACCAACTCGTTGATCTCGACCACTTGCATTTGGACGGCTTGCTTCCGACTGAAGATCAGAAGCTGACGGGTCAAGGCTGCGGCCCGTTCCGCAGCCTGAAGAATGTTCGTCATCGCTTCCCGGGCCAGACCGGTGTCGGGTAAATGTTGCCGCAGGATCTCTCCCCAGCCGAGAATGATACTCAAAAGGTTATTGAAATCGTGGGCGATGCCCCCTGCGAGACGTCCGAACACCTCCATTTTCTGGGTCTGCCGCAGCTGTGCCTCCAGGGATCGGCGCTCCGCTTCCCGCCGATTGGCGTCTAACTGGGCGTCCAACGTAGGAGCCAGCCGGTCGGCGATTTGTCTGACAATTTCCTGATCGGTCTCGCCGTAGTCTCCATCCTTATCTCCTACGATCACCAAGCCGATAACAGCGTCTTGAAATATCACAGGCGCTATCAATGCCCGCTGCATGGCTGGAAGGCTCTCAGCCGGACGGAACGGTCCCTCGCTACCCACTACGATGCGGCATGAAACCGCCTCTACCCAGAGTCGGTCGCACCGGTCAAGGGCGACTTTCACCGACGGGAGCCGTCGAAAATCCTCCTCCAACCCGCGCGTCAAAACCAGACAGGTCCACTCGTCCGGCGGCTCGGCACAGGCAAGAATCGCTTGCCGACTTCGAGTCTCCTCGAGGACCAACGCGAGAGTTTTGAAAAGAGCCTCTTCACCGGATTCCTGCAAAAAGATCTCGGCTACCCGGTTACGAAGAGCCAGGTGCCGTTCCGACTGCCGTAGAGCCTCCTCGATTTCCACCCGGTCGGTCACGTCAACCAGTGCAACCAGCTTTCGGGACGGCTTGCCGGCCTTGTCCTCCCGCACAGTTGCGTGAGCCCGCACCCACAACGTGCCTCCGTCGGGTCGGAGAAGGCGAAAGATCGGGGATTCCGTAGGCGTGCCAACGGCTTCCCGGAACAGAGAGGAGAAGGCGATGTCCCAGTCTTGCGGATGTACCAAGTTTTGGAAATCCGTCAAAAGCATTCGATCCGGAATCCCTTCGCTAGGGTCCAGAAGGCGGATCAACTGCGCGGAGAGCCGGATGGCGCCGTCCTTAAAGTCCCACTCGAGAAAACCGAGGCGGGCGATTTCCTGAGCCGTGGTTAGGCGCTCGTAGGCAGCACGTAACGCTTCTTGGGCTTCACTGTGCCGTTGCTCCGCTTCCAGGATGAGACCCAGCAGCATCGTCGCCGCCGGGAAAACGGCAAGAATCGGCAACCAAATGCTTCCCAGCACTTCGAAAGCGTAGGGCCAGGGCAGCAAAAGCTGAGCAATCAGCATGAGAACTTGAGAGACCACACCCAATACGTACAGGTGGAGAGGCACCAAAGCAGGCGACGGGGTTCGGTACCGGCGGCGGAAGATGATTCCCAACGCGGTGGTCAAACCGATCGTTGCGAGGCCCGCCCACAGGCCGGGGCCGCCGAGAAGTAAGCGGTAACCGCCGCTTAGGGCCGCCGCCAAAACCGCGGGCCACGTCCCCCCAAACAGACCGGCCAACGGCAGAATTACGGAACGGCCGTCATAGAAGACTCCCGGAGCCCACTCGAGGGAGACAGTCATTCCGATGACAGCCGTTCCCCCGAATAGTGCGCCCTTTAGGAAGGATCGCGAAAAGGAAGAAAGCGTCCGCCACCGCTCGATCAGTCCGTAGGTCGATGACAATGCAACGAGGAGAGCCGCGTTCAGGATTAGTTCCCTGTACATCTCGTGACCCTGTCACCGAAGTTGGGGACACCGCACAACAGCGCTCACCCAACCCCGTTCTCGGCCAGGGCCTCCTCCCCCGGTCTCAGCCGTCTCCCAGCCTTAGGCACCGCGCCCGATCAGCGTCAAGCAGCCAAGCGAGAACCACCCAAACCATCTTATCGGCTCAGGACAGCGAATCATTATCCCGCACTTCCCCCGGGATTCTTGGGCGATTCAGCGCAGCATCGGACGTCTTGGCGGAGAGCCGAAGGATGCACAGCGAACAACAATGCAAGTCTTCGTCCGCGCGTCACTCGGTTCCCACGGCATAGCCGACCGTCTGAGCGGAAATGACATATTGGCTCGGTCCCAGTCTCAACGCTTCGGCCAATTGTTCGCGGGGAATCGACATCCTCGTCACCGCTCCGAGACCTTTCGAAGCACAGTAGAGATACACATTCTGAGCTATATGGCCTGCCTCAACCCCCATGGTTATCAACGTCTCCGTTTCCGGTGAACCGCCACCGTTCAGTCGGTTCAGGTCGGCGACATAGACTAAATTCAGAGGGGCGGTAGCCGGAAAGTCCTGCGTTCCGGTCAAACTTCTTAGGTCGCCCGCCACCACGGGGATCAGCCGATGGTCGTCGGGATCGTACCGGTAGGTCCCCTCCTGCAAGACTACATAGGTCTCGACCGCCTTGCGGTTGCGTGCCGAAGGAGCGGTTCGTTTGCCGTCCGGCCGATTCACGCCGTCGGCCGCCCACAGAAGCTCGGAAAGAACGGGCAAAGGTAAAGCCTCCCGGGAAAACTCGCGGGTTGAATGCCTTCGGGCCAGCGCCTCCATCAAGGGAAGACCCCCGACGCGTTCCACCGGTGTGAGAATGATGGTTGACAATTCTTCCACCTCCCTTTCCTGCTCGGTCTCCAGCTTTGTAAACGGAAAGACAAATTGCACTCCGACAACGAGAAATCCCAGGGCCGGCAGTAGGCTGACAGTTGTATTTCTCACTGGGTTCTTCTCCTCCTTTCCAAACGCTGCTCCGCATCATCGTACCGCTGAAGCACCCGACATCGAAACCGAATCGTCGCCAGGTGAAGCGATTTCTTTTCCGCGTCGCGGAGATAAACATTTACACGATTCCCAAAGATTCGAGAAGAATCAGACACGGTCGCGACATAACCGTGCGTGCGGCCTCGACTCGTTCATGTCCCTCAAGATCACCCGGAACACCGCTTGTCGGCCCGTCCGGCTTCCGTGAAAAGGCAAAAGAATTTCATGGAACTCAGGCACCCCGGACGGAGCCGGATTCAGCCGCGTCCAAAAGCGAGGGATCTCCCCACCAGCTCTGTCGATCTCCTCTCCGCAAAGTTACCGCGGAAGAACGTGCTTCCGCCGGACACAATAGGTGGAAGAAGACGAAAACCGGAACTTCAAACACTTCGAAAGGTGTTTCGGAAAGTTCCAGCCGGCCGTGACGACACCATGCGTCGAAGATTTCCAGGAAACGTTTCGCTCTCAAGTAGGCTTGTACCACGGCACGACGTTGAGCCTCCGTCCTCCCGGCTATCGGGTAGCGTGTCAGCAAGTGTGCCTGTGCCGGATTTCGATCCACTTCCCGCCTGACCTCAGGAACATCCGTCCAGTCCCGAAGACAGCCCCCGGGACCGTACAGCTCCGGTTCCGTCAGCTTCCAGGCCCCAACCAGCCCCTCAAATCGTGCTTGCGACGAAGTCTGCCGAATCCGTTCCAGGCCGTCGGTGCTGAATGTCGTAATCCAAACCATCCGGCTTTCGGCCGCGTTTTCCGGACCCCATAGTTCAAACTCTCCCAGTGCACCGGTATGTAGGACGACTCGCAGTCTTTGGCGGAGCTCCCGCCGACTCCAGCGGCCCTCCATGCCCCAGTACCACGTGAGGGAGCCCAACCGGTCCATTTCCGGCCCTGCAAGGAGCCGCTGAAACTGCAAACGATCACTCCAGTAGCGAATCTCTTCCAGCCGCTCCTCCTCGCTCAGCACCAAGTTGCCTAACGGGTCGACAGCTACCTTCCGCTCCTTCGATCGGCGACGGACCTTCTCCCGGCGGCGCTGGTTGAGAAGTTGCACCTGGATCACCGAACGTCTCTCTTCCACTTCCTCCAGGCTGTACTCCCAGCGAAACCCAGGTCCGGGGGAGGGTCGACGCCCTTCCAGCAGGGCGGAATACGCAAGAAGAACGTTCTCGGGTGAAAACGGCTTCCACACCCCCCGCCAGAGAATCTTTTCGCTATGCAGCCGCGAGGCCTGTGCCGAGACCGCAAGTTCGAGGCGTCTGGTAAGAGCTCTTTGCAGGCCGTCCCGTATCGGTCGCAAAGCCGGATCCAGAAGTTTGACCGGGGACTTTATCGACGCTCTTTGCCGGAATCCAACCGACAAAGTGAAGGCTGAACCCGTCTCACGGCCGAGATTTCTCCGGATCGACAGCTGAAATTCCGGATCTCGGCGGGCCGCGTCGATTTGAAAGACGCCGTCTTGATCCAAGGAAGCCTCAAATTCCCAACCCGCCAGACCGGTCAGCGACTGCCTCCACTGGAGCAAATCTCCACCCACAGAACCGAGACCCCAATCCGCATCGACCTCCCAGTCCGCCGTCCACCGCCGACGCCACCCTCCGGACCATCGAAAACGCGCTACGCAACGATCCCGCATCTCCCCCACCGACCCAGGGTCCAGCAGGTTGACGAATTCTTTCCAGGATGCTTCCAGTACCGCCTTTAACAGCTCCTGCTGGGGATACTCCATGACCCAATCCCAGGAAAGTCGGATCCTCGGCATCGTTCGGATCGACCAAAGCGCTTCCGACGCCGTCAGCTCCGCTGCAAGTTGCCCGTCAACCCGCCAATGGAGAGCACACATGCCCTTGCGGACTTTGTAAGACCCGAGATAGCGTTTTTCCGCCGGCAGCAAGCGCACTTGCAGAAGCAGCTTCGGACTCAGACGCCAACGCGCGCCGCCCGGAAGGCGAAGGGTGGTGGCTTGTGCCACCTGCCAGCACCCCTCCAGCTCCGGCCGGCCTTGCCACCAGGAGGCGGGACGCGTCACCCACTCCGTCCGCCAAGGTTTACCGACCCAGCCGGCTTCCAGCTCCAGTTCTTCGAGGAGTTGGGAAAAACCTCCCTCCCAACCCCAGTCCCACGTCCAAGCACTCATAACGGGCGAGAGCTTAGCGGGATCACGGACGGCGGGCAACGGCAAAATCAGCGACGATCGATCTTCCGCACCGCGGTCGTAACCGCCGACGGGAAGGTATCCTACCCGCAAGCACAGCCGCACCTAAGTGGTCATCGCCTCGGAAAGGCGTGCCGCATAGTGCGTGCCGGGCGACAAAGCTTCCAGCACCTACCCGGAACGCTCGGGAGTCCTCACAGCACCGCGCACCCGGTACGGCGCACGCTATCCTCAGAATCTTCGGAAGCAACCGTCGTGGGCGATCTCTCCGAAAGTTCACCCAGGTCACTCGGCCAAGAAGGTTAAAAACTCCACGATGATCCGGGCCGTTAAGCCCCACACGTGTTCTCCCTCAAAGTCGAAGTGGTAGACGGGGTGGTTCCTCCCCTCCCTTTTCCGGAACTCGACACGCGGTGGGTGAACTATGAAAAACTCCACGGGAATCCACAGTACGGCGGCGACTTCCTCAGGCCCCGGACGAAAGCGAACTTCCTCTGGAAGCCATGCCGCCACGGCGCGCACCGTTTGGCCGTATATGTCGGCAAAATCCCTGAATTCCCCCAGAATCCGGACGCGGCGCGGCGCTACTCCGATCTCCTCCTCGCACTCCCGGAGCGCCGTCTGTACCAGGTCGGCGTCACCGGCTTCCCGAACACCCCCGGGAAAACAGATTTCTCCCTTATGAGTAGCCACCAGCTCGGTACGTCGGGTTAACACAAACCCGACCTGTCCCCCGCGCGGTTGCATTGCAACCAGAACGGCCGCCTGCTGATGCGACGGGTCAGGTACTGCTAGTCGTACGTCTTTAAGCCGCGCGGCAATCCACCCCCCATGGTCCGACACGTCGTCCAGTCGGCTGAGCAGAAAATCCCTACAAGAAGACGTAAACAGGACCTCGTCATGCATAGATCGCGTTTTCGGTTGGTCTGCCGACTCTCCTGCCGATCAGCTCCGGAACCAATTCGGAAGCCCCACCTCCCCTGGTTCGCAAAGCCGCCATGTTTCTAATCGGCCCACCTTCACTTGAAGTTCCGACCACAACAGCCTCCGGATCTTCGCAATAGGCGAACTACAGCTTTGCTCGCCGACAGTTGGGAATGCGGTCCCGCTCCGGCTCGCGACGCCCTGGATCTATGATCAGATGGGTCCGGGCGTTTCGTCCGGCAACTTGAGAGGTTGCAGTTTCCATATCTGGTCGTTGTATTCACGAATGGACCGGTCACTGGAAAACCGTCCCATTCTAGCCACGTTCAAGATGGACCGTCGCGTCCAGGCGGCCGGGTCCCGGTAGAGTTCATCCACCTCTCTCTGCTTTTCGACGTAGGCGCTAAAGTCGGCAAACACGCAGAAGTAGTCACGGTCAAACAGTTCATCCAAGAGGCCTTGAAAGATGCCGGGCTCGTCGGGAGTGAAGTGATTTGAAAGAATCAGGTCAATCACCCCCCGCAGGTTGAGATCGGTCTCATAGATTTCCCGCGGGCGGTATCCACCGGCTTGGCGTTCCCCAACCTCGTCCGCCGTCAGTCCGAAAATGAAGAGGTTTTCCGCCCCGACCGCCTCCAAGATCTCGACATTCGCGCCGTCCAGCGTACCGATCGTCAAGGCCCCGTTCAGTGCGAACTTCATGTTGCCCGTACCGGAAGCCTCAAATCCGGCGGTGGAAATCTGCTCGGAAAGTTCACTGGCGGGAATGATTCTCTCCGCCAGGCTCACCCGATAATCGGGCAGGAAGACAACCTTCAGAAACGGTGAGACAACCGGATCGTTGTTTACCCGATCCGCCACGGAATGAATGAGCTTGATGACCAGCTTGGCCTGCCAGTAGGCAGGTGCGGCTTTGCCCGCAAAAATAACGGTCCGCGGAACCGGCTTTTCTTCAGGGTGCTCCCGGATTTGCCGATAACGGTGGATGACCTGAAAAATGTTCAGCAGCTGCCTCTTATAGAGGTGGATTCGCTTGATCTGAGAATCGAACATCGAGCCGACGGAAACTTCGACCCCCAACGACTCTCGAATGTAGCCGGCCAAGGTCAGTTTTTGCGTTTGCTTGACATTTTGCCAACCAACTTGGAATTCAGGATCATCGGCGAACTTCTCCAACTCCCTCAAGCGGTCCAAATCCGTCACCCAACCGTCGCCGATATGTTCGGTAATCATCCGGGCCAGCAGGGGGTTACAAAGCCTCAACCAACGCCGCGGAGTCACGCCGTTGGTGATGCCTCGTATCTTGCCGGGAAACAGCCGGTCAAACAGGGGAAACACCCGTTGCCGCAGGATCGTTGCGTGTAGCGCCGCCACCCCGTTCACCGCCGCGCTGCCGATAATCGCCAGGTGGGCCATCCGCACCCGCCGCTCAGGCCACTCTCGAATGATGGACAACTCGGCCAGCACATTCGGGTCCTGGCTGTGCTCGGCACGAACCCAGTCAAGAAAACGCTGGTTGATGTCGTAAATGATCTGGAGGTGCCGAGGCAAGAGTTCTTCCACCATGGGGACGGGCCATTCTTCAAGAGCCTCCGGAAGAACGGTATGGTTCGTGTAGCCGAAAACGCGACGCGTGATGTCCCAGGCGGTATCCCAGTCGAACCCGTGCTCGTCCAGAAGCAACCTCATCAGTTCCGGAATAGCGAGAACCGGATGCGTATCGTTCAGTTGGATAAAGACCTTCTCGGGCAAGTCCGCAAGAGAAGGATGGTTGGCCAGATGACTGTTCAGAATGTCTTGAAGGGAAGCCGAAACAAAGAAGTATTCCTGTTTCAACCGGAGGATCCTTCCCTGAATGGAGGCGTCGTTGGGATACAGGACCTTACCGATCAGTTCCGACTCATTCTTGGCGGCCATGGCGGCCGGATAATCGCCGCGATTGAAGTCGTGAAGGCTGAACTCGCTGGTTGCTCGCGGCGCCCAAAGGCGCAGGTTGTTGACGTTGTTGGATCGGTACCCCGGAACCGGGACATCGTAGGCCACCGCCAACACATCGTCCGTGTCTACCCAGTTGAAACGCTCTTTCCCATCGTTGTCTTGCGTCTTCTCCAGCCGGCCGAAAAACCGAACCCGGTAGATCCGGTCGCGCCGCTGCGTCTCCCAGGGGTTGCCGTACGCCAACCAGTTATCGGGTTGCTCCACCTGGTAACCGTTGCGGATTTCTTGCCGAAAGATGCCGAATTCGTACCGGATCCCGTAGCCGGAGGCCGGTAAGCTCATGGTGGCCATGGAGTCCAGGTAGCAGGCGGCCAGGCGGCCCAAACCTCCATGGCCAAGGCCCATGTCGTGCTCCTCCTCCATCACCTCTTCGAGCACGATCCCTTCCTGGGCCATGATCTCCCGGCAGGTGTCGTAGTAGTCCATGTTGACGAGGGTATTGCCCAGCATCCGGCCCATCAGGAACTCGAGCGATAGGTAGTAAACGTAGCGGGCGTCCGCTTCCTTGTATGCGGCCTGTGTTCGGAGCCAGTTCCGCATCAACCGGTCTTTGACCGCCAACGCCAGTGCGTAGTAGTAATCGTACGGGGTCGCCGTCAAGCGAGTGCGTGCCAGTGAGAATTCCATGTGCTCCGCAAACTGGTTCCGCAGCGAGTACCCCGCTCTCCGCACCGAATCGGTGAAGAAGGGTGAAGCCCTCAAATCATCGGGTTGTTTTGCCATGCTCATGTATCTCCTTTGGGCACCTGACTCAGCGCCATTCCGAATCGCCGTCGCTGACGCGTCGCCCCTCGACGTAAACCCCCAACACATGGGTCGTGTATTCGAAGGGATCGCCGTCAAATAAGACGAAATCCGCGTCCTTGCCCACCTCCAAAGAGCCCACCCGATCTTCGACCCCTAAGATTCGAGCGGCGTTCACGGTACATGCGGCCAAGGCCTCTTCGGGGGGCAAGCCGTACTTGGCCGCAACGGCCGCTTCAAAGAGAACCACCCGCGTCTTCGGTACGTACGTTTCGTAGCCGCTCTGCAGCGCAAAGGGAATACCGGCCTCTTGAAGACGGGCCGCTGTCGCCATACTGAGGTTTTCCCGCTCGCCGTATGCCGGCTGCATCGTCGCGTGAAGAATAATCGGAATGCCCGCCTCGCGAATCTGGTCCTCTACCAGATAAGCCTCGGCTCCCCCATCCAAAATCAGTCGCAAGCCGAACTCCTTCGCGATCCGCAACGCGGTCAGGATATCGTGGGCCCGATCCGCTCGTACCATCAAGGGAAGCTTGCCTTCCAACACCTGTACCCAGACGTCTTTCCGCAGATCTCGCTGGACCGGCTTGTCGTCCGACGCTTTTGCCGCTTTTTCCCGGTACGATTGCGCGTCGAGCAGGGTCTTCCGCAGCATCGCCGCCATCTTCGCGCGGGTTCCCGGGGATTTACCCCGTTCGCGGGCGGCGTCACCCAATGCACCCACGACCGCCGACGTGGGAACCACCAAGGCGTCTTCCACGGTGTCTCCCACCGTCTTCACGATCATCGCCTGTCCGGCCACAAGCTTGGCCGGAGCATGTCCCGTCTGAACCGTCGTCACCCCGAAGGAACGGATCCACGCCACCAGAGGATCCCGCGGGTTGTACGCATCCAACGCTCTCAGTTCCGGCTGAATCGCTTCGGCCGGATCCACTTGCTCCTGATCGTCCCGCTGATTGAGAATACCGGACAAACCTACCACGGACCGAGCGTCGATGAGACCGGGAGTCACTACGGTCGCTTCCACCACATCCCACCCTTCGGGGATCGCCACCTCCGAGGCTCGTCCTACGGCCGAAATCTTGCCGTTCTCGGCCAGCAGAATTCCATCCTCGACGGCGGGTCCCGCCATCGTGTAAAGACGCTTCGCCTTTACCGCCACTTGGGCCTCAAGGGGACCGAAGCTCAGGGAGGCTATGCCCAAGAACCACACCGTCCTACGCAATGCTGTCTTCGTCATCATCAATACACCTCCCCCGCCAACCACGGATCCGGCGAGAGCGGCTGGTCGTGACCGGCTCCGTAACCCCCTTCGGCATAAAGCCGATCTTGAGGATCTTCTCGATCGAACACCTTCTTACCTTCGACCCACGTTTGGAGAACCAGGCTGTAGACACTCAATGGATCTCCTGAAAGCACAACGAAATCTGCGTCCTTGCCCGGTTCGAGTGAGCCGACTAGGTTCTCCAGCTCCAAGATTTTCGCCGCCTCCAGCGTCAGAGCAGCCAACGCCTTCGAGCGACTCATACCCGCGCGGACCGCCAAAGCCGCCGAGCGTATCAGCAACCGCGAATCCGTCACCGGATCATCCGTATGAAAAGCCACCGAAACTCCGACGTCCTCCAACGCCTTCCCGTTACGGAAAGAGACGTCCCGGGCTTCCAGCTTTCCTCCCGGACTGTCCAGCACGATCAGGGAGCAAGGGACCCGTGCCGCCGCAATCTCCTCGGCTACTTTCCAGGCTTCGCTTACGTGGTGCAAAACCAGTCTGAAACCGAACTCCTTTTGCAAGCGCAGAACCGTGAGAATGTCCTGAAACTGGTGAGTGTGAAAGTGTACGAGTCGGCGGCCCTCCAGCGCCTCAACCAGAGCCTCCAGGGCGAGATCTCTTTCCGGCGCTTTTTCCGGGTCTTCCTTCGCCTGCTCCAACTTCCGCCGATACTCCTGGGCTCGGACCCATTCCTGCCGCACGAGGGCGGCAGCTTTTGCCCGGGTTCCCGGGAAAGGAGGGTCTCGACGCGGATTCGTACCGTTCGCCATCTTGATGCCTCCGGCGACGGTACCGTCGGGGAGGCGGATGAGAAGATCCTCGGTGGCACGGCCGTCCCGCAACTTCAGATACAGCGTCTGCCCGCTCAACAGATGTCCGGAACCCGGCACCACATGGACGGTCGTGATCCCGCCGGCCCGAGCTTTCTGGATGCGGGCGTCCCGTATGTTCAAGGAGTCCAGGACGCGAACCTCGGGTTGGATCGGAGCCGAGGAATCCCCGCCATCCACCTGACCGATGTGGCTGTGCGTGTCCACCACACCCGGCATGATCACTCGACCGCTTACGTCGACCCGCTTCGCACCGGCGGGAACGGCCACTTCCCCGACCGCTCCTACAGCAATGATCTTCCCCCCTTGAATCACGAGAACGCCCCGCTCGATCTCTTCTCCGGCCATAGGAAGCAAGCGGGCTCCCTCAAAAACCAAAGGCTGGGATCCACCCTCGGGTTGAGCGTTCCCCTGCGCCGTCGCCGGCCCCAGGGCCAACCATCCGGCCATCATCATGAACCATGGAACTTTACCACCGAACTTCACCTCAGGCTCCTTTCGTTACCGTCGCCGTATCCGCTTGTCTTGACCTCATCAATCCATAAACCGGTGGATCAGCCCAGCAACAAGCGCAGGTCGGTCAATCGGGCTATCTTATCTTCCGAAGGGCGGAACTCCCCCGCCAAGTGAAGAGCTTGCCAGCCTGCGTTTCGTGCTCCTTCCAGGTCGTGGTAGACGCTGTCTCCCACATGCAACAGGGCTTCTTTCCTTTCCTGCAACCGCTCTTCGACCGTTCGAAAAAGTCGAATATCCGGCTTCTCGAAACCGATCTCCGCGGAAATGAAGACTTCGTCGAAAAGGTCGATGAGCCCCTTCTCGCGCAGCACCCGTCGAAGACGACTGTCGGAATTGCTCAGAAGGACCACCCGTATTCCACGGCCGCGGAGGCGTCTCACAAGATCCTCCCCTCCCTCCGCCACTCGCCAACGTCGGCCTTCGGCGAACGCCCCAAACAGTTCAATAAAGACGTCGGCAAAACGGTCCGGTGGACATTCGGGCGAAAGCACCTCCCGAACCAAGCGTTCCCAGAACGCCCACTCCGCCGCGTCGTCGACCCGGTTCCGCGGGATTCCCCGAAGATTGGAAAACACTCTCCGGAATCGAACTTCGATCTCGTCGGGTCTGAGTTCGATTCCGTGCCGGCTCAGAATCTCCGAATACACTTCACCTACCGAAGGATGGGGGAACAGCAGCGTACCTCCCGCATCCAAAGAGACCACCCGAACTTGATCCGCACGCAGAACCATCACCGAGGAGCCTATCATGGCTGCAGAACGCCGCCGCTGCAAGCGCTGGGAGGAACAATCAGCAAGCTGACAAGCTTCCGGCAGCCCACCGCTCCGCCGCTTTTGAGGTTTTCGTAGGATCCGCAGCGAAGCGCCAAGCCCCACGGATTGAACAAGTCGAACCCATCCGGACACTGGGACTTCACTCGCTTAGACTGAGCGCTCCTACGAGTTGGGAGCCGGAAATCAAAGCATCTTCCGGTTTCCGTGCGGGCAAAGGTGACCGTCTCGGATCGACTGGCCGGCAGTCCCACTTTTAGGCTTCACTCGATGCTTTCCCCAGGCCTTAAGATGATTACCTGCGTTGAACTGCCCTTCAGTAATTCGACCAGGGTCTCCGGTCTACCGGTCAGCGCCGGAAATGTTCCGTAATGCATAGGCACGACGTACGGGACCTCGAGCAGCCGGCACGCCTCCGCCGCCTGTTCCGGGTCCATCGTATACAGGTCACCGATAGGCAGGAATGCCACTTCAGGCCGGTACTTCCGCCCGATCCAGGCCATGTCTCCAAACAAGCAGGTGTCTCCGGCGTGGTATATCTTGAATCCGTTCTCAAACTCAACAATCCAACCGGACGCCTCGCCACCGTAAGCCAAGCTTCCGTCGGGCTGTTCGATGCTGCTGCTATGAAAGGCGTTCACCATGGTAGCCCGAATGTCGTTCAGGTGCACCGTCCCGCCCTTGTTCAACCCGATCACGTTCTCAACCCCCTGTCCGCCAAGCCAGAGGGCAATTTCGAAAATGCACCCGATCCGAGGCTTAAAGCGCTTGGCCAGACTCACCGTATCCCCTAGGTGATCCGAATGTCCGTGGGTGATCAACACCGTGTCCAGTCCTGGAAGCTTCTTGGCCTGCTCGGGACAGACCGGATTGGTTTCCACCCAAGGGTCAATCAGTAAAAAGCGCCCACCGGGTGTGCGAAACAAGAAGGTTGCGTGTCCCAAATAAGTGATACGTACGTCGCGATGTAGAGCCATGGCAAGTCTCCTTTCCGTCCTTATGGTTGAACTGTTCCGCCTTCCTTTCGTACATGGTAGCAACATCGGTCAGCGAACCTGGGCGGCGGTATCGCCGGCAAGACGACTCTTGGGAACCGGGCTCCTTCCCAAGCCCGAAACACGGCTTCCCTCCGACCGCCCCAACATTCTCACGCACGGCTCCGAATTGTTGGGGACACAAGCAAGCCCCATAATACGCACCACAGGATGGAGACCTTTTTGGAGATGCTGCGCCACCCGGTGGCGCTGCTGTTTGTCATAGTGGCACTGGGTTCGGCGCTCGGAAGCATTCGGGTCGCTCGGATCTCTCTGGGGGCATCCGGCGTCCTCTTCGTCGCCCTCCTGTTCGGTCATCTGGGTTATTCACTGCCTACCGACATGCAGGAGCTCGGGATTATTCTGTTCGTCTACGCGGTAGGTTTACAGGCCGGACCTCGCTTTTTTAACCAGTTCCGGGAACGGGGCATCTTGTTCGCCAAAATCGGTCTGTTGACGGTGGCGGCGGGAGCGTCGATCACGGGGGCTTTCTGCTACTTGTTCAAGCTGGATCCGGCTCTGGCGGTAGGCATGTACGCCGGAGCACTTACCAGTACGCCCGGTCTGGCCGCCGCCATGGATGCCGCCCGAGATCCCCGGGTAAGCGTCGGATTCGGCCTCGCCTACCCTTTCGGCGTCGTCGGCGTGGTCTTGCTGGTGCAGCTCCTACCACGGCTTTTACGCATCGACTTGCGAGCGGAAGAAGAGCGTCTGGCCAGGTCGGAAGACGAGATCCGTCGTCTTCAGCTCAGACAGTTTCGCATCACAAATCCGGCATGCGTCGGAAAGACCCTCTCCGACCTGCAGGTTCATCGTTTCAGCCAAGTCAACATCACCCGCATTTCTCGGGGAGGAACGGTCGTTTCCGCCCGGGAGGACACTCCTTTGGCCCTAGGTGACGTCGTTGCGGCGGTAGGTCGAGCCGACGAGCTCAAGAAGCTGGAACTGGTGCTCGGCGAAAGCGTGCAGGCGCCGCAGCTCCTTGAATCTCGCGACGTCATCGCACGCGACGCCGTCGTTTCCAGCGATGTTTTGGTCGGAAAGACCTTGGCGGAGCTGGGAGTACGCCGGAACTACGGAGTCGTCATCTCCCGCGTCTTCCGGGAGGATCTGGATTTCGCACCCGGCGGGAACTACAGGCTGGAGCTTGGAGACACGGTCAGGGTCGTGGGAGAACGAAACGACGTCGAAAAATTCGTTCAGCTCGTGGGACAACAAGAGAAGCGAATACACGAGACGAACATGACGGCGCTGGCCGTGGGCGTCGTGCTCGGGGTACTGCTGGCTTACCAAGACTTCCCACTGCCGGGAGGGGCTTCATTTCGGCTGGGTCTCGCGGGCGGACCTCTCTTCGTAAGCTTGGTACTGGCGCATTTCGGCCGCATCGGCCGCTTGAACATTCGGACCCCTCGGGGAGCCAAGTACATATTGCAACAGTTGGGGCTTGTCCTTTTCCTGACCGGCGCCGGGACGGCTGCGGGCGGTCGACTGGGCGAAACCCTGGTTGAGTCGGGTTGGATCCTTTTGCTTTGCGGGGCGGGGGTGACCGTAGGCGCAGGTCTTTTCGGTTTCATCGTTTCACGGTACTGGTACGGGCTGGACCAACTCTCCAGCCTTGGAGCCCTGTGTGGCGGAATGACCAGTACGCCCGCTCTGGGCGCAGTCACCGAACTTACTCAGCGTAGCGAAGCCGTCATCGCCTACACCAGCGTCTACCCGGTCGGGCTCATCGCCGTCACCGTCTGTTGTCAGTTGCTCTATTACCTGTTGTGAGACCCCTCAGACGGTTGGGGATGCGAGGTCCCGGCTTCGCACCTCAAACGGCCGCACTTACCCGAACCGCCGTGCGTGTAACCCTCAGCTAAGTTTAGCCATTGCTCCCAGTTCCGGGTTAGCCCACCGCACGCGCCGGGTGGCGTCCCGAGCCTCCGCCCTGCAAGCTTGCCGCTTACGTCTCGTTCGGCAACCTGCCCGCGACGCGGCCGACAGTTCCCGGTGGACGGCACACAGCACGTGCCTTTCGAACTGAGCGGCCTAACGCAGCCCGGGTGTTCAGGAATCAAGTGACTCCCGTGAACCGCAGACTTCGACACCGGCCGACTGATCCTCATCCCATAGTTTCGAACAGAATCGGGTTTGGCAGCCTTCGCACGGCCGTGCAACCCATCGGTCAGGATACCGTACGAAATCTCTTCGGGGCTCTTGACACTGCTCTCCCTTCGGGTCTAAAGTCTCCTCCGCTCTTTGGAACGTCAACCCGAGGGGGTTGGAGCCCCGGGAAGTTCGGTGAAAAACCGACGCTGCCCGCGCAACTGTGAGCAGGCGAAATCCGCTTGACGCCACTGTCCCGAGAAGGATGGGAAGGCGCGGAAAGTAGGCACCTGCAAGCCAGGACACCGGCCCGACCCGTTCTCTATCGCTTTCGACGGGAAAGCAAGGAGGAGCCGATGATAAGCCTGCCAAAAGTCTTCTGATCCCCGATGCTACACGTGCAGGTAGATTCCGGGGTAAGCCTCTCCTTAGCCCGGGCATTGTCGGCCTGATCCCTCAGGGCTTCGACACAGAGGCTGACCGAGGCCGCCGTCTACATCTGCAGCTTACGGTCCACCTTCAGGCTATGGCTGCAGGCTGCCGCTTCGGCGTAGGTCGGCTGCAGAGCCGCTGATCTCTCTTTCAAGAGGCTACAACCACGTGCCGCCGATCGTTTGCCGACTCGGGATGAAACTGCGTCGGAGCACCCGAGCAAGCGCCGGGAAGAGGAGATTCGCAAGCACCCCGCCAACGCGGCCCCAGACCGCCGCGCAAGGAGGTAAACCTATAATGTGTTGGAAGATTGGTAACCCGACAGTCGAAAGCCCGCTGTCCGTACGCCCTAACCACGAAGACTTCACGACTGGGAACCGAACTGCAAGTCAGGTTCCTTGGCTGAGCTTGGCCGCCCTAGCGTTCAGTGTAGCCCTGTGTTCCACAGTTTCGCCGGCGGCCTCGCGTGAAGACCAGGAGTCTCTCTCGACTCCCTCCTTTCTCGAGACAACGACCGAAGAACCGGAGAGCAAGTCGGAGGCTGAAGTTCCCGTCTTTAGAGTGGCGGTCACGGCAACCCGATCGGAAACGCCGGTGGAAGAAACCGGCCGTTCCGTAAGCGTCGTCACGCGTTCCGAGATAGAGGCCATGGGTGCCGCCGACGTGGCCGAGGTGTTGGCTACGCTTCCCGGAATCCATGTAAGCCGAGGAGCCTCCTATGGAAGTCCAACCTCCCTCTTCGTGCGGGGAGGAGAAAGTGACTCCACACTCGTGTTAGTCGACGGCATACCGATCAACCGACCCGGAGGCGAGTTCGATCTCGCTCATCTTTCAACCGTAAATATCGAGCGGATCGAGGTGGTACGAGGTCCGGGTTCGGTCTTATACGGTTCGGAGGCCGCCGCGGCAACCATCCACATCATCACGCGGCGTCCGAAAGCAGAATCACGCCCCCGGGGACAGGTTTCCGCTCTCGCCGGGAACTTGGGTTCTTTCGAGTACTCAGGCCACTTAGAGGGAGGCAGTCCGAAGATCCAGTATAGTCTCGGAGCCGTCTCCTCCCTTACCGACGGCATCTTCGAGCTCAACAGCACGTATCGCCGAACGGACCTCTCGGCCGCCACGTACATCGCGGCCGGCCACTCCACTTCGCTCAGCGCCACGGCCCGTTACAACACGATTCGGCAGGGTGTTCCCACGGACGACATCGGCAACCCGGTGGATCCCAACGATTGGAGGCAAACACACGATTCGGTGTTTCAGCTGTCCTTGAGTCGGGCTTGGTCGGAAGCCATTCGCTCAACAGTGCAATATGGCCGGCACCAGTACCACGGCTGGAACTATACGCGTGCCGACGGGATCTCCGATTTCTTCGACTCCGAGTTCGAGGCGGCCGAACAGCGGGACTTGCTCGACTGGGAGAATCGTTTCACCTTGGGAGGGAACCACCTGGTGACGGCCGGGATGACGTGGAAAAGAGAAGCGTCGGAGGATGCCACTTTCGATCGTCGCAGCGTCGGTCTTTACGTACAGGACCGTCGGCAGTTCGGCGATCGAGTCTATCTGACGGCCGGCGTCCGACACGAAGACAACAACCGTTACGAGGATTTCACATCCGTCCAGCTGGACCTGGCGGTTCGGCTCGCAGACAACTGGAGACTGCGGGGCGGCGGCGGCAACGGCTTTCGATCGCCTTCCTTTTTGGAGATTACGGGAATGCCCGCTTTCGGAATTTCCGGCAATACCCACCTCAAACCTGAGCGCAATACGGCTTGGGAGCTCGGCGCCGACTGGGGTGGAGAGGATACCACCCTACATGCATCCTGGACTTTCTTCGTTAACCGCTACCGGAACCTGATTGAGTTCACCTTCTTGGCGGCTCCCGGAAGTCCCAACTACCTTAACGTCGAAGCTGCCGAGAGCAACGGAACGGAAATGTCCGTCACCTACCGGCTGACTTCGAACGTACGGATGACGGGCGACTACACCTGGACACAAACTGAGGTCACCGACGCGGGGTCCGTTCCCGGCGGAAATTTCGAGATCGGGCAACCCTTGCTGCGGCGTCCCAAACATCAGGGGGGACTCGCCCTTCAATTGATCTTTCCACGAACCAGCGCAAGAGTCGCCTGGCGGTACATCGGATCTCGGGACGATCGGGAATTTTTGCCGGACTTGTCATCCGTAAGGGTTCGCCTGGGAGGGTATGCTCTGATCAACACGAACGTGGAGTTTACTTTGCGGACCTTCGGGCACGATGAACGCCGGCTCGGCCTGACGTGCCGGGGTGAGAACCTGCTGGATCGACGCTATACGGCCGTCGCCGGCTTCGCCTCGCCGGGGCGCCGCGTCCAGGCCGGCCTGGTACTGGGCTTCTAGACCACTCGCGAAGGCCCATCACAGCAGAGACGGCGCACAATCCGTCTTTCGTTGTCACAAGTGGCTCCACTACCAAGAGGGGCCGCGGAATGAGCGACGTCGCGAACAACCGATTCGAATCAGCCCGACTTCCGCTTGCTCGCGGGCATGCCTTCCCTAGTCAAGAGATACTTGCCGCGGCTGAGGCTTTGCTGCAGCTTATCGATGTGAGTTTGTCGGCGCAGGGCCCGCCCGGTGCGATTTGCCTGGGGATTGACTTTGGGGTTAAGCTGATATGTCCCTTCTCCAGTGGGGAGTGTGGGGCGCAGAACGTTCACCCTTTACCGTAACCAAGGAGCTCGTTGTGAGAAAAGGCTTGCTGATTTCTTTGAGCTTGGCCGCTTTTTTGGCGACCACAGGACTGTTCGCACAGGATGATCCTCTTCAGCTGTTCGCTCGCTCCTACGAAGCCGAAGGCATGCAGATTAATATTGTCCACGTAAACAATGCGACCGTGGATTCTCTGTTTTCGGCCCCGGCCAAGTATTCCATCCGCGCCCGGGCCAACCAGTCTGCAATGTTCTATGTCCAAGCCCGGCCTCAGAGGGATGCTAAGCTGGATACGAACTTCATCCTCGAGCAGGGGGGACAGAAGCACGAAGCCAAGATCTACGACATCCAGAACTTTACCAGCGGCGATGTGGAATCGGGGACAAAGATTGACGGCCTGCTGGAATTTAACGCCAAGTTGGATCTTTCCAAGCCGTTCATTTTAAGAAACGGCAAGGCGTCTGTGGAGTTCAGGCTGGATAGGAAGGCGCTCGCCGCTCTGGAGGCTGCGGCACCTACCGCCGCAAGTCAGTAGTCCTACGGCGCGGTCGCTTCTTCATGGACTACATTGAGATTTCGGGAATTCGTTGTCGGGCCCGGATTGGCGTACCGGACCAAGAGAGGCGCGCTTACCAAGAGTTGCGGGTCGACGTCAGCTGCGGCTTCGATTTCACGGAAGCGACCGAGCACGACAATCTTGCTCTATCGGTCGACTACGAGAAGGTTGTCGACTTGGTACAAAGAACGGCGGAAGCTTCGGTTTGGGCGCTTTTGGAAACCCTCACCGACACATTGTGCCGCGCGTTGCTGCTAATGCCTCGCATGCAGGATGTGGAGGTGAGGGTCCGGAAGTATCCCGTCGACTTGCAGGGGAGAGTAGACTCCGTGTCCGCCGTGATGAGGCGCTGCAAAGCAGCCGGCTCCTGACCTGACGGAGGTCTTCCCACAGCGTGTTCGGCAAGCACCTGAAATACCGTAAGTCGGAGCTCTACTGCAGCATTTTCGCGTTTGGATCCGGGGCGACTCCCTTCAGGTTTGAAGGGACCTTTCAACTCACCACGTATCCCCGGCAGTGAATTGGACGAAGACGTGGTTCATCAGCCGCGGTTCCCGCTCAAAAGGAGCACTGAAGCCAAGTCCGGAGCAGCCGTTTTCCGCGACAGCCGGTCACGAGCCGGCCGGGGCGATGCCTTCCGCATCGGACACCCAACCAACTCGGGCGGAGATTGCTCTATTACCTCGATTTGTCTATCGCACGATCACGGCCGCCATTGCCAAGCCTGAGGGTCGATTCCAACTATTTCCGAAGGTCGTGACCGGCGGAAGATTGCCGATTCGTGCTCGCCGGCAGGCCGGCCCGCTCTCCAGCTACATCTTCGGACCGGTCGTTTGTCGTAGCCTTAGAAGGTCGTATGGAGTCCACCATTGCATGTATTCTCGCCGCCGGATATTCCCAACGGATGGGGCGACCAAAGGCTCTCCTTCCTTTCAAGGGAAAGACGTTTGTTGAGATCGTTGCTTCTCTCTACGAAGAACTCGGGGTACCCTGGATCGTCGTGCTGGGGGCGGAACACCGACGGATCCGATCCTTGGTGCCACTTCCGGACGACGCGGTTTTGGTGAACCCCCGCCCCGAGCTGGGGCCCCTGTCCAGTCTACAGTTGGCTCTGCGCAGCTTGCCTTCTCGGGTCACCGGCTTGTTTCTGCATCCGGTAGACCACCCCCTGGTACGGCCTGGGACTGTGGCCGCCCTGCTGGACGCTCATCGGAGTGAACCCGAAGCCATCCTCCTTCCCCTCCATGGAGACCGACGCGGCCATCCGGCCTTGTTTCCTCGGTCCCGATTCGAGGATCTCCTGGCCGCTCCTCTTGACAAGGGAGCACGCTGGGTGGTTCGGCAGAGCTCGGAATGCGTGAGGGAGATACCGGTACCCGATCCCGGGATCCACCGGAATATCAACACGCCCGAGGACTTTGCCCGCTGGGTTGACGCGGCAGATGCCGAAATTGATGACTCGCCCGAGTTTCGGTCATAAGTTCTTGAAAATACAAGATTTGTACCAAGGACGACCTTCAAGGTCTTCCCAAAACCCCGAAACGCAAAGCCTCCCGCGTGATTTCGTGCCGGCGCCCACTCGAGCGAGCCTCCTCACCCAGTCGCTTCACACGAACGATACCCCGGTTCGACTCTTTCCGAGGAAAAAGTACCAGACACATTGTTCGACGCTTCATTTCCGACGACTTGGAACCGAAATCCGGGCATGTCCCATTTTCCCGATTTCTCTTACTCGGGCAGGGGGCGCAGCCGCCGCAGTTCCGACAACACACGAAGTACACGCGAGTCATGCCGGATCTGCTCCAGTGACAGTCGGGCTTTCCGGCGCCAGTTCGGCTTCTCGTCCACTGTCCCTGGAACGTTTTGAGGCTCCCTCTCACTCCACAGATCTTCCAGGTTCATCAGCACGTACTCCGCTTCCGTACCGGCCAGCCAAATCATCCAGCGGTCGATCACCTCGGCCTCCACGGCAGGATCCAGCGGATCCCCTTCCACCCCCAGAGCTTCTTGGAAGGCCCTTCGAACCTCGGCCCGCCCGGTGAATTCTCGGGCTAGTTCCTCCTCGCTTATAAGGCCCAGCTCTTGCCGGAGCCGCAGGTCGTCACCCCGCCAGAAACCGGCAGCCGTCGCAGTGTCGTGGGTGTTCAGCGAAGCGACCATCCTGGGAGTCGGCGCACGAAAGGGTGGGTGCTGACCCAGGTCGAATTCGAACAGCCCTACGTACATCCGATACACTCCACGCTCTTCAAGAGCCTCCCTGAGCTCGGGTGTGACGGTGCCCAGGTCCTCACCCACAACGACGCAACCATGACGATGAGCTTCGATAGCCACAACCGCCAACATTTCCTCCAGCGGGTAGTGGACGTACACTCCTTCCACGGCCGCCGCGCCTTGAGGAATCCAGAACAACCTTTGGAGGCTCATGGCATGGTCGATCCGCAATAACGAACAGTGCGCCGTCAAGTGCCCCAAGACGTCTCGAAGGTACCGATAGCCGTCTCGTCGTTGTACCTCCGGGTGTACCGGGGGAAAACCCCAGTTCTGGCCTGCAATGAAGAATCCGTCGGGGGGAGCTCCTCCCGCCACGCCGGTGACAAAAAGATCCGCCCGACGGTAGGTATCGAAGCCGTCGGGATGGACTCCCAGCGGAAGATCCAGGTAAAGCCCCACCCCGTGCCGTCCGGCCTCGTCAACCAAGTCCGTAATCTGCATCTCCGCCAACCACTGAGCATAGGCGTAATAGAGTTCTGCGTCTTGAACGGGCGGTTCCGGTGATTCTACCCGCCGGCGACTGCTTTCGGACCACTGATGCCACGGTTTCCCCTCTCGTTCCGACTCCGCACGAAACCGGGCATACTGCGCGAGGTGAGGGTGGTCGCGAAGAAACTCCATCAGCCCGCCCCGACCGCCGGCAAGTTCTTCCTTGTGCAGCCGGGCCAGAGCTTCCAGGGTTCGGCGCTTCAGAGTCATAATCCCGCGATAGTCCACCTGCGGATTTTGGCGTAACTCGTCCAGCACCCCATCGGCCTCCGCCGTCTTCAGAATATCCTGCACTAAAGGACTCCCGTCCCAGTCAGGCGATCGACCGGGATCGACGTAGAACTCACTCCACGCCACGCGAGTCACCGGCATGTAGGGAGAAGGAGCAAAAGGCTCCTCCAGAAACAAAGGGAACAGCGGGAGCGTCCCCACAAAACTTCCACCCTGCTCTCCCGTCCAGCGAAGCAAGTCCCGTAAGTCGGTAAAGTCTCCGGCTCCCCAGCTGCGCTCGGAGTGCAAAGCGTAAAGGGGGAGAAACGACCCGAAGACGCGGCCTCTGTCTCCCGAGGGCACCTTTCCCGGGGAAGCCAGCCACCAGATCTCCCGGATCTCGGAAAGACCGTCCAAAAGCAGCTGATGACAACCGACCGTGGCCGGTACCGACAGGCGCCAAAGTCTTCGCTGATAGGATCGACCGTTAACGTCGAAGGCCGTCGTTTCAGCCGGAAGAAGCCCGCCGTCTCCCAAGTCAAAGGTAAGCTCTCCCCCTGCTTCTGAGCGTACGACGAGCCTGAGCGGACGACTTTCCTCCGAGGCGGGAAGCGTCACCCGGAAGGGTAGAACCTCGTCTCCCCACGTGACCACGACCGGTGCCACGACCTCTGTCGCCAGCACCCGGCGGCGGTCCTCCAGCGCGGCGGGAACGTCCTCCAGTGTACGGATCGGGGCTCCCAGTTCCTGCAAAACTGCAACCACCGATTCCACAGGGGCTTCGCGGTGCTTGCCCAATCCGTCCCAGTACTTCGTCTTGATTCCGTACAGCTCCGCCAGGGTATAAAGCGCCTGAGTCATTTCGTCGGTCATGTTCGTATCCGCTCTGTGAGGTGAGGTGATTTAACGACAGGATGCTAGTCGGTAGAGGGCCAGCGGGCGAACCTGTGGACTGACGCTGACTTCGAGGGCGTCGTCAAACCAAAGGCCCAGTGATCCCTCAAACAGATCTTCGGCTTGGCACGGCCTACCAATCATTCCCTCCAGCTCTCCCCAAGGGATTTCAAGACAGCCTCGCCGAATTCCATACGGGTCTAAGCCGACCACCCCAACTATAGGGTCGGACGGCGTCAGACCGGGAGCCGGAAGGCGTAGAAACCCAACCAAAGCTCGGGAGTCGGTGCGCAGCGGTCTGATCTCACTCCCCTCCCAAAACGCCGGAAACCGCGCCCGGGCATCCAACAGGGGACGCAACCAGCTCCAAGGATCCACTCCTGCTTCGTCCGTCCCGCCCCCCACCGTCTTTCCCGGAACGCAAAAGGTTGAAAACAACACCGCCGCCAGGGCGACTTCGACAAAAAAGAAAGGCCCTCCGTCGGCCTTCGTTAGGGCCACTTCCCGGACCGCGTCGGGCGCTATTTCGACGGCCAATCGCAGCCATGGTTCCGTTTGCCAAGCATGCGGAAGGTCCACCGGCTTCCAATGAAAACCGGCTGCACCCAACCTCCGGATCAAGGGTGCCGCCACCTCCCATTCCGCACTGAAAGCGACCTCGGGACAACGCCGGCGCAAAGCGTCAAGCAGACCGTCCCAAAAGCCCAGCGGTGCGGACACCGGCGACAAAATGCGAAAGATCCGGATCCCAAGGTCACTCCAAAAGCCGACCACGTCAACCAACTCACGGCACAGTTCGGCGGCGTACGGGCCGTCGAAGTCGAAGCGAAGGGCCGTTCCTCCCGGTACCGCAGTATTTCCCTCCGCCACAATGGCCCCGTCAATGTGCCTCTGGAACCACTCAGGGTGGCTCTTCAGGTACGGGTGTCCCGGACTGCAGGCGAGAGGAAGCTGCAAGGCGGGTTGGAGTCCTTTGTCGGCAATCCCGGTCAGAAAAGCCTCCAACTCTTCCCGGGTCCCCAGCTCGGCCCGCAGGCTCCGGTGATCCGCGTCGGCGGTGCCGACGGCGCGGGGCACCCCGGCCGGAGTCTCCTTCGCCTCGGAGTCCTTTTGGCCCGCCGGTCCGCCCACGGGCTGGAGCACCGGCAAGCCGACTACGTCAAACCCCAACCGTCGAGCCCGTTCCGCCTGCTTGTCCCAGGTCTCGAACACGGGTTCCTGCGCCTCGGGTTCTTCGAAGAGTTCAAACCAGGAGCTACCTCCGACCACGTCCGGCGCCACCAGGACTTTCGCTGCAGGTTCCGCCGGCACCTTGTTCAGCGGCCGGAGCAACCGCTTCAGCAACTCCGCCAGACCCTCATCTAGGGCCAGAGCGGTCTTTAGCCGAAGCGGTTCCTCCCTGCGCAAAAATGCGGCGAATTCCTCCAACTGCTCACGATCCTGTTCCCGAGCGGCTTGTGCGGCCTCCTCCGCCAATGTTTCAAGTTCCCGCAGCAGCAAAAACGTCCGCCCTTCATCTTCCCGGCGGCGAGAGCTGAACTTGCGTAACCACGTAGAGAACCGATCCGTCCACGCCTCCACCGTGAATTCAAACAGGCCGGCCTTCTCGAAGTGGACCATTCCTCGGTACCACCCCTCGGTTGCTTCTTCCATCGGGACTCTCAGCCAGGATTCACTCTCGAAAGCCCGATACAGCAGATCGGCACGTACCACCTCGCGGTCGGCGCTGAGAACCTCGGCCGAAACAAAGAAAGGACGCCGAACATCCCAGTGGAGAGGGTAGCCTTCAAATCCCGTCCAGGGTTTTATGTTCTGAACCACGATACGCGGGAACGCCATGGCCATAGAGTACCTTGCAGTGCCGACGAAGGAAACTGTCGCCGTAGCAAGACATCGCCTTTGCTACCCTCGGGCTTCTCGGGACCGTCGCCTGATTTTTGGAGTGGAAGTCCTACAGGTAGGCTACATAGGCCTCCCCTTGCGACGTGATCTTCTACCGCCGAACCCGCGAGTCTTTGCTTCAAGTCCATTGGTGGCAAGGGCCGAGCGAATTTCGACGAGGGCGCGTCGGCCCGGCGTCGTTCCTCCGGATGGAAACTGTCGACGAAACTCGACAGGGCTTGGCCGGCTTTCTTACACGGTAGAGGCGTCAGTGGAAGTCGTGAGAAACGGCCGCCGGAAGAACGGCCGGGAATTCGGTGAGTCGATGAGCCAACACGGAGACAACCTTCTCTCGGTTTTGCAACGTACCTTCCACCATCAAGAACGGCGCCGTCATCAGCAGCATCCGGTAACGGTCGAACAAAGGTGGACGAATCACTACGTTGATGATTCCCGTCTCGTCTTCCAAGCTCAAGAAGAGAAATCCCTTCGCCGTCGCCGGTCGCTGGCGGACGATGACCCATCCGGCCACCCGCACCCTCTTTCCCTCCGGGAGCTTTCCCAGATCGCGCGCCGCCGGCATACCTTGCGCCCGAAGACGAGCTCGATGCAAAGCCATCGGATGGGGACCCGTCGTTACTCCCATGCCCTCGTAATCGGCCAGAAGTTTCTCGATCACGCCCATTTCCCGCAACGGCGAAACATCCTCCTCGTCGGGCAAGGAATCGAGCAAGGGACCGGCATACCGCACCGCCTTCTCCACCTGCCACAGAGCTTCCCGTCGTGCCGAACCGAACCCCCCCAGGGCTCCGACTTGGGCCAGAGTGGCCACCTCCTTCCGGTTGGGTCGGACACGCAAAACAAAATCTTGGAGAGACTCGAAAGCGCGTCGCCGACGCTCCGCCTCGATCCGCCGTCCCGTCTCCTCACGCATCCCCCGCACATACCGCAGGCCGAGACGAACGGACCTCTCCTCCACGACACAGTCCCAGTAGGACACGGACACGTCAATGGGCCGAATTTCCACCCCGTGTCGCTGGGCGTCTTTGACCAAGGTCGAGGGATGGTAAAACCCCATGGGTTGGTGGTTCAACAACGCCGTATAGAAGGCCGCCGGGTAATGGGCTTTCAAGTAGGCGCTGGCGTAAGCCAACAAAGCAAAGCTGGCGGCATGGGACTCGGGAAAGCCGTAGAGGGCAAACGAGGTAATGGAACGAACAATCGTCTCTGCCGCTTCCCCGGTGATTCCGTTGCGCTCCAGGCCGGTTCGAAGCCTCACTTCCACTTTCCCCATGGCCTCCGCCGAGCGTTTGAAACCCAGCGCCCGGCGGAGTTCCTCCGCCTCGCCCCCGGTGAACCGACCGGCAACCATGGCGATCCGGAGCAGTTGCTCTTGGAACAAGGGGACACCCAATGTGCGCTTCAAGATCGGTTCCAAAGAAGGGTGAGGATAGGTGATCGGTTCGACGCCGGCACGACGGCACAGGTAGGGATGGACCATATCGCCCACGATGGGACCGGGCCGGATCAAGGCCACCTCGACCACCAAGTCATAGAAGCAGCGGGGTTTCAAACGGGGCAACGTGGCCATCTGGGCCCGGCTCTCTACCTGGAAGACGCCGACCGTGTCGGCGGCCTGAAGCATGGTATAAACCTTTGGATCGTCCGGAGGCAAATGAGCCAGATCGATTTGCCCGCCGCCGCGGTGGACCCACTCGACGGCCTCCGCCAACGCCGCCATCATACCCAATCCCAAAAGGTCCACTTTGATGATTCCGAGATCAGAACAGTCGTCCTTGTCCCACTGCACCACGGTCCGCCCCGGCATGCGGGCGTTCTCCAGAGGAACCACACGATCCAGGCGTCCCTGGCAGATGACCATGCCGCCGGTGTGTTGTCCCAAATGACGAGGCAGATGCTGAATACGTCCCCATAAGGCGGCGAACTTGCGCACCCGGGGATGAGTCGGATCGAGTCCGGCTTCCCGGATCCGCTGCGCTAGAAGGGCCTGTCCCGCCGGTGAATCGGGTACCTCCAAACCCGCTAAAGAACGAGACAGCCGATCCACCGCCCGGGCGGGGAAACCGAACACCTTACCCACCTCGCGGGCTGCACTACGGCTGCGGTAGGTAATCACGTTGGCGGTCATAGCGGCGCCGCGGCGTCCGTAACGCTCGTAGACATACTGGATCACCTGCTCCCGGGGCTCTCCGCTGGGAAGATCCAGGTCGATGTCGGGCCATTCCCCTCTCTCCTCCGAGAGAAAGCGTTCAAAGAGGAGATCCATACCCACCGGATCCACGGCGGTGATGCCCAGGCTGTAGCAAACGGCGCTATTGGCGGCCGAACCTCGACCCTGGGCCAGAATTCCGTGTCTCCGGCAGAACTGCACGAGGTCCCACACGATCAAGAAGTACCCTTCCAAGTTGAGCTTTTCGATAACCGCCAGTTCGTGTTCGATTTGCCGCCGGGCCCGCTCGTGAAACGGCCGGTACCGTTCTCGCGCCCCCCTGTCTACCAGCCGGTGTAGGTACGAAAACATCGTCTCACCCGATGGAACCGGGTAATCCGGAAAACGGTACCCCAAGTCCTGCAAGGTGAACTCAAGACGGGAAGCCAATTCCTCCGTAGTGGCGACCGCCTGAGGGAGGTCGGAGAACAACCGCTCCATTACCTTTGGGGACTTGAGATGGCGTTCGGAATTGCGATTGAGCAACCGACCGGCGTGATCCAAGTCCGTGCCGTGGCTAATACAGGTAAGCACATCGTGCAGGATTCGTCCGGACGGTGTGGCGTGGCGTACGCCGTTGGTCGCCGCCACCGGGAGGCGAAACCTCTCCGCCAGGCACAACAGTTCTTCGTTGACCGCCTCCCGGCCGCGCTCGAAGTGGCGCTGTAGTTCCACATAGAGGCGTTCGCGCCCCCAAATCGCCACCAAGCGTTCGAGAAACGTCTCGGCCTTCTTTCGATCGCGACGGATCAACTGGACCAAAGAACCTTCCTCCCCTCCCGTCAGGCAAACCAGTCCTTCGCGGGCGCCGGCCAATTCCTCCCACTCGGCCCGTCCCTCTCCCTTGGGAGAACGCAGCCGGTAATCGGTGATCAACCGGCACAGGTTCTGGTAGCCCCGGTGAGATTCCACCAGGACCGGCAGTCTCCCCTCCGACAGAGAGATCTCGGCTCCCACCAAAGCTCGGATACCGACTTCCCGACAGGCACGAAAGAAACGCGGAGCACCATAAAGCCCGTCTCGGTCCAACAAAGCGACGGCCGGGTAACCAAGGCGTGCGGCCTCGGCCGCCAGCTCTTCCGGTGTGGAGGCTCCTTCGAGAAAATGGAATCCGCTGCAAGTGTGAAGTTCTATATAGCTCATGGCGTGACGCGTAGCGTTCTTCGTACTCGTGCTGCGTACAGGGCCGGGTACGGCGAATGTCGCAGGCTCCGTGCCCCGTAACGGGTGCCGCGGGTAGCGCCGACGTCCAAGCCGGCCCCGTAGCGTACGGAGTACTCCGTACGGCAATGTCGCGGGCCGCGTCCGGGGGTATGGAGATCCAGGGGTTTCAGGTTCCAGGTGGAGGGCGACTCCGAGAAAGCCGGACCGCTCAGGTTTCAGGGATTCGTGATTGCGAGGTTGCGGTCTGGCGAGCGAAGGCGCCGGCGGTCCACCACCTTCCGCACTTGACTTTTGACTTCGACCTCCAACGTTGAAGAAGCTTCGATACTTACCTCCTTTCAATTTCTCTTCAGTCGCACACTCCTCAGTCATACACTCCTTCCAGAAACCAGCCTTTCGTACGGGAATCCCAAAAAATTCGACCCAGTACGCCGTTGCGAAACTCCACGTCCCACTCGTCCCGTCCCCAGAAACCCCGTCGGTCCTCTTCTCCTTCCTTCCACCAGTCACCCGAGGAACGCCACGGACCAGCGGACGAAACAATGGATTCCCCGTTCAGACGAATCGGTCGGGGAGGTCGGATCCGTCGCAAGGTCAGGCGTTGCTCTCCTCCCCTATCGGGCCGGGATTCCTCGGAGGAAGGACGAGCATTTTCCAGCAACACCTCTGGGGGACGCAGGATCAAGGCGTCGGGTCGATGCGAATCCGCCGGCTGCGGTACACCGATACAACCGCCGCCGACTACACTCCCCAGACGAGCCAACGTCTGCATCAGCTTTTCCGGTTGCGGCCCCCGAGGTTCCAGCAGGGAGGGCTGGATTACGCGAGGTGAGGCCGGTTCGGCCTCCACTTCCACCCCTAAAACGCCGGCGTCAGGGGGATGGGTCTGTAGTTCCAAGCGCACCAATGAAAGAATCGTTCGGGAGTCACCCGTGGGAGTAGCCAAAGAAACGTGTGATTCCCAACTTCTCCCGGTTTCCAAACGGAGCGAAAGACGCAGGGCTGCAACGGCTTTCCCCCGCTCTTCCAGGCGGTGACCGAGCCGGGTCAACAGACTTCCCAACACGAAGAGCAACGGTTCCAACTCTCGAATCGGCCAATCCAGGAGCCGACTCTCCGTAAACCGGGGTTCCGGACGGTACTCGGGCAAAAAGAGCACATCCTCACCACGCGCAAGAGCCAGTAAGACGGGAGCCGCCCGTCCCAGCCGCGCCGTCAGCGAATGCTCCGGCAAAGCCGCCAGCTCCGCCAACGTCTCGACGCCCCAATCCTGTAGGACCTCCCAGGTACGCGGGTTTACCTCCAGGCAACGGGCCAACACCGCCGGCGGAAGTCGTCCCAGAAAATCTTGCTCCCGCCCGTGGGGTACGACCGTCCCCGGATTCGCTTGCGCCGCCAAAACAGCTACGGTACGAGTGGATCCGCTGCCGACTCGCAACGTACGGTCTCCCAGCCGACTCAGATGCGTCAGGGTCTCCGCCTCATACCGAGAGGGCACCGCGAGAACCCATCCATTCGGAGGGTACTTTTCGATTCGGGGACTCAGCCTTTCGAGTTGCTCTCCCCAGGTTTGCGAATCCCCGGAGGCAGCGCTAAAAACGGCAATGAATCGAAACGACATTGCTACGGTGCCCCTTCCAAAAACGGGCCTGGGCTTCCCACCCCTGCAAGCGATTTCCTCCCGTCGCGACTCCTTCCTCGAACCCGTTCTCTTCCGGCTCGAAGTGCAAAGGTGATCGCCGAGAAACTCCCTCACGCCACCAACTTTGTCGGCGCTCCAGGAGCAACGTCAGCTTGGCCGCTCCACCCGCCATCCGTACGGGCGAGAGGAGGAGAAGTGTGGTCTCGGTTCCCTGCACCGCCCGCTGCAGGCGAAACCAAACCGACGGGGACCACTGCCGCGGATGTTGCCCAGGCAACGGCTGCAAATCCAGGACCACCAGACGAAAAACCCCACTGCGAGCCGCCACGTCGGCACTTTTCAAAGCTCGCTCCACCGGTTCTACCGATCGTTCCAAGTCCTCCGCCTCCAGCGGTTTGGTTTCATCGGCTTCCGCACTCTCCGCCCAGCGGATCCAAAGCAAGCGATCCAGCACCATCCCGGCCGCCACCGCACTTTCGGCGTCCAGAGTATCGTAGGGATCCACGTAAGCGACCAAGCCCCCGCCACGTGCCGTCTCCGCCGCCACACACCAAACCAAGCTGGTCTTCCCGCTGGAGAGAGGTCCGGTCAGTTCCACCAGACTTCCGACCGGAAAACCTCCTTCCAAACAGCGATCCAGTACCGGAATTCCGGTTGGATACACCACCGCTCGGCGATGCAACAGATCACCGCCCCGGATCACCCGCCCGGAAGGTGACGCTTCAAGAACCCTGGAGGCGAGACGCTTCGCCGTGTCCGTGGCTTCAAATAAGGGCAACCCAGCCATGTCCTTATTTTCACCTTTTCTTCACCTCTCGTCAAGAGGTTTTCACCATATGTTCACCTGGAAAGCTTCGCAGAAACGAGGAAGCAGCAGCGTCGGCCTGGAGATCACGGCGCAGCCGCCAACCCAAGGCGTCGTTCGCTTCGCCCACCTGCTTTGGGCTGAATCCGACGAGACCTTCGGCCTCAGGAGGCGTCGTCCAAACTTACCGGACACCACACATACGAAGTACTGAGTACCCGAAAAGCCACCGGGCAAAGACGCCCGTGCCACCCCGCCCGCGGTACCCCGTACGCCACACGGGACACGCAGCACGCGAAACGCGGCACGCAACATCCCTCTTACCGCCCGTAGTAAGCTACTAAGCTACATGTCCGTTCGGTAGTACAAGACGACCATGCGCATCCACTTCATCGCCGTCGGCGGATCAGTCATGCATAGCCTGGCTCTCGTCCTGCACCGCCAGGGTCACCACGTCACCGGCTCCGACGACGCCGTCTACGATCCGGCCCGCAGCCGCCTGGCCTCTGCAGGTTTGTTACCACCTCAACCGGGATGGTTCCCCGAGCGGATCACCTCCGACCTCGACGCCGTGATCGTAGGCATGCACGCACGACCCGACAACCCGGAACTCGAGGCGGCTCGCCGCTCCGGAATCCCTCTGTACTCGTTTCCCTCGTTCATGACCCGAACGGCTCGAGATCAACAGCGCGTCGTCGTCGCCGGAAGCCACGGGAAAACCACCATCACCTCGGCGCTACTTTTCGCTCTGCGCCATCGGGGAATCTCCTGCACGTACCTCGTAGGCGCCTGTCCGCCCGGTTATACCGACGGACTGGACGTCGTTCCCGACGCCAAGTTCGCCGTTTTTGAAGGCGATGAATACCCGGCCGCCCCTTGGGACCTGCGGCCGAAGTTTCTCGTTTACGAGCCCCAGTTCGCCCTCATCAGCGGGATCGCCTGGGATCATGCCAACATCTATCCCGACCTTCGCACCTACACCAACGTCTTTCGACAGCTTATCGAAGCACTACCCCCCGACGGCGTTCTAGTCTATAACGCGGGCGACCCGAAGCTCCGGGACCTTGTCAGACAATCGACCCCGCACTGCGAGACAGTACCTTACGAGACTCCCGAATACCGTATCGTCAACGGCGTATTTTCTGTGCGCGTAGGGGACCGCCGGCAACCGGTACGGCTCATCGGTCGACATAACTTGGAGAATTTGGCGGGAGCGGCCTGCCTGGCAGAACGAATGGGCATCCCTCGAGACGACTTTTGGAGCGCAGCCGGCGCCTTTCCCGGGGCTCCCAATCGTCTCGCCCGCCTAGCCGCCGGGAAGGACCGGATCATCTTCCGCGACTTCGCCCATGCTCCTTCCAAAGTCCGTGCCACGGTGGCCGCGGTGCGAGAGGCGTATCCAAAGCAGCCCGTGGTCGCCTGTCTCGAGTTGCACACGTTCAGCAGTCTGGATCCGGCTTTCCTGCCGGAGTACCGGGCGACTCTGGATCAGGCGGACGTCGCCGCCGTGTTCATCGACCCTGAATCGGCCAAACGCAAAGGCTTTTCGTTACCAGAACCCGGCCGGCTGATCTCCTGCTTCGCCCGCCGCGATTTACGGTACTTCACGGAGCGGAGCTCTCTGGAGAGCTTTCTGCTCGCCTCCCCGCCGGACTCCGTCCTTATCCTGATGTCCTCGGGACACTTCGGCGGCCTCGACATGGAATCACTGGCGGGAGATCAGGCCGCTCGGCGACAGTTCAAGTGATGGGTCCCGTCTCCGGGTCTCGGCAGTACGTCCGCTTCATCCGTGACTCCGCTTTAAGTCCGTCGGGGCGAACGCTCTCCGACACTGCAAAAGACGGAAACGAGAGACAAAAAAGCGGAGCGGTCTCTCAACCGCTCCGCCCGGGCAGATTGAAATCGATAAAATCGTTACTTCTGAGCCGCAATCCACTCGGCGAGAACCTTTAGTTCATCCTCCCCGCCGCTGAACTTCTTCGTATGCTTCTTGCCGTCCAGATCCACCTCTTTCAGAAGGTATTTCATGATCCAATCGGCGTCTTTGTCGATCCCTACCAGGTTCGGACCCTTCATCTTTTCCGACTTCGTCTTCGCCGTGATTCCTACGGACGAGACGTCGTGGCACATGTCGCACTTTTGCGCCTCGAAAATCGCTTTGCCGTCACCGGCGCCGGCGCCCTCCTCCTGAGCCGCCGCTACGGCCACGACAAGGCTGACAAACACGAACCCCGCCGCCAGTGTCAATGTACGTTTCATTTGCCTCTCTCCTTACTTCCTCTTGATTGCCGAACCCCGATGGGTCAACTCTACTCCATCCCATCCGTTCACCATGCGCTACTGCTTTCGCAAGTGCTCATTCTAGCATAGCAGCGACCGCACCCCTCTTCAGGGGAGGATCACCCGCCAGGTTGAAGGCGGCACCTCAGCTCCCCGGGCGGTCAGTCGTCTCCGAATTCATCCGGTGAACCGATGAGAATACTGCGCAGCCAATCCAACCGCTTTCTCAATTCCGAGACCGCATCCGATACGTCCTTGGCCGCCAGCGGCCGTAGGTCCCAGTTCAAGAATACGGTGTGGTAGGGACGGCGAGGCAACGAGTCGACCAGATCGTCCGCCAAACTTACCACGATGTGGAACCGGCGGAGACTCTCCTGGATCAGTTCCACGAATTCCGCCTCTGTGTCCTCCAAATGAACACCGAGTTCGCGCACAGCCGCAAGTACGCTTTCCGGCACCGATTCCTTGCGACTGATCCCGGCGGACGCGATCATACGCTCACCAAAGCGCTCCTTGGCCAACACTACGGCTATCCGCGCCCACAAGCCCGACCCCTCATCCAGAAACAAGACTCGGAAGACCCTGGGAGGCTTCGTTTCTCCCAAGACGGAGAACATCACCTCCTCGCAAATATTCTCCGCCTGATCGCATATCCGGCTCAGCCGGTAGAAGACCAGAAGAAGAGCGAAAAGGTCTACAACCGAGCGGGAATTCCGTCCGGCTTCTTCCACCAGCTCATCAAATATGTCGTCGAACGACCCGCCCAGCTCTCTCGCCATGCCTCGCGTGCCCCTAGCCAACTCCGGATTCCCGGAACGAAAGGCCTGCAAAGATTGGTGAAGGGCTTGAGCGGACTCCCGCGCCAGCAAATCGAAATCGCGGCGCAACGTTCCCCAGGGCTCGCTCGTCATGCGGGCGGTCTCGCGGCAAATCGACACGGCATAGTCACCGATCCGCTCCAATGCGACGTTGATGCGCAGCACGGAAGAAACGAATCGGAGATGTCCGGCGCTGGGCAGATGACGAGCCACGAAGGCATAACACAACCGGTCGATACCGCGCACCTGGCGATTGATGAGCTGATCGCGCAGGATCGTCTCATACGCCAGCTGACGGTTTCTGGACAACAGCGCCGACATGCTGGCTTCGATGGCGCGCTCCAGCGAAGTTCCAAGTTGAGCGACAGCCTCCCGGATTTGCTGAAGATCACGTTCCAACCGCTGTTCGTAGTACTTCATTCATCCCTCCCCTGACCTGGGGACAGTCTACACGTCTTCTTCACCACCTGGGATCTGCGAACGAGGTGAGTTTTCCACAACTGGCTCTTACATTCAAAGAGCCGACCGTAAGGACCTACGGAGGCCTTGTCAGCCCCGTCGAGTACTGTGGTACCGCTTCCTTATGCCTACAACTCTCGAGAATCTATTGCAAAGCGCGAGACGCTCCCTCTGGGATGCTTACCTCTTCGAGATCGCCGGGACCCCCGTTTCGCTGATGACCCTGATCACACTGGCGTTGATTCTCGGTGTGACGTTTCTTCTTAGCAGACTGGTGGACGGTGCTCTGGCTCGAGCCTTCCGAAGCCGCCACGTCGAACGGGACGCTACGCTATTGGTGACCCGGCGCCTTGTCCGCTACACGGTCTGGATCCTGGGCGTCGCCGTCGGCCTACAGACCATCGGAGTCAACCTAAGCGCGCTCTTCGCCGCAGGTGCCGTCTTTGCGGTGGCCATTGGTTTCGCCATGCAGAACATTGCCCAGAACTTCGTTTCCGGAGTGATTCTCCTGACGGAGCGAACTATCAAGCCCGGGGACGTCTTGGAAGCGGAAGGCCGCATCGTCCAGGTCATCCGACTGGGCATTCGGACCACCGTGGCCCAAACCTTGGACAACGAAGCCATCATCATTCCAAATTCCCTTTTGGCGCAGAATTTGGTAAAGAACTACACCCTCCAGGATTCCCTCTACCGGATTCGCGCTACCGTAGGCGTGGCTTACTCTTCAGACATGCGGCTGGTCCGCCGGGTACTGCAACAAGCCGCCGAAGGTCTCCCTTGGCGGGTCGCAGACCGCACGCCGCGCCTTTTACTCCGAGGATTCGGCGCATCGTCGGTAGATTGGGAAGTCTCAGTCTGGATCGACGATCCGTGGATCTCGCGAAGGCGACTCTCCGAGTTGAACGAGGTCCTCTGGTGGGCTTTGAAAGACGCGGGCATCACGATCGCTTTTCCGCAACTGGACGTACATTTCGATCGAGAGTTCATCGACCGTGTCGGACGCTCCTAGTTCGAAGTCTCCCGTCGAGGTCCTCACAATGAGCTCATTCGATCGGAGGCAGACCGAGTCGCCGGCGGCACTCGTCTAGAATCCGTTGGGTTGCGGAAGCGCCGACACGGGTCACTCCCAAGGCTCTGACTTCCAGGAGCTTGTCGAGATCCCGCACCCCGCCGGCCGCCTTGACCTGAACGTGCGCGGGTGAGTGCCGCCGCATGAGTCGCAAATCCTCCAAGGTTGCGCCTCCGGTACCGTAGCCGGTCGATGTTTTCACCCAGTCGACCCCCACCTCCCCGCAGATTTCACACAATCGCACCTTATGTTCGTCTTGCAGATAACAGTTCTCGAAAATGATCTTGATCTTCCCGCCGCGGTCGTGGGCCAAGGACGTAAGAGCTCTGATCTCTTCTCGCACGTAATCCCAGCCCTCACTGAGCACCTGGCTGATGTTCACCACCGCGTCCAGCTCCTCCGCTCCCATATCCAAAGCCTGCCGTGCCTCGGCGAGCTTGACGGCGGTGGTATGTCCACCGTGTGGGAACCCCACCGTCGTAGTCGCCTTCACCGAACTCCCGGCCAGCAACTCTACGCACCGCCGCAAGTAATAGGGCACGATACAGACACTGGCCACGTCATACCGCCGTGCCAGCCGGCAACCGGCTTCCAAAGCTTCCGCCGGAAGTGTGGGGTTCAACAACGAATGATCAATCATCTTCGCAATATCGAGGTAACCGAATGCTTGCCGTGTAGCTTCCATTGCTGCGCTCAGCTCCTTTCAGATCAGCCTTCACCCGGAAAATGAAACTCTCCCCGTCGCCTCACAACCGCCAGGGCGACACCTCCCAAGGTTCCCGCATGCTCCGTCAAACGGGGAAGCTCGATGCGAACTCCTTCGGGAGGAAACATGCGCACCCGCCGCCGCACTACTTCCCTGATCCGGTTCAGCAAGAGCTCCCCCATCTTCGCAACCCCTCCACCGAACAACACCATATCGGGATGGAGAGCGGTTACGAGGTTCGCCGCCCCAATCCCCAGGAACTCCGCGGCTCGGTGGATCTCATCCCGCACCGTCTCCTCCCCGTCCGTTGCCGCACAAGCCATGAGTTCCGGGGTCACCTGGTTTAGGTCTCCACCCGCCAACTCCTGAAGCCGAGGGGCCAGACCGTTCCTAATCAGTCTGACTCCGGCGGCGGCGAGCGCCGGACCGCTGGCCACCGCCTCCAGGCAGCCCCGGTTTCCGCATCCACAGAGCGGGCCGTCCGGTTGGACGGTTTGGTGTCCGATTTCCCCGGCGGCCCCAAACGGCCCAAGGCGCAACCGTCGATCAATGACGATCCCACCGCCGATGCCGGTCCCGATGGTGAAAAGAACGAAACTGTCCACCTCCCGTCCATAGCCGAACAACAACTCACCCAACGCAGCCGTACGGACGTCGTTGAGAATGTCCACCCGGCATCCCAGGCGGTCTTCGAGAATCCGGCGAACCGCGACGTTTCGCCACTGGGTCGGAAAATTGGGCAGGAATAGGGAGACGCCGCGGACCAGATCCAGTAAGCCCGGGACGCCCATTCCCAACCCCACCGGCCGCATCCCCAAGGTTCCGATCAGATCTTCGGCCAGGTCGGCAACCCTATCCAAAACGCCTGTCGGCCCAAGGTGAGAGGCCGTCTCCCGAGCGCCGGAGGCAAGGATCTCACCGTCGGCGGTGGCCAGCACCGCCTTGATGTTGGTTCCCCCCAAATCGACGCCCGCAAAAACCTCCGTCACCTTTCCAAGCCCTTACGCTCCGGAACGTACTGTCGCAAGAAGTTGAGACTTTGCCGCAACGACGCCTTCCGGTCGGCCAGGGATCCCTCGTAAGCTCGATCTTCCACCTCCACACAAACCGGACCACGGTAGCCCGTCTCCGTCAACACGGAGAAGAACTTACCCCAGTCCACTTCTCCGAGCCCCGGCAGTTTCGGCGTGTGGTACTCCAAGGGAGTTGCGAGAATTCCCACCTCGTCAAGCCGGTGCTGATCCAGACGCACGTCCTTGGCATGAACGTGGAAAATCTTGGTGGCAAACTCCCGAAGGGCCTTTAGGTAATCGATCCGCAGCCAGACCAGGTGCGAAGGGTCGAAGTTCAGGCCGAAATGATCACTCGGTATGTCCTCAAACATTCTCCTCCAGATCCGAGGGGAAAAAGCCAAGTTCTTCCCACCGGGCCACTCGTCGCCGGTGAAGAACATCGGGCAGTTCTCTATGCCCACTCGGACCCCTTGGTCTTCGGCAAAGTCGATCAAAGGTTTCCAAGTCTCCAGAACGCGAGGCCAGTTCTCGTCGATCGACCGGGTCCAGTCACGCCCGATAAACGTGTTAACCAGGTTTATGCCCAGCCTCCTCGAAGCCACGATCACTTTTCGGATATGCTCGATCGCCGTGCAGGACTCTTCGCCGTTGGGAGACAACGGATTCGGGTAATACCCCAAGCCGCTGATCTCCACGCCTGTTTTCTCCACCAATCCCTGGATGCGCTCAACTTCCCGTTCATCCAACCGGGCGACATCGATGTGGGTCACCCCGGCATAGCGCCGTTCGGCCTTGCCTTTGGGCCAACACATCACTTCCACCGTCTCGAACCCCTCCTGAGCGGCAAATCCCAGGACCTCTTCGAGTGAAAGATCCGGCACAATGGCAGTCACAAAGCCCAGTTTCATGCTGCACCTCCTTCTAGGCGCTCCCACCTCCGGGAGCGATGGCTCCGCAAGATTGCCTCACACAGCATCACCTCTCGGTGGCCGTCGAGAAACGAGGGGAAATCGGGCGTGTCCCGGTCACCGTGGACAATGTGGTGGTAAAAGGCTCGAAAGCACTGCTTGAACGTATCCGGAAAACCCTCGTTGTGGCCCCCCGGGTAGTCGGTGTAGCGCCGAGCTGTTCCTTGCAGGAGAGCGGGGTCCCGAGTCAGCAGGCGGTTCGCATGTTCGCGACAACCGATCCACAACTGATTCGGCGTCTCGCTGTCCCAGCCGACGGCCAAGCGTGTCCCCGAAATTTCATAACGCAGGCAATTCTTGCGACCCGCCGTTACCTGAGACACATGGAAGACGCCCCGCGCTCCGCCACGGAACCTGAGGAGAACCGCTCCGTAGTCCTCCGTCGTCACCTCCACCGGTTCCGCCTCCGTCGACTCCCCCTCCAATTTCCCGGTGAAGGTCTTCACCTCCGCCAGCGGTCGGTACCTGACCGGATGAACCGTCTTGAGATCCGCCAAAACTTCCTCAATCTCCAGACCGGTCACCGAGCAAACCAGGTCCATCCAATGAGTTCCGATATCGGCGAGGGCGCGAAGCTCGCCCCCTTGGTCCGCCAGAACCCGCCAGTTGTAATCCGTCGGGTACAGCAGCCAATCTTGCACATAACTCCCGGTGACCAAAGCTACGTCGCCCAACTCTCGTTCGCGAATCATCTCCCGCACCTGCAAGTTCAGCGGGTAAAAGCGGAGGTTGTAACAGACACCGCAGGCCGCACCCGATCGTTCGGCCTGTCGAACCAATTCGCCTGTTTCCCGGGAGTTCATTCCCAGCGGCTTCTCGCACATAACATGCTTCCCCGCTTCTAGCGCCGCTTTGGCCATGGGGTAGTGCAGAAAGTTCGGAACCGCCAAATGAACACTGCTGACTTCCGGATCCGACAACAACTCGTCGTAATCCCGGTAGGCCCTGGGAAGATTCAGCCGATGCGCCGCCTCCCGCGACTCTTTCTCATCACAGCCCAAAATCCCCGTGACACGCAGACCCAATCGTCGCAGTGCCTCCACGTGTACGGGACCAATGAATCCCGCCCCCACCACGGCCGCTCCAACTTCACTCCAGCGCATACGCCTCCTTTCGCGCTTTCAGGTTTAGCCGCTCACCCAGACCCACGATCCAAGGCGAACTCCTGTTAGGTGCGCCCGCCGCGGGACTTCCGTGCCTTGTTCTCAATATCCCAGTCCGTCGAACACGTCAACAGTCCTCCGCTCTAGGAAGAGGGAAAATCGTCCTTGGGTGGTCGCGCCGACCACCACGAGGCAACCATCGCGCCCGACATGTTCATCCACGGACCAAAGATCGCCGGAGGAATGGCCGCCAATCGGCTCTTCAACACCTCGATGGCCAACGCTGAGGCCATACCTCCGTTCTGCAGTCCCACTTCGATCGCCACGGTCCGAGAGTCCGCTTCATTCAGCCGCCACCAGCGGGCGAGCCGGTAACCCAACGCGTATCCGATCACGTTGTGCAGGATCACAGCTATTATGATGGGCACTACGAAGCTTCCAGCCAGGAGGTCGTCTCGAGAGAGCGCAGTGATGATGGCGATAATGAGGCAGATGGCGAACATGGACACGAAGGGGAGCCCTTTCATGATGCCCACTGCAACCCCTTTCGCCCCGGGATAAACGCGGCGCAGGCGCGTCAAGAGCCAGTTGACGAGCAGCCCGGCTCCCACCGGAACCAGAATCATCTCCAAGATCGAAAGCATCATCGCCATGAACTTCACCTCCACGTAGGCGCCCGCGAGCAGCTTCATCATCAGCGGAGTCATGATTGGAGCGGCCAGGGTCGAACAGGAGGTCATTGTCACCGACAGAGCGACGTTTCCCTTGGCCAGGTAGGTCATGACGTTGGAAGCTACGCCGCCGGGGCACGAACCTATCAGTACCATGCCTGCGGCCACTTCCGGATGCCGGGTGAAGATCATGGCCAAGCCCTTGCCCACGAAAGGCATAATGGAAAACTGGAGGACGAGTCCGGCAATCACCCCCTGAGGCATTGAGAACACCCGTGCGAAATCAGCCAAGGTGAGCTGCGTCCCCATTCCGAACATGATGATCTGGATGAGGGGCACCATCAGAGCACTCAACTCGAAGCCCCACCAAGTTCGAAAGGCTAGGGGATAAAACATGGACGCAGCCACGAAAACCGCAACCCACGCCGTAAACGCGAACGGAGCGTAACGCCGACTGGATGCCAGAAACAGCGCCAGCAGTATGAAGGCGATAATGACGCAGGGACCTAGAGCTCCCGTTCGGCCGATCGACCACAGCACCCAACCGGCCGTCAGAACCGCAACGCCCCCCCCCAACAGCAGCCGTCGAATCCGATTCCGCAAGTCTTCCTTCTCCACCACCGCGTCTCCTCCTCACTTGTCAACCAGTCGAACCCCCCTTCGGGGTCCCGAGCCGGTAAACCCAATGATGAAAGCCTCCGCCAGATCTTACCGGCTGAGGTCAAAGACGCAAGTACTCGCTTCGGCGGCCGCATATTCTTCTGTGCACTCACTCTCGACACGGCCGGTAACATAGGAAGGTTTGCACGCGGGCTGGAAGCAGGCAAGCCGAGCTTCCGGGCAGGATCTCAGTCAGGCCCTTCGCAGGGCTCTGCGTCGGTTCCCTTCCCAAAACTCGTGCAGGACTCCGCGGAGCTCGTCCACGTCGCCGACACGCCGGAGATTCCAGTCGCGCGGCAAGAGTTCACGATATGGATGCCGCGGGAAACGGGGATCAATCAGTAAGACGGCTCCCCGATCTTCTTCCGAGCGGATCACGCGGCCCGCCGCCTGGAGCACTCGGGTGATCCCAGGGTACACATAGGCATATTCGAAGCCTTTCCCGTACTTCGCCTCGTAGTAACGTCGCATCACGTCACGTTCGAGGCTGGGAGCCGGAAGACCGACTCCCACCACCGCAACCCCACTTAGACGGTCGCCCACCAAATCGATCGCTTCGCCAAAGACTCCACCGGAAACCGCCAACCCCACCACGGTCCGCCGTGGGTTTCGCCGAAACGCCGCAAGGAAGCGGTCCCGCTCCTCTTCGCTCATGATCGGCTGCTGGACGAGAAATCTCGCCCCACCACAACTTCCGAGCTTCGGCAGCACCATCTGGAGATATGCGTAAGAAGGGAAATAAATCAGATAATTCCCCTTTCGCGAACCCAAGAAGGCCGACAAGGCGTCCGCCAGCTGCGTCGATGAGCGGCGTCGGGCTTGATACAGAGTCGACACTCCATCAAGCATGACGACGCATAGGTGCTCCGGCGAAAATGGATTCGGAAGGGTCAGAAAGCGGCTGTCGGGGGGGAGTCCGAGGGCGCCACGGAAGTAAGACCCGGGGGACAACGTAGCGGAAAAGAACACAGAAACCGTGGCAAAGGCGATCTGCTCCCGGAAGAGGCGTGCGGGATCCAGACAACGCAGGCGAAAACTCAGTCCGTCAGGACTTCGTTCCAAGATGACTGCGAAGTCCGACGAAAACCGCCCTCCGACCCAGAGCGTTTGGTCCACCGCATCCGTCAACTTCCGAAGGACCGCTCGCCTCTCCTCGGGCTGCTCCCGCATGGCTCCCGCCGTCTGCCCCAGCGCCCTGCGGCAAGCCTGTAGGAGCCCCATCAGTTCGACCGGCAACTGTGGAAGTTCCACCTCGCCGTCATTTCCCCCGACAAAGTGCACCTCCTCCTGCTGAGCGAACCAAACCAGCGCTTTCCGTAAAACCCGTCGCAGGCGGCGTCGGGTCGGCGGTCCGACGGTTCCCTGTGGAAACGACTTGATTACGTCCAGCGATTCTTGTAGCGCCTCGGTACCAAGTACGGCGGAGAAATTCTCACGGGCCCGTTCGACAGCGTTATGCGCCTCGTCAACTAGGACGGCGACCCGCTCCTGTGGGAATAGCAGAGCCTCCTTTACCGCCAAGCCGGGATCAAACGCATAGTTGTAATCACCAATTACCAGATCGGCGGAGCGACCGAAGTCCAGGGCCAGAGAAAAAGGACATAACGTGTGACGCCGGGCGATTGCTTCCAGGTGTTCGCGGTTTATCAGAGCCACTTCTCTCAATTCGCATAACGCGCCTTCCAACCGGTCGTAATAGCCGCGGGCATAGGGACAGTCCCGAGCCAGGCACTCCAATTCCGGGTTGAAGCACAGTTTCTCGCGGGCGGTCAGCTGCAAGACATTCCAGCGAAGACCGGCTTTAGACAACGCCGAGGCCGCCTCGAAGGCCACGCTCTGCGCGGGGGTCCGGGCGGTGAGGAACAGAAGTCGGTCGACATGGTTCTCTCCCATGGCTTTGACGGCCGGGAAGAGAACCCCCAACGTTTTCCCGATGCCGGTGGGAGCTTGCAGAAGCAGGGGTGTCCCATCGCGCAAAGCCCGATAGACTTCCGCCGCCATAGCGTATTGACCCGGTCGGAACTCTCCCAAGGGAAACGGCACCGAGCGAGCCAGACTGTTGCGTTCAGCCCGCCGCCTCCAGAGGGCTTGACGCTCATCCGCAAACGAGCCCACCAGATCCTCGTAAGCCGCAACCAGCTCCTCACGTGAGAGCTCTCTCGTAAAGCTCCGCTCCTCTTGGGTGTCGGCGTTGACATAGGTGAGACGGGCGACCATCGCCGTCGCCCCGTATTCCCGCTGAACCAAATGCGAGTAGACAAGAGCCTGCGCCCAGTGCAGAGGCTCTCCTCCCGGCGGTAGATCATCAAAGCTGCGCCGGGTGGTCTTGATTTCTTCCACCACGAGGCGACCAGCCTCCTCCAACAAGCCGTCCAGACGACCTTCCACCAGAAGGTGGTAGTCGTCGCGGCGGACCTCACCCTTGACCACCACTTCCGAGCGATACCCGGCAGGTCGGCTCTTCTGTACCCTCTGGTGGATTCGCAAAGCTTCCCAGGGAGGAACCGCTTCCCACGGCTCGGCCGCCAAGTCACCACTGCGCACGACGCTCCGCACCAGAACCCTGACGGCCACACGCTCGCGGCGTATCTCAGGCGACTCGCTCACATCTCTAAGAATACTGCACTGCAACGGTCGGACGACGGCCGCGGCAGTAAAGAAAAGGAAGTCGTTTACCTTGAACGAAGCTGCGAGCATGGGCGGCGAAACGCGTTCCAGGACCGGATTGCACCTTTCATGGGCCGACCGATAGACGGCTCCCCAAGGCGGCAAACTGTGACAGCAAGGACTCCGGCGCCGTGCCGGCTCGGCGATGCGGACCTCTCTTTTCCCAGGACGGAAGGCCGGCAAAAAGCGAAGGCGGCTACAAGACAAGTCAAACGAGCCGGAAATCGATTCTAAATCCGGTCGAAAAGGGGGTGATAATCCGGCCGAAGCGGTCAAAACATCACTTAGAAGAAGACGTTCTGTATGCGGCGCGAGAACCTCTTTTCACAATCTGTGGAAAACCTGTGTGGATGTTTCAGCCCCTCGGCGGCTGTAAAGCGAGTGAGATGAAGGGCATCGGGCACGGAAGTTTAGGCGGTGTATATGCACAACGATTGTGCAGAGTCCGAAACCGAAAGTATTCCTTTGGGGCCGTATGAATCGGGTGTAAGGTGGTTTTGTCCCAAGGGGTAGACGTTGAGGTTGGAACCCTCGGGACGGAAGAACCAACGAGAGGCCGAAAGGTTCTCTTTGGTTGGGCGGAAGCGGGAATGCGGGTGACCGCGGACTCACAACCGCTCAGTTCCGCTTTTCGAATCGGCCGAAAGGTCGACAAGAAGGCCGGCAGGCGAAAGCCAAGACTGGTCGGCAAGATGTGGCTTCTTCGGAAGCCGCACAGTCCGGGCGGAAACACCGTCTTGGGGACCCTTGGTCGCCCGATCCGGACGAGCGGTGCGTAACCGATTTTCCGGTGAAGGTGGATCGCCGAAAGGAACATGAAGCCTAATCGTCCTCATGGGTTCTTTCGGTAGCGAAGCTGCTGTTATTCCGGG
>ERZ795052.737-NODE-737-length-48294-cov-6.712349_pt1 | contig 48294 bp, 42 predicted proteins | sample MGYA00375136_ERZ795052 | MGnify/ENA primary metagenome ERZ795052 (study PRJEB30181, sample SAMN05720156) | activated sludge metagenome | isolation source: Anaerobic digester | place: Japan | collected 2015-05-26 ... | reverse complement strand
CAATAGGTTGCCGGAGTGCAGACCGGCGAAGCGAGCATGGCCGAGACCGCGGGCGTGGTGCGGGGGCTGGAGGCGCCCCTGCCGCGATCCCTTTCGCACTTTTTGGGTCACCGGTTGTTCAATTTTCTGCTCACCACGCGAGGGCTGGGCGCGTTTGCGCTGATCACCTTGGGGGTGATTTTGAAGAAGTGGCGGGTGGCGCGGCGGGTGGTGTGGCCGATGATGTGCCGGGAGGTCGCGCGAGCCGGGCTGCGGTTGCTGCCGATGTTTCTGTACCTGTCGGTGGCGCTGGGGCTGGTGATCATCGGGCAAAGCGTCTCGTGGCTGACGCGGGTGGGAGCGATCGAGTATCTGGGCGCGATCATGGTGCTGGTGGTGGTGCGGGAGCTGGGGCCGTTGATGGCGGCGCTTTTGGTGCTGGCGCGGGTGGGGACGGCGACGGTCATTGAACTGGGAACGGCGCGGGCCATGGGGGAGGTCGAGGCGCTGGAAGCGCTGGGGATTGACCCGGTTCATTACCTGGTTGCGCCGCGGGTCATCGGGATGGCGGTGGGGGTGTTTTCGCTGACGGTGTATTTGATTTTGGGCGCGCTGGTCAGCGGCTACCTGTGGGCGTTTGTGCAGGATGTTCCGCTGCTGCCGGGCGATTATTTTCAGCAACTGGCGGGCGCGTTGAGCTGGCCGGATTTTGTGCTGCTGGGTCTCAAGACGACGGCCTTTGGGTTCATCATCGCCGTGGTGACCTGTTATCATGGGCTGGCCCAGCCCCTGCGGTTGGAGGAGGTGTCGGCGGCCACCGTTCGCGCGGTGGCGCAGAGCGTGATTGTGTGCGCGCTGGTGGACGCGGGGTTCATCGTGGTTTACCTGACGGTCTGATGGCTGAGCCCCCTTTCAACCCTGCGGATGCCGTGATCCTGATGAAAGGCGTCACCGCCGGGGCCTTGCGCCAGCCGGCCAGGCCGGTGGCGGTGGACGTGAACTGGGAGGTTCGGGCGGGCGACTATTGGGTCATTGGCGGATTACAGGGGGCGGGCAAGACGGATTTGCTGATGATGGCGGCGGGGCTGATGCCGCCGCTAAGGGGGACCTATCAGTTCCTGGGCGAGCGGATGCCGATCTTCGAGGAGGGACGCCTGGCACACCGGCTGCGGCTGGGGCTGGTTTTTGACACCGGCCAATTGTTCAACCACCTGACGGTGGCGGAGAACATCGCGCTGCCCTTGCGGTATCATCAGAATCTGTCGGCGGGGGAGGCGGCGGCCCAGGTGCGGGAATTACTCGAATGGTGCGGTTTGGAATCGCGGGCCGACACGACGCCGGGGACGCTGGGGAGAAACTGGGCGAAACGGGCGGGGCTGGCCCGGGCGCTGGTTTTGAAGCCGGAAGTGCTGCTGCTGGACGCGCCGATCAGCGGCCTGGATTTGCGGCAGACGCACTGGTGGCTGGACTTTCTGGGCCAGTTGCACCGTGGCCACCCGTTTTTGGGAGGGCGGCCCATGACTTTGGTGGCCACCGCCTCGGACCTGCGGCCATGGAAGGGGCGGGCGCGACAATTTGCGGTGTTGCGGGACGACCGGTTTGTGGTGCTGGGGGACTGGGCCCAGCTTGAAGCCGCCAGCCGGGATTTGGCGCGCGAACTCTGGGCGGCGGAGGCGGGCGGCGATTGACGAGGATGAAAGAATTTGAAAAGGTGCAGGCCTCCGGAATGAAACACGGCACCCCGATGCCCGTCTCCAACCCGACTCTGAGGGTCGTTGAAGGTTTATGGCGCTCCAGGACCTGACCCCTCAGTTGCGCACGCGGCTCAGCCGGATGGAGCGGGCGGTGGGCTGGTTCGTGGCCCTGGCCATCGGACTGCTGCTGTTCGGATTCGCCTATTACGTTTACAGCACCGCCCAGCGCAAAGGGTGGTTCAAAACCAAGGCGCCCTATTTCACGTTTACCGACCGGGCCACAGGCCTGAAAGTCGGCGACCCCGTGCGGCTGATGGGGTTCGACGTCGGGCAGATCACCCGGATTGACGCCCAGCCGGCGGACGATTTTCGTTACAACGTGTATGTCGAGTTTGAAATTCAGTCTCCCTACTACGGTTACTTGTGGACGGAAGGGTCGCGCGCCAAGGTCACCACGGCGGATTTTCTAGGCAAGCGCCAGTTGGAGGTCACCAAAGGGTCCGGCGGTTACCCCACCTACATATTTAATCCGCTGCGGACGGTGACTCTCGTTCAGGCGCGGAGCCTGCCCGGTTTATCAAATTGGGCGTTTGGCCAGGAGCTCCACTATCCCGACAGCATAGACCTTGCGGCGCGCCCGCTGGAGCCGCTGTCGGAGGAAAAGCTCGCCCTGGCGCAGCGATTGGGGGTCCAGTCCTTCACGGTGCTGGACCGCCGGGAAACGAGGAAAATGATGACGGGGATGTGGAACGACAAGGAGGGCCGTTACGTGCCTTTTGAGCGCGGCGCCAGTTACTGGTTGCTGTCGGATGAGTCTCCCGCGGTGACCGAACGGCTCGAGCGACTGGTTGCCCAGGTCGAAAAGGCGCTGCCGGGCGTTCTGGCTCTGACCAACCAGCTCGGCGCGGTGCTCTCGAACACGGCCAGCTTGACCGCCAACCTAGACGAGATTGCCCAAAACGCGCGGCCGGCGGTGAGCAACCTGGCGGCGCTGACTGCCGCGCTGGACCAGCCCGGGGCGCTGGGCGAATGGCTGTTGCCAACCAATCTGAATCGTCAGTTGGGGGTTACCTTGGACCAGGCTAGCAACACGCTGGGCCAGGCGGGCGCCACGCTGGCCAGCGCGAATACCAATCTGAGCCTGCTGGTGGCAAACCTCAATCGTTCCCTGGACAACCTTGCGGGCATTACCAGCAATTTGAACCAGCAGGTGCAGGCCAGCACCAACATGCTGCCGGCCATTTCCGAAGCCGTCCGCCATGCGGACGAGCTCATCCAAGGGCTCAAACGGCATTGGCTCCTTCGTTCGGCATTCAAGAGCCCCGCCACCAACGCTCCACCCACCCAGCCCTCGCTGCGCTCGCCCAAGGACCGGAACCGCTGACCCGCGACGGGAGACTCAGGGCCGGAGAACAACGGGAGGGGGTTTGATTGCCATACCCCCCAGCCGCTGGAGAACAGTCCCGTCAGGTTCATGGGGCCATGATAAGCCCGGCCACCGTTTCGGCCTCATTGATAAAACGGATGGCCACATCGAATTTGAACTCAAGCCTTGCGGTCAGCCTGTTGCCGGAGGGAGCGGTCGAGGGCGTCTTTGATGGCGTCGAGCCGGGCGGGCAGCTCGAGGGGCTGGTTGGCGTGGCGGCAGGCGAACTCCAGCTCGCGCTGATGATACTTCACCTTCATCTCGACAAATTTCAGGCCGTGCGCGGTTGAAATGACGACGACCCGCTCGGCTTTGTCAATTTTGCCGGCTTTGAGCAGCTTGAGCAGGACGGCCAGCGCCACCCCCGTGTGGGGGCAGTTGAACATGCCGGTGCGGTCGCCCAACGCGGCCGCATCGGCCAGTTCCTCCTCGCTGGCCTGTTCGACAATGCCTTGGAAGGCGCGCAAGGTGCGGACCGCTTTTTCGTAGCTGACGGGGTTGCCGATTTGGATGGCGCTGGCGAGGGTTTTTTCGGCGCGGATGGGCTCAAAGGTTTCGAAGTTGCGCAGGTAAGCGCGGTAGAGGGGGTTGGCCTTTTGGGCCTGAGCCACCACAAGGCGCGGCAGTTTGGCGATGAGACCCAGGTCCTTGAGCATGAGCAGGCCTTTGCCCAGGGCGGATACATTGCCCAGATTGCCGCCGGGGATGATGATGACATCCGGGGCTTCCCAGTCGAATTGCTGGACAATTTCGATGCCGACCGTCTTCTGGCCTTCGACGCGGAGCGAGTTCATCGAGTTGGCCAGGTAGAGCGTCGGGTCCCGGGTGATTTCTTGAACCAGCTTCATGCACCCGTCGAAATCGGTGTCCAGGTAGAGCACCAGCGCGCCGTTGGCGACCGGCTGGATGAGCTGGGCCAGGGAGATTTTGCCCCGGGGCAGGAGGACGACGGACTGGATGCCGGCGGCGGCGCAATAAGTGGCCAGGGCGGCCGAGGTGTCGCCGGTGGAGGCGCAGGCGACGGCCTTGATGGGGGCGCCCTCGGCAATCATTTGCTTGACCTGGGATACCAGGACGGTCATGCCCAGGTCCTTGAAGGAGCCGCTATGGGTGTTGCCGCAGAGCTTGATCCAGAGATCGTCCAGCCCCACCAGTTTGCCGAAGCGCTCGGCCCAGAAGAGGTTGGTGCCGCCTTCATAGAGGGAGACGACGTTCTGGTTGTCAATCTGGGGCAGCACCCATTCCTTCTTGCCCCACACCCCGGACCCGTAGGGCCATTCATTGCTCTTGTAGCGGTCCTCGAACAGCTTCATCCAGGCCGCCGCGCCGCGGCGCGACAGGGCCTGGAGATCGTGCTGGACCTCCAGCAGGGCGTGGCATTGTTCGCAATGATAGACAATCCGGTTCAGCGGATAGGTGGCGCCGCATTGCGGATTGATGCACTGAAACCAGGCTCGATATGACATGTTTCAAAAGGGTGTCCGGGCGTTCCCGGACGCGCAAGGCACCATGTTGAGACTCCCGCCACCCATTTCAAGCCCGGAACGCGGGCTGATGATTTTGCCGCAGAACGACGCCGCCGGGCCGCTCGAGCCTCGTCGAGGGACGCCGCCCGGCCGGCGCCGGGACCCGAGAGCGGCGATGACAGGCCCGCGGTGGCCGGCTATAGTCTCCGCAAGATGACCCGATGCGAAATCGTCCGGCGCGCGATCGAGTTCGAGCGTCCGCCGCGGCTGCCGTTCTGGCAGCACTGGAACCACAAAATGGCCGGTTTCCCGGATGATATTTGCAACATTTGGGAAATGGACCGGGCGGAAGCGGGCTGGTTTTTCGACAACCCCGGGAGGGACGACTGGGGCTGCGGGTGGAGCGCCACGGACTTGAGCAACATCGGGCAGGTGACGGCCTGTCCGCTGGCCGATTGGTCCGCCCTGAAGCATTACCGGCCGCCGAATCCCCGCAACCCGTTCTACTACGAGCGGCTGGGGCCACTCCTGGACGCGGCCGGGGACCGTTACGTCGTCCTGACGGCGCACAGCCTGTTGTTTTCGCGCCTGCACAAATTGCGCGGCTTTGCCGCCACCCTGGAGGACCTTTACGCTGAACCGGAGAGAATCCATCGGGTGCTCGACCTGATTGTGGATTTCAAACTCCAGCAGGTGGACGAGCTGCGCCGGCGGTTCGGAGACCGCATCCACGGCTTGTTCCTGACCGATGACTGGGGGACGCAGGCGGGGACGTTCATCAGCCTGAAGATGCTCGAGGCATTTTTCCTCCCGCGGTACCGGCTCATCTTTGAGGCCATCCACCGGTGCGGCTGGCATGTGATTCTCCACAGTTGCGGCCGCATCAACGCGTTCGTTCCCGCCCTGATTGAAGCCGGCGCGGATGTGTTGAACATGCAGCAGTCGCGCAACTACGGCCTGGTCGAGTTCGGCGAACAATTCCGCGGCCGGGTGTGTTTCCTGGCGACGGTGGACATCCAATCCACGATGCCGCGGGGGAGGGAGGAGGAAATTCGCGAAGAAGCGCGGTTGCTGGTGCGGCACTGGGGCACGGCGGAGGGGGGATTGATCGCGTTTGACTATGGGGCGTGGGAGGCCCTGGGGGTGCGGCCGGAAATGCCGCTGGTAATGTTCGACGAGTTCGCCAAACTTCAGCACTATTGGCAGTCAGAGCAACCGCATCCCAATCCGTGATGATATGAAGACTCGAGGCAATCGCAGAGAATTCTTGAAACAGGCTTCCTGGTTCGCCGGCGGCATTGCGGTTCTGGCGGGCGCCCCCGCCCTCGCCGGGGCGGGGTCCCCCAGCCGCAAGGTCCGCATCGGCGTCGTGGGCTGCAACGGCCGGGGCATGGGCCACATCGCGGCCCTTGCCCGGGTGCCGAACGTGGAGATCACGTGGATTTGCGACGTGGACAGCCGGGCATTGAAGAAGGGTGTTGAAGCCGCGGCCAAGCGCCAGGAGCAGGCGCCCCGGGGAGAAAAAGACCTGCGCCGGATGCTCGAGGATCGCGAGCTGGACGCGGTCTCCATCGCCATGCCGGACCATTGGCACACGCCGGCGGCGGTGCTGGCCTGCGCGGCCGGCAAGCACGTTTACCTCGAGAAGCCCGGCAGCCACAACGCCGCCGAGTGCGGCATGGTGGTGGCGGCGGCGCGCAAACATAACCGCGTGGTGCAGTTGGGCAACCAGCGACGGAGCTGGCCGTGGGTCATCGAGGCGATTGAAGGCGTGCGGGCCGGCCAGATCGGCAAGGTGCACTTTGCCCGGTGCTGGTATGCGAACCGCCGCGCGCCAATCGGGTACGGCAAGCCCGCGCCCGTTCCGGACTGGCTGGACTATTCCTTATGGCAGGGGCCCGCGCCCGAACGGCCCTATCGGGACAATGTCATCCATTACAACTGGCACTGGTTCTGGCACTGGGGCACGGCCGAACTGGGCGGCAACGGGGTTCACGCCATTGACCTGGCGCTTTGGGGAATGGACCTGGAATTGCCCAAACGGATTACCTGCGCCGGCAACCGTTACTTCCATCAGGACGACTGGGAGATGCCCGACACCTGCATCGCGTTTTACGATTACGGGAACAAAGGAATTTCCTGGGAAGGCCAGAGCTGCGCTCCGCGCGGATTCGAGGGCAGTGGATTTGGCGTCCTGTTTTACGGAGACAACGGGACGATGGCGATTACCGCGACCAAGGCGGTGTTCCAGGACCACAAAAACAAGGTGCTGCGGGAAATTGATGGCAAACAAACCGATCTGTTCCAGTTCGATTCCCTTCACTTCGCGAATTTCGTCGAGGCGATCACGGACGGAAAGCCGCTCCAGGCTGAAATCGAGGAGGGGCAAAAGAGCGCGTTGATGTGTCATCTGGGCAACATCGCCTGGCGGAGCGGCAAGACGGTGGACTTCGACCCGCAGACGCGCCGGATTTGCAACCCGGACCCGGACATCCAGCAGTTTTGGGGGCGCGCCTATCGCGAGGGGTGGGAACCCAGGATTTAGGGTTTTTGACCGGATTTGAGTTTTGACGGGGGCGGGGCGAGCGCGTATAGAGGGGAAAGACTTTTTAGTTCCGAGTCCCGGGAGTTGGAGACTCCGGCCCCGCCGATTCCGGCTGGAAGGTTGTTTTGAGGCTGCGAGTTCATGAGCACAAGTGACAAACCGCTGAAGATGGTAACCTGTCCGGGGTGCGACGCGAAGGTGTTCATCCCCGGGGATTTGCCGCCGCTGGCGACGGAGCCGTGCAAGCGCTGCGGCCACCCGATCATGATGCCGATGCAGTTGCGGCAGTTCGAGTTGCGCAGCAAGATTGCCTCGGGCGGGCACGGCAAGGTTTATCGGGCCTATGACACCATCCTGGACCGCATGGTGGCCATCAAACTGATGCGCAAGGAACTGGAGAACGACCCGGTGGCCCTGGAGAGTTTCTACCGGGAGGCGCGGGCTTGCGCGTCGCTGAACCATACGAACATCATTCACATCTACGCGTTCGATGAATTCGAGGGCCAGCGGTACCTGGTGATGGAGCTGGCGGACCGGGGCAGCCTGGACACCCGCATCGAGCGGCAGCATCGGCTCGAGGAGCTGGAGGTGCTGGACATCGGAATCAAAATCGCCTCGGCGCTGGACCTGGCCCTCAAGCACAACTTGCTGCACCGCGACATCAAGCCCGGCAACATTCTGTTCAACGCGGACAACGAGCCGAAGCTGGTGGATTTTGGCCTGGCGCGAAAAGTGGACGCCGAGCCGGAGTCGGCGGCGGTGACGGAGGGGACGCCGTATTACGTGGCGCCGGAGAAGATCAAGCGGGAACCGGAGACGTTTCTATCGGACATGTACAGCCTGGGCTGCACGCTGTATCACGCGCTGACGGGACACGTGCCGTTCGAGGCGCCTAGTGTGGAGGAGTTGGTGGCCGCGCATGTGCATACGCCGTTGACCCCTCCGAACCTGGTCGTGCCCGAGGTGACCCAGGCCACGAGCGACGCGCTGGTGAAGGTGATGGCCAAAAACCCGGCCGAGCGGTTCCTCAGCTACGATGAGTTTCGCATGGCGCTGGAGCTGGCGCGGAGCCAGTTGCTGATCCAGCGCTCCCAGGCGCCGGAGCCCAAAGGCACCAAGAGCAAGACCAGTTGGTGGCGCCGATAGCGGGCGGCCGCGGCGGCCCGGGTTCAGGCCGGGAGAGCGGGCCGGGAGGGCTCGCGCGGGATTAAACAAGGGGGCAGAATCGGCAAGGGAGGCCGGGAGGAGGCCGTTCAGCCGCGAGCCGTGGCGGCTCAGGCGGGAACAGGCATGCCGATGTCCGCGCAGAGTTTCTGGGCCGCTTCGGGGCTGGCCCATTTCACCAGCGCGGTGAAGGTCAGCAGGGTCGGGCTGTCCGGTTTGGCGGCGTACATGCTCTTGAGGCTGCGCAGCACCTTTTGGTAAGTCGCCGCGTATTTCTCGTGGAGCAGGCGGGTGACATAGGTTTCGATCACCGGCCGGGCAATCGGGTCCGTCTTCCCGTTGGCCAGATAAGGGAGGTGACAGATGATGCGGATGAGCAGCATGGGATCGGCTTCGGTGAGCACAATCCAGCTTTCGCGGACTTCATCCGCGTTGTACTTGGCATTCAGCCGGTCGCGGATGCTGGCGGCGATCGTGGCGGGGGGGGCGCGGCGGGTGATCATGTCTTTGATCCCTGCCCACACCCGCTTGCGTTCCATCTCCGGCGGTTCGGCCACCGCCGTTTGGGCTTCCGGCGCGACCTCGGGCAAGCCCAGCGCCGCCGCCACGGCCTTGGCCAGCGAGAGGGCGACGTCCTTGCGCAGCCGGTCGCAAGCGCGGAGGGCGCGCAGGACGGCCTGCTGCATGGGGGGCTTGAGCAACTTCAGCACCGCGGCGATCGCCTCGGCTTTGGGGGGGCCTTGGGCCGGGATCAAATGTCGCGCAAACTCGGCGAGGGAGTGATCCAGGTCGGTTTCCGGCAGTTTCTCGGCGCGCAGGCGCAGGACGTAACGCAGGGTGCGGGCGGCGCCGCCGCCCTTGCCGATGTTGTTGATGACCATGAGGCGGTGGTCGGGGTTGATGACATAGGCCAGCAAGGTTTCCGCCTGGGCAATCAGATTTTCGTCCAAACGTTCTTCCGCCCCTGGCAGCACCAACTGTTCGACCAGCCCCGGCAGGCGCTGGGCAAAGACCACGTCGGGCGCCTCGGTGGTTTGGTGCTCGTAATAATGCCACAGCTCGACGATAAAAGACAGGCGGCAGAATGCGTTGCGTTGGGCCAGGGCCCGCTCGCAGGTGGTTTTGGCCGACTGGACACTCCGATAGAGTTTAAGCAGACCCTCCCGCTTCTCGGGTGTCAGCCCCTCCACCTGCTGGACCAGGGTCTCGAAGTCGCTCTTGAACCCCAGCACGATTTCATCCGGTTTGGGCCGGGGATTCAACTTGGGGTCGGTCGTCAGGTCATTGAAGCAGGGGAGGGCGGCTTCGCCGAACTCGCGCACGATTCGCTCCTTGGGAAGGCATCCCTTCACAAAACAGCGGCACGCGCGCAACATGCGCGGCGAGAAGAACAACTCCGGCTGTTCGGGCAACGCTTCCAGCAGGCCCTTTTCCAGGGGGATTTCCAGCCGAAGCAATTCCTCGACCAGGGGCTTGATGGCGGCCGCCAGGTCCCGTTTGGTGTGGTCCAGCGTCGCCAGGGCGGTGGGCTGGGGAAGAACATCCAGCTCGGCGGTGCCCTTGGCCAGGGCTGCGAGGTACTGGCTGACGCTGGAGTTGTGCTCGACGAGCCGGCCGACCAGGCCGCCGATATCGGTCAGGGGCAGCTTGCTGACCAGGGTCGTCAGCAGCAGAACCAGCTCCCCATGCGACTTTTGCCGATGCTCGATCACCCGCTCCAACAGTTGGCGGAGAGCCTTGATTTCCTGCTCGAGCACCCCCCGGTCCGCCTCCAACTGGGCCACGCGCAGCTCCAATTCGTGCCAGGACGGCGCGGCGGGCTGGGCCGGCGGCGCTGCCGCGGCGGCGGGCGGCGGAGTGACGGCGGATGGTTGATGTGGCTCGGTCACGGCCTGTGGTTTATGTCGTGTTCGACTTTACATCCCCATGGTATTCTGCTGGTTTATCGCGTCAAGGCATCCCGCACCGGGGCAATTCCCGGGCAGGGAAGGGGCGCCCCGGGCGCCGGCGCCGGCCGCCTCGGGAGGGGGGCGCGAAGGGATGCGGGTCTGGAAATCGGCGGGGCGCCAATCTGTGCTAAACTACAGGCAGTGGACTACGAATTCACAACACTGTCCAATGGGCTGCGGGTGGCCACGGCCTCCATGCCGCATATGCGAAGCGTGAGTGTCGCCCTCTACCTCGGGGTGGGCTCGCGTTATGAGCCGGCGAGGCTGAACGGCATCTGCCATTTTATCGAGCACCTGTTGTTCAAAGGCACGCGCAAGCGCTCCGCCCGACAGATTTCCCAGGCGGTGGAGGGCATCGGAGGGGCGTTGAATGCCTTCACCAGTGAGGAAGTCACCTGCTTTCACGCGCGGGCATGCGCGGCGCACCTGCCGCTCCTGCTGGACGTGCTGATGGACATGCTCCTGGGCTCGCGATTCGACCCGGCCGATGTCGCCAAGGAGCGGGAGGTGATCAAAGAGGAGATTTCCATGTACTGGGACGAACCGCAGCACCTGGTTCAGGAGGCGTTCAACGCCTTGATGTGGCCGGACCAACCGCTTGGGCGCCCCATCACCGGCACGGCCGAGTCGCTGGACGCCATCGGGCGCGGCGAACTGGTCAACTACCTGCGGGGCAATTACGTGGCCGCCAGCGCCGTCGTGGTGGCCGCGGGCCGGGTCACCCACCGCCAGGTTCTGCGCGCGGCAAGCCGGTTTGTTCCGCGTTTCCCCCGCGGCCCGCGGCCGCGTTTCGAGCTTTCACGCAACCATCAGACTGCTCCCCGCGTGCGGCTCATCACCCGGCAAAACGAGCAAACGCAGATGGCACTCGGGTTTCGCACCTGCTCGCGGTATGACGAGCGTCGCTACGCCTTGCGGGTGCTGAACACGATTTTGGGGGAGAACATGAGCTCCCGCCTCTTTCAGGTTGTCCGGGAGGAACGGGGCTTGACCTATTCCATTTACAGCAATCCGAGTTTTTTCGCCGATACCGGCGACCTGGTGATTGCCGCGGGCTTGGATACCGACAAGCTGCCGCGCGCGCTGCGCCTGATTCTTTCCGAGGTGCGGCGGCTGAAGAACCAGCCGGTTTCGGCCGCCGAGCTGCGCCGGGCGCGGGATTACCTCCTGGGCCAGCTCGAGCTGGCGCAGGAAAGCACCGAAAGCCAGATGAACTGGACCGGCGACCACCTCCTGAGCTACAACCGCGTGCCGCGCCCCGCGGAAATGAAGCGCCACATCACCCGGGTGACGGCGGCTCAGATCATGGCCGCCGCCCGGGATTTCTTCCGCCCGGAACGGCTGAACCTGGCCCTGGTCAGCCCGTTGAAGACGGCGGCTTCGATCACCGCGTGCCTGCGGGTTTGACAGCATGCCGGGCATTGGGGCAGGCTGAGGCGCAATCAGAGCATCTTTGTTGTTCATGAAACCCTGCGCCGCCTCGCCGTTCCGCCGCGAGCCTTTCCGACAACGTCTCCCGGGGGCGGGGCTGCTCTTGAGTTTTCTCGCGGCAGGGATGTTATGTCCCGTGCAACCGGTCTGGAGCGCCGCGCCGACGGTTCAGGGATTGGTGAACCAGTTTGACCCCGTTCACTACCAGGATTTGCTGGCCAACAAGCTTTACACCCGCCAGGGCATGAACCGGGCGGCAGGCGTCGGTCCCGAACTGGACCTCTGCCGCGAAGCGATTTACGCGGAACTTGAGAGCCTGGGACTGGCGCCGGTGAAGGACTACTTCACTTACACGGACAGCAACGGCGTGCCCCGCACGGCCTGCAACATCGTTGCCATAAAGCCGGGCGTGCAGAATCCCAGCAATGAAATCTACGTGGTGGGCGGGCATTACGACTCCAAAAGCAACCCGGGCGCGGACGACAACGGCAGCGGCATCGCCTGCCTCCTGGAGCTGGCTCGCATTTTCCAGCCTTACCACTTTGCCAAAACCCTGGTTTTTTGCGCGTTTGACGCGGAGGAGATTTACGATTACTACGGCGCGCACCGCCTGGGCAGCCTGCGCTACGTGGACCAGCACCGAACGGACAACATCCAGGGGATGATTGCGGTGGACATGATTGCGTGGCAGGCCTCGGGCAGTTCCTCCAACAGCGCCTACATCGAAGGCCGCCCCACCGTGGCGGCCATCCGCAACGACCTCCGGAATGCCATGCTGAGCTATGGGGAAGGACTGCAACCCATTCTGCGCACTTCCTCGGGCGATCTCAGTGATCATGTGGCGTTCGCCGATGCGGGCTTCCAGGCCTGCCTGCTGATCGAAGCCTATTTTTCGTCCAATCCCAATTATCACAAGCTCACGGATTACGTCGAACGGCCGAACTACATTGACTGGACCTACGCCGGGAAGATGTGCAAGACGGTGATCGGGTATTACGCGACCAAACTCGAACCGGTGGACGTGAGCCCGCGCGCTTTGGCGTGCCGTCCCGGCGCCGGGGGGGCGATGGTCCTGGAGTTCGCCGGCCTGCCGGGCTGCACCTACGTGGTGGAAGTTGCGCCTGATCTCGCGTCGCGTTCGTGGGTCAGCCTGCAAACCAACATCGCCTCCCTGGCCGATGGACTGTTCCAGGCGACCGATGCTCAGGCGGCAGTGCGGCCCGCCGGCTTCTATCGCGCCCGGTTCGCGGCCGGCTACGTGGGGGCGACGCCGCCGCAGACGGACATCATCGTGGACAATCCGTCCGCCTCCCTGGTGGGCGTCTGGAGCGCCGGCACCTCGTCCACCGACAAATACGGTTCCGACTACCGGTTCAAGGCGGCCGGCACGGGGAATGCCTGCGTGGAGTTTCGGCCCAACCTGCAACGGACCGGCAACTATCATGTTTATGAGTGGCATCCGCAGGGCGCCAACCGCACCACTGACGCGCCGGTTGACATTGGATACTTGGGCGGCACCAACGCCTTTCGAGTCAACCAGCAGATCAATGGCGGCCTGTGGTTGTATCTGGGCACCTTCCCCTTTGCCGCCGGCACGACCGGTTTTGTGCGCATCAAGGACAACTTCACCACCGGCAGCGTGGTCCTGGCCGACGCCGTCCGGTTCGTTTACGCGCCTTGAAACGCAACCGCGCCTGCCGCCACCGTCTGCACCTCCCGACTCCTTCTGGAACTGCTTGGAAACAGCAAGAAACGAGGGAAAAGTGCAGCCCGCAACGTGGCTTGCTCGTTGTAAACACTTGTCGTACGCTGGTTCGTACCCCCATGAGGGGATGCGATGAGCACCAGCACCTCGGGCAAAGTGACCGAACGCCAAGCCAGATCGGTTTGCAAACCGCAGCATCCGGTTGCGATCTTCTCCCAGCGCCGCTTCAGCAAGCGGGAACACGTCAGCCACTATCAAGCCCTGCGCCACAACGATTCCCTCGCGGCGCCGGCCGAAGGCCCGCGGGTCATTTTTTGAAGCGCGATGACCAACTGAGATTTCCACCGTGAGTGACCTCAAGCCAGAGAACGGGTTCATTTTCCGCATCACTCACATCGCGAATGTTCCGTGGATCCTGGACCACGGGTTGCATTGTCAGAGCTCGCCGGAACAAGCTCCCGATTACGTTGAAATCGGCAATCCGGAATTGATTCAGCGACGAGCCCGACGCGTCGTGCCCATCCCTCCGGGCGGGGTTTTGAGTGATTACGTCCCGTTTTACTTCACGCCCCATTCACCCATGCTCTTAAACATCAAGACCGGGCACCACGGCATCCGGCGGCGGCCCATGAGCGAAATCGTGATCATGGTCTCCGCGCTGCCCAAGCTGGCGCGGCAAGGAATTCCGTTCGTGTTCACGGACCGGCACGCCTGCCTGCAAACAGCCAGTTTCTTCAGCGACCTGGCCCAGCTTGACCGGATCGCGTGGAACCTGCTGCAAACCCGTGATTTCAAGAAGGATGTTTACGATCCCGGCAAGTTCGAGCGGTATCAGGCTGAGGCGCTGGTGTATCGGCACTTGCCGGTTACGGCCTTGTTGGGCGTCGTCTGCCATGGGGAAGCCCAAGCCGCCCGCCTGCGAGCCGAGGTTGAAAACCGGCGGCAGAACCTGCAAATTGAAGTAAAACCGAATTGGTATTTCCGATGATCCGTTACACCACAGGCAACCTGCTGGACGCCCCGGCCGAGGCGCTGGTGAACACCGTGAACGAGATGGGGGTGATGGGCAAGGGCATCGCCTTGATGTTTCGCGAGGCGTTCCCGGCCAACACCGCCGCTTACGAGGCGGCCTGCAAGAAGGGCGAAGTGCGCGTCGGCCGGATGTTCGTGACGGAGAACCCCGCGCTCACCGGCCCAAGGTGGATCATCAATTTTCCCACCAAGAAGCACTGGCGGCATCCTTCACAGCTTGAATGGGTGCGGAACGGCTTGGAAGATTTGAAGCGGGTGATTGCCGAGAAGCAAATCAAGTCCATCGCGGTGCCGCCTCTGGGCTGCGGCAACGGTGGATTGCAATGGGATGAGGTGCGCCCGGCGATTGAGTCCGCGCTGGCGGCGCTGGAAGGTGTCAACGTCCTCGTTTTTGAACCGACCACCGCCTACCTGAACACTGCCAAGCGGATGGGTTTGGAGGCATTGACTCCTGCCCGCGCCATGATCGCGGAACTGGTGCGCCGGTATTCCATCCTTGGCATCGAATGCACGAACCTCGAGGTCCATAAGCTGGCGTGGTTCCTCCAGCGGATGATCGAAGCGCTGCACTTGGAGAATCCGCTGAATCTGAAGTTCACCGCCAACAAGTACGGCCCCTACGCCGACAACCTGCGGCATTTGTTGGACAGCCTTGACGGCAGCTACCTGCACTGCGAAAGGCGGCTGTCCGACGCGGGACCCCTGGAACCGATCTGGTTCGAGGACTCCAAGGCTGACCGGGTGCGGGACTTTTTGAATAGCGAAGTCGCCCGCCAATACCTTCCCGCATTGAACATGACGGCGGAGGCGATTGATGGGTTCGAGTCGCCCTTGGGAATGGAACTGCTTGGCACGGTGGACTGGCTGTTGAGCCGCGAGCGGTGCGCCGCGACGGTCCCTGCCATTCGCGAGGCTTTGAACCGCTGGCCGGGGGGTCGCGACGCCGCCCGGCGGAAACAAAAGCTGTTCACCGACGAATGGCTGGGGCTGGCGTTGCAACGGCTCAACGCTTCGATGCTGGCACCGCAGCCGGCGCAACCGTCATTGGGTCCGCACCGCGAGCAAGCAGTAAGATGGAATCGGGCTCCTGATAACGGCGTTTCCCACTGAAGGATCTACCCAGGCAAGCGAATGTGGCCGAAGTGAAGGTCTGTCACGAACCAAACGGCCACACGATGACCTTGTGGTTCGGCCGTCCGGAGGCGGAATACCGCTGCGGGGATACCGGCGAGGAAATGGTCTTGATGAAGGACCGCAAAGGCTGGGTCAGCGGCTTTGAGCGGCTGAACTATCGCGGCAATGGCCGCCTTGGCCGGTGAGACTGGCCTTTGAGACAACACTGCAACCGGTGTGAAGGCCGCTAAAGCACGGTCCGAAGCCGAGGCGGGAGTGCGGTCCGCCGGCTTCATCGCGCCCGGTTCGCGGCCGGCACGGGGAATGCCTGCGTGGAATTCCGGCCCAACCTGCAACGGACCGGCAACTATCATGTTTATGAGTGGCATCCGCAGGGCGCCAACCGCACCACTGACGCGCCGGTTGACATTGGATACTTGGGCGGCACCAACGCCTTTCGAGTCAACCAGCAGATCAATGGCGGCCTGTGGTTGTATCTGGGCACCTTCCCCTTTGCCGCCGGCACGACCGGTTTTGTGCGCATCAAGGACAACTTCACCACCGGCAGTGTGGTCCTGGCCGACGCCGTCCGGTTCGTTTACGCGCCTTGAAAGCAGACCACGCCGTTGGCCTGGGTGGGGCTGGGCCCGGGCTCAAATCCACGGCGTTGTCCCCTATAAAACATCCCCTGCCTTGTAATTGAACCGGTTTGAGGGGCGGCCTAGAGTCACGCGAAACATGAACACCCACACTGAGACACACAGCAAAGTGATTGGATACGTGCTTTGGATTTTCGGGTTTACCGGTTCGCACCGCTTTTACTTCGGCAAGCCCGTTTCCGGCACGATCTGGTTTTTCACGGCCGGCTTGTTCCTCATCGGCTGGCTCATAGACCTGTTCCTGATTCCGGGCATGGCCCGGCAGGCGGACCGCCGTTATGTTTCCGGCCCGGTGGATTATTCGGTTGCGTGGATTCTGCTGACCTTCCTCGGGCCATTCGGGGTTCACCGGTTTTATATGCGGAAATGGGGCACCGGCCTGCTTTACCTTTTGACCCTTGGCCTGTTGGGCATCGGGGTCATCTACGACTTTTGGACGCTCAACTCGCAAATCAGCGAGTTGAACGTGAGCCGGCAGCAATCGTAAGACCCTCCGCACCATAACCTCATGCAAACCTCGGACCTCCTTTTCATAGGCATCAAAGGATCCGTCATCGCCCTGGACCGTGCCACCGGCCGGCAAGTGTGGGCTACCCACCTTAAAGGCTGGGGTTTTGTGAACCTCCTGGTCCATGACGACACAGTCTATGCTTTGTGCAACGGCGAGATTTTTTGCCTCGACCCGCTGACCGGGAACGGCTTGTGGCATAATCCCCTGCGCGGTTTTGGGACCGGGCTTGCCACCATGGCTCTTGCCGGCGCAGTCCCGGGCAGCAGTGCGCCCGCCGTGGCAGAACAACGCCATCGCGCGGCCCGCGCGGCTGCCGCAGCGGCCTGAAGCCGGGAACCGGCCTTGCACACCCCCGCGACCGGCGCAGGCCGGGAACCAGGTCGGTGAGCTGTGGAGGGGACGCGGCATGGCACGCCGAGGTGTTGAAGCGGGATTGGCACCGCGGCACGAACGGCGCCCGGCGCGGTGTCAATCCAGGGCCAACGGTCTCAGGTCAGCAGGGGGCGATGGCCCGCGCGGGACTCTCCCGCTTACGGGGCCGGAGCGGTTCCGCCCAGCAGTTGTCGAATCTGGGCGACCAGGGTTTCCGGGTCCTCGGATTTCTGGTAGAAGCCGGCGGCGCCCGCGGCCAGAGCGCGGGCCTTGAATTTCGCCGGGTCGCCGCCCGTGATGATGATGACCGGGGTGGGTTTGGCAGTCCCGATACGGCGCAACCAGTCCATGATGAGAAAACCATCCCAGGCCACGCCGCCATCAAAGTCAATGTCGGGAGGAAAAGTGATGTCCAGGAGCATCAGGTCGGGTTGCTGTTCCCGCACCATATTCACGGCCCCGGCGCCATCCTTGGCCGTGAGCACGTCGTAACCTTCCGCGTTGAGCCGAAGGGTCAGCGCCCGCAGAACGAACTTGTCGTCGTCCACAATGAGGATTCTGGGCTTGTTCATAAATGCCGCTGAAGCCGAATAGACCAAGATTTGGGTCGCGGAGCAATGCGGAATTTCCCACGCTTTGACCCCGGTTATGGCCAATGCGTTCTACCGTCCCGGCGCTCAGCGGGCTGCCCGCGTGCAGGCGCTGTTCAGCCGCATCGCCCCGCGCTACGACCTGATCAATGACCTGCAGAGCTTCGGGCTGCACCGGGTGTGGAAGCGGCGGCTGGTGCGCCTGGCCCAACCGCGTCCCGGCGAGCGGGCGTTGGACGTCTGCTGCGGGACCGGGGACATCGCTCTTGCGCTTGCCTGTCGCGGCGTGGACACGGTCGGTCTGGATTTCAACCGCCCCATGCTCCACGTTGCCGAGCGCCGCAAGGACCGCCTCGCCCGCCGGGGGCGGGTGCCGGCGCCGGGCGGCGTCCGGTTCGTCGAAGGGGATGCCCAGCAGCTTCCTTTTCCGGATGCCACATTCGACATCGTGACGGTCGGATACGGGCTCAGGAATCTGGCAAGCTGGGAAAGCGGCTTGGAAGAAATGCGGCGCGTTGCCCGTTCCGGGGGGCGCCTGCTGGTGCTGGACTTCGGCAAACCGGACAATGCCGTTTGGCGGTCGGCTTATTTCGCGTACCTGCGGTTGCTGGTTCCCCTCCTGGGGCTGCTTGTTGCCCGGAGCGCCAGCGCTTATGCCTACATCCTCGAGTCCTTGATCCATTACCCCGCCCAGCGGGGGGTCGCCGCCAAAATGAACGAACTCGGTCTGGCCGAGGTCCGCATTTTGAACTTGCTGGGCGGTGTCATGAGCATCAACTACGGACGGCGGGCGTAATCGCCCTTTTCCGAGCCGTCCGGGTCGCGGAACAGGGCCGAAGTCTGCCAGAGGGGGTGGAGGTGGCTGCCAACGCGACGCCCCCGCGCATTGCCTCCCCGTGCGGGCTCGCGGATTCGCCATTGCCCCGGGGCGCGGAATCGGGCAGCTTCCCGGCGTGAACCTGCTCGAAAAAATCATTCCTTGGGAGCATCTTGCACAATGGCGGGCGGCGGTGCGCGCCAGCCGCCGGACGCTGGTGGTGACCAATGGCTGCTTCGACTTGCTGCATCGCGGGCACGTCACCTACCTGGAACAGGCGCGAAACCTGGGGGATGCCCTGCTGGTTGGGCTGAACAGCGACGAGTCGGTGCGGCAATTGAAAGGGCCCGGCCGGCCGCTCAACAGCCAGCAGGACCGGGCGGCGGTGCTGGCGGCGCTGGAGAGCGTGTCCGGGGTTTGCATTTTCGAGGAAACCACCGCCACCCGTTTCCTCGCCGCCGCGCAGCCGGATATCTACGTCAAAGGAGGGGATTACACCCTCGCCACCTTGAATCAGGACGAGCGACGCGTGGTCGAGCAGGCCGGCGGCAAGATCTTCATTTTCCCCCTGGTGCCGGGCAAGTCCACCACGGCCCTGCTGCAGAAACTCGCCTCGCTGTAGGCGCTTCCGACGGCGCCGGGCGCTCCAACACTCTCGGGGGCAGCGCATCCTTTTCGCGCTCGGGCGCGGGATGAACTCGAAGCGGCCCTGGAACTCCAACATCTGTATTGAGGAAAATCAACCATGCCAAAGTGCCCCTACTGCAAGAAGCCCGTCACCTTGAGTGAGCAAACCGCCGGTTCGGATGCGCAGCCGGTTCGCAAGGAGGTGGTGGGGAAAGTGAAGAAAGAGGTCCTGTATTCCTGTCCGCACTGCGAATGCGTGCTGGGCTTTAGTTTCTTTCTGGGCGGGGTGTTGACCGGCCGGCCGTAAGGGGATCGCTCGACTCTGCAGCCGAGCCAACGGCGAAGGGTTTCGAGGCGTTGCGGAACGGGCAGGGCCGGGGTGATCCTGGCCGTCAAGCGGCGGCGGTCCGGGTTCGTGGCCGCGCGACGCTTGCCGGGCGGGGGAGGAGGGGCGGTTGGCGGGGGGCGGTCGGAAGGAGAGGTCTGGCAGCGTGATTTGGGCCCCGGGTCGGGAGGGGCCTGTTTTTCCAGGTTTTGGCCGAGGTCTAGGCTTGCGCCGGCATAGTGTTCTTCACATTCTGATGAAGTTCGTGGGCTGGCGCTAATGCCGCGGCTCCAATTGTGCGTAAACCAGTATGAAAGAATACCAAGCTGCTGAAATTCGAAACTTCGCCATAGTCGGACATGCCTCTTGCGGAAAAACCATGCTCAGCGAAGCCATGCTTGCGTGTGCCGGCGTGATCAATCGCATGGGAAGCATCGCCGCGGGTTCCACCGTGTCGGACTACCACGACAGCGAGCAGCAGCGCCAGATTTCGGTTTCGGCCACCCTGATGCATCTGGAATGGCTGAACAAGAAGTTCAACCTGATTGACTGCCCGGGTTACGCGGATTTCATGGGGGAGAGCCTGGGGGCGCTGCGGGTGAGCGATTTTGCCCTGATCACCGTGCATGCGAACCACGGCGTGGGCGTGGGCACCGATGCGGCGTGGAAGTATGCGACGCAGAACGGGATTCCCAAGATGATTGTCGTCAACGCGTTCGACAAGGAGGAGACCGATTTTGAGAAAACGCTGGCGCAAATCCGCGAGCATTTCGGCGAGCGCGTCTTCCCGCTGACGCTGCCAGTCAACCCGGGTCCCGGCTTCAACCAGGTCCTGGACGTGCCCCGCAGCGAACTCATCACCTTTGCGGGCGACCGCAGCGGCAAATACACCGAGGCGGCGGCGAGCGGGCCGTGGGCCGACCGGGCCAAGGCGTTGCACAGCCAGTTGATCGAGTTCATCGCCGAATCCGACGACGCCCTGATGGAGAAGTTCTTCGCCCAAGGCGGGTTGTCCGAAGAGGAAATGCGCGCCGGCCTCCATGCCGCCATCCAAAAGCAGGTTTTCACCCCCCTGTTTGTGACGTCGGCCGAGAACAACATCGGCGTGGCGCGGTTGATGGATTTCATTGCCAAGTACGGTTCCTCTCCCGCCGACCGGCCGAAGGTCACCGGCCAGGACCCCGACGGCAAGGAGGTCGAAGTCGCCCTGACCGACCCGGACCCGGTGCTCTACATCTTCAAGACCATGAGCGAGGCGCAGTTTGGCGAGCTGTCGTTCTTCCGCGTTTATTCCGGTTCCATCAAGTTTGGCACCGAATTGACCAATACCAGTCGCCGGAGCACTGAAAAGATCGGCCAGATTTACATTCTTAACGGCAAAACCCGCACGAGTGTCCCGTCTCTGAACGCCGGGGATCTTGGCGCGGTGGTGAAATTGAAGGATACACACACCGGCGACACGCTTTGCGGCGGGAAACGAATGGTCATCCTCCCCAAGGTCGAGTATCCGAAGCCCAACATTCACGCCGCCCTCAAGAGCAGCGTCAAGGGTGAGGAAGACAAGATTGCGTCGGGCCTGGCCGCCCTGCACCACGAAGACCCCACCTTCCTTTACATGGTGGACGCGGAGCTGCGCCAGACCATCGTGTCCGCCCAGGGCGAACTGCACCTGGAAGTCATCGCCGACCGCCTCCGCAAGCGGTTCAATGTCCACGTCGAGCTGGTTGAGCCGCGCGTGCGCTATCGGGAAACCATCAAGGGCCGGGGCGAATCCAAGTACCGCCACAAGAAACAAACCGGCGGCGCCGGCCAGTTTGCCGAGGTCTGGATGCGGATCGAACCCAAGCCGCGGGACACGGGGGTCGAATTCACCCAGAGCCTGACCGGCCAGAACGTTGACCGGGTTTTCGTGCCTTCGGTCGAAAAAGGGGTGATGAAGGCTTGCGAGGAGGGCATCTTGGCGGGCTACCGGGTGGTGGACGTGAAAATTGATTTCTACGACGGCAAAATGCACCCGGTGGATTCCAAGGACATCGCGTTCCAGATTGCCGGGTATTTCGGGTTCAAGGAATGTTTCAACGCCGCCCGCCCGTGCCTGCTTGAGCCAATCCACCTGGTGGAAATCCGCATTCCCGAGGATTGCATGGGCAAGGTCATGGGCGACCTCTCGAGCCGCCGCGGCAAGATTCAAGGCATGGACATGGACGGCGGGTTCCAGGTCATCCGGGCGCACGTTCCGGCCAAGGAACTGTACCGCTACTCGAGCACCTTGCGCTCGCTGACTGGCGGTCGCGGGGTCCATACCGAGTCCTTCAGCCATTACGAGGAAATGCCCCGCGACGCCGAAGCGAAGGTGATCGAGGAAAGCAAGAAGGCCAAAGCCCAGCAGGAAGCGGAGTAGATCGTGGAAAAAGCCTGCGGAGCGCCCCACCGCCGCGGCTTTTGCGGATCGGTTTGCGAGCCGGCGCTCCAGCGGGCTTCGGCGCGAGCTTCCGGACCGGGCGAAGCGGGGCAAGAGCCCAGGCCAGCCGGTTGAAACCGGCCGGGCTGCAATCAGTCCGTGGCGATGCAAAACGGCAACAACGCCAGCACCCGGGAACGTTCCGATCCGGACCAGCCGGAAGGGCCAGGCCGAATCGTCCTGTCCGCCGTTTCGCTCGCCCTGGTGATCTCCCTGACCCTGGTCATCCTTTACCGCCTTTCCGGCCCTCGAAGCGCTGCCGTCGTGGTGTATTGCGCCCAGGACCAGGTCTATGCCGAGCCGGTGCTTCGCGAGTTCGAACGCGCCACGGGCTGCAAAGTGGGGGTTGTGTATGACAGCGAGGCCGTCAAGACCGTCGGCCTGGCCAACCGCTTGCTGGCGGAGCGGGCGCATCCCCAGGCCGACGTGTTCTGGGGCAACGAGGAAATGCGCACCCGTCAGCTCGCCGCCCAGGGGGTGTTCCGCCAAACCAACGGCTGGGCCGCCTTTGGCTACCGCAGCCGCCGGATGGTCATCAACACCAACCTGGTCGCCGGCACGAACGCGCCGCGCTCCTTATTTGACCTGACCAATCGTCAGTGGCAGGGCCGGGTCGTGCTCGCCTACCCCTTGTTTGGCACCACCGCCACCCATTTCCACGCGCTGCGCCGCCACTGGCCGGCGGAAACCTGGCTCGCCTGGTGCCGCGGCCTGGTCGAAAACCAATGCCGGCTTGTGGATGGCAACTCGGTGGTGGTCAAATGGGTGGGCAAAGGGGAGGCGTGGGTGGGGTTGACGGACTCGGACGATATCGCCGCCGGACAACGGGAGGGGTTGCCGGTCGCGGCGCTGCCGCTTGCGCCGGAGGACCTCCTGATCCCCAACACGGTGGGAATCATCCGCGGCGCTCCCCACCCGGAAGCGGCGCAGCGGCTCTTTGACTACCTGCTGAGCCCCGCTGTGGCCGAGCGGCTGGTTCGGGAAAAGGCCCTCGAGGGCGCCTCGCCCGGCAAACTGCAGGATGCCACGCTGCCGGTGGATTGGGAGGGTTTGCTCGCGGACCTGGAGGAGACCACGGAAATCCTCCGGCGGACCTTTTTGAGGTAAAGAGAGGCTCTGCCTCAACCGCGATAGACGATCAGCACCCCAAAGTCCGTCAGCAGCTTCTGGCTGCCGATGTCCAGGTGCGTGTAGGTCAGGGGGGTGATGCTGATAATGTTCGACTCGCCCACCTTGCCCAGGAAGTTACTGACCACCTCGTCGAACTTGTCGTGGCCCACCTCGATGCAATCGGTGTGCTTGATGGTCTTGGTCCGGATTTTCTTGTCCGTCTCCTTGGCCGCGACCTCAAGCGGGGGCAACGGCTTCGAGATGAGGCTTTCGGTGGGTGTGGAACGCACCGGCACCTTCAGGTGCATTTCAACCTTCGCCGCGGCGGAAGAGGCGATGGGGTTGATGGGGTGCACCTCCACCCGCGGCGCCGGCGCGGCCGCGGCGGAGGGAGCCGCCGGGCGGGGACCGGTCACCGGAGGCTCGGGGATGACAATCAGTTCCCCGCACGAGGGGCAATTGATTTCAGTGCCGGCGCCCGAACTGTCAACCGCCAGCTCCTGTTCGCATTTGGGACAATTAAAAATGACATCCATAAGGCGGCTTGGTGTTGCTTGATTCTAATGGCACCATAGAGGGGGACGCCCGGCAACGCCAGCAAAAAAACATCACTCGTAGGTTTTTTCGAGCTGCTTGATCCGCGGATAGACCGGCGAGGTGGCCGGCGTGCGCTCCTTGACGGCGGCAAAGAGGCGCTTGGCTTCGGCCGGGTTGCTGCGGGAGATGAGCAGGATGTAATCCAGTTCAATCCAGGCCTTTCGCGGGTCCTGCACCAGGTGGCCATAAGCCTTCATCCACGCTTCGAGGCCCGCCGCGCCCTGCGCCTGCGCCGCGGCGAGGCTCTGCTCGAGCGTGTAGGGCAGGCCGGGCAACTGCTCCGGCACCACTTGGGACGCCGCCGCCTGCCGCGCCTCGGTTTCCTCCTCTTGTTTCACCTTTTCCCAATACAGGAACAAGTGCCACCCGCCAAACAACACCAGGGCAATGATCAGGATGGTAATGAATTTGGTCATGCGTCTTCGATGCGTTCAATCCGGGCGCCCAACTGGCGCAACTTGCCGTCCAGGTTTTCATAGCCGCGGTCAATGTGATACACGCGGTTGACCTGGGTCGTGCCCCGCGCCGCCAGCCCGGCGATGACCAACGCCGCCGACGCCCGCAGGTCGCTGGCCATGACCGGGGCGCCCGACAGCGGCCGGCCACCCTTTACGATCGCACTGGGGCCCTCGATTTCAATATCGGCGCCCAGGCGGTTGAGTTCGCTGACATGCATGAACCGCGATTCAAAAATCCGCTCGGTGATGATGCTGATTCCCGGCGCCAGGCACATCAGGGCCATCATTTGGGCCTGCACATCCGTCGGAAAGCCCGCGTACGGCAGGGTCGTGACGTCCACCGGCTTGAGCCGTCCCCCCCGTCGAACCCGCAAGTCCGGTCCGCTGCGTTCAATGCGCACCCCGCAGTCCTGCAACTTGTCCAGCACCGCGTGCATGTGGTCCGCCCGCGCGCCGCGCAGGGTGACCTCCCCGTTGGTCGCCGCGGCCGCGATGGCGTAAGTCGCCGCTTCAATGCGGTCCGGGATGACCTCGTGCTCCGCCCCGTGCAGCTCCTTGACCCCCGTAATCGTGACCGTCGGGCTGCCCGCGCCGGTAATGCGAGCTCCCATCGCGTTGAGAAAGTTCGCCAGGTCCACGACTTCCGGCTCGCACGCGGCGCTTTCGATCACGGTAACGCCCTCGGCCAGGGTGGCGGCCATCATCACGTTGGCGGTGCCCAGCACCGTCGAGCCGGCCCGGCCCCCGAGGAAAACCGCCGACCCGACCAGCCGCCTGGCGGCGGCGTGGACATACCCCGCTTCGATCGTCACCCGGGCGCCCAGCGCCTCGAACCCTTTAAGGTGGAGGTTGATGGGGCGCGCGCCGATCACGCAGCCGCCCGGCAGCGACACCGCCGCTTTCCGCAACCGGCCCAACAGGGGGCCCATGATGCAAATCGAACCCCGCATCTTCCGCACCAGGTCGTAATCGCCGCACCCCTTGATGCGCCGCGCTTGAATCCGCACCGCGTCCTTTTCATGGCGCACTTCGGCGCCGAGCCACGACAGAATCTGGCCCATGAAACGGACGTCGCTCAGGTTGGGCACCCGGCGAATGATGCAGGGCTCGCTGGTCAGCAGCGACGCGGCCATGATGGGCAGCACCGAGTTTTTCGAGCCGCTGATCATGACTTCTCCCCGCAACGGCACTCCGCCTTTGATAAGCAGGCTATCCATTCGCTAAAGTTTGGCTTGCGATTAGTATTCTAGGCCGGTGAGTGTAGTCCTCCCGGACCGCCTCCACAATCCACTTTTGCTCCTCAAGCAAACGCCGCACGGCCTCCGCCTGCCCGTCCCCAAACTCGAGCGCCACCTGGCCGCCAGGCCGAAGGTGGCCGCAGGCTTCGCGGGCAATCCGCCGGTAGCAATCCAGGCCATCCGCTCCCCCATCCAGGGCGCACCGCGGGTCGAAGTCCCGCACTTCCGGCTGAAGCGCCGCAATCTCGGCCGTGGGAATGTACGGCGGATTGCTGAGGATCAAATCAAACTTCTCCGCCGGCCCCAGGCTGCTGAACCCGTCGCTTTGGATCAAGCGAACGCGAGGGGTCAACCCGTGCCGGGCCACATTGGCAGCGGCCACCTCGAGGGCGGCGGACGAGGCGTCAAGGGCGGTGATCTCCGCCTGGGGACAATGAACCGCGACCGCGATGGCCAGGCACCCGCTCCCCGTTCCCCAGTCCAGCACGCGCAGCGAGCCAGCCCCCGCCGCCGCCCGGCGATTCAGCAACTCCCACCCCGCTTCGGCCAGCAGTTCCGTCTCCGGCCGCGGAATCAGCACCTGGCGATTGACGGCCAGCTCCAGCCCGCAGAAGCAGACCGAGCCGACCAGGTGCTGCAACGGCTCGCGCTGGCCCCGGCGCCGCACCAGCTCGCGGTAAGCGTCCTGCTCGGCGGGGGTCAGCTCCCGGTCAAAACTGAGGTAAAGCCGCATCCGCTGCAACCGCAGCACATGGGCCAGCAGCAGCTCGGCCTGCAGCCGCGGCGAGTCCACGCCTTTGCGGCTCAGGAACTCGGTGCTGCGCTGAATCACTTCCAGGACCGTCACAAGCGGGAATCAAGGGGGGCGGAAGACCGGGAGCTAGCTGCGGGTGAGCTGCAGCCCGGTTTCCGACAGGGTGAATTCCACAAAACGCGCCCGGGGATTGGGAGGCCGCTCGGTGAGGCTTTGTTTGATCCGGCCCGCGGCGGTTTCGTCCTTCGCCAGCATCAGGAGATAACCGCCGCCGCCGGCCCCGGGGATGATGGCGGCGCCAAGATAGTCGCGCACCTGCTCGAGGATGGCCTGGACCGCCGGCGGGTTGGTCCCTGAATCAAGCTGTTGTTTGAGGCGCCAGCTTCGCCGGATGGCTTCCTGCAACATGCCGTAGTCGCACTTCTGAATCGCGGCGGCGGCAAAATCAGCGTTGGCGCCGATGTCGGCGATGATTTCCAAATGCGCGGGCGAGTTGAGGAAGATGCCGCGCACGATTTCCGCCAGGATGTTTTTGGCGAGCCGGGTGATGCCGGTGTAATAAAGCAGGATGCAGCGATTGGCATAGTCCCGGTCAAACAAGTGGTGCGGCAGCCAGCGCAACGTGGGTTTCTGCGCCAGGCCAGCGCTGGTTTCAATCAGCTTGATGCCGCGGAAAATCGCCCCCGCCTGATCCTGCCAGCCTCCGCCGGTCGTCAGCATCTGCTCGAGCGCCAGGGTGCGCGCAAACAACACGTTGCGGTCCCAATCCAGCCCGCACAGATCCCCGAGGGCCGCCAGGACGGTGGCCGCCAGAATGCTGCTGGTGCCCAGGCCGGAGCCCTTCGGCACGGCGGACAGCAACGAGATTTCGATGCCGCCTCCAAAGTCGCGCAACTGCTCCTCCAGCGACGCAAACCCGTTCTCGGCATGGAACCGCGGCAGAAATCCCGCCAGGGCAAACGCCGCTTTCGCCAGCGCAAAGGCGGTGTCCGGGCGCCCATACGTGTCCAGTTCCTCATACGTTCGCACCCGTTCCTCGACTCCCAGGTCAATGGACCGCATGACCAGCTCGGGGCGGTCCGAAAGCCGCGCGAAAACCTGGATGGGGGGCTGCCCGTTCAAATCGGCCGCCACGTTCAGCACTTTGCCGCCATGCTCGATGCAGTACGGCGGCGTGTCCGTCCACCCCCCCGCCAGATCGAACCGCACCGGGCTGCGCGCCCAGACGATCTGGTCTTCGATCACATTGGGCCGGGGCCGGGCGGGCGCCAGTTGCGCTTCGCGCGCGATCAGATCGCGCAATCGCGCAAAGGCCGCCTGCTCGAAGGCCTGCCAGCCCGGTTCCCGCCGGTGGCGGCAGACCGCCGACCGGAACATCTGGTCGTGCACCGCCTGCATCGGATCGTCATGTTCGTTAAACACCAAATCCGGCACCGGGTCGGCGCCGCGCGCAAAGGCCCGCGCGGTGGACTCCAAATCCAGCCGGAAAAACACGCTCCAGCGGAAGTTCCGCATCATGGGGGCCAGGCACTCCTGCCGCAGCCGGTCCCGCTGAGCAAAGAGACGCTCGAGGTTGACCTGCCGGCTGAGCTGGCTGGCGGAAAGCCGCCGCTGCCGCTGCCAGCGCCGCGCAAATTCCGCGTTCGGCGCGGGCGCTGCCGCGAACAGCCATTCGATGTAGGCCGGTTCGAGATCCCCCACGGGCACGACGGGAAACAAAGCGGCGTCCTGCAAATCCGTTTCCGCGTCGAGGCCGCCATCCGAAAAACTCAAACCGCGCGCCTTGAACCACTCCGCCACCGGCCGGCCCAGCCAGCGGCTGGTTTCACCCCCGAGCCGGCCGCTGAAGGTGTCCCGGAATCCATAAACGCGAATGCAGCAGTCGTCCGGGCCGAGCGGCACGAAGTCCAGGCAAACGCCCGGCTCGAGGCGCAGCGGCCACTGATTGTCCGGCACCCCGGTCAGCACGTGTTCGCACGCCAGTTGCCAGCTCGCCGGCACGACGCTGTTCTCGACCCACAAGGTGTGATTCTCCTGCCGCCGCAGCGCGACGGCGAACCGCGAATTCTGCGTCACCTGGTCCGGTTGCTGCCGGGCCCCCGTCAGCCCGATCTTGGCTTCATCCAGCACCAGGTTCTGCAGCGCCGCCACCGAACCGATCATTTGTTCGTTGGTGCCAAAATGGTAAAACTCCGCTTCCGGCAGCAGCACGACCGCGCACGACAAGGCGTTTACCGCCGGGTCAACCGCGCCGGCCGTCCGGCCCAGCGCCAGGCCGAACTGGGCGTACAGCTCATACGGCGCCGGCGCGCCGCCGGCAAAATCCTGCCGCGCTGAATCCCAGCCGCAGCGCTCCATCAACACCCGGACCGCCCGCTCGCTCAGCAGCCACATTCCCGTGTCCACCAGGCAGAGGTAATTCTCCGCCAGCTCCCGAATCCGCGCCGGCGCCGGCTTCTGCAAAAAAAACGCCAGCTCGCCGGGCCGGTTGCGCGGGGTGAAAAACACCCCGAAATCCTTCGCCTGCTCCGGCGGCAGGCGCATCCCCAACCCCAGCACGTCCACCTCTGGAAACGGCGGCAGGTCCCGCGCAAACCGCAGCAGCACATCGCCGCTGGTGATCATGGCCACCGTTTGCGGCCCGGCATGCCTCAGCACGCGCTGGTAGTCCGGCAATTGCAGGTCCAGCAGGGTCTGATCCAGCCGCTGCCCCCGCGCCCAACGGAACACCGGAATGGGCATCAGCAGCTTTCCGCTGGGCGCATACGCCGGCAGACGCCGGCTCTGGCCCCCCGCATGCAGAATGAGTTTCCGTCCCTGGCGCAGCCACTCGCCAAACGCCAGCCCGGGGCCCGTCGCCCGCCACGCCGCCGCCAAAAGATGCGCCGTGCCGCCCCCCGACCCCAGCGGCTTGCCCGCGGGATCCGCGGTGGCGAACCATTCCGGAGTCCGCCGGTCCTCGAGCCGCTCGAACACCTCCGCCATCCGCGGCGGCAGCGTCAAAAGCTGCTGCATGCATACCGTGTCCCGTGTCATATCGCGCGCGATGATGGGCCTTTAGCCGTTGACCTGTCCAGCCTTGTGTCAGTCAAACTCCCCCCGCCCTGGCCTCCAGCAACGGGTTCCCAACGCGACCGGTTGACGATGGCCCGGCGTGCCCGCCCCGGCTCGAGGGTCGCTGCCGCGGCTCGACGAAACGCGGCACTGCATCTATGCTGCCTGCCATGAGTTCGATGGTGAGTGAGAGTCTGCCGGATGTTCGCGGTCATTTCGGCCCTTACGGCGGCCGGTTTGTGCCGGAAACGCTGATGCATCCGCTGCAGGAGCTGGAAGCCGAATACCTGCGCGCGCGGCAGGACCCCGAATTCCAGCGCGAGCTGGCGTATTACCTCAAGGAATTCTGCGGCCGGCCGACGCCCTTGTATTATGCGGAGCGGCTGAGTCGCGAGCTGGGGGGGGCGCGGGTGTATCTTAAGCGCGAGGACCTCCTTCACACCGGAGCCCACAAGATCAACAACTGCATCGGGCAGGTGCTCCTGGCGCGGCGGATGGGCAAAACGCGCGTGATTGCCGAAACCGGCGCGGGCCAGCACGGGGTTGCCACGGCGACCGTCGCCGCGATGTTCGGGCTCAAGTGCGTCGTTTACATGGGGGCGGTGGATTGCGAACGGCAGGCCCTGAATGTGTATCGGATGAAGATGCTGGGCGCCGAGGTCGTTGCCGTCAAAGCCGGGCAGCAGACGCTCAAGGAGGCGATCAATGAGGCGATGCGCGACTGGGTGACCAACGTGCGCAACACGCATTACATCCTCGGCACCGCCTACGGGGCGCATCCGTACCCCATGATGGTGCGGAATTTCCAGCGGGTGATCGGCGAGGAGGCGCGCCGCCAGGTGCTCGAGAAGGAAGGCCGGCTGCCGGACTTGCTGGTGGCCTGTGTCGGCGGCGGCTCCAATGCCATCGGCCTGTTCCATCCCTTCCTCGACGATGCCGGCGTGAAAATGGTGGGGGTGGAGGCCGGCGGGGAGGGAATCGAACCGGGGAAACATGCCGCGCGGTTTCAAGGCGGGTCGCTCGGGGTGCTGCAGGGAACCCGGTCCTATCTGCTGCAGGATGAGTGGGGCCAGATTCAACTCACGCACAGCGTTTCGGCGGGATTGGATTACGCGGCGGTGGGCCCCGAACATGCCTGGCTGCGGGACCAGGGACGCGTCGAATACACTTTCGCCACCGACGCCCAAGCCCTCGACGCGTTCCAAAAACTGGCCCGCCTCGAAGGTATCATTCCGGCGTTGGAAAGCGCCCACGCCGTGGCCGAAGTGATTCGCCGCGCCCCGACCATGGCCGCCGACCAGCTCATTGTCGTCAACCTCTCCGGCCGCGGCGACAAGGATGTTGCCCAGGTCGCCGCGAAAATCGGACTTCATTCCCAATAAGCCCGCCAGGGGGCTCGGAGGGCGGCGCGGGCGCCGGGGGGGGCAACCCCGGCGCGAGCTGGGGGCACGCCTTGGATTGTATTGGAACCACAACTCCATCCGCAAGCGTTTGGCCGACGGGGAGCGAACGCCGGGCGGGTCGGAAGGGCCGGCGCCCACGGTGTCAAATCCAGATTCGACAAGCCGCCGGCTTTTGTCCATACTGTTACAGATGAAATCAATGACCGGATACGGTCGCGGAGATTGCGCTCGCAACGGGTTCAAGGTCACGGTGGAAATCAGCTCGGTGAACCGGAAGCAAAGCGAGATTTCGGTGGCCCTGCCCCGCGAGATGGAGATGCTGGAGGCGCAGATTCGCGACCTGATCAATCGTCACGTGGCCCGCGGGCGGCTCACCGCCCGGGTGTCGCTGCACGCCGGGGCGAGCCAGACCGCGGCCCGGATGCACTTGAACCTGCCGCTCGCCAAGGCTTATGCGCATGAGCTGGCCCGCCTCGCCCGCCAATTGCGCCTGCCCGGACCGGTCACCCTGGACCACCTGACCCGCGCCCCGGGTGTGTTCCAGACCGACGAGCAGCTCGTCGAGGAGGAGGATTTTTGGCCCGCGGTGGAAAAGGCGCTCAAACAGGCCCTGGCCGCGCTGGTGCAGATGCGCGAGCGGGAAGGGGCGCATTTGGCGAAGGACCTTTCACGCCGCATTGCCATCATGCGGCGCGCGGCGGCGCGAATTCAGAAACAGGCGCCCAAGGTGGCCGCCCGATACCGCCAGCAGTTGATCGAGCGCATCAAGGCCGCCGGTCTCGAGGCGCCGGCCGCGGACGATGACCGCCTGCTCAAGGAAGTGGTTTATTTCGCCGATCGTTCCGACATTTCCGAGGAACTGACCCGGCTGCAGAGCCATTTCCAGCAGTTTGACGACTGTCTGAAAGCCCGGGAACCGGTCGGGCGCATGCTGGATTTCCTGGCGCAGGAAATGAACCGCGAGATCAACACCATCGGGTCGAAGGCCAACGACAGCCGGATTTCCCGCGAAGTGGTCACGCTCAAGGCCGAGCTGGAGAAATTTCGCGAGCAGGCGCAGAACGTCGAGTAAATGAATGCCGAGACGCCAGTCATGGCAGGCCAGGCCGCGGCGCGGCCCGCCGCCCCGGTGTGCCCGTTGCTGGTGGTGATCTCCGCCCCTTCCGGCGCGGGCAAAACCACGTTGTGTCAGCAGGTGCTGGCCGCCCGCCCGGAAATGACCCGCGCGGTGACCTGCACCACCCGCGCCCCCCGGCCCGGCGAACAGGAGGGCGTGGACTATTATTTTCTCGACCCCGCCTCGTTTCTCCGGCGCGTCCAGGCGGGCCATTTTCTCGAACACGCCACCGTTTATGGGCATAGTTACGGCACCCTCAAGGCGGAGGTGCTGGGGAAGCTGCGCCAGGGCAGGGACGTGCTGTTGAACGTGGATGTCCAGGGGGCGGCCACGATTCGTCAACAGGCGCAGGCCGAGCCGGAGCTGCGCCGGGCGCTGGTGTCGGTCTTCCTCACGACGCCGTCCTTGAGCGTCCTGGAGGAGCGTCTGCGGCGGCGGGGCAGCGACGCCCCGGCGGTGATTCAGAAACGCCTGAGTGTGGCGCGGCAGGAAATCGCGCAATGGCGCAATTTTGACTACCTGTTGATCAGCGACAGCGTGGCGGAGGACCTCCGCCGCATGCTCGCGATCCTCGAAGCGGAAAAACTGAAATCCGCCCGGGCCCAACCGCCCGAGTTTTGACACGGCATGAGGAACCGCACATGAGCAAGAAAGTCGTTCTGGGCGTCACGGGGTCCATCGCCGCCCACAAGGCGGCCGATTTGGCCAGCCAGTTGACCCGCCGCGGCTGCGACGTCCATGTGATCATGACCGCCGACGCCTTGCGGTTTATCACCCCGGTGCCTTTCCAGACCCTGTCCCGCAACCCGGTGGTGACGGACCTTTACGAATCCGAGAGCGGCTGGAAGCCGGTTCACATCACGCTGGCGGACGAGGCGGACCTGCTGTTGATCGCCCCGGCGACGGCCAACACGATTGCCAAGCTGGCGCTCGGGCTGGCCAACGACGCGCTGAGCTGTGTGGCGCTGGCCCTCAACCCCCAGGCCAAAATCCTCATCGCCCCCGCCATGAACGGGAAAATGTGGCAGCACCCCGCCACCCGGCAAAACGTTCAAACGCTCCAGGCCCGGGGCGCCGAATTCATTGGGCCCGAGGAGGGCATGCTCTCCTGCGGATACGAAGGCGTGGGCCGGCTCTGGCCCGTCGAACAGATTGTGGAACGTGCGCTGGCCCTTCTGGAATAGGGCGGCCCTGGCTGCGGAGCCAACCGCTGCGAACCCGGCGCCGGGCGGCGCTGCCGCCGCCCAGCAACCCGTCCCCGCGCGGGCGGCGGCCAAGCCAAAAGTTCCGCCCGCTGCGGGCCGCCCGCGATGGGTGGGGTCGGAACGGCCGGTCGGCTCCTGGCGGCAGCAGATCAAGGAGTTGCTGGCCATCAGCGAGCCGGAAACTCCCGAGCTGTTGCGGCGCATCGAGTTGATGGAGCGCGACCTGGTGCTGCCGCTGAAAGCGGCGGGCATCGCCATGCTCCTCCACTCGTTCTACTTCACCCCCTGGTTCGGGCGGGTGATTGGCGCCCTGGAAATCGCCGTCGAGTCCACCCAGTATTTTCTCTGGATTTACATTGCGGTGAACGGGGTGATCGCCGCCCTGCTGCTGGCCATGCGGCACTTGCGCCTGTCGGTCCTCACCTACGTGGTCTTCGCGAGCATTCTCATGGACGGCATCTTCCTGGCGGCGCTGGCGCTGGTCACCGGCGGGTATGACAGCATTGTTTACTGGCTGTTCCTGGGGCTGATCATGCGCAGCGCGGTCAGCGTGCCGCGGGGCACGTCCCAGTTGCTGCTGAACCTGACCATCATCGCCTGTTACGTGCTGTCCGGCATCGTGGACCTGGCCATCGCCGAATTGGCCGAGGACCTGGATGAGGAGGCGAAAATCGCGTTGGGCCTGACGGGCCCGTTGCCGACCGAACCGCTGGTGGTGCGGCTGCTGCTGCTGTTTCTCATCACGATCTGCTCCTACGGCGTGCAGGTCCTGCTCGAACGCCAGCGCCGGGCTCAGGAGGAAGCGCGCGAGTTTGCCCTGCGGGAGGGCCAGTTGCAGTCGGCGGGACGCCTGGCGGCCGAATTCGCCCACCAGATGAAGAATCCCCTCGCCATCATCAACAATGCGGCCTTCTCGCTGCAACGCGCCCTCCAACGCGGCCAGACCGATGTGTCGGAGCAGGTGCAGATCATCCAGGAGGAGGTGGTCCGCTCCGACCGGATCATCACCGACATCATGGGGTATGCGCAACTGAGCGAGGGACGGGTCGAAAAACTCCATATCGAGGAGGAACTGGCCGCCGCCATCGCCCGGGTGTTTCCCCCCGGCGCAGGGTATCCCATCCAGGTCCATACGGACTGGTCCGGGGTTTTCCCCCCCTTGATGATGTTAAGGCGCCATCTGGCCGAGGCGCTGGTCAACGTGCTGCAAAACGCCCGCGAAGCGCTCGAGGGCCGCGAAGGCCACGTTTACGTCAGCGCGCGCTGTCTCGAGGATCGTTCCATCGAAGTGCGAATCCGCGACAACGGACCCGGCATCCCCGCCGACCGGCTGGAGAAGATTTTCGAGCCCTATTACTCTTCCAAACCCAAAGGCACAGGCCTGGGCCTGGCCACGGTAAAACACAACGTGGAACTTTACGGGGGCTCGGTTCGGGTCGAATCCGAGCTTGGAAAAGGCGCCTGCTTCATATTACTGTTCCCAGCCAAAACGGAGCTCCGGCTCAAGATTTGAGTGAAAACTGAAACCCAGACCGCGGAAAACCGGAGAATCCGGCCCGGCCGCCCGCGCGGGCGCGGCGGGGCCGGCCCGGCCAAACCGCCGGGCCCCGCCGCCGGGGCTGGAAAGTGAGGATGCCCATGAGCCTGCCGCTGCCGCCCGTGCTCGTTGTGGACGACGAGAAGAACATGCGGTTGTCCCTCAAGACGGTGCTGACCGCCGAGCGGTACGCCGTCAAGGCGGTCGAGTCCGCCGAGGAGGCGATGCTGCTGCTGGGGCAGGAGGATTTCTTCATGGTGATTACCGACGCGCGGCTTGGCGGCATGAGCGGGTACGAGTTCCTGGCCAAGGCGCGCGCTCAGTGGCCGGAGCTGCAGGTGTTGATGATCACGGCCTATGCCACGCCGAAGCTGGCCGTGGAGGCCATCCAGGCCGGCGCGGTGGATTACCTGCCCAAACCGTTCGCTCCCGAGGAGCTGCTCCATGCGGTGGCGCGCTGCGCCGAGCGTTACCGGTTGCTGCAGGAAAACGCCCGGTTGCGCGCCCGGAGCGATGAAACCTACCGGCTGGATCAGATCATCGGGGAGTGCCCCAAAATGCGGGAGTTGCGCCAGCTCATCCAGACCGTGGCCCCCACGGATGCGCGCGTGCTGGTGCTGGGCGAAAGCGGGACCGGCAAGGAATTGGTGGCGGGGGCGCTGCACAGCCTGAGCCAGCGCGCCAAGGCCAGCTATGTCCGCATCAATTGCGCCGCCATCCCCGAGACCTTGCTGGAAAGCGAGTTGTTCGGCCATGAAAAGGGGGCCTTCACCGGCGCACTCCGGCAAAAGCCCGGCCGGGTCGAGGAAGCCGACGGCGGGACGATTTTTCTGGATGAGATTGCCGACATGAGCCGGCCGCTGCAGGCCAAGCTCTTGCGATTCCTGGAGGACGGCACCTTCACGCGGGTGGGGGGCACCCAGGAACTGCGGGTGAACGTCCGGTTGATCGCCGCCACCAACCGCGACATCGTCAAGGCGATCCAGGAAGACCAGTTCCGCGAAGACCTCTTCCATCGCCTCAACGTCGTCCAGTTCCGCCTGCCGCCCCTCCGCGAACGCGGCGACGATGTCCTGCTGCTCGCCGACCACTTTCTCCGGCTCTTTGGCGCCTCCATGCACAAGTCCCTGCGCGGCATCTCCCGCGTCGCGCGGCAAAAGCTGCAGTCCCACCGCTGGCCGGGCAACGTGCGCGAATTGCGCAACGTGATCGAACGGGCGCTGATTCTCGAGACGTCGCCCGAAATCCAGGCCTCCAGCCTCCCGGATTTTCAACTCGAGGCCCGGCTGCAGAAGCCGGGCGCGCCGGCCGCCCCCGCCGGGGAATCCCTCGACGAAATCATGGCTCAATACGAGCGGGACCTGATTACCGGCTTGCTGGAACAGCATCATTACAGCCTCAGCAAGACCGCCGAACATCTAAAAATCAGCCGGCATGCCCTCCGTTACCGCATGCAGCGTCTGAACATTCAACCCGGTCCGGAGACGGAGGAGGAGCCTTCCGCCCCGGCAGCAAGGGATCGTTGAGATGAGAAGCAGACCTGGTTTTGACAGTTGGGCGTCGGTGTGGGCGTCCCTCAAGGAGAACCTGTCGGATTTGGCGTTGCCGGCGGCGGTCCTGCTCCTGGTGGCGGCGCTGGCGTGTTACTTCATCATCCGTCTCCGTCGCCGCCGCCGGCACAGTCACCACCATCACGGGCATCGGCCCCGGTCCAGTTCGCCCGCCGGCGCGAAAACCGACCGGGCCGAATTCTCGAGCCGCTCGGGACGCCGCCGCCGTCGCCACCACCGTCCCCGCAATCCCACCCTGGCGGAAACCGGGGGCCTGCCGCCGGTGCGCACCGACCCCCCCTCCACGGGTTGACCCATGGAGGAGAGCCTTGCGATCACCCGCCGCAGCGCGTCCAATCTGGCGCTGGCGTTCGTTCTCCTGCCGCGCCCGAAGCGCGGCGCCATGTCGGCGCTGTATGCCTTTTGCCGGGAAGTGGACGACGTGGCGGACGAGGAATCCGTGGCGGTCGCGGAGCGCCGCCGCCTGTTGAACGACTGGCGCGAGGACCTGGCGCGCGCGTATGCGGGCCTTACCCCCCGGCGGCCGGTGCTTCGCGAGTTGCAGCCCGTCATTCAGCAATACCATCTGCCGGCCGCCCATTTCGACGCCTTGCTGCAAGGCGTTGAAATGGACCTCGAGATTCGCCGGTATCCGGACTACGACGCCCTCGAGCTCTACTGCCATCGGGTCGCGTCCGTCGTCGGGCTCCTGAGCATCGAGATTTTTGGCTACACCGATCCCGCGTGCCGCGATTACGCCGTCTGCCTGGGCAAGGCCCTGCAATTGACCAACATCCTGCGCGACGTCCGCGGCGATGCCCAACGGGGTCGCATCTACCTGCCGCTCTCGGAGCTGGCCCGCCATGGGGTTGACCCGCAGGAAATCCTCCGTCTCGAGTACTCCTCCCGCTTTTGCCAGGCGGCCCGCGCGGTCAGCCTCAGAGCCCGGCAGTTCTACCGGGCGGCGCGCGAAACCCTCCCCGCCGCCGATTCCCGGGCCATGATTGCCGCTGAACTCATGGCGTCCGTTTATTGGCGGCTGTTGGAAAAACTGGAGTCGCGACAGTTCGACGTCTTCGGCTCCGACACCGCCCGGCTGAGCCGGGCGCAAAAACTGGCCCTGATTGGGACCACCTGGCTTCGGCTGGCGCTGGGGCGGGGCCGGGGCCATTACGGGGTGTAACCGGCCGCCGCCGGAAAAATCGCCGCATGGCTCCGCGGTTCCACGATTCGCCGGGCGACTCATGCAGCGCCCGCCCCCGGCCGGGCCGCCGCCGCCTCGTGGTCAACGCCGACGATTTCGGCCGGTCGGATTCCATCAACGAGGCCGTGATTCGCGCCCATCACGAGGGGATTCTGACCTCTGCCAGCCTCATGGTTGGCGAGCCCGCCTGCGCGGAGGCGGTGCGCCTCGCCAAAGGCAGCCCCCGGCTGGGCGTTGGCCTTCACTTGACATTGGCCTGCGGCCGTGCCGCCCTGGGACCGGACGCCATCCCGGGCCTGGTCAACCGGCAGGGGCGCTTCCCCGACTCGCCGGCCCGCGCCGGCCTCCGCTATTTCTTCCGGCGCGAACTCAAGGCGCAATTGCGGGCGGAGATTCTCGCCCAGTTTGAAAAATTCCGGGCGACGGGTTTGCCGTTGGACCATGTGAACGGGCATTTGCACCTCCATCTCCACCCGACCGTCCTCGGCATCCTGATGGAGGAAGCCGAAGCGCTGGGCCTCAAGCGTCTGCGCCTGACCCGCGACCCGCTTGGGCTGAACCTGCGATTGGCCTCCGGCCGGCTCGGGTATCGGCTTGCGCACGCCCTGCTGTTCGGCGGCCTGGCCGCATGGGCGCGGCCCGCCCTGGCGAAACGGGGCATCCGGCATACTCAATCCGTGTTCGGCCTGCTGCAGAACGGGCGGGTGGACGAGGACTACCTTTGCCGGTTGTTGCCGCGCCTGCCGGCCGGCGATTCCGAGCTTTACTCCCACCCCGCGCTGCCCGAGTGTAAACCCGAGTTTGACGCGCTGGTGAGTCCCCGGGTTCGAGAGCGGGTGAGCCGGCTGGGCATTCAGTTGGTGCGGTATCAGGATTTGTGAAATGGTCAAGTTGCTGCTCATTTTGATGGTCGGGCTGGTATTCGAGAGCACCGGCGTTGTGTTGCTGAAAAAGGGCATGGCGCAAATCGGCGGCCTTCAGGCGGTGACGGCCGCCGGGGTTTTCCGCGTGCTGCGCGAAGCCCTCGTCAATTCCAACATCCTCCTCGGCGTGTTTTTTGAGGCCCTCTTTTTCGGCTGCCTCCTGTTCCTTCTGGCGCGGAGCGAGGTGAGTTTTCTCTGGCCGTTGTCGGGTTTGAGTTTTGTTTTCGCGACCCTGGCCGCCATCTGGTTTTTGGGAGAGCAGGTTTCCGTCGTGCGGTGGCTCGGCGTGGTGTTGATTGTTTTCGGCGCCGGATTGATCAGTTACAGCGAGCAGGCGCGTCCGCAGCCTGCGACTCCTTCCCCGACCGCCACCTCCGCCGCCCCGGGCGCCGCCGTGGCCCCGCCCGGCCCCGCCGCGGCCCCGCCTCGCCCTCCGGCTTCCTCCTCCCGGCCCTGAAGCGGGAGTTCCTTTGGGCAACGGCGGCGGCCGGCGCTCGCCAGAGGCGCAACCAGGTCCCGAGCGTCGGGGAGGGCCGGTTCTTCCGTGGTCAGGATTTTCCTCTGCCGGAGACCCCGCTGTAAATCGTTGGCGCGATCTGCTGGTAAATTGGCGCGCTTTGCTAATGACATCCCCCTCGCGCTCCCTCTACAGTCAGTCCATGACAATGCAACGGTACTCGACGCATCTGGCCCTGGCGCTCCTGGGCGCGGCAGTCTTGGGAGTCTCGGCAGCGGACCTGGACTGGCCCCAGTATCTGGGACCCCGCAGGAACAGCACGTCGGACCAAAAGGGCATTCTGCGCACTTGGCCCACGAATGGTCCGACGGTTCTCTGGACTGTTCCGGTAGGCAGAGGGTTCGGCGGTCCGGTTGTCAAAGACGGCAAGGTTTACCTCCTCGACCGGGACGACAAGGTGGGGGACACCCTCCGTTGTCTGGACCTCTCCACCGGCAAGGAACTCTGGCAGTTTGCTTACGATGCTCCCGGCACGGTCATGTTTCCCGGCTCGCGCAGCGTCCCCGCCGTGGACGGCAATCATGTCTATTCTTGCGGTCACAACGGCGACCTGTATTGCATTGACATTCACACCCACAAACCCGTCTGGAACAAGAACGTCTGGAAGGATTTCGGCGGCGACCGGCTGCCGATGTGGGCCATCACGCAGTGCCCGTTGGTTTACGGGGACCTGCTGATTGTGGCTTCACAAGCACCCCAAGCTGGGGTGGTGGCCTATGAAAAGGCCACCGGCCAGGTCAAATGGCAGACGCCCCCGCTTGGCCTGATCAGCTATGCCAGCCCGGCCCTCGTAAAGGTGGACGGAAAGGACCATGTGGTCATGGTCACTTCATCCACCAACCCCTTCCAACGGACCAGCCCGGACAATGAATTGGGCAACGTCGTCGGACTGGACCCGCTGACAGGAGAAATCCTGTGGAAATATGACAAGTGGCACTGTCATATCTCCGTGGCGAGCGCCGTGGATGCCGGCGAGAACAGGGTGCTGATTGTCGGGGGCTATGAGCTGGGCGCAACCATGATCAAGGTGGAGAAAAAGGCGGACGGCGGCTACGGCACGACGGAACTCTTCACGACCAGGGAATTTGGCGATCAAACCAAACCGCCGATTCTCTACAAGGGTCATTTTTATGCCCAATACGGAACCAACAGTCGTCGCGACGGCATGGTGTGCATGACCCTGGATGGCAAAATCCTGTGGAAAACCAAACGGGCGCCGGATTTCAACAAGGGCAGCATGATTCTCGCCGACGGTCTGATTCTGGCCACCGACGGCGCCCAAACCCTCTACCTGATCGAGCCTGACCCCTCCGGCTTCAAGCAGTTGGCCTCAGCCAAAGTGCTGCGCGAGGGAGGAAGCGGCTCGGAGAATGATCCGATGGCTTCACGCGTGGGCGGCAGAAACCAGAACTGGGCGCCCATGGCGCTGGCCGACGGCAAGCTCCTGCTGCGAGACCAATCTCAGTTAAAGTGCCTCCTTGTCGCTCAATGACACCGCAGGGCTGTGGACTGATGAGGCCCCCCTCGATGGCAACCTGTGATGCCCGACCACGAACCGCTTGCCAGCCCCGGCCTCAAGGGTGGAGCCACTCCGCTCCTTGCCCCCCATGAGTGACCGATTCCACCTCCCCAGGGCCTGGCCGCAGCGGTTGGCCGAATTCCAGATTCCTCTTCCCGCACTGCTCCGTCGGGCCGGCTTGCCGGAAACCTTCTTCCGGCAGGAGAAGATTGTCGCCACCACGGCTCAAGTCTTCGCCCTCTGGCGCGCGGTCCGCGACCTGACTCCCGACCCCGCCATTGGCCTGAAGATGGGGGAGGAGCCACGGTTTGAGCTTTACCACCCCACCACCGTTGCGGCGGTCTGCAGCCAGTCCTTTCGCGACGCTCTGCAGCGCATTGCGCGCTTCAAGCAGTTGACCTGTCCGCAACACCTCCGGGTGCTCACGACCGGGGACGAAGCTTCCGTGGAGTTCATCTACCCGGAAGCCCAAGAGCCGCAACCGGACATCCTGGCCGACCTCGTCCTTTCCTGGGTGCTCGGCATCGCTCGCCGGGGCACCGACGGACGCATCACGCCCCTGCGCCTGGAACTGACCCGCCCGGTCAACCACCGCCCGTTGCTCGAGTCGCACTTCGGCTGCCGCGTCCGTTTCAAAGCCGGTCGCGACGCGCTGGTCTTTCGCAACCGTGACTTGGACCTGCCCTTTGTAACCCACAACGAGGAGCTGCTTGCGGCGATTGGAGCGCACCTGGAAGCCGAGCTTCAAGAACGCCACGCCGCCGCCGATATCGGCCATCAGGTCAAGCGTTCCCTCAAACGCTCCCTGGCCGGCAGGCGCCCAACCCTTCAGCAAACCGCCCGGGAAATGGGCACCAGCGTGCGCACCCTCCAGCGGCGGCTGACGGAGGCGGGGATTACATTCCAACAGGTGCTCGAAGACACCCGCCGCGAACTGGCACGTCACTACCTCACGCACAGCACCGTTGATCTCAACACAGTCGCCTACTTTCTCGGCTACGAGCACGCCAACTCTTTCTTTCGCGCCTTTCAAGGCTGGGAGGGCATTCCGCCCGGGGAATGGCGCGCTCAGCACCGCACCAAGCTTTCCCAAACCGCTTGACGGCTTTGCCTGTGGCGAGGGTTCCGGTTTCCCGATGGCGGTCAGCCGGACTTCCTCTTCGTTGGCACCGCCTTCCGGGAGCACTTCGCCATGCCGGAAGATATCCGGCATCAAATCCCGGCTCCGCCCGACGCTCTGCCATGCCCGCACGCTCGCAACGGTCTGCCTGGCGGTGAGAGTCCCCGCCTTCGGTAATCCGTCGTGATACCGACAGCCGACTACCGCGTTGGCACTTCCTGAGGCGTCAAGGGAGAGGATTCCGGTCTGACTTGTCAGGAGTTTGTCACGAGAAAAGCCGAGCTTGCGGAGTTTTTATGCCGCCAAAGCCCTTGCTTGAAAATGGCGCGTCCGGCAGGACTCGAACCTGCAACCTTCTGATCCGAAGTCAGAAGCTCTATCCAATTGAGCTACGGACGCGTTGGCGGGTGCTTCGAGGCAGGCCCGCGCGCCAGGCGTTTCTGCCCGTGCGGCACGAGCGCCCGGCCATTTCCAAGGCTCGGACGCCATCCGGGCGCGGGAGCGTTCAATGCGCCTGCACGCCAGCCCCGCGCCCTCCCGCGCCTGGGCGGCACGACACCCTGCCGAATCTCAGGTTGGGGACTTTAACCGGAGCGGTTCTCAAAAGCAATCACGGCCGCCACATCACGGCCGGCGAAAGCCGGTGGGACGGGAGGGGGAGCCCCCCGGGGAGGCGGCAGCCCCAGGCGGCTGGATCAGATGGACATCCGCGATGTTGTCCCGGTCGCGGACGTACATGACCCAGCGGTGGTAAAGGAAGTGGTCCCGGAATCCATCGAGTTCGATCAAGGAGGGGGGAAGGCCGAGTTCCTTGAATCGGCGCAGCACCGCTTTGTTTAGACGATCCTGAACCATACCGGCTGAGTCAGTTGATTCGCTCGAACGCTGTTTTGTCTTATGATGTACTTAGCGGCAAAGCTGCGGCGTCCGCAATACGCTCGATTACGGAAGCGGTTTACGGAATAATGCGGAAGCGGACTTTCCGAGACGAAGCCGCCGTTGGACCACACTGATGAATGCAAAAGACTTTCTGCGATTGGGCGTTCCCTTGGGCGAAGCGACGCGCCGGGCGGGGGATTTCGTCTCGCGGTTTCTCCTCAGCGGGGGGGACAAGGCGCGGTTGGAGGAGGAATTAAAGGCGATTCTGGCGGATCCGGCCCGCTACCTGGAGGACCCGCTTCGCGGGGAGCTGGCCAGGGCCATTGCCGGCGCTCCGCCGCCTCCGCGGGCCGAGCCGGTCAAGTATCGTCAGTGGGGCGAGGGGCTGGAGCCCGAGGCGGTGATGCAGATGGAGAAGGCGTGTCTGTTGCCGGTGGCGGTGGCCGGGGCGTTGATGCCGGATGCGCACGTGGGGTATGGGCTGCCGATCGGCGGGGTCCTGGCCACGGAAAACGCCGTGATTCCCTATGCCGTGGGGGTGGATATTGCCTGCCGCATGAAGATGACGGTGCTGGACATTCCATTGCGGGAGCTGGAGCGGCATCCCGAGCGTCTCACCCGGGCCATCGAAGCCGAAACGCGTTTCGGGGTGGGTGCGACCTTCAAAAACCGGCGCCAGCATGAGGTCATGGACGCCGACTGGAACGTGAGCCCGGTCACCCAACAGAACAAGGACCGCGCTTGGGCACAGTTGGGCACCAGCGGCAGCGGCAATCATTTCGTCGAATTCGGCATCTTTACCGCCCATGACAGAATCGGGGGGTTGGAACCGGGCGCCTACCTCGCCCTGCTTTCGCACAGCGGCAGCCGCGGGACCGGCGCCGCAGTTTGTGATTATTACAGCAAGCTGGCGTTCAGCCGGTTCCGCGGGCTGCCCAGCGAGTTGAAGCGGCTGGCCTGGCTGCCGCTGGATTCGCAGGAAGGACAGGAGTACTGGGCCGCGATGGAACTCATGGGCCGTTACGCCGCCGCCAATCACGCCCTCATCCACCGCCACATCGCGGCCCACCTCGGCGCCGAGGTGCTGCTGGACGTCGAAAACCATCACAATTTTGCCTGGAAGGAACGCCATGTGATTGGCGGGCAGGAGCGGGAAGTGATTGTTCATCGCAAAGGCGCCACGCCGGCGGGCAAGGGAGTGCTGGGCATCATCCCCGGCTCGATGGCTTCCCCGGGCTTCCTGGTCAGCGGCAAGGGGCATCCGGAATCGCTCAACTCGGCCTCTCACGGCGCGGGACGGGTGATGAGCCGGACGCAGGCGACGAAGACCTTCGACTGGAAGCGAGTGAACGCGTACTTGCGCGAGAAGGGCGTGACGCTGATCTCGGCCGGACTCGACGAGGTGCCGATGGTTTACAAAAACATTCACGAGGTCATGGCCGCGCAGCACGACCTGGTCACCATCCTCGGCCAGTTCGACCCCAAGCTCGTGAAGATGGCCCCCCACGGCGAACGGCCGGAGGATTGAGTTGATGCCGGCCGGGCCGCTCCCGGCGGACGTGGTGCGTTGACGGGGAACGGTCGTCGGCGCCCGAGCCGACTTTCACCGGCCTGCCGCTTCGCGAATCCGCTGCAGGTGCTCCTCGAGCCGCTTGGGTGACACGGGGAAAGCGGTGCCCAGTTCCTGGGCGAAAAGCGACACTTTGTATTCCTCGACCATCCACCGGAATTCCTCCACCAACTGCCGCGCCGCGGAGGGCAGCTCCGCTGCGGACTCCCACTGCCGCAAAGCCGTCACATAAGGCGCAAGCTGCCGCGCGCGCTCCTGGTCTTTCAGCGGGTTCAGCGCCGCCCGTTCACCGCGCAATCGGAGGGCCTTGAGATAACGCGGCAGGTGTTCGAGCCGCGGGAAGGGAATTCGCTCGAGGAAATCCGGCGGGAGCAACGCCGCCAGCTCGGGGCACACGGGCCCAGTGGCGCGCGGCGCGGGCGGAGGCGCGCCCAATTGCTTGAGGTCTGACAGGGTTCGGGAACGCGCGGCGGCAGGGGCGGCGGCGGCGGCCGCGGGCGAGCCGAACCGGCGAACCAGTTCGTGCCTGAGCTTGAGGATTTCCTCCACCCGGTCACCGAACCGGACCGCCAGGCCGGGCAGCTTTGCTTTGGCCGCCGCCACGGCCGCGTCGAACGCGGCGCGAGTCAGGCTTGGAAACAGCTCGGCTGGCAGGAGGAAATTCTTGAGATGAACCAGCGCGGAGCGTTCGAACCGCTCGGCGGCACAGAAATCATGCAGCAGCGGCCCAAGCCGGCTGAGCGCGCGAAGGTCCTTCTCCAACCAGGCCAGGTCTTTTTCCAACGCCAGCTCAACCAGCCGCCGGATGCCGGGCAAGGTGGCCCGGCGCGCGTCGGTTTGGCTGCGGAACAGGCGGAGGTTCACCTGCCCGTCCTCGACCTCGAGTCCAGGCCAGGCCTCAAGCCGCAGACCCGCCCCTTCGGCCACGGCGATTCGTTCGGGCAGGTCGCCAAAGGTCCAGCCGGTGAGACCGAACTTCTCCCACTGCTGGGCAGCGCGAGTCCAGGCCGGGAGTTCGTCCGTCGCCGCGCCTGGCTCGGGCTGCCGGGCCAACTGCCGGCGCAATTCAGCCAGGTCGCGCCCGGCCACGAGACTCGTCCGATCGAGGCCCACCACTTCAATGCGGGGGCGGAGATGCGCCGGCATGGCCCTGACCGCCCACGCGGAGACCGGCACTTCCACGCCATACCGGCGCCGGATGAACGCCGAGAGGTCGTGGGCCAGCGACTGGCCGCCCGGCTGCAGGTCGCGGACGATTTCCGCAACCTTCGGCGCCAGCGGCATCAGCTCGCGGCGCAGGGCCTTGGGCAGCAGGCGCAGCAGCTCCGCCACCTGCGGCTCGCGCAGGCCGGGCACCGACCATTCAATGGCCGCGGCCGGCAAATCCTGCGCCAGCGCCGGGTTGAGCCGGACGGTGACTCCGTCCTTTTCTTCGCCGGGTTGATACGCATAGGCCACCGGCACCGGCTGGCCGCCCAAGTCCACCGTGTCGGGAAATGCCCCCGCGTCGAATTGCAGCTCCCGGCCGCCCGTGAGGTCCGCCTCCGTCACCCGGAGCAGGCCGGGCTCGGGGTGCGCCCCCAGCCAGCGGTCCAATTCGGGCAGCGACGACACGTTTTCGATTCGCCGGCTGTAAAACTCGAGCAGGGCGTCATCCAGGTCGGGGAGGTCCTGCCGCCGGGTTCGCGTCTGCCAGACCTCGATTTTTTGCCGGACGCGGCGGTTGTGTTCGACAAAGGCGTAGCGCGGCGGAAGCGGGCGTTCGTCGGGCGGGTCCCCCGCGGCGCGAAGGGCCTGCTGGCTGGGCCGGGCGGCATGGGAGTCGTCCCGGCGCGCATGAGACGTTTCCGGAAACAAGTTTTCCTCGACCAGAGCCGAGCGCAGGAAGATGCGAGTGGCTTCGCGCGGGTTGATGTTGCCGTAGGCCACTTTGCGGCGGCGCACCTCCAGGCCGCGAAAGGTGGTGATCTCCTCGGCCAGCACGCGCCCCGCCTCGGGGCTCCAGTGGGGATTCTGGTGGACGGTTTCGCACAGATGGGGCGCCAGTTCCGCAATCCACAGCGGGTCTATGCCCGCCACCGTCCGCGCAAATAATTGCGACGTCTCCACAATTTCACCCGCGACAATCCATTCGGGTTGAGTCCCCGCCGCCGGCGGCGTGGCGGATCGCGCCGCCGTGCGGTGGGCCGGCGCCGGCCGCTTCTCTCCGCGGTCGTACAGCGCGGACCCGGGAAAAATCAGGAGCGGGCGGTTGCCGACCCCCACGTAACCATTCCGCTGCCGGGGTTCGGCCGCTCTCGCATTTCGCGCGTTGGATTTCGCGGGCGGGCGCCGCCGCGCCACATGCCCGAGCAGGCCGGCCAGGATGGACCGGTGAATGGCCGCGTAATCCGCGGTGCTTTCATTGAGCCGCAGGGTTCCCAATTCGGCCAGCGCCCGCTCCAACTGGGCGTGCAAATCCTGCCACTCGCGCATCCGGAGGTAGGAGAGAAAGTTCGCCTTGCAGAACTTGCGGCGCTGGTTCTGGGTGGGGAGCTGTTCCCATTGCTCATGCACCGCGTTCCAGAGGTTGAGCAGCGTCAGAAAATCCGATTGGGGATGGACATATCGCTGGTGTGCCGCCTGCGCGGCGTCTTTTTGTTCGAGCGGGCGTTCGCGGGGGTCCTGAATGCTGAGGCCGGAGGCGATGATGAGCAGTTCATGGACCGCATGCTCCCGCTGGGCCTGCAACAGCATCCGGCCCATCGCCGGGTCAATCGGCAGCCGCGCCAGGTCGCGCCCCAGCGGCGTCAGTTCGCGCGCCGCATCCAGCGCCCCCAGCTCCTGCAGCAAATTGTAACCGGCTTGAATGGCCGCGGGCGCGGGCGGGTTGATGAAGGGGAAGGTCTCGATTTCGCCCAACCGAAAGGCTTTCATCCGCAGAATGACCTCGGCCAGATTCGCGCGCTGGATTTCCGGTTGCGTGTAAGCCGGTCGCGCCGCGAAATCCGCTTCCGAGTACAGGCGGATACACCGGCCCTCGCGGACACGCCCGGCACGGCCCTTGCGCTGGTTGGCGCTGCTCTGCGAGATGGGCTCGACCGGCAGGCGCTTGATGCGCGTGCGCGGGTTGTAGCGGCTGATCCGGGCCAGCCCGGTGTCAATCACGTAACGAATGCCGGGGATGGTCAGCGACGTCTCCGCGATGTTGGTGGCCACGACGACCTTCCGGCGCGCCAGCGGCGCGAACACCCGCTGCTGGTCCCCCGAACTCAGGCGCCCATACAGCGGGATGACCTCCGCCGCCTCCCGCAGCCGCGTCCGCAGCAGGTCGCTGGTCTCGCGAATGTCCCGCTCGCCTGGCATGAAAACCAGCGCGTCCCCGCCCCCCGGCTCGGCCAGGACCCGCTCGACCGCCCGCGCCGCGGCGTCAATGTAGGTTTCCTCGCCGCGCTCCTCCGAGGCCGGGTCCAGCGGCGCGTACTCGACCTGCACGGGGTAAACCCGGCCGGACACCTCGATGACCGGCGCGCCATCGAACGCGGCGGCGAAGGCGGCGGTGTCAATCGTGGCCGAGGTGATGATGACTTTCAGCTCGGGCCGCTTGCGCAGCAGCCCGCGGAGATGGCCCAGCAGGAAATCAATGTTGAGGCTGCGCTCGTGCGCCTCGTCAATCACGATCGCATGATACTCGCTCAGCAGCGGATCGCTCTGGGTCTCCGCCAGCAGGATGCCGTCGGTCATCAGCTTCACGTAGCTCTCCGGGCTCGAGCGGTCGTCGAAGCGGATCTTGCAGCCGACTTCACGGCCCCAGGTCACGTTGAGCTCCTCGGCCAAGCGGCGGGAGATGGACAGCGCGGCCACCCGCCGCGGCTGCGTGCAGCCGATCTTCGCCTCGATCCCCAGCCCCGCCTCGAGGCACATCTTGGGGAGTTGCGTCGTCTTGCCCGAGCCGGTCTCGCCCGCAACCACCACCACCGGATGACGCCGGATGGCTTCGACAATCTCGTCCTTCCGCGCCGTGATGGGCAGGCTGGCCGGATAGGACAGCGCGGGCCGGTTGCGCCACCGCCGCTCGCGCAGTTCGAGCGACGCCCGCGCCTGCTCCAACAGCCGGTTCAGGACCGCGTCGTGGCGCCCGGCGTGATGCCGGTCCCGCAGCAGCCGGACCAAACGCGAGCCCAGCCGCACCCAATCGGACAACATGATCCGGGGCAGCAGCTCCCGCAGCTCATCTATGCGCGCATCACCCATGCCGGAATTCCCAAGCTAACCAACCATCCTTCCGGAATAAAACACCGAAATGCGCCGCCCGCGGCTGCCCCCCTCCTCCTCCACCACCTGCGACCAGCCGCCCTCCAATTCCCCCGCGCCCGAAACCACCAAACCCTCTCGGGGCGGCGACGTCTCGTCGCCGCCGTCCCCCTCGCAAGCCAAAGCTCTTTCTGGGACGAGACGTCCCAGCCCGTATCCAGCCCCTCAATGACGGTGGAGACGTCTCGTCTCCACACCTCCCACGCCTTCGAAACCAACACCCCCTGGGACGAGACGTCCCAGCCCCTACCCGCAGCATCAATTACTTCGGGGTTGGAGACGTCCCGTCTCCAGCCTCCCACGCCCCCACAACGCCCGTCATCAATTCGGCACTTCCCCTGCCCATTCCCCAACCCGTCTTCAAAACCCTGAAAGGGTTT
>ERZ795052.736-NODE-736-length-48405-cov-6.202896_pt1 | contig 48405 bp, 42 predicted proteins | sample MGYA00375136_ERZ795052 | MGnify/ENA primary metagenome ERZ795052 (study PRJEB30181, sample SAMN05720156) | activated sludge metagenome | isolation source: Anaerobic digester | place: Japan | collected 2015-05-26 ... | reverse complement strand
TGCGGGGTGGAGCAGTGGTAGCTCGTTGGGCTCATAACCCAAAGGTCGGAGGTTCGAATCCTCCCTCCGCTACAAAGAAAAAGCCTTTCCCGGTGAACCGGGAAGGGCTTAATTTTTTTCAGACCGTCAAATGCCTGCATTTGTAAGGGATGAAAAAATTAAGCCCTTAGCCCCCGCGAAGCGGGGGCAAGGCTTTTTCTTTGGGCTGTTTTCTCCCGAGGATCACAGCGAGTGAAACGAGCTGTAATCCTCGAATCTTCTACCACCACCCCCCCGAGGGGGCTTCAAAACTATGTGTTATTAAACTTTTGACAGCGTGGCAAGGCTTTTTTACTGACCGTCCAAACCAAACCAGCCCGGATAATACAGGAAAAATACTTTAAAACTATTTCCTGGGCGACGGACCTTTAAACTCAGGAGTGGCCGACATATAGCATTTTGACTCATCCACGTCCACATCGAGGATCATGAATTCGGGCTTATCCAGTGTGTACGGTGTCCATAATGCAGGGCCCTTCCCGTTGGGGTCCCCGTATTTTGCAAAATTGGTCCAGAAACCCACGATTTTCATGCTCAGATCCTGGTCGCCCTTGGTAAATGGTCTCCAGCTGTGCCTGAATGAATGAAATACATACCACAGGTCTGAGGAATGGAATGCCCCGTTTTCGTCGCCCGGAAGAGGGCGGGCAAAAAGGTAGGCATAAACGGGCTTGCTGCTCTTTTCTGCACGCAGTGTACAGAAATCTTTCACTGACTGTGTTGCGTCATTCATGTCGTTGGCTGTAAACCCTATCATATATGGAATATCTGCAATTTCGTTAGCCAGGGCGGTGTTTGAGAAAGTGTCATTTAACAGATATCCGTCAATGACCGGACTCCACATAACGCGTTTTTTGGTTGCTGCCGTGTAATCAGCCGCCATTTGTTTCATGTCCTCAAATGAGAGTGCGCGCATCTCCTCCAGTGTTGTCTTTCCGAAATAATCCATCATTGCCTTGTTTGCCAGCTGGGCCGTATCGAGAGGGATGCCCGGCCTTGTGGTATTCAGCCCTCCACCGCTCATGCTTATAGCCTTGCTGATAAGGCCTTTTGAAAGGGGTGAAGCGCACAATGACTGAACGCTTCCGGCACCTGCGCTCTGACCAAATATCATAATGTTATCCGGATCTCCCCCGAACTGGCTGATATTGTTTTTTATCCATTTGAGAGCAGCTACCTGGTCGAGCAGTCCGTAATTGCCTGAAACTCCATGAGGACTTTCGGCCGAAAGAAGCGGGTGTGAGAAGAATCCCATTGAGCCAAGGCGATAAGTAACCTGAACGAGAATCACTCCGTGAGAAGCCCACTCTTCACCGCCGTCCATCTCAGGCTCATAGGCAAAGCCTTCACGGTATCCTCCTCCGTGAATCCACATGGCAACGGGGAGTTTCTTATCGGGCTTACCTGCCGCCGGAGTCCAGACGTTAAGGTAAAGACAATCCTCTGTAAAAGGAACACTTCCGCTGGCACGCCACTCCCTGCCGTAAAAGCTTTCAGGATCCCAGGTGGTCTGCGAAGCTGCATCGCCGTATTTGTCGGCAACTTTAACTCCTTCCCATGGTATGACAGGCTGAGGTTCTTTCCATCTCAGATCACCAACGGGCGGAGCTGCGAAAGGAATGCCCTTATAGGCAATAACTCCCTTTGTAGGGGTTTGCACTCCGGTGATCTTTCCTCCCTCAATAGTCAGAACGGGATTTGAATCTCCGCATGAAGCAAGAGTCAGCAAAACAGAAATCAGAAAAATAAACAATGCGTTTTTCATGGATTTAAAGATTTATTGTGAGTAATTACTTCGTATTTCAGCAGGTTAAAGTAAAATATATTCGGACATTTTCTATTCCTGAATTGGCAATTTGCCTGCAGTTTTCTCAAAATTTTAAATAAATGATTGTTTTTTAAAACCCGCAAAAATGAGAATATTTCAATCTTTGTTACATGTTCAAAAACCTGTAATCTTTATAACCATGGCAAAGTATACTTTTAAAACACTGACGATTCTGGCAACAGGCTTGCTTTTTGCCGGAATTTCATGCACAAGCAATTCTGACAAGAGCGATAAAGGCAAATCTTTCGAAGTCCTTATAAAGGACAAGCCGACTACCTTCTGCAATCCTGTCAACCTGAGTGTCGGCTCCGAGAGACAAAGGAGAGCCGGCGAGCCGGTGGTGGTGGTTTACAAGGATGATTATTACCTTTTTATCACCGGCGGCAGGGGTTACTGGTATTCCCCAAACTTCCGCGACTGGACCTACGTTTCTGCACCCTCCTTTCCCGGAGGCTGTCCGGCAGTTGCTACAGACGGAGAAACAATGTATGCCTCAGGCGATAAGGGTCAGCATGATGTGTTCAGCAGCACTGATCCCAAAAGCGGCGTATGGACAAAAGCGGGAGAATATCAGCGCGATTACGGTGATGCCGACCTTTTTATAGATGACGATGGCAGATTCTACATGTACTGGGGTTGGTCGCAGGTGCTTCCGTTCCAGGTGGTGGAACTCGATCCCAAAAACGGCTTTAAGGAAAAAGGTAATTCTGTTGTCTGTTTCTTCGGCGATTATGAAAACCATGGCTTTGAAAGGAGAAGAAAAGAAGATGTGATATTCCCATACTTCAACCACAGGCCTTACTTCCCCGAAGAATCACCCTGGATAGAAGGACCCTGGATGATAAAACATAACGGGAAATATTACCTGCAATATGCGGCTATCGGCCTCGAGTTCGCAACATATTCGCATGGAGTATATGTTGCCGATAACCCGATGGGGCCATTTAAATACTCACAGCATAATCCTCTAACTTTTAAAACAACAGGTTTCATGCTCGGGGCAGGTCACGGAAGCACTTTCCATGATAAAAACGGCGATCTGTGGACAATTGCCATGGTTCCCTCATTTATCGGCGGAGGAAGGGGCGGCAGCAGCCTGGCTGTCTTCCCGACTGCTGTTGACAAGGATGGGGTTATGCACTCCAATACCGCTTTCAGCGATTACCCGCAGTATTTCCCCGGTATAAAGAAAAATGCCGTCGAAAACAATTTTACCGGATGGATGCTCCTGTCTCACAAGAAATATGTTGAAGTCTCATCTTCTCTCGAAGGTTTTGACCCGTCAAATGCCGTTGATGAAAATATGATGACTCACTGGAGTGCAGCAACCGGAAATGCCGGAGAGTATATGATTGTTGATTTCGGTACCGAGTGCGACGTTCGTGCCGTACAGGTAAACTTCGACCAGCAGGATGCAAGGATGCAGTTCGGAAGAGGTTTCGGTATGGGGCCGGGGATGAGACCAGGAACAGCTCCCGCCACCGGGCCGGTGAGGTACCAGTCGTATACCCTCGAATTCTCCCCCGATAAAGTTAACTGGTCGATGATAATCGACAAAAGCAACAATACCGTTGATAACAAAAACGATTACACCGAACTTGCAGAACCTGTAAAAGCAAGGTACGTAAAACTGACAAATGTGTTCACACCCGACAGCGGTAAATTCGCCGTCAAAGATCTGCGCGTCTTTGGAAATCCGGATAAGGCGAAATTTACAAAAGTTCAGAAAGTATTTGTGGCCCGCGATCCCGAAGACCGGCGCAATGCCACAATTACATGGGAGGCCGTTAAGGGAGCCGACGGGTATGTGGTGCGCTACGGTATTGAACCCGGCAAACTTTACAATAACTATATGGTATACGACGCAAATACCATTACCATCTACAGTCTTAACAGGGATCCCGATTACTACTTTGAAGTGGAGGCATTCGACAGCGGAACAGATTATTACCGCGAGAGAACCGAACAGACTATGGGCCGCGGAGCAGAGATTGAACTGGCTATGGGCCCGAAAATGATTGAAAGGAAAATGATAAAAGAGGGTGTGAATGAATATGTATTCGAGAACATAGTCCCCGGACAGTATATATTCCGTCATACCTTCGGTCCCGTTCTGTGGAGAGGAGAATTAACCAAAGCCGAACTTACCGGCTCAGAAGAGAAGCCTACCGTAACGGCAGTTTTATCTGACCTTGGCGTCGGCACAAAAGTGACCGGACAGATGGAATTGAAAGTTATCCCGGGCAAGGAAAACGGGAAGATAGTGGTGACTCTTAATTACAGGAAATAAATAGAAGTCTGATTAACTGAAATTACATACTTAAAATAAATATATGAGAAAATTATTCAGCCTTATTACAGGCATATTTATATGCTCTTTCCTGTCAGCACAGGGACAACAGGATTTTGTTCCCCTGAAAGAACTCTTTAAAAAAGATTTCCTGGTGGGGGTGGCCGTCAACGGAAGAACCATTGCAGATGCTTCAGGCAGGATGGTTATTGAAAACTTCAATACCATTACCTGCGAAAACGAAATGAAACCCCAGAGCCTGCTCTATTTTCCGATGCAGCGACCGGCCGGAGCCCCGCAAGGTCAGCCAGGGCAGGCAGGTCAGCCACAGAGGCCCCAGGGAGCACTGCCAGGTCAGCCACAGGGCGGTCAGCCCGGAGTTCCTCCTCAGGGTGGTCAGCCCGGACAGGGAATGGGAGGTTTTCAACGTGCTCCTCTGAAACTCGATACCATAAACGGACTGGTTTATAACTGGGCATCGGCTGACCGCATTGCCGACTTTGCGAGATCGAATAACCTGAAGGTAAGAGGACATACACTTGTATGGCACAGCCAGACCCCTGCGGCCTTCTTCACCGATGATAAGGGCAACCAGCTCACAAAGGAACAATTGTATGCAAGATTAAAAGACTATATGACGGTTGTGATGAACCGTTACAGGGATGTGGTTTTCTGCTGGGATGTTGTTAATGAAGCTTTGGCCGACAAGGAAGGTGAAATATACAGGACGGCCAGCAGGTGGTACCAGATATGCGGGAAAGACTATATTGCTGAAGCATTCCGTATTGCAAGAAGCGTAAATCCCAATGTTAAACTGATTTATAACGACTACGACCTGGTCAATCCCGCAAAGCTTGAAAGAGCCATGACCATGCTCACCGAGTTAAAGAAGGCGGGCGTTCCGATAGATGGCGTGGGCATGCAGGCACACTGGAGCAATGATATCACCGCAGAAATGCTTCAGAATGCAATCACAAGGTTCTCATCTCTCGGACTGGAAGTGCAGATAACGGAACTGGATGTTACAACCTATACCTCCTACCATGGCGAAGGAGCCAAAAACCAGGTTCAGCAAACCCAGCCATATTCACAGGAGGTGGAAGAGAAACTGGCCGAAAGCTATAAAAGGTTTTTTGAAGTGCTCCACCGGAATGCCGGCAAGGTAACCTCAGTAACATTCTGGGGCCTCCACGACGGAGCCAGCTGGCTGAACGGTTTTCCGGTGAGGGGCCGGTCTGATTACCCTCTCCTTTTCGACCGGGAGATGAAACCCAAAAAAGCTTATTACAGTGTCAAATCGGTGTATATCAAATAACAGAAATTAAAAAACGTTTTTCCATGAAAAGAATTTTATTTGTTCTGGCATCTGCTGCCATCTTTCACGCGGCAACAGCTCAGTTCACAGGTATGATGGGCGGACAGCAGCAGGCTCCGCTTCCCGATGGCTTTAAGCCATCGGAATGTAACATTTTTCTGTCGCAGTATCCTGCGGTAAATTCCCAGACCCGCGAAGCAATCTTCAGGGTCTCCGCTCCGACTGCAAGGAACGTTCAGGTTGACATTGCAGGTAAAAGATATAACATGACAAAAGATGAGAGGGGAAACTGGACCTGCAAAACCGATCCCCAGGTTGTGGGCTTCCATTATTATTCCATCTGGATCGACAGTGTTCCCGTAATGGACAGGAATACAAATGCGTATTTCGGCAGTAACTGGGAATCATCAGGTATTGAAATCCCTGAGGGACCTGAAGGCGATTACTACAGGTTCAACAAAAATATTCCTCACGGCCAGATCCGCTCAATATATTACTGGTCCGAAATTAACGGAATGGAACGTCATTGCAATGTGTACGTTCCTGCCGAGTACGAAAAGAATCCAAAAAAGAGATACCCGGTGCTTTACCTGCTCCACGGCTGGGGCGAGGATGAAGACGGATGGTCGAACCAGGGACATATGGGCAACATCATGGACGGGCTTATCGCTTCCGGCAAAGCAGTCCCGATGATAGTTGTAATGGACTGCGGCGACATAAAGACAAACCCCGACGTGCGGAGGGCATCCGTAAACGATGTAACGCAGATATATATTAAAGACCTTATTCCTTTTATTGATAACACCTTCCGTACAAAAACCGACAGGCTGAACCGCGCCATGGCAGGCTTGTCAAGAGGAGGTATGCAGACTACAATGACTGTCTTTAATAATCCGGATAAGTTTGCATGGGTCGGCACGTTCAGCGGATTCTTCATGGGCGGATTCGGCGGAATGGGCGGCAGAGGCGCAGCAGCCGGTGCACAGGCCCCAAGCATGACCCAGCAGATTGAATCAGCTTTCAACGGGGTATTTAAGGATCCGGCCGCTTTCAACAGGCAGTATAAACTGCTGTTCATCAGCACAGGCACCGAGGAAAGGGGACCCAAAGAGCAGGTCGATGCCCTTATTGCCTACGGCATAAAAAACATAGTTTACCATGAATCCCAGGGCACTGCCCACGAGTGGCTGACATGGAGAAGAGCCCTTAACGATTTTGCACCAAGGCTTTTCAAATAAGAATGACATCCCATACCGAAAAACCCTTCACGGAAAGTGAGGGGTTTTTTGTTTTGACGGATGAACCCTGCAGTTTAAATTTTCTACGGAATGCTTAACTTTATAATCTGTTAAATATTAATACATACTGCAACATGAAAAAAGAATCTCCGAACCTGAAATTTATTCTGACCTGCGTTATTTTATTAACAATTCTTTCGTGCAAAAATGAAACTGCCGAAAGCACAAAGATTCACCCCTGGGAAGTTGTCGAGATTACCCTCCGGGCAGAAAATTCCTGCAACAATTTTTATACTGATGTTACCTGCTGGGTGGAACTGGAAGGCCCGGGATTTAAAAAACAAATTTACGGTTTCTGGGACGGGGAAAATATTTTCAGGGTAAGGCTTGTTGCAACAAAGCCGGGTAAATGGACATGGAAAAGTTATTCGAACCAGCCCGGCGACCAGGGGCTTAACAATAAACAGGGTTACTTTGAGGCTGTCGCCTGGAAACCTGAGGAGATAGAGGAAAATCCTAACAGACGCGGATTTATAAGACCTTCGGAGAACGGGCATGCCCTGCAGTATGACGACGGGACGCCCTTCTTTCTGACAGGAGATACCTGGCTCGCCGGCACAACATGGAGATTACCATTCAGAAATGCTGCATCAACATCGGGTTATGAACCTGGTCCGGGTATCGGGTTTGAAGATGCAGTCTTGTACCGTAAGCGACAGGGCTTTAATTCAGTAAGCATGATAGCCTGCTTCCCCAACTGGGAGGCAGACGAAAATGCAAATACCTATGCAGATGAAAATGGCATTTACCTGAGGAATGCGTGGGAAAAATTCGGGTATTTTTCCGTTGATAGCCAGTTAACATCAAAAGATATGCGGGACGAGAACGGTAACAGGCCTTTTGAAATGTCGAAGGAACACAAGGGAGTGGCAGACTTCGACAGGATTAACCCTGAGTACTTCCGCAGCCTCGACAAAAAGATGAAATTTCTTTCCGATCAGGGTTTTGTACCACTGCTCGAGAGCGTAAGAAGGGACAACTGCCCTGCATGGAAGGCATATTTCGATTTCAACGAATCCTACGCGAGGTATATACAATACCTCATCTCCAGGTATGGTGCCTATAATATTATCTTCAGCGGCATACATCTCGACTGGATTCCGAAAGAATATAGTCTGACTGCCGACGAATTTAACGAAGCATTGACTTATCACCTTAAAAAATACGGGCCATTGCCATTCGGGCAGCCACATACAACACTGATAAATAACTCAACTTACTGGCAGTTCGGCCACGGAGAAAAGTGTCCATGGCTAACTATGCACAGTGTTGGCAATAACCCGCGCGATCACCGCGTTTCCGATATGCTTGACACACTCTTCAGGCTTAAGCCCGCTTATCCGGCAATAAATTTCGAACCTTATTACACGGGGTGGGACCATTCAATCAACAAACCTCATGGCGAACGACCCCCGGCCGATTCAGACAGGGATAATTACTTTTCGAGGGCCATGATGTATGTCTCAGTGCTGTCAGGTGGCTTGTCGGGTCATGTTCACGGCACCTCTGCCTATGATATTACAACCACCGGTGAACCGGCAGGTTTCAGGCCTCATTTCTGGGACGCGATGAAATACAAATCGGCAGGTTACATGAAACACCTTAAAAACTTTGTTTTATCGGAGGGTGCCAGATATCAGGCTCTTGAGCCGGCGCATGCAGACATCACCCCCGGCAAGGCTCCGGGCAGTTTTGAAGATGGCCTCGACGGATGGTCATACATGATGAGAACCAGGGAAAAAGATTTTGCGTTGTTATATTTCGAAAACGGTTCACTTGTTCCGGTACTTTCCGGTTTCATCCCTGAAACAAAATATTCCCTTCAGTGGTATGATCCCTCAACCGGAGTTTGGGAAAAACCTGTAACAGTCGTCACCGGCAGGGAAGGATCTCTGAGAATAGACTCTTTCCCCGACAATCAGAATCCGTCGGTTACAGACCGGGCACTTAAAATAATCCGAAAGTAAACCGGCTTATTACCTGACGGTAATTCTGACTTCTGTTCCGGTCAGGCCTGCCGGTTCTGCCTTTATTTTACCCGTGAGCTTACATGGCGGATACGAAAATCTCCTCCCCTGCCATCCCTGACAAAGTCACTGCCTAAAGAAGTAACAGGTAAGAGGCATATACCACGGCTGCAGAAAGCCGATGCTGATTCAACGGAAAGGATGACCTTGTAATGCAGCCGGGAAACAGGTTTAGCCCCACCAGGTTTCATCCTTAACAAGGTTCTTCATAACCACATCTTTGTTGAGGTCAAGTCCCAGCCCCGGTTTATCGGATAATTGAATATAACCGTCTTTAATTATCTCTCTGTCATATACCACAATATCTTCCCAGCCGGCATGACCGTCGCGTGAGGTTTGCTTGTAATCATAACTCTCATGGCCTATAAAATCAAGCATGGTTGCAGCGCAGTTTGCCGAGGCAATGGTAGCAACCGGTCCCATCACATTATGTGTGGCAACGGGCATATAATAAGCATTCGCGAGAGTTGCAATCTTTTTGGCTTCAAGCAAACCGCCCGCCATCGAGATATCTATCTCCACCATGTGCACCGCCTGGTTAATGATGAAGGGCAGAAAATCGTGAAGTGTATAAAGGTTCTCCCCGCAAAGAACAGGGATGGGTGATGCCGCAGTCAGCTTTGCCCATGTATCGACATAGTTTATCGGCATCGGATCTTCAATCCACCATGGTCTTATGGGCTCAAGCGCCCTGGCAAAGCTGAGGGCATCGAAGAATCCGAATTCCCAGTGGCAGTGAACGATAATCTCAAATTCTTTTCCGGCAGCTTCCCTTAAGTTGGTATAGGCACGGATATTGTTTTCGAGCTCGGTATAAGAGAGGCGGCGGTTCAGGGCCTCGCCTCCCGGGCGTCGCGAGATACGGAAAGGCTTAGCAGCAGTCCATTTCTGAACCGACTGGTTGATATAATCTATCCATTCCCTGCATGAGGCCGGGTCGAGCATGTTCCGAGGCTGGCTTGTAAGGTAGGCCCTGACGCGGTCGGTGTAACAGCCGCCTCCGAGGATCTTTCGCAGGGGCATCCCCAGCAGCTTTCCGACAAGGTCCCAGAGCGCTATTTCACAGCCCGTAACGGCATGCATACCGACACCGCCGTTACCGCCAAGATAGGATACCCTGAATTTCATCTGTTCGGTAAGACGCGCTATATCGAAGGGATCCTGTTTTAAAAGAATGGGACGAAAGGCATTGATTACGACATCTTTTGCCCCAAGGCCCGTAACATCGTGATGACATTCACCGATACCGTAAACGCCGGCATCCGTTTCTATCTTAACAAGAGGCAAAACATGCCCCCTGCCGCCAATCTGTACCCGCATGCATTTTACATCCGTTATCCTGACTTTCCCGGGATCGGTTCCGGCGAGGCTGCTGAAGCCCGGTACAACTGTCGCGGCGGGAACTGCAGCCATTGTTTTTACAAATTCGTTTCTTTTCATCGGGGTTATGTTAGAGGGTTAATTCCGTTAAGACAGGCATTATCTCTTTAATGATATAGAAGACGATAATAACAGAGCCGTTATTTCCTGACAGAAAAGCGGTAGATTGTCCTGGACCGGAAATTATCCCCCGGATTAAGGACTGTTGAAGGGAATCCCGGCTGATTGGGACTGTCGGGGAAATGCTGTGTTTCAAGAGCAAAACCCGATCTTGTCGGGGAAGGTAATGTTCCGGATGCGGCTGCCTTCTTCCACGCCATTCCGCTGCCCGAATAAAACTGCATACCCGGCTGATCCGTAATCACCTCAAGGAACCGGCCGCTTTCGGGGTCATACACCGTGGCATCCACCTTCTTTTTGTTGTCAAGCACAAAATTGTGATCGTAACCATCGAGCATTACGTTCTCAAAAGTTTCTCCTATTTTACCTCCTATCGGGCGGGGTGTTGTAAAATCGAACGGAGTATCTTTCACCGGCCTGATTTCACCTGTAGGTATTTTCACATTATTAAAAGGCGTATATGCCGATGCCTGCATCATAAGAATATGGTCGAATATATATCCCTTGCCGGCCCCGTGCAGATTGAAGTATGCATGGTTTGTGACGTTAATTACAGTTTTTTTGTCGGTTACCGCATGGTAATCGATGATTATCTCATTTTTATCGCTCCATGAATAGATCACATCCATTTTGACTTCTCCCGGGAAACCCTCCTCCATATCGGGGCTGGTATAGGATAATTTCACTGCAGGCAATTTACTGTTCTGCAATATTTCGGCATTCCAAACTTTTGAGAACCAGCCGTTACGTCCCCCGTGAAGAGTATTGGGTTTGTTGTTCACGGGCAAATTATACTCCTTCCCGTCGAGGGTAAATTTCCCATTGGCTATTCTGTTGGCAAACCTTCCGATTACCGCCCCGCCGAACATATCGCCTTTAATTATCCCGTCGAAGGTCTCCGACCCAAGGGTTACATTATCTTTTACCCCGTTCCTGTCGGGTACTTCAATCCTGACTATCCTTGCCCCGTAATTTGTGACTTTCAAAACGTTGCCGTTTTTGTTTGTGAGAGTAAAGAGATAAACTTCACTGCCATTATGAGTACCAAGCAGCTCTTTCTTCACTGGCTGGCCGGCCTCTGCTGTAAAGATGAAACAGGCCAGCAGGGCTCCTGTCATAAAAGTCATGTTCAGATGTTTAAGATTTTTCATATTGCTGGCTTTTTTAATTTGCTGTGATGAGTTTAATAACTGGAGAATAAAGTAATGAAATTTTTAACTTCAATTGCCTCAGTCAATACAGATGTATGCAAAAAACCTTCCTTATTTAACAATTATTAACCACTACATTATTTTCCTTCCTGCCAGCCTGAACACTGCAGCGCTCCAAAAGGAATTCATTAAAAAGACGTGCGGGTCGATGAATACGGCTGCCGGTGCTATTGAGATTTCAGTCTGAGATTTTTCGGATTTACCGTTCCGTCAGAAATGCCCTTCGGGTTCTCATAAGCCTTCTCAGCCCAGCAGTAAAGAAGTTCTTACTTTATCTGTAGTATTTATCTTTTATCTTACTTATTATCAAACCTCACAGGTTTGCCCAGTATTTAACCGCCTTAACTGCCCGGTTCCATCCGTCTGTCAGTTTACCGGCAGAATCTGCATCTATAACCGGTAAGAATGCGCGGTCGGCCTGCCACTGTTTTTCGAGTTCATCGGTTCCGCTCCAGAAACCGGTTGCCAGGCCTGCCAGATAGGCCGCTCCGAGTGCCGTTGTTTCGGTAATTACCGGTCTCACCACCTTTGCCTGGAGAATATCGGCCTGGAACTGCATCAGCTGGTTATTTACCGTGGCGCCTCCGTCAACCCTCAGTTCCTTTATGTTTATGCCGGAATCCTTTTCCATGGCTTTCAGTACTTCGAGAGTCTGAAAGGCTATGCTGTCGAGTGCGGCCCGTGCTATATGTGCAGATGTTGTACCCCTGGTTATTCCGACAATTGTGCCGCGGGCGTGCTGTTCCCAGTGGGGGGCGCCCAGGCCGGCAAATGCAGGGACAAAGTACACCCCTTCGGAGGAAGTGACGCCGGCAGCAAGTTTTTCAACCTCAGCGGAATTATTTATTATTCCCAGTCCGTCGCGCAGCCACTGGACAACGGCACCGGCTATAAAAATACTTCCTTCAAGCGCATACCTGATTTTGCTTCCCGTTTTCCAACCGATGGTGGTCAGAAGCATATTCTCCGAAACAACCGGTTTATCGCCGATATTCATCATCATAAAGCACCCTGTGCCATATGTATTCTTGACCATTCCTGGTTTGATACACATCTGCCCGAACAATGCTGCCTGCTGATCGCCGGCAATACCGGCTATCTGAACCGGTTCTGCAAAGGGTTTAACGGCCTCGCCGTAAATTTCGCCCGATGACCTCACTTCAGGGAGCATACTTCCGGGTATACCGAAGAGTTTGAGAAGGTCTTTGTCCCACTCAAGAGTGTTTATATTGAAAAGCATGGTCCGGGAAGCATTTGAGACATCGGTTATATGCAGCCTTCCGCCTGAAAGGTTCCATGCCAGCCAGGAATCGATATTTCCGAAAGCCAGCTTACCGTCCGATGCCATGGCGGCGGCTCCGGCAACATTCTCCAGAATCCATTTAATCTTTGTCGCAGAAAAATATGCATCAATTACCAGTCCGGTTTTTTCCCTTATCATTTTTGCATGCCCTTCGTTTTTAAGACGGTCGCAGTAATCCGCCGTACGCCTGTCCTGCCAGACTATCGCGTTATAAACCGGCTTGCCGGTGCTTCTTTCCCACACTATGGTTGTTTCGCGCTGGTTTGTAATCCCTATGCCTGCAAGGTCTGAAGCCTTAATACCGGCCTTTACCATTGCCTCAACGGCCACATCAGACTGAGACGACCATATTTCTACAGGATTGTGCTCCACCCATCCGGGTTTCGGATAAATCTGGCTGAATTCCTCCTGGGCTGAAGAGACCGGCAATCCTTCCTTACTGAAAATGATAGCCCTGGAGCTTGTTGTCCCCTGGTCAAGTGCAAGGATGTATTTTTTCATAGGATTTGTCATTCAGATTCGGGGTAAATAATTTTTTGCGAGTTTTCTGAAGCAATCGACCTGTTCTTCAATCCATCTTCCGTCATGTTCCATTTCACCTGCCATTATCTCCGCTACTACAGGAGCACAATTTGCGGTTTCTGCAGCATCCAGAATAAGCGCCCTCAGCCTTCGTGCAAGCATATCTTCGAGAGTAACAGGCATTTCATTGCGGCATATCCAGACAATCTCTGCTTTTGTATAGGGAAGCTTTTCCGATATTTTTTCAGCAAGTTCCGGATTCTCATTCATCATTTCTCCGATTTCCCGGGCGTTTTCACCGTACACTTTCAGCCTGTCTGATGGAATATTTCCGGAAACAGATTCAATTTTTAGATTTTTTGTCACGCAGTTTCTTTTGCGGAGCACTCCTGCCTTTATTGCGCAATCGAGTGCCTCTTCTGCCATACATCGCCAGGTGGTCCATTTTCCGCCGGTAATAGTCAGCAGGCCGGAGCCGGAAAGAATTATTTTATGGCGTCTTGAGATTTCTTTTGTGGCATGCGGATTATCGGGGTCGGAGGCAAGAGGTCTCAGTCCTGCAAAGACCGACAGAATATCCTTCCGTGCCGGCGGTTTAACCATATATCTGCCTGCGGTATTGAGTATAAAATCTATTTCCTCCGTGAGGGCTACCGGTTCCCGGCTGATCGTATTCAGGGGGGTGTCGGTTGTTCCGGCAACGGTTCTGCCGTACCATGGGATTGCAAACAGGACCCTCCCGTCATCGGTTTTAGGAATCATAAGTGCAGAGTTGCCGTTAAGGAATGACCGGTCAAACACAAGGTGTACTCCCTGACTGGGTTTTATCATCCTTTTAGCTTCAGGAGTATCCATGTGTATTATTTCGTCGGCAAATACTCCCGTGCAGTTTATTACAAGGCTTGATTTAATATTATATTTTTCACCAGTCACGAGGTCGCAGGCGTCCACTCCCTCAATTCTTCCTTCCTTGTCTTTTAAAAGTGCCATGACTTCAAAATAATTCAGTACGGTACCTCCGTGTTTAACACATGCCTTTGCCATTGAGATGGCCATCCTGGCATCGTCAAACTGCCCGTCATGATATACGATCCCGCCCTTTAACCCGTCTGGCTTGATATCTGGCAGCCTTTCGATTACTTTTTTCCGGTTTATGAAATATGATTTTCCGAGGCTAAGTCTTCCTGAAAGTATATCATAGAATTTAAGTCCTGTTGTGTATAAGACGGCATCAAACCATGAGTAAACGGGAATAATAAATTCCTGGTCTGACGTAAGGTGTGGAGCATTCCTAAGCATCAGTCCGCGTTCGCGGAGAGCCTCTGTAACCAGCATAAGGTCCATCCGGGCCAGGTATCTTACACCGCCGTGTACAAGTTTTGTGCTTCGAGAGGAGGTTCCGGACGCAAAATCGGATTTTTCGAGAAGCAGGGTTTTAAATCCTCTTGTTACCGAATCAAGAGCTGTTCCCAGCCCCGTGGCACCTCCGCCGATGATTATTACGTCATATTTCCCCGATAACCCGGAGTGCAGTCTCTGCAACTGCTCTGTACGTTTCATATTGAAAAGTGAGAGGATTAAACTTATTAAAAAGGTATTTTAAAACAAACTCGCTTTAAAAGTGTTAATTTAGCATTTAACTTTATAAAAATCCGTATGAAGAAACTTGTTTTTATTTTTTATGCGATGATATTTTCAACAACATATTCACAGACAAGGCCTTCTGTAGTAAAGGAGGTTGACCTTAAAAGGTATGCCGGCACATGGTACGAGATTGCCAGGCTTCCAAACACTTTTGAGAAGGGACTTAAATGTATCACTGCAACCTACGAACTGCGTGAAGATGGCAGGATAACGGTGATAAACCGGGGACATAAGGTTTCCAACCCGTCAAAAATAAGTACTGCCCGCGGAGTGGCCTGGCTGCCCGATAAAAACGTTACCTCAAAACTTAAGGTCCAGTTCTTCTGGCCCTTCAGCGGAGATTACTGGATAATTGAACTCGACAAAGATTACCGGTACGTACTTGTGGGAGATCCTTCTTTCAAATACCTGTGGATTCTGGCCAGGGATAAAAAAATTGATGAGGCAACAATCAAGAGGCTGCTCGACAAGGCAGTTGAAAACGGGTTTGATATCAGACCGGTCATCAGGGTTGATCACAACTGCTGACCGCTTACAAACTTTACAAGTTCCGCTTTTTAAGAAGAGGTTTTATATTTGATATCTCCCCGTCATTCGGAGCGGGATTAATTTTGAGAATTCTGCACACAAGGTTGTAAATGTCTACATTGTTCAGTTCTTCCGTTCTGAATCCCTTCTTAAATGCCGGACCTGCAGCATAGAAAATGCCGTACATATCCGGATTGCGGTTATCATAGCCGTGTGCTCCTCCCCTGAATTTACCTGTCAGCGGCCTTGTTGCAAGGTACCATGAACTGTCGGCAACGGCCACTATTTCATTTATCCTCGGGTTTTTTCCGTAATGCCACCTTTCGGGAAGTGACTCTTTCGCCCATGCCCTTACTCCATCAGTCCGGTTAATAAGAAAAAGAATGCTGTCTTTTTTCCCTTCGGCGGGATCAATCAGGATCACAGGATTTCCCCCGTAAAAATTTCTTACCATCCGGGGAGGCACAATTTCCCTGAGGTTAATATATCTGTCTGAAGATACTTCAGCCATTCCGTGATCGGAAAGAACAATAAGGTTAATCCTTTTTGCATGCGGCAGCAAAGAGAGTTTCATCTGTAAAACCCCGATAAGTGAATCGAGCAGGCTGACCATTTCACCTGTTTCAGGCGATACGGGGCCATAATCATGGCTGGTGGCGTCGGGCTCATCAAAATAAAGAGTTACAAGCCCGGGGCGTTTCTCAACCGGATAACCCAGCCACTTAACAACCGTGTCGATACGGGCATCGTAGCTGATGCTTTCGTCATATTTCTTCCAGTAATGAGGGTGCATCCCTGCCACGGGAGCTTCGGAACCCACCCAGTAGAAAGATGCTGCCGTCAATCCCTGCTTCTGAGCCGTCACCCACACCGGTTCTCCCAGGTAAAAGTCCGGATTCTCAACAGCGGTCCTGTCGCCGATTCTGTACAGCAAGCCCAGATCCGGGGCAAAAAATGTATTGTTGACAATCCCGTGATTGTCGGGGTAAAGACCTGTGGCTATTGAATAATGATTCGGGAATGTATTGGTGGGGAATGATGAGATGAGTCTTCCGGCTTTCACTCCGCCGGCAGCAAGTTTATCAAGGTTCGGGGTTTTGTATATGTTGCTGTAATCCCACCTGAAGGCATCCATGGAAACCATAACGACATAATTCTCAGGTATCCGGCCTCTCTTTTCCTGCCGCGAGGAAATAAAAAATAACGGCAGAAAAATCAGTAATGCCGTTATTATAATTCCTTTTAAATATTTTCTTCTCATTCAGGAGCCTATTTGCCCGTTAAAGATGGAAATATTCCTGCAAGTGCCGGCTGTTCACTTAATTTTTTTCTCCTTTTTTATTTCCCCGGCTTTGGCGTCGAGTTCTTTAAGTGTAAATCTTACACTCAATATATAAGGTTGCCGGCCTGCCTCCCAGTGGCCGTAAGTTGTGACAACGAAAGTGCCTCCGGGGAGGAGTTCCACACCGGGATAACAGCAATCCCATGAATTGAAATTATCTTTAAATCTGATTCTGTACTCTCCCGGTCTGCCTTTTTCGAGGTCTTTCCATGTGCCGACCCATCCGACCCAGTCTCCTTCCGTGGGGCTTCCCATTCCGGTTTCTGCCGCAAGTTCGCTGAGATTGGATACTTTCCTTTCGGAAGCAATTTTGTTCAGATCGCCCCGGGCACGGGCAGGGCTTATGTCGCGAAAGACGCATAATAGTCTGCCATCGGGTCCGTATTTCAGTACGTGTCTGTCTCCGTTCAGTTCATTTGGCAAGGGTCTGGGTTCGCTCCATGTTTTTCCCTCGTCGGATGAAAAAATTATCTGTGAGTTTGCCCTGCGGCTGTTTTCCCGAAGCAGGACGGCGATTTTTTTCCCGTTGGGAGACCTTATTGCCCCCGGTTCACACAGGTTAATATCTCTGCGGCTTAGAATGACTTCAGGGTATGACCAGTTAAGACCACCGTCGTAAGAGAAAGTTTTATAGAGGGTGAATAATCTCTGGTCATTATGCTTTCTGTCCTCATCATACTTAGCCTGGCCATCGCTGGTAAAATATCTCATGTCGTCGTGGAAGAGGGCCATGTAATGACCTTTCCCTGTTCTGAGAGGCACCACGGAAGACATGACGACAATTCCACCCCAGTCGCCGAGCATTTCAAGTCCGCTCCATGTCTCCCCGTCATCCTCCGAGACGGCCATTCTTGCCGGGTAAAGGCCCGAAAACATAATCAGTCTTTTTCTGCCATGGGCGTCTTCAACCCTGTAGATAGTGGGGACTTCCTTTGACGTTTTCCAGCTTTCGGGAACGGGAATTCTGTCGCTCCAGGTCAATCCGCCGTCAAGGCTTTTTTTGAAGACTATTTCTCCCCTGCCGTGACCTTTCGGATAAACGGCAAGGATTGTTTTTCCATCCTCAAGAAGAACTGTTGTCGGGTGGCCTAGGTACTGGCCTTCCTCGCGGTCGACCACCACCTGGCGCGAGGATTCCCGGTCGAGGTCGATTACCGGAACATGAAGATATGATTGTGTCTTTTCCTGAGGAAAGGCCGGCATGGAAAAACAGAGGAATATTACAAAAACTTTGCCTTTCATCTGCAGCCTCTCCGGTTAGCCGGGCCGAACCCGGTTCTTTCAATTAAACTTCGAAATTGTCGCATTCGCGGTAAGCCTGAATAACCCTGAGCTCACCCTCTTTAGTGCCTCTCTGGCTTATGCCATGTTCCATGCAAAGGACCCCGTCATATTTTTTATTGTACAGGTGCCGGAAGATGTTTTTATAGTTTATCTCACCGGTTGTAGGTTCATTCCGGCCCGGTGAGTCGCCCAGATGGAAGACGGCAATCTCCTTCCATGCAGCATCTATGTTAGGGATCAGGTTGCCCTCGGTTATCTGCTGGTGGTAAATGTCGTTAAGAATCTTGCAGGAAGGCCTGTTGACTGCCCTGCAGATTGCGTAAGCCTGCGGAATTCCTTTAAGGAACAGACCGGGATGGTTAATATACGGGTTAAGAGGTTCAAGAACGATAGTAATCCCTTCGGGTTCCACGATATCGCAGCAGAGCCTGAGGTTATCGATGACATTGGCCGTCTGGTAGTCCATATGGAGTTTCATGTCATACCTGCCGGGAACGACAAGTGCCATCTTCACACCTGTTCTCTTTGCGAGTTCCACTGCTTCATTCATTTTTGCAGTGAGCATTTCCTTCACTTCGGGTGTATTGAGGACAAAATCCTGCTTTCCGGAATCGGCCATCAGCACGTAGGGGCCGAAGTCCATGCCGAGCCGCGACAGTTCGCTTATGATTTTCTGCTGGAGTTCAGGATCCCTTTTCATGAAGTTATTGTCAAAAACGGCCCTGAAGCCCTGGTCGTGGCAGAACCTGATATGGTCGAGAGGATCTTCACCGGCGTTCTGTCTGAACATCCCGATGCCCGGAGCATATTTAAGCTTAAAGGGCCTGACGGGTTCAGGCGCCTTTTGCTGTTGCACCTTCCTCTGGCCTGTCACGGCAGGTGCAGCTAAAGCTGCTGCTCCTGCCAGAGAGGCTTTTTTAATGAATGATCTTCTGGTATCAGTCATATTTTCTACTTTTTAGCCACATAAGCTTCGCCCGGAACGGGTACTTCTTTCGGGATATCAACTTTACCGAAAGTAAATACTTTGGGTCCGAGTTTCATATCGGAGTTCATTACTTCCTCCCATGTTGTCTCCTTTCCGGTATAGGCCGAAATCCTTCCCATTATAGCTGTGAGGGTTGATATTGCGGTATTTTCCAGTTCATTGAAGGGCTGGTTGGTTCTGATGGCTTTTACCATATCAATATGCTCCTGGACGTAAGGATCTTTCAGTCCCCTGGTGTTTGGCTGGCCGTCTTCGCCGAGCGGATATGTGTATTTCCAGATCTCATTTCCCTGAAGGTCGAGAATTTTATCGATACAGTTTGTTGAACCGGAGGTGCCCTGCATTCTTTCGGAGACGGAGTTCCAGCAGCCGTTTATCTGGCGGCACATGCTGTGCACATGAACACCGTTTTCGAACACGAAATCGACGCTGAAGTTATCCCACTGGTCGCCGGTGACTCTTCTGTGCCTTGCGCCCATTCCGCGGGCTGCAACGGGGTGTGCACCCATAAACCAGTTCATTACATCGAGGTTATGCACATGCTGTTCAACTATATGGTCTCCCGAGAGCCATGTCCAGTTAACCCAGTCGCGGATCATCCATTCCATTTCCGACCATGACGGGTTATTGTCGCGATGCCACAGTTTACCGCCGTTCCAGTAAACATTGCCTCCAACGAGCGGGCCGATTATGCCTGCCTTTACCTGGTCGTAGGTATGGACATAATTTCTCTGGTGCCTGCGTTGCGTTCCGGTTACTATTGTAAGGCCTAGTTCCTTTGCCTTAAGGGCGGTAGCCATAACTGAGCGGGCTCCTGTAGGGTCGACGCATACAGGTTTTTCGGCAAAGATATGTTTTCGTGCAGCCACTGCAGCCTCAAGGTGCTCGGGACGGAAGAATGGAGGTGTGGCAAGTATAACTATATCAACACCCGAATCAATAACCTTCTGGAATGCATCGAAACCGACGAAGCAGTTCTCTTCTGGCACTTCCTGGTTTTTCTGCTTCATTATAGCTGCCCTTGTTTCGTCAACACGATCCTTGAAAGTATCTCCCAGGGCCGTAATCTGCAGATTTGGACCTGCATTCAGGAAATTTATTGCAGCGCCACGGCCGCGTCCTCCGCAGCCTACAACTCCTGCTTTAAGCACCGGTCCGTCAGGTGCCTCATCGAGCCATGCCGGCTCGGGTATTACCTGCCACTCTTTCTTTTTGGGTGCGCAACCTGTAATTATCGTGGGAACAACCACTCCTGCAGCTCCTGCCACTGCAGCTTTGCCAAGAAAATTTCTTCTTGAAATACCTGATTTTTTCATGAGGTTTGGTTTAAGTTTTTGGTTTAAAAGGTTTTATTGTTTATGATAATCAACGGTTAACGTATTTACGGCTTACTAAATTAGCAAATGATTTTTATTTATTACCTGTTGCCGGTTTTTTCATCAAATTCACACACTACCCTGAAGCCGGTATGAAAACAGTCGGAGTACCACCAGATGCTTTTGGGCATCTGGGGGTCGGTTCTGAGCCATTCTGCAGTCCTTGTATAATCACGTGCCGCGCTCCTTACTCTCCCTGCGGGATCGAGGTACGAGCCTCCCCTTACAACATGCTCAGTGCCCTCTTCCGGCCCCTTGGGATTAACAACCAGCCCGTCGGGATATTGAGACAGGATATCCGGCTTATACCAGTCGGAGCAGAACTCAGCCACATTGCCAAGCATATTTTTAAGTCCGAAAGGATTGGGCCGGACCCTCTCGGGCAGTTGCGTTCTGAGGTTGCTGTTTTCGCGGTAAACCACAAAACTGTTTATTACAGAAGTGTCGTTTTTCGATATCCTTGCCCTTAACCCGGCCTTCTGGAATTTCAAAGGGTCTCCATCGAAGAAATAGGGGCCTGTTGTCCCTCCCCTGCATGCGTACTCCCATTCCGCCTCGGTGGGAAGTCTGTATGTTTTGCCCGTTACCAGAGAAAGCCATTTACAGTAAGTCTCGGCAGCATGAAAACTGAATGAAATTGCAGGTCTTTGCCCCAATCCCCATCCCTGGTCGGGCTGCCCGTAAGGAGGTGTGGCCCCGGTAATTGCATCCACACCCGAAGCTCCTTTGCCGCCTGCCCTGAGACCTTCCGTGTCGGTACTGCGTCCTTCTGCAGCAGTCTGAGCATAGAAAGCGAGGTATTCATCCCATGTAACTTCAATTTCGGCCATAAAGAAAGGACTGATTTCTACTTCCCTTACAGGGCCCTCATCCGGTTTTCTGAATGGTTCGCCATCGGGGCTTCCCATCATGAACCTGCCTCCCGGAATTGCTATCATTCTGAAAGTAACTGATGAGCCCGGGATTTTTTCAGTATAAGATTCAAATTTCTCCACTTTTGCCGGCTCTTTAAAAATCTCCCTGGGAGCCGATGAGACCGTTCCGAACGTCTTATTGCTGCCATGGGTGTACCCCTCTATATAATGACCGGCATTAAGATGACAGTTTATGCAGTGCAGTTCGGGTGTTTTCTTTGTCTGCCTGTAATAGAGGTGAGCATCTGCGCCCTCCCTGCTCAGGGTAACCGGGAAAAGGTTTTCGTGACATTTGATACAGCTGCTCTCATAAGTGTACAAACGGGCATTCTCGAGTCTTCTTTTCTCCACCCAGTCGAATGATGCTGAGTCTTTTACAAGATAACCCCAGAGGTCGCGCAGCCCGGTTTTTATTTTTGCAGGTAAATAACCCTGTCCCTTCGGAGGAAGGTGACATTCAACACATCCTGTTCTGTAACCGGACCGCGTATCGTAATGAACCGATCTTTTCCATGAATTATCGGCTTCGGGATGGATATGACAAGATATACAGAAGCTGTTTGAGGAGGTCACTGTGAGTGTCTTTTCAAATATCCAAAACAATAAAAGCCCGGAAAGAAGCCCCGGCAGAAACCATTTAACAATTCTTCTCATCAGAAATCACATATAAACCGGTGAAAGATAAAAAAAAATAATATCCTTCAGGTTGAATTTTAACCATTATGCTATTTGTCCACACTATATAATTTTACTTGGCTATATTTGCCCGGTAATTAAATGCCGAAAATGAAGAAACTGTTCATAATTCTTTTGTCAGCGTTGTTTGCCGGCCTGGCGGATGCGCACCCATGGAAACCAAAATATCATGTAATTATTGACACAGACGGAGGTCTTGATGATATGAAGGCCGTCAGTATGCTTCTCGCTTCCCCCGACGTCCATGTAATGGGTATTACAATCTCCCCTGGTGTGCTGGATGCAGAGAGTGCATACATTAAAGTCAAGAGCCTGCTTAATTCCTTTTATCATAACGGAATTCCTGTGGGCATTAACAGGTCGGCCGTAAACAAATCCCCGGTAAAATTCAGGCAGCCTGATTACAAATGGGGTGATGAAACCGGAATCAGTCCCGGCTCTGCTCCGGAGGCGGTGAGGGTTATTTCAGATATTCTGAAAAATGAAACATCAAAGATATCCTTTATATGCCTTGGGAGTTTATCCCTGGCTGCAAAAGCTTCTGTGGAAATTCCCGAATTCAGATCCCGGATAAAGGAGATAATATGGAGCTGCGAAGGGATAAGGAAAACTGATGCCTTTAATTACACCATCGACAGCCCTGCCGCAAAATCGGTCCTTGAAAGCGGCATAGAGATAAAAGCAGTATCGACAGTAAATGAAAGTCAGGCCCTGTACTCTGAAGACCTTGTAACACGGATCAGGGGAATAAGAACGCCTTATGCGGCAAAGATTTCTGATTTCCTTGGCTCCGGGGCTGCAAAATCGCATGCCTTTTCCTACCGGCTAAGTGACGAACTTATTCCGCTCTACATGCATTTCCCGTCATATTTTATGATCAGGCAAACCGGATCAATAAGTGAAATAAATATTCTGAAGGCCGACAGCCTGAAGGAAGGAATATGTAAAATACTCAAAGGTGAGACGGTAAAGAAAAACCAGGTAATCAATGAACTGCCATCGGATCCTTCATTTTATTTTGACGATGTGGCCCCGGTTGTAACATACGTTATAAACAGATTCGGCAATGAAGAATGGCAGGCCGGTGTGCTGGCCAACGAGCTTCACCGTCATCTTGGGGTATACGTAATTATCGGAGTGAAAATGGGAATAAGGGCGAGGGAATACTTTAATGTGGGAGTGGATGAATTCGAAGCGGTTTCATATGCCGGTTCAACACCCCCTCTTAGCTGCATGAACGACGGGATACAGGTAAGCACCGGGGCAACACCCGGGCACGGACTGCTGAAAGTGGTTAATGATAATCCCTATCCCAAAGTGGAATTTAAACACCTGAATCACAAAATAACAATAAGCCTCAATCCGGATATCCATTCAAAAATCAGCGGGGAGCTGAAGGAGATAAATTTCATTTACGGGCTTGACAGCGACATTTACTGGGAGCTTGTGAGAAAGAATGCCATAAAATACTGGAGGGAACTCGACCGCCATGATATTTTCATAATTGAGGAGATAGAATGAAATGATTGCTTAGGCCGACGGTACCTGCAAAAAAGAAGGGGACCCATCAGAGATGCGTCCCCCGCCCACATTAACCTAACCTAACTTAACCTAAAACCTAAACATGAAGAACCAAGCTAATCCTTATTTTCTTTCGCCGCCGGGCTTCTGATGTTCATCTAGCCATTTTTGCTGTTCCGGCGAGAGTATTTTCCTGATATTGTCCATGTGGGTTTTCTTCATGGTTTCAGCTTTCTTCCGGTTCTCTTCACGGAATTTTTTCATTTCCTCCTGCTGTTTCTGGCGCAGCGATTCCAGATCCTTCTTCTGCTTTTCCGTCAGGTTCGGGATTCTTTCGATCATTGGAGGAGCCTGCATGCCCGGCCTTGCCGGTGGCACAGGTCTCATGTGATTGTATCCACGGAAGTCATACAATCCCGGACCAAATCCACGGCCCGGACCATGCCACGGGACAGGTGCGAAGAATTTTCCGGAAGGACCGTATCCCGGCGCTCTCCATGCGCCCCTGTTACCATTCCATGCATAAAAACCGTCACGGCCGGGAAATCTTCCCCTGAAACGTGCAGTATCATCCCTGCTTATATTTCCCTGACCCTGCCTGAATTCCCTGCCGGGCCTTTTCATGGCCGATGTATCATTCATCCATCTCATCCCCCTCTGGGCGTCTGCAGCAATGCTTATCGTTGCCAGAACCATTGCCGCGGTCATTATTCTCATTAACCTTTTCATAACTGCCTCCTTTTTATTATTTCATGATTGTGTTCAGCTATTAGACAAAAGTGGTTCAGCTTATATTCCTTAAAATATGGTATTTAACATTACATTAACCTTCATAGCCATCCACCCGGGAGATAAGTATCTCCGGACATCCATGGCTTAAAAATCTTCTTCGTTGATCAAGGCGTCAGACTCCCGGAAAGAATGAAAATCGTCCTGGTGAATTAACCTTATAATTTACTGCTTCGCTTTAAAAACTGATTTGCATTCAAGGTAATACTTATTATCAGGGCAGCCAGATAAACATAAAGTGTCACATTATCAACCAGACCAGGATTGAAGTCGAGCCCCGTAATCCTGTCGGCCAGATATTTTATATATGATTCCGGCAAACCTGTTCTCCCCATTTTTTCAAGTATCCGGAAATGCCAGTCGGTAAGCGGGCAATAGCCCGGGGATCCTGTTATCAGGCCGAGGAAGAGCCATGAGAAACCGGTCAGAAGCAGCGTGATCAGGTTGGCAAATCTGGTCCTTCTCCATATCCAGCCTGTAATATTGAACAGAGTCAATGCCGTATGAAATATTACAAAAAACAGGTCCAGTATCCTGTAGAGCATTGCAACCGGTTTTTAATTACCTTAGTTTCAAAATTAGCAAAATAAGGCGGAATTCCCGTTTTCCCCTGGTGACGTTCTGATTAGCCGGAGGAAGCTCAGAAACCAGCCATTCAGCTATCTGAACAATGCACGGAATATTACTGTTTAATAACATGACCCTATCAGAAATGGTAAATATTCATTCATTCCGGCAGCGAATTGTCGTTTTGCTTCTTTTCTTCTTATGGCAGGCACTTCAGTCTCCGTTAAAGGGAGAGCCCGATTCACTCTTTCGCTCATCTGAAGTTCTGACCATGGAATTAAGGACCGATTTCAGGGCAATCCTGAACAACAGAACAGAAGATGCAGAATACCAGAACGGCGAAATCAGATACACCGGTTCGGGGAACAAGGTTGTTGCCATTCCGGTCAGGGTAAGTCCGAGAGGCAAATTTCGCCTCAAACCCGAAAACTGCAGCTTCCCGCCTCTTCTTCTCAACTTCAGAAAGGAAGATGTCAGAAACACTCTTTTTGAAAAGCAGGATAAACTGAAACTGGTAACCCCCTGCCGGGAAGAGAAGGAAGTAATTGAGGAATACACCATATATAAAATGTACCAGAAAGTAACCGATCTGAGCCTGAAAGTAAGACTTGTGGTAATTAATTACATCGACGCGGCAACAGATTCGCTGATTCTTTCCGGTCACAGTTTCTTTACCGAAGACAAGGAAAGAGCTGCAGAAAGACTCAATGCAACCTTAGCCGGGAAATCTGTTACTCCCTACGACCTCGATCATGACAGCTTTAAGAAACTGGCCCTGTTCCAGTATATGATCGGGAATAAAGACTGGTACGTAACTTCAGGACATAATATAATTATCATGAAGCCGGATGATAAATCAGGAAAACCTTTTGCAGTTCCTTACGATTTTGACTTCTCCGGAATGATAAATGCAGCTTATACCAAAGCTAAAGGCAGTCCCTCTGAACCCTCTTCCGCCCGGAGGCAATACAAGGGCCTGTGTTATACCATGGAGGAGCTCAGGGATGCATTCGTTTTTTTCAGGAACCTCAGACCGGAGTTCAGCAATCTTATAAAAGAATCTGAACTGATACCAAAATCCGATAAAAATGAAATGTTAAATTATATTGCTTATTTCTACTCTCTTTCAAGGAGCAGGTTTATGATAAGGGAGGAAATCATTAATAAATGTGAGACTAAGGCGCTCTATAACATTACCGTAAAATGAATCTGAAAAACGTTCCCGGAGCGGTATTTAAAAAGCCGGATATGGCATCGCAGGAAAAGCAGTGCGGGGTTAAGGGAAAAATGATTCTTTTTATTTCACTCTGCCTTGTTCCTGTAGTGACACCTTCTACGGCTTTTGCAGGGAAGCCCGATTCCCTGTTTGTCTCTGATGAATTGCTGGTTATTGATCTTAGGACAGATTTCAGCGCCATTCTTAAAAAAAGGGTCAAGGATGCTGAACCGGTTGAGGGAGAATTAAGATACTATTATCTCAGGCAGCCGGCAGTAAGTTTACCTGTCAAAATAAGTCCAAGGGGCAATTTCCGTCTGCAACCCGGGAACTGCTCTTTTCCGCCACTGCTGCTGGATTTCCGCAAGGAGGATGTGAAAAATACGCTGTTTGAAAAACAGAATAAGCTCAAGCTGGTCACTCCCTGCCAGGAAGAAAAAGAGGTTATAGAGGAATACACGGTTTATAAGATGTATAATTCCGTCACCAATCTCAGCCTTAAAACCAGGCTTGCCTTAATCAGGTATTACGACACCGGGACCGACTCGGTAATGTTTGTAAAATACAGTTTCTTCATTGAGGACAAGGACAGGGCTGCTGCCAGACTTGAGTCGAAAGTGACAGAAGAATACGTTACCCCTTTTGATATTGATTACGACAATTTCAAAAAGCTCTCTCTCTTCCAGTACATGATAGGCAACAAGGACTGGCACGTAACAATCAGAAAAAACGTTCTGATTATGCAGCCAGATGATAAATCAGAAAAGCCGTTTGCGGTTCCCTATGATTTCGATTTCTCCGGACTGGTAAATGCCGGTTACAGTCAGTTGAAAGGAGTAAAACCCGATACGCCGCAGGAAAGGCGGCTCTTTAAGGGATTATGTTACGATTATGAAGAATTCAGGGAGATGTATGATTTTTTCCGGGAACTGAAACCCGTTTTCAGGAGGCTGATACGCAAGGCCATCCTGGTGCCTGCGGATGAAAAATATGAAATAATCAGATTCATTGATGAGTTTTATCCTGTTCTGAAAAGCAAATACATGATACGCGAGGAGTTTCTTAAGAACTGTGAGAAGCGGGAATATTATTTTAAAAACACTTCCGACAGTATTTAATAGTGTCTGTTTGGAAAGCTTTTAAGGAACCGGGCATATTCGGCTTTAAACAAAACCTTTTATATTTATTCTTTAATTCAGATCAGTTTATCTTGAAGGAGAAGATACTTATACTCGGGCTTGGCAATGACATTCTCACCGACGACGGAATCGGACCCCGCCTTGTAAAAGACATTCGCCTTCTATTTCCGGACCTGCCGGCAAGATTTGATACAGCCTGCTGCGGAGGCCTGGAAATTATTGAAATGATCAGAGATCATGAAACAGTGATTTTCATCGATGCCATACGTACCCCCACAGGCACTCCGGGTACGGTTTATCACCTTTCACCCTCACATTTCAGGGAAACAAACCACCTTTCAAATATTCATGACTTAAATTTTACCGAAGCCCTCAGAACCTATGAAATGCTGGGTATTCGTCCTGCAGCCGAGATGCATATCATCGCGGTTGAAATAACGGAAGACCGGATATTCTGTGAAAGGCTTTCGGCAACAATTGAAAAAAGATATCCTGAGATTCTTAAAACGGTTTCAGGGATGATCAGGGAAATTACCTCCGGGAACTGAATTTGCATTACAGTATGTTGGCTAACCTTCAGATTTAATGTGAAATTATTCACTTTAAAAGAAGGAGATTTAATTATATTATTTCTAACTTATGACTTTCAAAATTAAAATGACAGAGTCATGAGCAGAAAAGACGATCCAAAAATTCTTATAATCGAAGATGACACAGACCTCGTTGAGGCGATGAAACTTATGCTTAGGAACAGGGGATACAATATCTCAACGGCCTACGATCCTGAAGAGGGATGGAAAAAGCTAAGCAATGAAAAACCTGATCTGATAATTCTTGATGTTATGTTCGGAAGCAAAGGTGAAGCGAAGGGATTTGATTTTGCCCAGAAGATCAGGTATCAGAAGGAATTTTCAACAATACCGGTTCTGATGCTCACTGCCATAAATTCGATTAAACCTGCTTTCGGCTTTTCTCCTGAGACTGACGGAGAATTCCTTCCTGTTGATGCATTTATCGACAAACCGGTGAACTCGGAAGAACTTTTCAGGAAAGTTGAAGAGCTACTCCGCCGGAAATCAAGTACCTGGAAAGAGTGGCCTGAGAAAACTGACTGATTATTTCTGCTTTATTTTTTTTATTTGTTAAATCCTTTTTTATCACATTTATATATTGTTTGATATTCCATCTTTTCAATATTAAATAATTTATTATTATTAGCTTTATCGCTGTCTTTCTGCTTTTTATATTCTTCTGAGTGCTTTTGCATATTGTAAAATATAAACTTTTATTGTGAATATTTTCACTTTATATATGTTGTATTATGTATTTGTTATATTTTTAATTATTAAACCGTGCCTCTTAAATTAAACCGATGCAAACTATGGAATTCAAACCCCGGATTATCGCTTTTTTGTGCAACTGGTGCTCATATACAGGTGCAGACCTGGCAGGAACCTCTAGAATGGAATACAGGGAGAATGTACGTGTTATCAGAGTGATGTGTTCAGGCAGAGTCGAGCCCTCTTTTGTCCTGAAGGCGTTTGCCAGCGGTGCCGACGGAGTATTAATATGCGGGTGTCATCCCGGAGACTGTCATTATCAGGAAGGGAATTACAGGTGCCTGCGCAGGTTTACACTGCTTCAGAAATACATTATCCAAATGGGAATAGAGTCGGAACGGCTTAAACTTGAGTGGATAAGTGCCAGCGAAGGAAAACAGTTTGCCGAACTGGTGAACAGCTTCACTGAAACAATTACTGAACTTGGACCATGTTCAATAAGAGAAAAAACTAAGATTCTGTTATAGTCAAAAAACAGGTTAAAAATGGAAACAAACAGGCAAAAGTTAAAAATGGCGGTTTACTGGGCAGCATCATGCGGAGGGTGCTGTGTATCGGTGCTTGATGTTCACGAAAAGCTTTTTGACGTGGTGGCAGCTGCCGATCTTCTCTTCTGGCCTATAGCTCTCGACACAAAATACAGGGACGTTGAGGAGATGCCCGATAATCACCTGGACCTCACGTTGTTTAACGGGGCAATACGAAACAGTGAAAATGAGCACCTCGCAAAACTTCTCAGAAAGAAGAGCAAAATCCTGGTAGCCTATGGCAGTTGTGCTCACCTGGGTGGCATTCCCGGTCTTGCCAATTTCACATCGAAGGAGGAAATCTTTAAAAGAGTGTACCACGAATCAGAGTCAACAATAAATCCCGAAAAGACACTACCCTCTCCTGTCTGTGAAGTAAAAGAGGGAACTATTACAATACCTGAATTCTATGACGATGTCCGTTCACTTTCGCAGGTTACGGATGTTGATTATTTCATCCCGGGATGTCCTCCTCAGACCGAACGCCTTGTGGAAGTCTTTACAGCCATAGTAACCGGAGCCGAACTTCCACCCAAAGGGTCGGTTGTCGGGGCAGGTACCAGAACACAGTGCGATGAATGTATCAGGGAAAAAACCGAAAACAAGCAGATTAAAAAGTTTTACCGGCCATGGGAGATTGCGGATGATGGCATCACCTGTTTTCTGGAACAGGGTGTTATTTGTATGGGCCCTGCAACACGGTCGGGTTGCGGGTACAGGTGTATAAAAGGTAACGCCCCGTGCCGTGGCTGTTACGGACCACCAGCCGGAGTGCCTGACCCCGGTGCAAAAATGATGTCGGCCGTAGCAGGTATAATTGACGAAAAAGAACCCGGGGAAATATCAAAAGTTGTTGCCGATATTGCTGATCCGGCAGGGCTCTTTTACCGGTTCAGCCTTCCTGTTTCACTTATAAGAAAGAAGGTGTCATGAAAAAAATCACTATTGACCCGATTACCAGGCTGGAGGGCCACGGAAAAATTGAGATTTTTCTGAACGGAGGAGGAGAAGTCGAAAATGTCTACTTCCAGGTGCCGGAGCTGAGAGGCTTTGAAAAATTCTGTGAAGGCCGGCCGGTTGAGGAACTTCCGGCCATTGTGACAAAAATCTGCGGCGTATGCCCGGGGTGCCATCATATGGCTTCAGGAAAAGCCGTTGATGCTGTTTTCGGTGTTGAGCCGCCGCCCACGGCAAAAAAAATCCGCGAACTTTTCTACATGGCTCATTATGTCCACTCTCACACCGCTCACTTCTACGCTCTGGCTGCTCCCGATTTTGTGGTCGGTCCTGATGCCCCTGCGGCAAAACGAAATATACTGGGACTGATTGAAAAAGTCGGAAAAGAGGCCGGGCTTGAAGTGATTAAACAGAGACGCATTGCCCAGGAAATCCAGGCCCTGCTTGCCGGGCACCAGACTTTCAATATAATGAACATCCCGGGAGGTGTCAGGAAAGGCTTGACAGAGGAAGAAAGAGATGACATTGTCGAAAAAGCCAGAGGTTTTATAAGGTTTGCAGAATTCACAATTAAGATTTTCGGCGATGTGGTACTGGGAAACAAGGCCTATGTGGACCTCATTCTAAACGGCCCTTATAAACTTAACCTTCATTCCATGGGGCTGGTAGACAGTAATAATAAAGTCAATTTTTATGACGGCAAGGTCAGGGTGGTGGATACAAAAGGAAAAGAATTGTATAAATATTCCCCTCCTGAATATATTGATTATGTGGCCGAGCATGTTGAGCCATGGAGCTATCTGAAGTTTCCTTATCTGAAAAAAATCGGATGGAAGGGTTTTATTGACGGGCAGGAATCCGGAGTTTATCACGCAACCCCGCTTTCGAGACTGAATGCTGCTGACGGCATGGCGACCCCTCTGGCCCAGAAAGAATATGAAAATATGTACAGTACTCTTGGCGGCAAACCCGTTCATGCCACACTCGCAATGCACTGGGCCCGTGTAATTGAACTTCTTTACTCGGCCGAAAGATGCCTTGAACTTGCAACCGATCCGGAAATAACAGGGAAGGACCTTCGTGCTCCCCTGGGCCCTATCCCCGGAGAAGGCGTAGGGATAGTTGAGGCGCAGCGAGGCACCCTTACGCATCATTATATCACCGATGAAAAAGGTATTGTGAAAAAAGTAAACCTGATAGTCGGTACCACAAACAACAATGCCCCCATTTGCATGTCGCTGAAAAAAGCAGCTTCAGGTCTGATAAAAAAAGATACCGAAATAAATGACGGCATCCTGAACATGATTGAAATGGCCTTCAGGGCATACGATCCGTGCTTTTCCTGCGCCACTCACAGCCTTCCCGGGCAGATGCCAATGATACTTGAGATACGCGATACCGGGGGCGGACTGGTAAAAAGGTTTATAAGAAATTAATTCGTAATAATCTATCTAAAAGAAATAAAAATGCGAACCGGTGTATTTTTCTGCCAGGGTGAGGAACGCAAAGGAATAAATATTGATTCCGTTGCAAAGTATTCAGCAAACCTGCCCGATGTGGAGACGGTGCAGATACTAAAGACTTCTCCTCCTCCCGATATCGGTTATCTTGCCGGCCAGATAAAAGCCCTCTCTCTCGGAAGGGTTGTTATAGCAGGCGATTTCCCGGGATATTTCAAGCCTGTTTTTACAAGGGCAATGGCTCTTGCAGGAGGCAATACCGCAGAAGTGCGTCTGGCTTCCTTCAAGGAGCACGGGGCGAGAGGAGAAAATGCAATGGACAGGGCCAAGGCCATTGTTGCCTGTGCGGTTATGGGTGTGCCTTTCCCCCTGGCGGCTGTCCCGGGAGGCAATCCCGTAAATCATGCCACCCTGATAATTGGTGGAGGCATAGCGGGCATACAGGCCTCTCTCGAAATTGCCAATGCCGGGAAACAGGTCTACCTCGTAGAACAGTCCGGAACAATAGGGGGCCACATGGCAATGTTCGATAAAACTTTCCCAACACTCGACTGTGCAGCATGCATCCTTACACCTAAAATGGTATCTGTCGGACAGCATGAAATGATCAGGCTGCTTACAAAATCGAATGTCATTTCGGTAAGCGGCAAACCTGGCTCCTATAAAGTGAAGATAAAACAAAAGGCACGCTTTGTTGATGTTAAATCCTGCGTGGCATGCAACCAGTGTACCGATGTCTGTCCTGTGAGGGTAAAAAGTGAATTCGATGCCGGCATTTCTATCCGGAAAGCCATTTATATTCCTTTCCCGCAGGCGGTGCCCAATGCATACCTTATTGATGAAACAAGCTGCACATACATCCTTACCGGAGGCGAAAAATGCGGCGTATGTGCAAAGAAATGCCCCAAAGAGTGTATCAACCTGAATGAAACAGATAAAATTATTGATGTCGAAGTTGGAACAATCATAATTGCAACCGGTTACGAGTTCCTTGATGTAAGCAAAATTGAGCAATACGGATACGGCAGATATCCTAATGTAGTGACCTCCATAGAGTTTGAAAGACTAACCAATGCATCCGGCACAACAGGAGGCAGGATTGTGACAAAATCGAAAAGGATCAACAAAAAAACTGGTACAGAAGAGTGGTACTTCTCACCCGAGGGCCTTCCGCCGCGGAGCGTAGCACTAATTCATTGTGTAGGATCAAGAAATAAAAAGTACAATCCGTACTGCTCGCGCGTCTGCTGCATGTATTCTCTTAAGTTCGCCCATCTTATAAAAGAGAAAGTTCCCAATGTCAGTGTCTATGAGTTTTACATTGACATGAGGGCTTTCGGGAAAGGTTACGAGGAATTTGCGGAGAGGATAAGACAGGAGGGAACATTCGTTGTAAGAGGCCATTCAGCATCTGTTTCAATGAAAAACAACCAGATGGTTGTAAAGGGAGAAGATATTCTTAACGACAGGCTTGTCGAGTTTGAAGTTGATATGGTTGTTCTTGCTGTCGGCCTTGTTCCTTCTCCGGGTACAGCCGAACTGGCACAGATGCTTGGTATACCGCGCGACGAAGACGGATGGTTTTCGGAACTCGATTACAACGGCAATCCTACCGATACCGACAGGGGGGGAATTTACGTAGCCGGAATGTGCCAGGCACCAAAGGATATTCCTGATACGGTTGCGCAGGCATCGGCAGTGGCCGCCGGAGTACTGAAAAACCTCACCAGCGGGAAAGGAATAGGCCACATGAGCAGCATCCCGCTCAGCGAAATTGAGGCAAAGGCAAAGAAAATCCAAATTTTTTAACAGTCAGCTATGGCCACCCGAGTAAATCCTGAGTTTATCGACGACCTCGACCGGTTCGGAGCCGAGGATGTAAAGATGTGCTACCAGTGCGGCGACTGTTCGACAGTCTGCCCGCATGCCGATGAAATATTCAAGTTCCCCCGCAAATCAATGAGGCTTCTGCAGATGGGACTTGAAAGCAAGATTGAAACCACACTTGAACCATGGCTTTGTTACTACTGCGGACAGTGTTCCGAGCAGTGCCCGCGGGAGGCCGACCCCGGCGAAACCATGATGAGCCTGCGCAGGTGGCTTATTTCCAGATACGACTTTACCGGCATTGCGCGGCTCTTTTTCAGATCGAGAATCGCAGAAATAGCTGCCATAATAATTATAGCTTTGATAACAGGAGCATTTCTGCTTTATTACGGTTTTACAGGAGGGAATATCGGCATTTACGACGGTGAAGGGGCTTTCCTTCCTTCAGGCTTCATACACAGATTCGACCTTACCGTCGGAGGAATACTGCTTATATTCCTGGTGATAAATGCATTCAGGATGTGGAACTTCACAATGCTGAAAAACACTTCCCTGAAGGTTCCATGGTGGCTTTATATTACAGAAATATGGCAGTTCCCGTGGCATTTCTTTACGCAGAAACGCTATGCAGAGTGTGAACAGAAGCATGAGCACCCTGTTTATATGCCATGGCTGTTACATCTTGGCCTGATGCTGGGCTATGTTACAATGCTTGTTCTTGTAATGGTTTTTGTTGAAGCCCTCCAGTCAGGGCCTGAGATTATATGGGAAGTACATATATTCGGATATCTTGCATCTGCCGGCCTTCTCGCAGGTACGATATATTTTATAAGGAACCGACTCAGGAAGAATTATATCCAGTATAAAAAATCGCATGGGACCGACTGGGTTTTTGTTATTTTATTAACAATAATTGTCCTGACAGGAATTGCCCAGCATGTCCTCCATCGTACAGGTGTTTATGAATGGGCAAATTACCTTTACGTTATACATCTTATGGCAGTTGTGCCCTGGCTTCTGAGGATGCCGTTCTGCAAATGGTCTCATCTTCTCTACCGCCCCCTTGCGATGTACTTTGCCGCCATAAGGCGCGAAGCTGTAAGGAGGCAGGAAACTATTCTGAATAATTATCCGGTGTTTGTTAAATAAATCTGGAAATGGAAGAATTAAGAACAGGCGTTTATGTATGTATGTGCGGTACAAACATTGCCAAAGTTGTAGATGTAGAAGCAATCGCTGAATTTGCACGTACCGTACCGGGTGTGGCCCTCGCCAAGACTTACAAGTATATGTGCTCAAACCCGGGGCAGGAGATGATAGTGCAGGATATCAGGGAACATAAACTTAATCGCATAGTTGTTGCAGCATGCAGTCCGAATATGCATGAAAGAACTTTCCGTAGCGCTTTAAGGATTGCAGGATTGAACCAGTACCTGCTCGAAATGGCAAATATCAGGGAACAGTGCAGCTGGGTTCATGCCGATACGAAAGGGGCAACAGAAAAAGCCAAGGCCCTGGTTTATGCGGCGATTTGCCGCGTGAAATTTCACGAGGAACTTGAGAGCGTTTCGGTAAATATGTGCCCGAATGTCCTGATTATCGGAGGTGGTATTGCAGGAATGACAGCCGCGCTTGAACTTGCTGATGCCGGCAATCAGGTTTACCTGGTTGAGAAGAACGACCATCTCGGCGGAAATCTTGCCAGGGTGGATCTTACGGCCCCCTATCTTTATTCGGCACGCGACCTCCTTACTGAAAGGATAACCCGTGTGATGGAACATAAAAAGATTAAAGTGTTTCTCAATTCAACTCTCAGGGAACTGAAAGGATTTATCGGGAATTTTACCGCATCAGTTTCAGGAGTTAACGGAACAGGTGATAAAACTGCAAAACCTGAAGTGGTGGAAATAGGCAATGTGATAGTATGTACCGGTTATAAGGAGTTCGATGCCTCACGGGTTGTCCATTACGGATATGGAAAACTTCCCAACGTGATCACATCCTTTGAACTTGAAAAAATGATACGCGAAGGCAATATCCGCACGAAAGAAGGAAAAATACCAAAGTATGTAGCAATAATTCACTGTGTCGGCAGCCGAAGCCAGGAATTTCATTCGTACTGCTCACGTGTCTGCTGCATGACTGCCCTTAAATATGCTCATGAAATTAAATCCGCAAACCCGGGCTGTTACATTTCCGATATCTATATTGACATGCATGCATTCGGGAAAGGCCACGAAGACTTTTACAGGAGATCTTCCGAAGCAAAAACTCTTTTCCTTATGTATGAAAAGGATGACAGGCCGGTAATACATAAAGCCGAGCCAAAGGATAACTGCGAAATGCTTATTGAGGTAAACGAAAAACTTTCAGGTGAGCATATTGAAATACCCGCAGACCTTGTTGTTCTTATGGTAGGCATGGAAGCCCGTGAGGATTCACACGAAATTGCAAGACTGGTAAATATTAGCCAGGACAATGAAGGCTGGTTTATTGAAAGTCATCCCAAGCTTGAACCTGTCGCAACAACCACAGATGGCGTTTTTATTGCCGGTACCTGCGTGGCCCCCAAAGACATACCTGATACGGTGGCACAGGCCCGCGCCGCAGCAGCGAGAATACTTGCCCGTATAGCAAAAGAAAAAATAGAAGTCGATGCATTGTTCTCGGAGGTTAATGAGAATCTATGCTCAGGCTGCAGACTTTGCAATACATTATGCCCCTTCTCGGCAATTGAATTCGATGAAATAAAAAAGCAGAGCCATATAATAAGCGCCTTGTGCAAAGGATGCGGTGTATGCGTGGCTGCCTGCCCCTCAGCCGCAATAAAAGGCCGCCACTTTACCGACTTGCAGGTTTTGTCTCAACTGGAAGGTCTGCTCGCAGTTTAGGATATATTTATCCGTATAACTGAGAGATTTAAAAATTTCGTATATTCCGGTCTATGGAAGAAAAACTGGTCCCGGCTCATGTTCATTTTGTAAAATGGTTCATACGGATCAGGTGGATGGCTGTTTCAGTTTTAATTGCAGCTACCTATTCAGTAAGGCATATTCTCGACATTCCGGTAAAGGAAAAACCAATTTTCATTCTTGCCGCACTGCTCCTCATCCTGAATCTCTTTCACTGGTTCCTTCTGAAATATTGTTCAGCCGGAGGAAAAAGCATTAAGATTAAATCAATCAAAAGATGCGTCCATTTCCAGATAGTAACCGACCTTATAATACTGGCGTTTATCCTTCATTTCTCCGGAGGCATTGAAAACCCTCTCTTTATTTTCTTCTTCTTTCATCTAATCATAGCAAGTTCCATTTTCGATACATTCAGAAGCTACCTGTATGCCTTCTTTGCAATAATTCTTTCAGGCACTGTGGCTTATCTCGAATGTTTCGGGATCATCCCGCATTACCCTCTCGAAGGATTCAACTCCCCCGACCTGTACAGGAATATACTGTACGTTTCGGGTACCGGATTTATCTTTGCCTGTGCTGCCATCCTTGTAGTATTCCTCTCCCACATGATTATAAACAAATCCATTAAAAGCGAGGAAACATATATTAAAACCAATCTTGAACTTGAAAACAAGGATAAGCTCAAAAATGAATATGTTCTCAGGGTAACACACGATATTAAGGGACATGTGGCAGCGATTCACAGCTGCATCGAGGTTATCAGGTCAAAAATAGCAGGGCCGCTGAATGAAGTCCAGGAAGATTTTGTAAACCGTGCTTTTGAAAGAACAAGCATACTATCCGAATTTATTAAAAACCTGCTTAATCTTACCAGGAAAAGACTCCGCCACGATAAGGAATTCGAAGAGTTCAGCCTCAGGCAGTTGATAGATAACCTGCTGATTCCTGTCAGGGCAATGGCAGCCGATAAAAAAATAGAGCTTGAAGTGTTCATCGATGCGCATTGCGGTACCGTAAACTGGAATCCTTATTCAATTGAAGAACTATATACAAACCTGTTGCTTAATGCCGTTAAATACACACTACCGGGAGGGCGTGTATCGCTGATGATTAAGCGCAGGAACAATAATATTATGACAGAGGTCTCAGACTCCGGCATAGGCATTCCCAGAAACGAAATCGACAAGGTATTTGATGAATTTTACAGGGCTTCAAATGTTCCGAAAGACATGAAAGCGGGTACAGGATTGGGCCTGAGTATCGCAAAACAGGTTGTTGAGGACCATAAAGGCCGTATCTGGGTAAACAGCGAGACTGGCATCTGGACAAAATTTTCTTTCATAATTCCTGCCAACCCTGAGGAAATAAGGTGACTTTTCCCGTAGCGGGTACGACGCTTAATGATCTTCATTATCTTTCCGCTCCGGAAAAATTGCAATGAATACAGAAAAAGAAGATTTCCAGGTTTTTATTAAACCGGCCGGTTCGAAATGCAACCTTGGTTGCTCCTATTGTTATTACCTGGGAAAAGGATATGATTCTGCGGATGGAGCAAAAACGATGCCTGTCGAAATCATGGAAAAATATATCGCCGATCATATCAAATACTCGCCCGGGCCGGAAATATTCTTTTCATGGCACGGCGGCGAACCTCTTCTGGCAGGAACCGGATTCTATAAAAAAGCCATTGAAATCCAGCAGAGGCATAAACCGGCCTCCTGCACAATCCATAACGGCATCCAGACCAACGGCACTCTTATTGATGAAGAGTGGTGCCGCTTCCTTGCCGCAAACAATTTTTATGTGGGCGTCAGCATTGACGGTCCTGAAAAAATTCATGACACGTTCAGAAAATACGTAAACGGAACAGGTTCATCTGAAAAAGCTGTCAGGGGATATAAGATGATCCGGCAGGCAGGTATAAGGAACGAGATCCTCTGTGTTGTCAGCAGGGAAAACGTTTCAAAACCACTTGAAGTCTACAGGTTCCTCAAGGAGCTTGGAACCGGGTTTATCACTTTCCTGCCGCTTGTCGTAAGGGATCCCTCATCGCCCGGAAAAGCTTCGGAGATATCAGTGTCCTCTGCCGCATTCGGAGAATTCCTGTCGCAGATTTTCGATGAGTGGGTGTCGCAGGATATCGGAAGAATCAGAATACAGATTTTCGAGGAAGCTGTGACACCCGCGTTCGGAAGGGAGCATACCCTCTGCATCTTTAAGAAAACGTGCGGAAGGGTGCCTGTAATTGACATGAACGGCGATTTTTATTCGTGCGATCACTATGTGGACAATAATCACAGGATAGGCAATATTATGACATCATCCCTGGGGGTGATGCTTGATTCAGAGGCACAGAAAGCTTTCGGACGGGAAAAACTGGATTTGCTGCCGCGCTACTGCCTCGAATGTGATGTAAGAGAATACTGCAACGGAGAGTGTCCGAAGAACAGGTTTATTGAAACCCCCGCCGGTGAGCCGGGATTAAACTATCTCTGCCAGGGTTATAAAATATTCTTCAGTCACGTCCGGCCGTTTGTTGAGGCTGTCAGGGCCAGGTGGCTAAGCAGAAACCGGGGAGCTAAGTGAGTTTGGCTTTGAAAAAGTCCACTGTCCTTTTCCATGCAAGTTTTGCCGCCTCCTCATTGTATCTTGCACCTGTGTCATTGTTAAAAGCGTGACCGGTGCCGGGATATGTAAATATCTGGTACTCAATATTGGCCTTCTTAAGCGCTTCCTCGAAAGCCGGGATTCCCGAATTGATGCCTGCATCATTTTCCGCATAGTGTGCAAGGACTGCGGCCTTAATCTTCGGAACATCTTCCGCAGCCGGCTGGCGGCCGTAATAGGGAACAGCGGCTTTCAGTGTGGGCGCATTTACCGCAACCTGGTTGGTCATCGCTCCGCCCCAGCAGAATCCTGTGCAGCCAACTTTCCCGTTCGAATCGGGATGAGTTTCCAGATATCTGACTGCCGCAGTGAAATTCTTGACAGTCTCCTCATTGTTGAGTTTCTTGAAGAGCTCCCCTACATTGCTTACATCATCAGGCGTACCCCCCACCGGTGACAGAGCATCAGGGGCAAGCGACAGAAAACCCTCCCGGGCCATACGTCTGGTGACATCCTGAATATGAGGGACAAGTCCGCGGTTTTCGTGAATAACAATTACAGCAGGGTATTTTTTCCTTTCGGCCGGACGGGTAAGGTATGCCCTCATGTCGCCTGTTGCGGCAGGATATTTTATGAATTCTGTTACCAGACCGGGAAAATCCTGTAACTCTTCCGGATCAATGTTTTCGCCAAGGGCAGGCAATACCGACATGGCGGCTGCAGTGCCGCCGGTATAGATGACAAGCTTTTTCAGGAAATCCCTGCGGGTGGTCTCCCCCGCACGGTATTCCTCATGAAGTTTTTTAATCTTTCTGTCCATTTATATACGGGATTGATTTGAATAATATCAGCTTTCAGGTTTATCAAATATAATGAAATTAATTTAATACCTCTCCTGCGATTTCTTTTAAACGGAACACAGGCAACACTGACCCGGCAGATGAAAACGGATCATTCTGTGCAAATCCGTAAAAACCGCCTCATAAGTGTGCTTTTCATTTATAAACCCGTTCCGGCCCGAATTCATTGAAAGAATTAAGAAAAAATTTATAAATTTCACGACGGAAAAGAGCTCACATAAATTACGAACCAAAATTATTATCCATGCCGGAAAGCGTTTTAAAAATCCATGCTAGCAATACTGACAGGATCGGCAATGATCTTCTTTATGAACATATTGTGTACCTGGCAAAGGAGAAGGGGCTTGCGGGTGTAACTGTTTACAGGGGCATAATGGGCTACGGCATGAGTTCGGGGGCCATCACCTCAACAAGATTCTGGGAGCTTACCGAGAAACTTCCGGTCCTCATTGAGATTATTGACAAGCGTGAAAAGCTCGAAGAATTCTTCAGGGTTATTGAACCCGAACTGTTAAAAATGCCCAAAGGATGCCTTGTGACCATTGAACCGGCAGAGGTTCTGCTTCGCAAACCCGGAAAGAAAGAATAGATAGTAGAACCGATGTTAGAAAAACCAAGCCCGCCTTCCGGATGGAAGATCCCCGTAATTATTGCTTCCGGTATTTTCACAGGGCTTGCTCTTTTCTCCCTTTATATCTCCAGAGCAACCTCATACCTTGGCGACAACCCGGAAACATGCGTAAACTGCCACATAATGGCGCCGCAGTATGCCACATGGTACCACAGCGCTCACCGCGGGAAAACAAACTGCAACGATTGCCATGTGCCTCATAACAATGTTTTCAATAAATACTTTTTCAAGGCTAAGGATGGACTGAGGCATGCGACAATTTTTTCTCTTCGTAAAGAGCCGCAGGTTATATTTATTAAGGAAGCGGGAGCCGCAGCAGTACAAAAAAACTGCATCAGATGCCATAAGGATCTTATAACCGACAGCAGGCTTCTTACGGTTAACACCGAAATCGTCAGCAGCCGGATGGAAAGGAGTTGCACCGATTGCCACCGCGAGACTCCCCACGGAAGGGTTAACAGTCTCTCTGCAGTACCCTGGGCAAGAGTGCCTCTGCCAGAATCGCCTCTTCCCCACTGGCTAAATGGTGAGAAGAATAAAAGGAGCCGAAAACAAAACAGAAATTAAAAAATATGAAGCCTGTAAAAGAAATTGTTAAAAATAACCCCCTTGCAGGATGGGTTCTGTTCCTTCTAACCGTTGTTGTGGTTTTCCTTCTGGGGATGCTTGCCTCATCAATCATTGAAAGGCGTGCTGAGGCGGTATTTGCATACACCCCTTTGCTTTCATTTTCTGAAAACGAGCCCAACAGCAGGGTGTGGGGAGAGGCATTCCCGAGAGAATATTCATCCTTTCTGAGGACAACCGATACAACCTTCAGAAGCAGGTATAACGGTTCCGGACTTATTGATATGCTGGAGGAATATCCTTCCATGGCAATTCTCTGGGCCGGATACCCGTTTTCGAAAGATTACAGGCAGGGAAGGGGGCATCAACATGCGATTGAAGATATACGTAACACACTCCGCACGGGAGCCCCTTCAGGAGATACACCTTCTCCACTGCCCAATACATGCTGGACATGCAAAAGTTCAAATGTGCCAGGTCTTATAGCTGCGGAAGGCGCGGCAGGCTTTTACCGTGGCACCTGGGAAAAACGAGGTGCACAGGTAACTCAGCCCATAGGCTGCGCCGACTGTCACGACTCCCGCACCATGAACCTCAGGATTACCCGGCCGGCTCTTAAAGAGGCTTTTGAAGCCATGGGAAGAGACATTAACTCTGTGAGCCACCAGGAGATGAGGAGTCTGGTGTGTGCACAATGCCACGTCGAATACTATTTTAATAAAAATATAACCCCCGACGTGCAATACCTTGTTTTTCCATGGAAAAACGGAACAACCCTTGAGGAAATGGAGAAATATTATGATGATCTTGGTTTTTCCGACTGGACCCATGGCATAAGCAGGGCTCCCATGCTGAAGGCCCAGCATCCCGATTTTGAGGTTTACCTTACCGGCACTCATGCTTCCCGGGGTGTTTCATGTGCCGACTGCCACATGCCGTTCATAAGTGAGGGGGGTCAGAAATTCACCGATCACCATATACAGAGTTCACTGAACAGCATCAGCCGCTCATGCCAGGTATGCCACAGGGAGGAAACATCAAGGCTTGTTGCCGATGTTTACCAGAGACAGGATAAAATCCTTGAAAACCGCAAAATCCTCGAGGACATGCTTGTTAAATGTCATTTTGAGGCAGGTACTGCTTGGGAAAAGGGAGCTACTGAAGCGCAGATGAAAGAAATCCTTAATTACATAAGAAAGGCTCAGTGGAGATGGGATTTTGCAGCTGCCGGGCATGGCAACTCATTTCATTCACCCGTTGAGACGGGAAGAATAATTGCATCCGGAATTTCCATGGCCGCTGAAGCCAGGTTGAGACTGTCACGTCTTCTTGCTTCACTGGGATCCAATAATGAAGTTCTGTTGCCCGATATCTCAACAAAAGAAAAGGCACAGTCAGCCGCCGGACTCAACATGAAGAAGCTTAATGAAGAGAAGGCTGTATTCCTGAAAACAGTTGTGCCGGAATGGGATAAACAGGCCGGGCAGAAGTAGCCCTCTTACGGAAATTCCTTCCTGAGCTGTTCAACCCAGTTCCTGATTCGCTCCTTGTTTTTTGAGGCCTGGTTCTCAAAATCGAGGGCAAGACCCATGAACTTATCACCCCTCAGGGCACGCGACTTTTCGAACTTATACCCTTCTGCAGAAGTGAAGCCCACGATAACGGCGCCCCTCTCTTCAAGCAGACTGCCAAGGATTCCTATTCCGTCAACAAAATTTTCAGGGTAGTTTTTCTGGTCGCCGGGTCCGAACAAGGCTACCTTGTAACCTTTCAGGTTAAGTTCCTCCAGTTCGGGAATAAACTCGTCCCAGTAATTGGGCAGTTCCCCGTCAAACCAGGTTGCAACACCCAGTATCAGGTTTTTGTTCTTCAGAAACTTTTCGCCGGTTATATCTTCTGCATTTAAAGCCTCAAGGTCCTGGTCGCCAAATGATTCGATAATCATTTTTGCCGCCTGGGCTGTCTTAACAGTGTTAAAACTGTATATTATTGATGTCTTTTTCATGACTGCCGGTTTTACTTAAAATATTTTAATTCTTTACTAAAATCATCTCTTCTGCAATTTTTTTGATCATCTCTGAGAGGGAAGCTCCTTATCCTCCCCTCTTACCGGAGGCCGGTAGGGGGCAGATGTTTTTAATACTTCAGCAACTCCTCTGCAGCTTTGTAGATTTTTTCAGTGTCGGGCAGGATTGTTCTTTCGAGCGCCCTGTTGAAACCGACCGGCGTGAAAAGAGATCCCACTCTTTTTACGGGTGCATCAAGATATTCGAAAGCTTTTTCGTTTATAAGAGAAACAACTTCTCCGCCAAACCCTCCGAAAACCTTGTCTTCGTGCACCACCAGCACCTTGCCTGTTCTCTTAACGGTGTCAATTATTGCTTCCTCATCGAGCGGGTTGAGCGACCTGAGGTCGAGGACCCGGGTAGTGACCCCATGTTCCTTTTTGAGTTTCTCAGCCGCTTCGAGCGAGAATATTGTTGTATTGCCGTAAGTGATTATTGCCAGGTCATCGCCTTCCATCCTTACGCGGGCCTTCCCGAAGGGTACCTCAAAATCGTCGGGTATCGGTGTTGCTGCGCGGGGGTCGTTGTAGAGGGCCTTCGGCTCGAGGAAAACCGTTGTGCCCTTCGACCTTATTGATGTTCTCAGCAGGCCGGCCGCATCATCTGCAAACGAAGGATATACAACCCTTATACCGGGCAGTGTTGTCAGGGCTCCTTCAATGGTTTGGGAATGATAGAGTCCGCCGCCAATGTATCCGCCCGAAGCAAGCCTGATGGTGATATTCGGAGAAAACTGCCCGTTCGATCTCCAGTATTCATGTGAAGTGTTCACAAGCTGCTCCATTGCAGGCCAGAAATAATCGGCAAATTCCGCCCCCTCAATTACTATTCTTATTTTATCGCTGAACCTGCTCATTCCGTTTGCTGTTCCGACGATAAAATCTTCTGCAATCGGGGCATTGAAGACTCTCTCAATTCCGAACTCCTTCTGCATCCCCTTGGTGACATTGAAAATCCCTCCTTTTTCCTTATTGGCAATATCCTGTCCCCAGATAAACGTGTCGGGGTTGAGCCTGAATTCTGCCTTAAGAGTTTCATTAAGTGCCTCGATAAATTTTTTCGGCTCGCCTTTATGGTTATGGGTACCGTCGGGGTACCGGGCTGCCGTGTAAGCCTCCGGAACAAGAAAATCAAAAACTGTTTTCGGATCAGGATCGGGTGCACTCATTGCAGCTCTGTGAGCCTCCTTAATGATTTCCCTGGTTTCATTTTCAATTGCCTCAAGCTCTTCGGAGGTAAATCTCTTATATCTCAGGAGCATGCGCCTGAATTTTGCAAGAGGGTCGTACTCCGCCACATAATTTCTTTCCATATCATCACGGTAGAGTTCATGGCGGTCTGAGTTTGAATGAGAATGTATCCTGACGCAATTAGCCTGAACTATTGCAGGGTTTCCTGTGGTCTTAACATACTCTTTTGCTTCGCTGAGCACATTCATTGAGTCGAAAACATCCTTTCCGTTACAGTGAAATATCTTCAGGTTTTTGAAACCTGAGAAGTTGTCTGCCACTTTCCTGTTGGCAGTCTGGTCCTTTTTAGGCACCGATATTCCGTAGCCGTTATCCTGGAAGACAAATATTACCGGGAGCCTTTCCCTCGAAGCCCCGTTAATTGCCTCATAAACATATCCTTCCGATACTGCCGATTCGCCCATTGAGCAGATTGAGACACCTTCGGCTTTATATTTCTTTATTGCCCGGGCCACGCCGACTGCGTGGAGGGAATGACTTCCGGTGCATGATGAAAAAGTCTCGATGTTCCATTCCCTCTTTGAGAAATGGTTTGACATGTGTCTTCCCCCGCTGGTGGGGTCGGTAGCCTTTGAGATGCCGTTAAGGATTATTTCAGTTGCGCTCATGCCGGCCGACAGCGCAGTAAGCATATCGCGGTAGTACGGGAAAAGATAGTCCTTGTTCTTTTCAAATACCTGTCCGATTGCAAGCTGAATGCCGTCGTGGCCTGCATAGGGCGCATGGTACGACCACCCTATGGCCTGTTTAAGGTAATTGGGAGCGCGGTCGTCGAGGGCCCTGCCGAGTGTAAGCAGCCTGAACCATTTCCCGAGCGTTTCCTTGTCGGTTTTCTTTATGTGATATTTTGAAGTCTGTGACATATTCCGGTAAATTAAATTGTTCTGTTCTGATCAAAGTTTTCAAGGTAATCGGCCACTTTCCTCAGCCACGCGCCTGCATAGGCGCCGTTTATTATCCTGTGGTCGTAGGTAAGCGACAGAAACATTTTGTGACGGATTGCTATCACGTCGCCTTCGGGTGTCTCAAGCACAGCCGGTTTCTTTTCGATGGTGCCGATACCGAGTATGGCCACCTGAGGCTGATTTATTATAGGTGTGCCGATTGTATTTCTGAAGGTCCCGAAATTTGTGACAGTGAAAGTTCCGTCGCTGATGTCTTCAGGTCTGAGTTTATTGCTCCTGGCAGCGGAGGCCAGACGGGCAATCTCTTTTGCCAGTCCTGAAATATTCAGATTATCGGCATTCTTAATCACAGGAACTATAAGGTTTGTGTCGGGCAGTGCAACGGCAATCCCGAGATTGATACGTTTTTTAAGTATTATCCTGTCGCCGTCAACCGAAGAGTTTATTACAGGAAATTCCTTAATGGCCTTTACCACAGCCTCAATAAATACCGGAAGGTAGGTAAGCTTCAGGCCTTCCTTTTTCGCGAACTCGTCCATCACCCTGTTCCTCCAGACTACAACCGGTGTAACGTCGGCTTCAAGCATGTTGGTAACATGCGCCGAGGTCTGTACCGACCTGATCATGTGCTCGGCAGTCAGTCGTCTCACCCTGTCCATCTCAATAATTTCATCACCTGTTTCAACCTGCATACCGGGCTTAACCGTTATTATTTCCTGCTTCTGGGGAGGAACCTCACTCGCGGAAACCGCTTTCCCGGTAACGGTTTTTCTTTCCTCGATATATCTGAGTATGTCTTTCTTCTGCACCCTTCCGTTCCGGCCGCTTCCCTTAATGGACTCCAGTTCCGTCACGGAAATATTTTCCTTCTGTGCAATCTGTTTTACAAGAGGTGAATAGAACCGTGAAGCGGCAACTTCTTCCGAAGGTTTTCTTCCGGCGGCAGCCTGTAAAGTGTCCTGTTGAACCTTTTCGCCTGTCGTATCTGCTCCCGGTTTTCCGGGGGTTGCTGATTCTGCCTCAGGTTCTCCGCCTGCGGCCCCGGTGTCAATAATTGCTATCACTGTTCCCACCGGTACAACGTCGTTCTCCTTAAAGAGTATTTTTTTTACCGTGCCGGCTACGGGAGAGGGAATCTCCGAATCAACCTTGTCGGTAGCAATATCAAGGAGATTATCATCCTCTTCAACATGATCGCCCTCCCTGACGAGCCACTTTATTATTGTTGCCTGGGTGATGCTCTCTCCCAGCTTAGGCATTAATATTTCAAATGAGGCCATAAAAAGTAAAATGAAAGTTATGTTAACCACTAAGTTAACAGCAAATCCTTAAAATTGTTTAAGTACCTGTGCAATATCCTCATTAACCGGCCATTATCTGCATCCCTGATAATCTGTCCGGGGGGTTCATTTCATCTGGTTGATAACTTACCTGATAATCTGGTTCCTGTTTTGCTCTGGTAGCCTGATTCTGGAGGTTACCTTTAATTTCTGCCGGGATTCTGTTAGTAAAATAACAATACTGATGAGCAGCATGTAAAAAATATTACGTAATTTTATTTATTTAAATAAACCCGTAATGGCCAATATAAATGAGACCCTTATCAGAAGTGTCTTCGATGAAATGGTAAAACATAAACCCTCACTTTCAAAGGTGCTGGTTGCTGATGAAGATGAGGATGAAATTACTGATTACCGCATACTTGCAGACCTTATTATTAAGAATTTTCCCTGGCCTGTTGGCGTGGAGCTGCGCAGGCTTTTCTCAGGTTCGATGCGCCAGCCGATGCCTGAAATAGGCTGAACGCTTTACAATCAATCAAGTCCGGGGCAGAGGTAATTCTCATATTATTGTTGACCGCAAGACCGCAGGACCGTATAACACTCCTCCCCAAAGATTAACAACCGCTGTTGATAATTTTACACCTGCTTTATTTGATTATATCTTACAGCCGACAGAAATAAACCATATTTTTGAAGATATTATTCACCAAAACAAGGGTTAAAATGTCGCAGCAGTATCTCGATCACGCCAGGGCAATTCTTACATCAAAACGTTCAAATTTCAAGGGCGGCAGCAAAGGTTCCGGGATCATCTCCCTTTTCGGTTACCAGAACGAATATGATCTCAGGGAAGGCTATCCACTGCTGACTACCAAGAAGATGGCCACAAAAGCAATGTTTCACGAAACTATCTGGTTCCTGAGAGGCGACACAAACATTAAGTACCTTGAGGATAACAACTGCGCCGTGTGGAGGCCTGACGCTTTCCAGGATAACCTGCCGGGGATGCAGAAAGAGGGGATCTTCCCGAAAAACATTGTGAAATATTCTCCCGACTGGGATAAGGCAATGGAAGAGTACGGGCAAAGAATAAGGGAGGATGCCGAATTTGCAAAGAGGTGGGGAGATGCCGGACCGATATACGGCAAACAATGGAGAAGATGGGAATATTATGACCACGAAAAGGGAGTGTTTGTTGAAATAGACCAGGTGGGTAAGATGATTGAAGGCCTTAAAAAAAACCCTACCGGGAAAAAACACATTGTCGATTCATGGAACCCGGGCGATACACCAAAAATGTCACTGCCTCCCTGCCATGTCCTCTACCAGGCAACGGCAAATGAAGAAGGCGAACTGGAACTTCAGCTTTACCAGCGAAGCTGCGATCAGTTTCTGGGTGTCCCGTTCAACATAGCAAGCTATGCCGCTCTTACCCAGATAATTGCACAGGAAGTGGGAATGGTGCCCAAGACTTTCATCCATACATTCGGCGATTCACATTTTTACGCCGCAATCGGAAAAAGGACTCTCTGGCACAGGGACAATTTCAGGGAACTGCAGAACAGGGTAAGGAGTGTCAGGCACAGGGAAGATTACCTCGATATCGTTGAATGGATCAATAAAAATGCGCCTGCCGACGGCAACGAGGAAAAATATGACCACGTAACGGCAATCCTTGAACAGATGTCGAGAGAGCCCAGGCCGATGCCCCGGCTTCGTATAGCAAAAAAACCATTCGACCAGCTGACAATTGATGATTTTGTGGTGGAAAACTACGATCCTCATCCTCCGATAAAAAGAAGCATGGCGGTATAAGGATATTTCCATATCCCCTACGGGGAATTTATATGGATGATTAATCCCATTGGGCTATAAG
>ERZ795052.728-NODE-728-length-48745-cov-68.408400_pt1 | contig 48745 bp, 51 predicted proteins | sample MGYA00375136_ERZ795052 | MGnify/ENA primary metagenome ERZ795052 (study PRJEB30181, sample SAMN05720156) | activated sludge metagenome | isolation source: Anaerobic digester | place: Japan | collected 2015-05-26 ... | reverse complement strand
GGCCTTTCAGTCAGGAAATTTGCGGTGGCCCTCATGTACAGCGCACTGGAGAATTAGGTCATTTCCGTATTATTAAAGAAGAAAGCAGCAGCGCCGGGGTACGGCGGATTAAGGCGATTTTAGAAGATTAATATGGTTCAGCCCACTCTTCTTATTACTGGTGGAGCTGGTTATATTGGTTCTCATGCAGTTAAGTTATTCTTAGATAAGGGTTATACGGTGGTGGTTATGGATAATTTGTCGCGGGGGTGGCAGGAGCCGCTAGATATTTTAGCCTCCCGAGGTAAGTTGATTTTTGTTCGCGGGGACTTAACTGCATCATCAGATCTAGCTACTTTATTTGAGCATTATCATTTTGCTGGGGTTTTACATTTTGCTGCTCTATGTCTGGTGGATGAATCAATGTCCAAGCCTGAGCTTTATTTTGATAATAATGTTATTGGCAGTTTTAATCTATTGGAAGCGCTGAGGCGTTATGGTCCTGTGCCTCTTATTTTTTCCTCCACCTGTGCTGTTTATGGTGAGAGTCAGTATCTTCCAGTAGATGAAGCTCATCCCTTAAATCCAGCTAATCCCTATGGGGAATCTAAATTAATGGTTGAGAAAATGATTAAATGGTATGGAGAGCGCTACCGGATTCCTTATGTAATCTTAAGGTATTTTAATGTTTCCGGAGCAGATGCTGATGGTCTTATTGGTGATAGTAAAAAACCCAGTGAGTTATTAATGCAGAATGCTGTTCGTGGTGCTTTAAACATTGAGCCCTTTACTTATACTTGTGGTAAAGTAGCTACTCCGGATGGCACACCAATCCGTGATTATATTAATGTAGAAGATTTAATTGAGGCTCATGCTTTAGCTTATGATTATCTTAAAAATGGCGGCGTTAGTGAGATTTTTAATTTAGGTACAGGCCAGGGTTATAGTGTTAAAGAAATTGTTCAGGCGGTGGAACATTATTTTGGCTGTACTTTAAAAAAGAAACAAGGAGTAGTGCGTCAAGGTGAATATGCGCAAATTTATGCTGATATTACGAAAGCCAAAGAAGTACTAGGGTGGCGGCCAAGGCGAAGCCTAGAAGATAGTATTGTTAGTTTAGCTAAGTGGTATAGTCGTTACCCGCAGGGGTATAATTTCTAAATTTACTCACACTATAATGTTTTTAATATAATTTTGTATTATAATAAGGATAGTTTGGTTAACAATTTTATTTGCCCCCCCTTATCTTTTGTTATAATGTTCTCATGAGGTTATTTATTATATAATATTAGAATATATAAATAGTTGAGACAATTCATGATGAGTTATTCTTACCAACCCAATATCTTTAAGAAACAATCACATTGTTATACTAATAATGCCTTTACTTTAGTTGAACTTCTCGTAGTTATTGCCATTATTGGTATTCTTTCTACTTTATCCGTAGTAGCTTTTAATAATGTGAGAGCTAAAGCCCGAGATACTCGTCGTCTCTCTGATGTACGACAAATAGGTATGGGTTTAGAAATGTATTATGATGACAAAGGAGTATATCCTGCCCCACCTACACCTACTGGTACTCCAATTACTGGTTTATGTCTTAGTAATTTAGGTATTAGTTCTACTTGTGGGGCAATTGTCTATCTTCAAAAAATCCCTAGTGATCCTTTATCTAATATTCATTATACCTATAGTTATCTTAATAGTGGAGAAAGTTACCGTCTGGGCTTTAACCTAGAACAAGGTTCAGGTGACTGGCCAGCTGGTACCTTAGCTATGGGTCCTAATGGTATCAGTCAAGACCTCCTGGCAGCCAATGGTATTGACTGGCGTGACCCGAATAATTGGAAAAAATCCCAAGCTCAGGCAGTGGGTGTACCACTACCTACGACCAAGGCAGGAAAGCTATAAAAATAGAAAATGAGAACCGATGTTTTCTGGCTCCTGCCTCTGACCCTAGCTATTTTCCTATTGATACCAGCCGTAAATACTATATTGAAGCTGAGTATTTAACTGAAGGGACCACCACATATCAATTCTTTTTGGGGACTATATCATATGACAAAGATCACAATAGCGTGCCTCCTCATCCGGGTAGCTATGATTATTTTGGAACTTCCTATGACCGACCCACTTCAACTAATACCTGGACTTTTATCAGCGCCAATAAAGCCATTGGTGGCCGACCACGCACCGGTACAAGTACTAACAGGAGCCTTCTGGATAAATGGGAGCCTGGCACGGCCTTAGCCAGAGTACTAATGATAGCTAATTATGATACTGGCGCTCAGACTACTTACATCCGCAATATTCGTTTTTATGTAGAATAGGAAAAAGATTCATGGCTCAGAGTAAAGTTATTTTAAGGTAACCTTACTGTCAGTTTTTTAATTTTAGCCCTACTTAATCATAGCACATTGTGGCTATTGTCCTAGAAACATTAAGTAGATGATGATAAAATAATAAACATGATAGTTCAAAATAAACACCCTCTTTCCAATGGTGAAGTTATCTGGGATATAGCTGGTATGTCTGGGACTGGACTGATGCTACTATCTTAGGTAAAGACGAACCTAGGGGCGTGGCTAATCCTTCTGACTTTGACTGGTATGAATATACCAACCTTGTCTCTTATGGCACTTTTTCTCCGGAACGTCTTTTACCTTTAAATCTTACCTGGAATAGTAACAAAGGTTATGGCCGAATTAAGACCAGCGGTGTTCCGGGCAGTATGACTAATTATGGCTTTCTTCGTGGTGGATATCGTGAGAGTGATAGTTTTGCTGGTGTATTGGCATTGAGGTTAGATCTCGATTCACAATATTCGGATAGTGCAACTGGTTTTCGCTGTGCACGGTAGCCAGGTATCAGCGGCGTGATCTCTGCGCACTTCTTTTATCTAAAATCTGGAGTTTTGACAATGAGATATTTGTTTTGTGCAGAAAATGAGGTGAACTGATATAGGCTCTTGACAGACATTATTTTTGCCTTTATAATTAGACCATAATTTACAAATTAGATAATCATAACATGATAATTTATCAGCTTTGGTTTGATAAATTATTTTATGTTAAAAATAATTAATGACCAAAGCTAACAGTACCACCAATGATTCCAAGAGTTTCTTAGAGTGTGAGGGGGAAATCTTAGAATTAATGCCTGGTTTAACTTTTAAGGTCCGATTGGATAATGGCCACGAATTATTAGCCCATTTAGCGGGTAAGATGAGGATTAATAAAATTAGGCTAGCACCGGGTGATCGGGTTCGCCTAGAAATTAGTCCCTATGATTTGACTAAGGGTCGGATTATCTATCGTCTTTAGGGTAAAGCAATTATGAAAGTGAGAGCTTCTGTAAAAAAAATGTGTAAAGATTGTAAAATTATTCGTCGCTTTAATCGGGTGCGGGTAATCTGTAAAAACCCAAAGCATAAACAGCGTCAGGGTTAGTTTAACTATATTTTATGACAGTAAGAATTGCTGGCGTTGTTTTGCCTAATGATAAGCGAATTGAAGTTGCCCTAACCTATATTTACGGTTTGGGTATTTCTAAATCACGGCAGATTTTGGCTAAAGCTAAGGTCAATCCCGATACCCGGACTAAGGATCTAACCGAAGATGAAGCTAATAGGCTTAGGATTTTAATTGAAAAAAATGAAGTAGTAGAAGGTGATTTACGGCGAGAAGTAAGTAGCAATATTAAACGTCTTAAAGATATTGGGTGTTATCGAGGGATACGCCACAGCCGTAATTTGCCAGTACGTGGCCAGCGTACCAAAACCAATAGTCGTACTGTGCGCGGTAATCGTCGTCAGACAATGGGTTCAGGACGTAAGCCACCAGCTCAGAAGACCTAATTTAATTATTGTAATATGGCTGATGAACAATCAACAAAAGAACAAGAGGTAACCAAAGAAGCAACTGAGGATTTAGAGAATCTAGCTGCAAGTGAGTCAATGGCTGAATTGCCTGAAGAAGTTAAGAAGAAGTTAGAGAAGACTAAGTCTAGTCGGTTATCGGTAGCTAAGGGTAAACATCGCCGTAAGGTGGAGCGGACCTTAACTAAGGGTAATGTTTATATTAAATCTACCTATAATAATACTATTGTTACTATTACTGATGAGAATGGTGATGTAGTTACTTGGGCCAGCGCTGGACTGGCAGGATTTAGGGGCCCTAAAAAATCTACCCCTTATGCGGCTCAGGTTATTACCAAGATTGCTGTAGATCGAGCTAAAGAAATGGGATTAACTGATGTACAGGTGTTTGTCAGCGGAGTGGCGGCAGGCCGAGAAGCTGCGATTCGGGCTTTAAATGCTAATGGTTTAATGGTTAATTCGATTAAAGATGTTACCCCAATACCACATAATGGTTGCCGTCCGCGTAAACCGCGACGTGTTTAATTAGAAAATTGTCTATGTCTAGATATTTAGGATCAGCTTGTAAATTGTGTCGTCGTGAAGGCACAAAATTAATGTTAAAAGGGGAACGTTGCAGCTCCAGCAAGTGTGCTTTATCTCGACGTAATTTTCCGCCCGGCTTCCACGGGCCGCAAGGTCGGCCGCGTCAATCTGAATATAGTCTACAGTTGCGGGAAAAACAGAAAGCTAAGCGGATGTATGGTTTGCTAGAAAAGCAGTTTTATTTAACTTTTCTTAATGCTAAAAAACAACCAGGGGATGCGGGTGAAAATTTATTGCGTCTTTTAGAAATGCGTTTAGATAATGTAGTGTATCGAGCTGGGTTTGCTGATTCTCGAGCTAAGGCACGGGAATTAGTGAGTCATGCTCATTTTACTGTTAATGGTCATCCAGTTGACATTCCTTCCTATCGGGTTAAGCCAGGTGATATTATTAAAGTGAAATCCAGCCGGCGTCGTAACCAGATTTTTAATGGATTAGGAGAACGTTTGTTGAAAAAGAAATTTCAAGCGCCTAGTTGGTTATTTTTAGATCCTAGCGAGTTAGAGGTTAAGGTTCTTCATGAGCCTAAGGAGGAGGATTTAGAGAAAAATATTAATACTCAACTCATTGTTGAGTTTTACGCTCGTTAATCTTTATTTAAATTTTATGGAAAAAATTGCTTTGCCACAAAAAATTTCTGTTTTGCCAGGGAATCATCCTAATGAGGCTTTAATTACTGTTGAGCCGCTTTTTCCTGGCTATGGAACAACAGTGGGCAATGCTTTACGGCGAGTGTTATTATCCTCTTTACCGGGAGCGGCAGTGATTGGAGTAAAGATTGCTGGTGCGGATCATGAATTTATGGGATTGCCCGGTATAGCTGAAGATGTTCTTACTATTATTTTAAATCTTAAAAAATTACGTCTAAGGATTTTTAGTGAAGAAATTTGCAAATTAAGTTTAGAGGCCAGTGGGCAAAAAGTTGTGACAGCCGCTGATATTACTCCTAATAGTCAGGTGGAAATTATTAACCCAGACTTAGTATTGGCTCATTTAACTAGTAAAGACGCTAATTTAAGTATGGAGATTTTTGTCAGTCGTGGCCGGGGTTATGAGATGGTGGAAAATAGGCCTAAAGTTAAAAGGGAAATTGGTTATATTGAAATTGATTCTATTTATACTCCAGTGGTGGCCGCGGGATTATCCGTAGAGAATGTACGGGTAGGCCAGATGGTGAATTGGGATAAATTAGTTTTAAGAATTGTGACCGATGGTACTATGACACCGCGTCAGGCCTTTATTGATGCCAGTAAGGTTCTAATTGATCAATTTACTGCTATCGTTGATTTGGCAGAAGTTGAGCCAGAATTAGAAGGGGAATTAGCCGTTAATGGTGAGAAGAAACCCAGTAAGGTTAAAGTAAGTGCTAAAAAATCTAAAAAAGGTACGACTTCTAAGAGTAAAATAAGTAAAGCCAAGTAATATGCGTCATAGAAATAAAGGAGTTATTTTAGATCGAGCCAAAGAACCGCGGGAGATGATGCTCCGTAATTTAGCGGCGAGTATTTTAATGCATGAATTTGTTGTCACTACTAAAGCCAAGGCTAAGGCAGTGCAGCCATTGGTAGAACATGTATTAACTATTGCTAAGGCTGGTGATTTAGCAGCGCGCCGGCGTCTTATAGCTATTTTGCCCCAAGATAAAGCAGTATCTAAGGCTCTAGAATTAGCTAAACGATACGAATCCAGAAATGGCGGCTACACTAGGATTATTTCTTTAGGATGCCGTCAGGGTGATGGAGCTCAGCAGGTGCGTCTAGAATTAGTTTAATTTTTATTTATGGTACAAAGAGAGATTTATACTATTGATGCCTCAGGTAAAACTATTGGTCGTCTGGCTAGCCAGATTGCTCTTTTACTGCGAGGTAAAAATAAAGCCAGCTATAAGCCCCAGGTAGATGAGGGCGGAGTAGTTTATGTGAAAAATATCCGTGAGGTTGTGTTTACTGGCAAAAAATTAGAGCAGAAAAAATATTACCGCCATAGCGGTTATCCGGGGGGCCTAAAGAGTAAGGCCATGTCTCAAGTACAAGCTGAGCAGCCTGATGAAGTCTTAAGACGGGCGGTTAAACAAATGTTGCCAGCTAATCGCTTGCGCGAAGCTATGCTTAAACGTCTGATAATTAATTAGTTATATTATGGTGGATGAATTAGATGAGTTAGAATTTGCCATTAGCCAAGATAAATCATCCGTTCCTTTAGAGGAAGCGATGGATTATAGTACAACCCGAGAGTTTACTGGTAAGTATCTAAGAGCGGTAGGTAAACGTAAGACGGCTAGTGCCCAGGTGCGCCTTTATGATAAAGGTAGTGGTATTATTGTAGTTAATGGTCAGGCCTTAGCTAGCTATTTTCCAGTATGGTCAGATCAGGCCGCTGTTATCCAACCATTGCGGCTAAGTGGCTTACAGAAAAATTTGGATTTTTCCATTGTTGTAAGGGGTGGTGGTAAGACTGGTCAGGCCCAGGCCATAGCTCATGGCATTGCTTTATGTTTGCTCAAGCTTAATCCAGATTTAAGGTCAGTATTGAGGGCTAAAGGTTTGGTTACCCGTGATGCCCGGATTAAAGAACGGAAGAAGCCAGGACTAAAACGGGCGCGTCGTGCTCCGCAATGGTCCAAACGTTAATTTGGTGTTTTCTTTGTACTTTACGATATTAGCAAAAATGCCAGCTCAGGCTGGTATTTTTGTTTGGATTATTGTCATAATTTATTGCTCCTCATCCTTAAATGTTGTATAGTAAGTCATAGTGATTCTATTTATGCCAGCTCGAGTTACTAATATTGCTAAAAATACTTCTTATTTTACTTTGGCCCTGGTTATCCAGAAGCTAATTTCTTTAACATACTTTACTCTTTACGCGCGGGTACTAGGGCCGGCTGATTTGGGTAAGTATTATCTAGCTATTTCTTTAACTAGTATTTTTGCTATTTTTATTGATATTGGTTTATCTAATGTATTAACGAGAGAAGTAGCCAAATACCCGGATAAGGCTAGTAATTGGCTGGGCACAGTTTTGGCTATTAAAATTCCTTTAGCCATTATTACCACCCTGGCAGTTGTTTTGTTTGTGAACATTTTAGGCTATCCTCTATTGACTAAGGAATTGGTTTATATTTCTATCATTTCCATGGTGCTAGACTCCTTTACTGTGACCTTTTTTGCTGTGTCACGGGGCTTTCATAATCTTAAATTTGAAAGTGTTTCTTCAGTGATTGTTCAGAGTATTATCTTAGTAGTTAGTTTAATGGTTTTTCATTATGGGGGTGGGGTGCGCTGGCTTATGTTCTCGCTGGTCTTGGCTAGCAGTTTTAATTTTTGTTATTCTTTATTTGTTTTATGGCGCTATTGGCGTCTTCCGGTTCGGCCCCTGTGGCGTCGGACATGGATTAAAAAAGCAATTTTATTAGCAACACCTTTTGCCGGTTATGGAATTTTTCAGCGCGCCTATATTTATTTAGATACAGTTCTGCTTTCTAAAATATCTGGTGATGTGGCTACTGGGATTTACCAAATTCCTTTTAAAATTATTAATGCTTTGCAGTTTTTGCCTATGGCCTTCATTGCTTCTCTTTATCCGGCCCTAAGCCTTTATTGGCAGGAAAATCGGGAGCAATTATCTATTACTTTTAATCGGGCGATGCATTATTCAGCTATTATTTCTTTGCCTCTTACTATTGGCGGTTGGGTAGTAGCTGAGCCGCTTGTAGCTATTTTTAGTTCTAGCTATACGGGGGCGGTATGGCCGCTTCGCCTTTGTCTTATCGCCTTGCCTTTCATGTTTTTAGGCTATCCTATTGGTTCTCTTCTTAATGCTTGTGATGAGCAACGGGCTAATACCCGCAATATGTTCATTGTTCTTATTACTAGTGTAGTCATGAATCTATTATTAATTCCCCCCTTAGGGGCGGTAGGGGCCAGTATTACCGTGGTTATTACTAATGGTTTATTGGTTCTTTTGGGTTTAATTAGTGCCAAGAAGATTGCTCCTCATTTATGGCGCTGGCTTAAGCAATTTGGCCAGACTATTCTTGCCTCTTTAATTATGGGGGTAATAGTTTGGTTGTTGAGGCCATATTGTAATGTTTTTGTAGTTATTATTATTGGCGCTTTAGTTTATGGCTTAGCTTTGCTGCTTACTGGTTCACTTACTAAAGCTGATGTGCAAAGTGTTATTCAGTCATTTCGCCGTCGGCCGACTAATTAATATTTATGCGCTGTCTTTTAGTTACTCTTGAATATCCACCATTTTATGGAGGTATTGCTAACTATTATGGTCATCTAGTTAAGGCCTGGCCTCAGGCAGATGAAGTGACAGTGTTAGATAATAATAAAGGACAATTGTTAGCCCCTCAAGGGAAGTGGCCGTGGCGTCGGTCGTTAGTTAGTCTGTGGCGTGCCTTAAAACAGGGTCATTATGATTTTGTTTTAGTGGGTCAAATTTTGCCGTTAGGCACGGTTGTCTGGTTGTTGTCTTTTATTTTTCCTATTAAATATGGGGTCTTTCTTCATGGGATGGACTGGGGTGAAGCTTTAAAGCGGCCTCGTAAATCATGGTTAGCGCAACGTATTTTAAGACGTTCCGCTTTAATTATTGCGGCTAATAATTATACGGCTGACTTAGTAAAAGGTACTATGCCTTTATTAAGTAGTCGTATCATTGTTGTTAATCCAGGAATAGATAGTGTTGAGCCCCCCTTGGTTGCTCCTGAATATTTAGCCAGTTTGCGGCAGCGTTATAACTTAGAGGGTTGTCAGATACTCCTTACGGTTGGCCGGGTAGTGGAGCGCAAGGGAGTAGATAAAGTGCTGGAAGCCTTGCCTCAATTATTGCCATATTACCCTAAGTTGCGCTATATTATATTAGGTAATGGTCCTTATTTACCAGTTTGCCAGCAGTTAATGGCTGATTTGGGGATTAAGGATGAGGTCATATTTATTACTAATGCCACTGATGAGGAAAAAGCAGCGTGGTACCAGTTAGCCGATATCTTTATTATGCCGGCCCGGGCTAAAGATGGTGATTTTGAAGGTTTTGGCATTGTTTATTTAGAGGCTAACCAGGCTGGTAAGCCAGTAATTGCCGGTCAAAGTGGTGGGGTAGGGGATGCGGTGGTTGATGGAGTAACTGGCTTAATGGTTGATCCGCAATCACCTAGGGCCATAGCTCAAGCGGTCCGCCGCCTACTTAATGATGAATCATTAAGGCGGCAGTTGGGGAAAAATGGACAGGCCCGTCTGCAGCAATTTTTATGGCCCCGCCAGGCTCATCTTTTAAGAGATAAAATTAAAGAAGTTTTATGATCTCGGTTATTATTCCTGTATATAATCAGGCAGATAAAATTGGTCGTTGTCTTGATAGTCTTTTAGCGCAGACTTATCGTGATTTTGAGATTATTATTGTTGATGATGGCTCAACAGATAATTTAGATGAGGTTCTCTTAGCCTATGAAACTAAGTTACAGGACGCCAAGATTCCTTATAAAATTATTGTGCAAGAAAATCGGGGAGCTAATGCTGCTCGGAATCGGGGCTGGGCCGAGGCTCAAGGCGATTTTCTTCTCTTTAGTGATGCTGATATTACCTGGCGGCCTGATGCTTTAGAAAAATTAGTCAATAGTTTAATTCATAATCCTCAAGCTAGTTATTGTTATTCCTCTTTTCGTTTAGGTCGAAAGAAGTTTCATTTATGGCCTTTCGATCCAGAACGGTTATATCGTGAACCTTATATTCATACTTCCGCTTTAATTCGACGCGCTGATTTTCCCGGTTTTGACAATACTCTTAAACGTTTCCAGGATTGGGATTTGTGGCTAACTATGCTCGAGCAAGGTAAAAAGGGTTTATTTTATGATGATTTTTTATTTACAGTTGCCAGTGGAGGGCGAATAAGTAAATGGCTGCCTAGTTTTGCCTACAAGATTTTTCCTTTTCTACCTAAGGTTAAAAAGTATCAGGAAGCAGCAGCCGTTATTAAAGCCAAACATCATTTACCCTATGAAACCAAATAGACACCTGTGGTGGCTAATCATAATTATCCTAATAATTATTGGCATCATTGTTTATGGATTATGGCGGGCTAACCATCGTGGTCCTCGTTTTATGGCTGATAGTGAATTAGTATTGCCTGATGGTAGCCAGGTTCAGATTGCTCTTTTAACTACTAAAGCTGAAAAATACCGCGGTTTTAGTGGAATGCGTCAGCCTTGTCCGGACTGTGGTTTATTATTTGTCTGGCCGGCGCTATATCAGCCGGTAATAGTAATGAGAGATATGCTTTTCCCCCTTGATTTAGTATGGCTAAGAGATAAGCAGATTGTCCAGTTGACTTTAAATATTCAGCCAGAAGAAGGAGAGGAGTCAGAGCTGACGAAATATGAACCTAGTGAGCCGATAGATGCAGTTTTGGAGGTGCCAGCTGGTTTTGCTGGACGTCATAATTTAAAAATTGGCCAATTTGTAGATTGGCATTAATGGTAAATATATGTTGAAATCAGTGAGTTGGACTAGGGTGCGTTACATTTTGGAAGCTATTATCATAGTTGAATTATTATCTGCCTTAACTTATTTTTGTCCAACTATTGGACCCTGGGTTTTTATTCTTGCTATGCTGGCCGGTCTTTATTTAGCCATAGTAAGACTAGATTGGGCTATTTATGCTTTGCTTATTGATCTCATGATTGATTCTAAGGGTTATTTGTTGTCGCTTTCTCTGGGTGGCTTTCGCTTATCTTGGCGTATTGGTCTCTGGCTAATTATTATGGTGGTATGGCTTATTAAAGAATTAATAGCTCTAAGACAGCATCGTACATCATTAGCTTTAGAGTGGCATAAATTTAAATCCAGCGGGATGGTTATTTTTTTACTAATGTTGGTGTGGGGTATAATTATTGGTTTAATTCGAGGCAATAGTTTAAGCAATCTCTTTTTTGATGCTAATGGTTGGTTATTCGTATTACTTATTGGGCCACTACTTTCTATTAAAAAATGGCCGTCTCAAGAGTGGTCGGCGGTCCTCACTGCTGGTATGGCCTGGCTTATTACTAAAACTAGTTTACTGCTATATGTTTTTACTCATTTATCTACTATATGGCAAGCAATAATTTACCGCTGGGTTAGGGATACTCAGGTGGGGGAAATTACCAGGATGTCAGCTCAATTTTATCGGATTTTTTTGCAGTCCCATATTTATTTATTAATTTTGGTGGTTATTGCCAGTTGGTTGTTGGCTACTAAATTGCCTCGCACTCAGTGGGAGAAGTGGTTGGTCAAGGATAAGGGTTATTGGTGGATTATTGGGTTGGGTTTAGCTTTAATGCCTATTATTGTTGGCTCTGCCCGTACTTTTTGGCTAGCTTTAGGGGTCCTAATGCTCTTTATCTTTATACTTATTGCTCGTCGTTATCATTGGTCTATCGCTTGGCGTTGGCTTATAACCATGATTTTGGCCGGCTTTGTTGCTCTTATAAGTATTTTTATTATTGTGAGTTTCCCTTGGCCTAAGCCTCAGGTATCTTTTAACCCGGGTGATATTGTGGAAGAACGATTGGGGGATTTAGCAAATGAAGCTGGAGCTTCTTCGCGTTGGTCCCTCCTGCCAGCTATGCTTCAGGGTATTAGCAAGGCACCACTGCTGGGGCATGGCTTTGGAGCAACTATTACCTATATCTCTGCCGATCCGCGCGTTCTGGCTCAAAATCCTAGTGGTTCTTATACTACTTATGCTTTTGAATGGGGCTGGTTAGATATAGCTTTTAAGTTTGGCTTAATTTTTGCTTTGTGGTATTTGGTTTGGCTTATCTGGTTAATTAGTCGGGCCTGGAGGCATGGTTTAACAGGAGAAATCTGGGCCTTAGGTTTAGGTACTTTGGTAGTAGTCCACTTTTTTAGTCCTTATCTTAATCATCCTTTAGGAATAATGTGGCTAGTTGGGCTAATAGCTTGGCTCTCGAGCCATAAACAATATGAATCATTATCTTCTAGCTAGCTTATTAGCTTTTATTTTGTCGGCTGCTTTAACTCCGCTTATTAAGCAATTGGCATGGCATTGGCATATTGTTGACCGGCCTGATCAAGTGCGTAAATTACAGACTAAACCAGTAGCTCTCTTGGGGGGGTGGGCTATTTTTATCGCCGCTAGTCTAGTAATGTGGCTTTTTCGTGATTATCTTATCGCCGGTGATTTAACTGGCCGTCATTGGCTCGGAGTCTGGATTGGTGGTTTAATTTTAATGATTGGCGGGACTCTAGATGACCTTTATAATTTACGACCTAGCGCACAATTAGTTTTTTCTATTTTGGCTGTGCTAGCGGTTATTATTGGGGGGGTGGGGATTAATAAGGTAACGGGTCTTAATGGAGAGTTAATATTTTTAAATAAATGGCAGATTAGTTTATTTACTTGGCAAGGCATTACTCGTCATTTTGTGGTTCTAGCTGACCTCTTTACTTTAACTTGGCTGATGGCCTTAATGTATACTACTAAATTATTAGATGGGCTAGACGGGTTGGTTACTGGCCTTATTGGCATTGGTAGTATTATTATTGCTTTATTTACTTTAACTACTAAATATTACCAGCCTGACATTGCCTTAGCTAGCTTAATTTTTGCCGCGGCCTGTGCTGGTTTTTTGTTATATAATTGGTCACCGGCCAAAATTTATTTAGGTGATGGGGGTTCACTGCTTTTGGGTTATTTTTTGGGAGTATTAGCCATTATCTCGGGAGGCAAAATTGCGATCGCTTTATTAATTATGGGAATTCCGATGCTTGATGTTGCTTGGGTAATAGTTCGTCGTCTCTTAAATGGTGAAAATCCCTTCAAATCAGCTGACCGGGGGCATTTACATTACCGGCTATTAGACTTGGGGTGGGGGGTACGGCGCTCGGTCTTGGCTTATTATCTTATAGCTTTAGTCTTTGGAGTTAGTGCTTTATTTTTACAAAGTCGGGGAAAACGTTTAGCTTTACTTCTTTTATTTTTAGTGATGGCCATTGTCGTTGTTTATTTTTCTCGACTTGACAAGGCTAGAAAAAGACCGTAATATAAAGGGATATCTTAAACAGGGAAGTTTTTAATACTATAGATCATTATATGTCAAAATTAGCAATAATATTAAGCGGTGGCAAGCAGTATAAAGTAAAGCCAGGACAAATTATCAAGGTAGAAAAATTAGCTTCTGAGCCAGGAACCGAGGTTACCTTAGAGACTTTACTTTTAGCTGATGAGACCAGCGGAGAGGTGCAAGTAGGTCGGCCATTTTTAGAAAATGGAGTGAAGGCTAAGGTTATTGAACATAGTCGCGCACCAAAGGTAAGGGTGGTTAAATACAAAAATAAGACTCGCTACAAGAAGACCACTGGCCACCGTCAGCCTTTTACTAAGATTGAAATTGCTGAGTGGTAAGACAAAACAACCTATTTTTATAGGTTGTTTTTTATCTTAAGCTCTTGACTTATCTCCATAAAGATGTTAAATTTCTAGTGCGTTTTATCTAAAAAATATGTCTATGACTAGCCAGACTAATCAATCTGCTGATTCTATTTTTACTTCTAATGATTTTTCTTTATTTAAATTAGTCAACAAATTATTACAAAAATTAAATCCCCGAGAACGGGAAGTTTTAAGGCGTCGTTTTGGTTTAAATAATCCGCATAAAGAGACATTAGAACACATCGGGTCTACCTATGGTTTGACTCGAGAAAGGGTACGACAAATTGAGGCGGCTGGAGTTAAGAAATTACAGAAATTACGGGATATGGAGAAACAGCTTATTTTACTGCGGGATGCCCTAGATGACCTTTTAGCTGATAATGGCGGTTTGATGGATAAAGAATATTTAGAAAGTAGCTTTTTAGTTTTAAGCCATGAAAGTTTACAAGAATCTCAACGGCCGATTTATCGTAATAATTTTGATTTCTTAGTTTCTAAGGTACTAGCCGATGATTTTGATCCAGTAACTTCTGATTTATTTAATGATTCAGTAAAATTAAAGTATCAGGCTATTGATCATTTAGAAAAATTGGCCCAGGAACTAGTAGAGCAGGTGCGTCAAACCAGGCGCCTTTTTCTATTGGAAGATTTAATTAAATTAAGTTTTGAGCTAGATGCTTTTAAGGAAAATGCTGATAAATTAGTAAGCACTAATAAGTTTGATTTAGCTAGTGCTTTGGCTGGTTATGAAAATTTTCAAGATGGTGAGCTAATTAATAAATATAAACCAATTTATTCGGTATTGCGGGCTACCCGGCATTTAGAAGAAAATAAATTTGGAGTCTGGGGAGAAGCCGATTTGCCAGAAATTAGACCGCGAACTGTTGCAGATAAAATTTATTTAGTTCTTAAAGATGCTGGTCAGCCCTTACATTTTCGGGAGATTACCGAGCGTATTAATCGTGTTTTTACAGATAAGCCCGCTAATTCCGCTACGGTTCACAACGAATTAATTCTTGATGACCGTTATGTGCTGGTGGGGCGAGGTATATATGCCCTTAAAGAATCAGGCTATCAGGCAGGAAGAGTAGTAGATATTGTTAGTCGTGTTTTACGCCAAGCTCGCCGTCCTCTTAGTAAAGAAGAAGTCATTAAGAAAGTATTAGAGCAAAGATTAGTTAAACCGGCAACGATTAATTTTATTCTTGCTAATAAGGAATTATTCCAGAAACTGCCTGATGGCACTTATACCTTAAAAGAATCAGCTGTTTAGCTTGCTTTTATTTTGTTAGGGCTTGTGATAAACTGGAGTTAATTTGTTAGTTAGTAATTATGAATTTAACACCGTTAATAAATTTTTTCTATTTGCCAGCTGATGAAATAGTTTGGCGGTTGGTTTTCTATTATGGCTGGATGATTCCGGCCATAATGTTTTTAAAGGGTTCACTTATGGTCTGGCTTAGTTGGCGTCGTCGTTTATTTTTTAGTAAGCAGCACTTTACTTTATTAGCTATAGATATTCCTCGTGGTAATGAGCAAACCCCCAAGGCCCTAGAAAATATGCTGGCTTATTTGGCCGGAGCCCATAGCAATCCTAATCTCATAGAAACTTATTGGGAAGGTAAGTGTCAGCTTGGTTTTAGTTTAGAAGTAGTAGGTATTGATGGCTATATTCAATTTTTGGTCCGTACACCCGATTCATTTCGTAATCTGGTAGAGACGGCAATCTATGCTCAATATCCTGATGCAGAGATTGCTGAGGTAGAAGATTATGTTGATACAGTGCCGGACAATTTTCCCAATCCAGATTTTGATATGTGGGGGGCTGAATTTGTGCCAGTGGCAATGAATCCACCATATAAGCAAGCTTTGCCGATTAAAACTTATAAAGATTTTGAATACGACTATGGTCGGCCAGAATATCACTTTAAAGATCCAATGGCTAGTTTGATGGACCTTATGAGTTCTCTTAAGCCGGGCGAACAAATATGGTATCAAATATTGTTAATACCAACTGTGGCCGATTGGCCGGCTCTTGGCCAAGAGGCTATTAATAATATATTAGGCAATAAACCTAAGTCTAAAGAGACTATCATTGAAAAATTTTTTGATGGGATACTTAATTTGATTAGCCAAATTGGTGATTTTGTTTTTGATGGGATACTTAATTTGATTAGCCAAATTGGTGATTTTGTTGGTGGTATTTTTGGCTTGGGAGGTACTAGCAGCCAAACTTCAGATAAAAAAGAGGAAAAAGAAGATCAATTTAAGATGATGAACTTGTTGCCAATTCAGAAAAAACAAATAGAAGCTATTCAGGATAAGGTATCTAAAATAGGTTATCTGGTGAAAATTAGAATGATTTATGTGGCTAGACGTGAGGTTATGAATAAGGCTAAAGCAGTAAATGGCTTTGTGGGTTTTATTAAGCAGTTTAATACCAGCGACCTTAATAGTTTAAAACCAGATAGTAAGGTTACTCAAACCTCAGCGGATTATTTTAATAGATTAAATATTATTAATAGCAGGAAAAATAAAATTATGCAGGCTTATAAAGCTCGTGATGATAGTGCTGGTCGGTCGCCTTGGTATTTAAGTGTAGAAGAGATTGCGACGTTGTGGCATTTTCCGATAGAAAGTGTAGTGAAGGCTCCGTTATTACAAAAGGCTAGCAGTAAAAAAATGGAGCCGCCAATGGCTTTACCCACTGAGGAGACTAATGAGGAAGAAATTGAACTTGACCAATTATTTACTTTAGATTCAGAAGATGAATTAACCCCGGCTGAGCCAAGTGAAAATTCTAAGTCCAAAGAAGTTAATACGGACGAGAGAGATAATACTTTTCATCAGGCCCCACCGCCTAGTAATTTACCTGGTATTTAATAATGATTTTTTATTTTTATGGATGAAGATGTTACTTTATTTGGCGAAACTACTTTTCGCAATCAAAATCATAAGTTTGGTATCAAACTTGATGATCGCCGGCGACATATGTATGTTATCGGTAAATCAGGTATGGGTAAATCAACTCTTTTAGAGAATATGATTGCCCAGGATATTAATAAGGGGCGAGGATTAGCCGTAGTTGACCCGCATGGTGATTTAGCAGAGAAAATTATTCATTATATTCCTGATAAACGCATAGAAGAGGTAGTATATTTTAATCCAGCTGATGCCGAATACCCCATTGCTTTTAATGTCGTAGAACAAGTTGACCCTCGTTTACGTCATTTAGTAGCCTCCGGCCTTATTGGTGTTTTTCAGAAATTATGGGCTGATTCTTGGGGGCCACGTTTGGAATATATTTTGCGTAATGCCATTCTGGCGGTATTAGATTATCCTGATTCTACTTTGTTGGCCATTACTCGGATGCTATCGGATAAAAATTTTCGTAAGAGGGTAGTGGAGAAAATCCAAGACCCGGTAGTTAAAGCCTTTTGGGTTAACGAATTTAGCAGCTATAATGATAAATTTGCTTCAGAAGCAGTAGCTCCTATTCAGAATAAGGTTGGCCAATTTTTATCTAGCTCCTTAATTCGTAATATTGTAGGGCAGGTAAGGTCATCGATTGACCTTAGGGACATTATGGATAATGGTAAAATTTTGATTATGAATTTAAGTAAAGGACGTATTGGTGAAGATAATTCAGCCTTACTTGGTTCAATGATGATTACTAAACTTCAATTAGCCGCGATGAGTCGAGTAGATACACCAGAAGAAGAACGGCGCGACTTTTTTCTTTATGTTGATGAATTTCAAAATTTTGCTACTGATAGCTTTGCTAATATTCTCTCCGAAGCCCGTAAATACCATCTAAGTTTAATATTAGCTCATCAATATATTGACCAGTTGACGGATAGTGTCCGGGCTGCTGTATTTGGAAATGTGGGCACTTTAATAACTTTTCGGGTAGGGGCGACTGATGCCGAATTTTTAGCTAAAGAGTTTTTGCCTTTATTTACTGAAGAAGATTTAGTTAATATCCCCAAATTTAATTTTTATCTTAAATTAATGATTGATGGCATAACCTCTGACCCATTTTCTGCTAGAACCTTGCCACCATTAAGTAAGGATGAGCAAACTAATAATGTGGATAAAGTCATTGAATATACTCGTAGCCATTATGCTAATCGTCGAGATATAGTGGAGGAAGAAATTATGCGTTGGCATCTTAATCAGGGAGGGGTTGCAGAAAGAGAAAATAGGGTGGTTAATGTTTTAGAACAACCTGAAGTTCTAAACTCAACTACTAAAATGGATGTTTTAGAGCAGCGTTTTCCTGCCGTTTGTGATGGCTGTGGGCAGCCGACCACTGTTCCTTTTAAGCCGGATGGCCAGCGACCAGTATATTGCCCTGATTGTCTAAAGCGCTATCGGGCAGAACGGAGTGAGCGCCAACGTTTATTACAATCTTCCCCTAGCCAGTTAGATCACTTAGAGGGTGCGTCTTTAAGACAAATTCACCGACCTAACATTAGTAAAAATAATAACAAAGGAAATAATGGACAAAGTAGCCATTGATTATTTAAAAATTGGTCGAGCATCTGAACTTACTGGTCGAGACCGTAGGCTTTATCGTTTTTTAGAAATTCTGCCGGGGTTGCTATCGTGGCTAACTTTGCTAGTATTAATTATTTTTTCTTATTTTCAGCCCGTCTGGGTGGCTATATTTGTTATTGCTTTTGATGTTTATTGGCTATTATTGGTTGTCTATTTAGCCCTTATTTTAATTTCAGCTTATCGTCAGATCACTCATAATTTAAAGGTTGATTGGCGGGCCCAGTGTCTAGCTTTACCGCCAGTAGATTTAGTTTATAGACCTCTACAGGGTGAGCCAATAGTAAGTTCGGGGGTGAGGTGGAATGATTTATATCATTTGGTGATTTTTCCTTGTTATAATGAAGGTTATAATATCATTCAGCCAAGTATTGAAGCTTTAGTTAAGTCACCTTTTCCTCGAGATAAAATGATAGTCATTTTAGCAATTGAAGAGCGGGGTGGGCCAGCTATTCAGGCTGTAGCCGAAAGGCTGCGTCAAGAATATGAGAATAGTTTTTTTAAGTTTAGGGTTATTGTCCATCCTGATAATTTAGTCGGTGAACTTAAGGGCAAGGGAGCTAATCAAGCCTGGGCGGCTAAGAAGGCTCAAAAAGAAATTATTGATCCTTTGGGCATAGACTATAATTTAATTCTTGCCAGTGTTTTTGATAGTGATACAGTTATTTATGAAAATTATTTCTATTGTTTAAGCTATAAATTTCTAACCACCAAAAATCCCTATCGTCGTAGCTATCAGCCGATCCCGATGTATCATAATAATATTTGGCAAGCACCATTTTTTGCCCGGGTGGCTGCTTATTCCAATACTTTTTGGCAAATGATGCAACAGATTCGCCAAGAGAAATTAGCTACTTATTCTTCTCATTCAATGCCGTGGCGGGCTTTGGTAGAAATTGGTTTTTGGTCTACTAAAATGGTCAGTGAAGATTCGAGAATTTTTTGGCATTGCTTTTGTTATTACCGGGGTGATTATGAGGTTGAACCGCTTTATTATCCAGTATCTATGGATGTTTGTATGGATGAGACTGCTTGGCAGACGGCTCGCAATTTATATAAGCAACAACGACGCTGGGGCTGGGGGGTGGAAAACGTACCCTACTTAATATTTAATACTATTAAGGAGTGGCGTGTTATTCCGAAAAAAGTTTTTTTGGATAAAATTTTTATTCAGTTCTATGGTTTTCATTCTTGGGCTACTAATGCTATAATTATTGGGTGTATTGGGTGGTTACCCTTATTTTTAGGAGGGGATCGTTTTAACCAGACAGTTTTATCTAATAATTTGCCTAATGTTACCAGGATATTAATGACGATCGCGATGGTTGGCATGGTGCTATCAGCCATTATTTCTTCTTTACTTTTACCGCCACGGCCAGCCAAGACGCCGTGGTGGCGTAAATTAGGGATGATAGCTCAATGGATTTTTTTGCCAGTCACTATTGTAGTCTTTGGGGCTATTCCTGGCCTAGAAGCGCAAACTAGATTAATGTTGGGCAAATATATGGGATTTTGGGTAACTCCTAAAGCAAGAAGTGGTTAAATTAATTTTTAATAATATGCCTTTTATTGATCCAGATCGTCCAGGGACTACCTTTTTAAGAATTTTTGCTGTTGAATTTGCAGCCATTATTGTAGTCTATGGTATTTTAGCTTTATTATAATTATGCTGAAGTTGCGGCTCCATAATACTTTATCGCGGCAGTTGGAGGTTTTTAAGCCACAACAGCCGCCAGTTGTTGGTTTATATACCTGCGGTCCGACTGTCTATAACTATGCCCACTTAGGTAATCTGCGGGCTTATGTTTTTTCTGATCTACTGAAGCGCACCTTGTTATATAATGGTTATGAAGTTAAACATATAATGAATATCACCGATGTGGGACATTTGACTGACGATGCCGATGCTGGGGAAGATAAAGTGGAGATAAGGGCAGAGCGAGAAGGTAAAAGTGCGTGGGAGATTGCTGATTTTTATATTAAGGCTTTTAAGGATGACCTTCAGGCTTTAAATATTATACCGCCGACTACTTATTGCCGGGCTACCGAATATATTCAAGAACAAATTGAGCTAGCGCAGATTCTAGAACAAAAAGGTTACCTTTATCGTATTAGCGATGGGCTTTATTTTGATACTAGTCTAGTACCTGATTATAATAAATTGAGTCATTTACCCCTAGAGAAATTAAAAGAAGGGGCACGAATAGATAAAAATCCCGAGAAACGCCATCCCACTGATTTTGCAGTGTGGAAATTTAGTCCATTGGGACAAAAGAGGCAAATGGAATGGGATTCACCCTGGGGTAAGGGTTTTCCGGGCTGGCACTTAGAGTGTGCCGCTATGAGTTTAAAACTATTAGCTGGCCATTTAGATATTCATACGGGCGGAGTAGATCATATTAATGTTCACCATACCAATGAAATTGCTCAAGCTGAAGCTGCGACGGGCAAGCCATTTTTCCATTATTGGCTTCATAATGCTTTTTTAAATATTGCCGGCGGTAAAAAAATGGCTAAAAGCGGAGCTAATTTTTTGACTTTAAAGGTGGCGGTGATTGATGAGGGATGGTTGCCGTTGGCTTATCGGTATGCCTGTTTAGAGGTACATTACCGCAAGCCCATGGAATATAGTAAGGCTAGTTTAGCTGCCGCGGATCAAGCCCTGAAAGGATTATATCGTGAAGTTGCAGCTTTAGGTGGGGAGATGGGTGAAGTATCGCCCTTGTTCAGAGAGAAATTTGTAGAAGCAATTAATCATGACCTAAATAGTCCCCAAGCCCTAGCAGTGCTTTTTGAAGTTTTAAGGAGTCAGTTATCTAATAAAGATAAACTAGCCACCATCAAAAACTTTGATGAGATTTTTGGCTTAGATCTTATTGGGGGCGGACAACATTATTCAGAGATGCTTACTAATATACCGCCAGCCGTACAGGCATTATTTAACAGGCGACAGCTAGCACGGGAGGCCCAGGATTTTCCATTAGCTGATGAATTGCGACGTCAATTAGCTGAAGCTGGTTATGGCGTAGAGGATGGGCCAGGGGGTAGTCGACTCACGCCTTTATTTTAAATATGGATAATTTCTGGGCTCATTTAGCTCGGCCGTTTACTGTGTTGGCCCCGCTTAGTGGTTTTACTGATAGGGCTTTTCGGCAGATTTGTCGTAGCTATGGGGCCGATGTGGTAGTTAGTGAAATGGCCAGTGTCGCTGCCCTAGTTCATAGTCCGGAGAAAGCTCTAGAAAGATTATATTTTAATGAGATTGAAAGACCTTACGTCGTTCAATTATTTGGTGCTGACCCTAATCAATTTGGAGAAGCAGCCCGGCTGGTAACTAATAGAATTCAGCCTGATGGCTTAGATATTAATTGTGGCTGTCCAGCTCCGAAAATTATTAAAGAAGGAGCAGGGGCCGCTTTGGGAGCTGATTTGCCCCGGGCACGGCAGGCAGTTCAGGCGGTATTAAGTAATACTAGCTTGCCGGTATCTATAAAACTGCGAGCTCAGAATAAGGATATTAGCGCTCAGCAAGTGGTAGCTTATTTAGCCGATTTACCTTTAGCGGCCGTGACGGTTCATGGCCGTAGTGTTAGTGGAGGCTTTAGCGGACCAGTAGATCCAGGGGCTATTGCTCTTTGCCGTCCCTATGTCGCCGGAGTTTTAATAGCCAATGGTGGGATAGTTGATTTAATGACTGCACAGATAATGCTCCAGAAAAGTTTGGCTGATGGTATTATGATTGGTCGTGGGGCATTGGGCCGACCTTGGATTTTTCAGGAAATTAAAGAGGGACGAGAAATTAACTTAACTTGGACTGAATTGACAGAATTAATAAGGCATCACGCTCAGCTTATAGTAGCTTATAAAGGAGAAGTTGGTCTTATTGAATTTCGTAAATTTTTAGCCTGGTATGTTAAGGGTTGGCCGCAAGCTAAAGCATTACGTACCCAGCTTATGCAGATTAAGACTCTAAGCGAACTAGAAAATGTTATAACCAGTGTTTCCGCTTAAAATAGAGAAACATTATAGCCGTTGGCAGAAGCATAATAATAATGACACACCAGAAGCCATAACGGTTATTAATAAATGGCATCCCTATGATTGTATTCATGCCGAAAATTGCAGCAATAAGGTTAAGGGGAAGAATAATTACCGAAAAAATGGTTAGGGTTTTCATGATCTGATTAATTTGGTCGTTAAGCAATGATTCGTTGGTGTCATGTAATACTTCAATCATTTCTTTTTGATTATCTAGATTTTCCCAGATTCTTTTAGAATGTTCTACTAGGGTAGAATAATATTTTTTGAGCTCAGTGGCTGGCACCAAGCTGCTTTTAATGGTAGTTAGGGTTTGTAAGATATTTTTATGATTTTGTAGAATACGGCGGATTTTAATGATATTATTTCTTAAGGTTAAAAGTTCTTGAACGGTCTCGCGTTGATTACTGTCAACTTTAAAGACAATGTCTTGGACAGTGGCAATACGTTTGCTGTGTTCATCAAGAATTTCATAGCAATAATGCATAAGTTGCTCTAAAATTTCATAGAGCAAGATAGAAGATGACTCTAGCTCATAGGCCAAAGTAGAATTTTCACTTTTACGACAAAGATTGAAAAAGTTATTGAGTGGTGGCAGATCACCATTGTGCACTGTTACTAAATATCCATGACCCATAAAAAAATCAATTTCTGAAGGCATAATGAGGCCATTTTTAATAATAGGAAAATGGAGGACAATAAAGATGTAATCTTTTTCCTTTTCAATGATGGCCCTTTGAGCAATACTACGAGAGAGAGATTGTTTTAGATGATGCAGGTTAAAATGTTGGCGTTTTAATAAATATTCTATCTCAGTCTTACCAGCAGAATTAATGTTGATCCAATTCACCGCACCATTAGTTTTAGGGTTATCGATAATAAGCTCTTCAATCTTTGGTGAAATTTTTAAGTATTGTCCCATATAATTTAGTTATTGATTTTTCCTTAAGTATAGCATAAGATAATAAAAAGTGATAATTTTATCTTTTAAGGAGAAGTTGTGTTATAATACCTTTATATAATACTATATTTATGCCCCAAGAACGATTACGATCTAATAAGGTGGAACAACCCCTAACCAGTCCTGAAGTTGAGCAACTAGCTAGTCAGGAGAAAAAAAAAGAGGGAGTGCCCCTGCCTAGTCCAGAAAAGCCAGAATCCGCAGCAGTTTCGGCTTCTATTAATTCGCCATCTGCATATCTAACTGGTTCGATAGCGCCACTTACTCCCAGACAAGCAGCTATTGATGATATTTTAGAAGATGGTTTAACCGATATTTATCTATCTTTACCTCCAGACAAGCAGCGTGAACTTAAAGAAGTGGGTGAGCAGACAGTGCGACAGATTGATAGTTTATTAGACCACGTTAAATTGCAGTGGCGGAAGATTATGAATTTAATTCGTCGCTTTTTGTCTATTATTCCAGGAATTAATAAATTTTTTTTAGAGCAAGAAGTTAAGATAAAAACTGACCGCATTATTGCTCTAAAAGATAAAGAATAATTATGGATCCGCTCATAATTTTGGGAGGAGTTTTATTAACTGCTATTATTGTTTGGCTAGTGGTTTTTATTTGGCGAACAATAGTGTGGCGATGGTATCAGGCTCATGCTTATTTTGATCAAGTAGTCTATCTAGTGAAATTGCCCAAAGATCGGCCCAAAGACCAGAATCAAGACTTTACTGCACAACAGATGCGGGAAGAGATTTCTTGTGCGGAAACTATTTTTGCTAGTATTGGCGGCCTAAGAGCTCAGAGAGGGTGGGCGGTGTGGCTTTGGGGTCGGGATGACCATTTTTCTTTTGAAATTGTTGCTAATAGTAGTATTATTGCTTTTTACGTGGTAGCTCCCCGACGCATGGCTCGTTATCTAGAACAACAGATTAATGCCCATTATCCCGATGCAGTATTAGAGGAAGTAATTGATTACAACATGTTTACAGCTCAAGGGGCTATTGCTATTGGTTCCCTTAAAACCACTAAACATTATGCTTTGCCGCTTAAAACATATAACCAAGAGGAGGTTGATTTAATGAATTCTCAGCTTAATGTGATGTCTAAATTATCCCCGGGAGAAAGCTTAGCCATTCAGTATACTGTTCGTAGTGCTTATGGGAGTTGGCATGGGGCGGTAAAAAAGATTGTCCAATTGGCCTACAAAAAGAAATCGGTAAGTGCGGCACTACAGACTAGTATTTGGTCATCAATAGCTGATTTTTGGTCGGATGCTTTTAGCAGTAATAAGGCTAAAAAGGAGGAAGCAGCCGCTAAACAAGCCGAGAAACGTTTGACAGCCATGGAAGAAGAAATGTTAAAATTAATGGAGCAAAAAAATTCTAAGGCTGGACTTGATGTTAATTTACGTTTGGTTGCTTGTGGCAATAATCAAGGGCGAGCTGATGCTCTGCTAGGTGATTTAGCTAATGCAATGAGTCAGTATAATTATTATGAATACGGCAATAGTTTTCAGGCTAAACCACGGCGTAAGCCAGTCAAAAATTTAATTAAACAGTTTATTTATCGTCGTTTTGACGAGAAGTCTAAATTTTTACTTAATACTGAAGAATTGGCTAGTTTATATCATTTTCCTTTACGGAATGCTGAAACACCTAATATTTTGTGGCTGTCAGCTAAGCAGGCATCTGCACCATCGGACGTCCCGACCGAGGGTTTACTTTTGGGCTATAATGTTTTTCGAGGGATCAGACGAGAGATTCATATTAAAGAAGATGACCGTTTGCGTCATGTTTATATGATTGGTAAGTCAGGTGTTGGTAAGTCGGTGCTCTTAGCTAATATGGCCATTCAGGATGTGTTGAATGGACAGGGTCTTTGTGTTATTGATCCTCATGGTGATTTGGTTAATGATATTTTAGCTAGAGTGCCAGCTGAACGGGCTGAGGACGTAGTGCTGTTTTCTCCCGCCGATCTAGAGCGGCCAATGGGTCTTAATCTCTTGGAATTTGATCCTAAGTATCCAGAGCAGAAGACTTTTGTAATTAATGAGATGATTGGTATTTTTGATAAGCTTTATGACCTTAGGGCGACTGGTGGACCAATTTTTGAGCAATATATGCGTAATGCGATGCTTTTAGTTATGGCTGACCCTGGGTCAGGTTCAACTTTAATGGAAATCCCGCGGGTTTTAGCGGATGCTGATTTTCGCCATATGAAATTGGGCCGTTGTGCTGATCCTACGGTAGTTGATTTTTGGCGCAAAGAAGCTGAAAAAGCTGGCGGTGATGCTGCTTTGGCTAATGTTGTTCCCTATATTACCTCTAAACTAACTTCTTTTATTTCTAATGACATGATGCGGCCAATTATTGCTCAACAGAAAAGTGCCATTAATTTCCGCGAGATTATGGATCAGCACAAAATTTTATTAGTTAGTTTGCCGAAAGGACTAGTGGGCGAAATGAATGCTTATTTACTAGGGATGATTTTGGTAGGTAAAATGTTAGCGGCGGCCTTGTCTCGCGCTGATATGCCCAAAGAAGAACGGTGTAATTTTTTCCTCTATATTGACGAGTTTCAAAATTTTACTACTAATTCTATTTGTCAGATTTTATCTGAAGCTAGAAAATATGGCCTTGGTTTAATCATTGCTCATCAATATATTGGACAATTAGTTAATCGGGGAGATACAGCTATTAAAGATGCAGTTTTTGGTAATGTTGGCACTCTAATTAGTTTCAAGGTCGGTTCGGAAGATGCTGAAGTTCTCCAGAAAGAATTTGCGCCAACTTTTGATGCTTATGACCTTATTAATGTAGAGAAATATACAGCTTATATAAAACTTTTGATTGATAATATGTCCTCACGACCATTTACCATGAAGACCCCATGGCCATTACTGGGTCATTATGATCAGGAGATGGCTGAAAAGATTCGGGAGTTAAGCCGTCTTAAATATGGTCAGGATCGGTCTTTAGTTGAGGCCGAAATTATTCAACGTAGCAGAATGAATCTTAATTAATATGGCACAAGAACCAAGTATTATAAATAAAGAGGGGGATGAGCAAGAATGGCAACCAGATCAAACAATTAGCTTTAGTGATCAAGCCAGTGAAATACCATCAGTTCTTCCACCAGCAACCGGTAGTCAACCCCTTAAGGATAATAGGGACGAAGGATATTTGTTATCAGGGAAGCAAATTAAAATTTTACAGTCTATAGCTAAAAAGTTAACAACATTGGCAGCTGATCTTAATCATCTGGTTCAATCTTTAATGGCTAGTAATACTTCAGAGGAAGTGTTAGCTGGTCAGTCTGGTCTTACTATTGAAGGTTATTTTAATGGCGAGCAGATGGTGGCCAGCAATGGACAGGTTTATGAGGTGCCAAGTAATTATGCGTCTAAGTCTAAGCTGGTAGAAGGAGATAATTTGCGATTAACTATTGATTCCAATGGTCAATTTTTATATAAGCAAATTGGGCCAGTGGCACGCCGTCGCTTAGTCGCTACTTTACAGCAGGGCTCTGATGGTAATTATTATGCCGTTCATGGTGAGCAACGGTGGCGGTTACTTAAGGCTAGTGTTAGTTATTTTCGAGCTGAAGCGGGCGACCGTGTTACTATCCTTATACCCAAAGATAAAGAATCTCAATATGCAGCTTTAGAAAATTTAGTACTTGAGTAATATGATGGTTGGGCGATGGTCAAGTAGAAAGATTTTACATTATTTTCCCAGTTTAACGGCTGAACAGGAGTCATTATTATCGGGTCAGCCTTATTTTATTCATCCTTGTCTTTTATTAAAAATTGCTGACCGGCAGCACAACTTCAGTACCATTAGCCACTTGCCTAGCAATAAACAGGTGCGTATGGCTTTTGAGACCCAGGCCTCCTTATTACCGATGAAAGAAATTTTAGACTATGACTGTAAAGGTTTAACTATTAGTGAAGCAGCAGCTAATTGGCAACAATTTTTAGATAAAGGTCATTTTTCTAGTCTATCAGCCCTGAAAAAAGAATTATATAAAAAGCAATTTGTCGATCTGGATTCTACGATGTATAATGACCATGCCAATGCCATCATTGGGCAATTAACTGATAAATTCGTGAAGGCTATGTGCATCATAGTTTGCAAATGAAACTGGGGATGGCTGCATTTCTATATAATTATATGGCCTCTATTAATTCTTTAATTTCTGACCTAGAATTAGATAAATCATTAATTGATTGTCTAAAAAATCGTGATTTGGATCAAAAATTTTTTTATACCGAAGAAGGAGCTGATCTATATTATAGTTCTTATGAACATTCAGCTAAGTTAGTGCCGGTTGATTTTTCCTTACCTAAGTATTCGGTTGGTGCTATTTTGTTTAATTTCTTTTTTCTCTTTAATAAAAAAGTGGTTATTAAGGCCCGCAACGAAGTAATTCATTTTTTGTCAGACAAGAGGTTAAATTTACTCAATATCCGGGCCTATTATCTAGATACTTTAAATAATTTTTTAAAAGAGCACGGGTTTCAATTAGTTCAATCTAAAATTGATCAAAATATAAAGCATAGGTTTTTTATTTACCAGAGGGTTTAATATATGTCAACATTATACCGTCAATATCGGCCCCAGACTTTTGCGGAAGTAGTGGGTCAGAATCATATAAAAATTACCTTAGCCGAAGAGATCAAACGGCACCAGATTGCTTCAGCTTATTTATTTTGTGGCCCTCGGGCGGTGGGTAAAACTACTATTGCTAGACTATTAGCTAAATCCCTTAATTGTCTTAATCGTCCCGATAACTCTGCTGAACCTTGTAATAATTGTGCTAATTGTTTAGCTATTACGGCTGGACAGTCTCTAGATATTGTAGAGATAGATGCTGCTAGTCAGACTGGGGTAGACAATGTACGGGAAAATATTATTGCCAGTAGCCGTTTAGCCCCAAGTCAAGGAAAATATAAGGTGTTTATTATTGATGAAGTCCATATGCTATCTACTTCATCATTTAATGCCTTACTTAAGACTCTAGAAGAGCCACCGGAGCAAGTTATTTTTATTTTATGCACTACAGAAGTTCATAAGATCCCAGCCACCGTAATTTCGCGGTGTGAACGTTTTGATTTTAAAAAAATTAGCCAAGCCGATATTATTAAAAAATTGCATTATATTTTAAAGCAAGAAGGCTGGTCAGCTGATGAAGCAGTTCTAACGGCGATAGCTAAAAATTCGCAAGGTCATTTGCGAGACGCGGAAAGTTTGCTGGGTCAGTTGATGGCGGTTAGTCAGCCGATGAAAAACGGCGAGTTGCATTTAACAATGGAGGATTTTTATCTTTTAGCTCCGAGCAGCGATTTAGTAATTATTAGCCAGTTTATTACCGCTTTAAGTGAGCAAAATTCAGTTGAAGCTATTACCATCATTAATCAACTGGTGGCCGATGGCCGAGATGTTAGAGTTTTTTTACAAGATTTAATTGAAACTTTGCGTCAGCTATTGCTAAGTAAAATCAATCCTCAACTACTGGTAGAATATCAAGGACAATGGGGCGAAGATGATATGTTTGGATTATTAAAGCTACGGCAAAAATTGAGCATTAACCAATTAGTCCAATTTTTACAACTTTTTATTCAAGCTTTTAATGAGACCAAAGAGGCTTTTATTATCCAGCTGCCAGTAGAATTAGCCATTGTCAAGGCCCTGGGGCCCAGTGAAATAGAGAAAGTATCTAAAATAGAAAAACCTACTAATCCCCCTGAGTCACCAAGTAATGATTCATCACCCTTAAAGAAGTCAGGAGAAGAAAATAAGAAAAAAAATGAAGTGATGGCTCCCTTGTTAAGCGAGGAATTATTAAGTCGTTGGCCGGCCGTAGTAAATGAAATAAAAAATCATAATCTTGGTCTGTCGGTAGTTCTTAAAGATTGTCGGCCCCAAATAGAAGGGGATCAGATTTGTTTAGTTTTTAGTTATAAACTACATCAAGACCAGGTAAAACCGCTACCTATTAAGCATTTAATTGAAGAAGTTATGGCTAAAGTTTATGGTCGGCAGTTGACTATTACTACTAAGTTATTAAGTGAATCCAGACCGGCTGAGTCGGCTGTGCCCCAAAATAAGTCTAACAAGACAGAAGAGGGGGCTAGTTTAGATAGTTTATTAGAAATTTTTAATGGTCAAATTGTCAGTTAACTATTGTCATAGGAAATGACAAACTAACTGAATTGGCTTATCTCGGGTAGCGGTGGAGTGTGGGGGTTACTTATATTGGTGTTCTGAGGCTTGTCTTAAGCCAGATTGTCTAGTCGGGACTACTAGAGTAATGTTTTATAAACCCCTTGATGATCTTGGTAATCCGCGCCAGTCTTTTGACTGGCAAGATGATGCAAAAATTTGTTCAGGCTCTTTGGCTGCCTTAGCTAATAGAGAGGGTTATTAAAGAAGAGGGAATTGCTCAGGCAGTGTTAACGAGCATTGCTATTCTTGGTTTTAAATATGGCCGTCGTTATTTGGTCGATGGCAGTTGAGCTAATGTGACTCTGGCGAGTCGCTATTCCTTGCTGGCTATAACCGGGTCCTTGTCAAAGCCTTTTAGATATGATTTAATAAAATAACTTTTCGGGGATCGTCTAATGGTAGGACAGCAGGTTCTGGCCCTGCTAATCGAGGTTCGAATCCTTGTCCCCGAGCATTAAGGAATAAAGATTCTAGAGGGTTTGTTTTTTTGTTATCTGAGCCAAAAATTCCAGGTTCGAATTTTATTCCTAATTCACTAATTTTTAAATTAGCTTTTCGCACCAGCTCTAGATGTTTGGGCAATGATGTTATATTTCTTTTTTTATCGGCAGGTTCAAATCAAGCCCGAGCAAGATGATTTTCTTCTAGTTTAGTACTAAATCTCTCGTTACCGATGAGTTCACCATTGGTGTTGTCTGGGATATTCTGAGGATTAAAACATTATGCATGCCTTTTTGAAGTTAGACTGTCTTTTGCAATGATTTTAAAATGGCTGTTTGGTTAGTTTGTTTTTGGCTATTTTCTTATAAAAGTGGCGCTAGATGTTAATACAGAATTTTTTAATAAATAATAAATAAAGAAGTTTTATTATCATCTCTTATACTTAAATTACCACCCTGAGCCGAAAATATTTCTAGTCATTTTTAACGATGTCTACATTTACTGACTCAGTATAAAATTTTGGGTCTCTGCTTTTATGCTGAGGTCCTTTTATTATCCATAAGAAACAGGTGCAGATCAATTGTTATTAGCCAATTATTTTTTAATATGTTATAATCTTTATATTATTTCATCTTTATAGAAGTTTTTATATGGCCAAGCACTGGCGTGGTCGTCTTGTCCGCAAGAATTTAACTTATAATTTTAAGATGTTGTATTTTGCCCGAATTACTATTAATTCGGCTACTCAGCTAATGGGTTTGTTCTTGCCTATTTTTTTATATCAATTCTTAGATTTTAGTTTGTCTTTAGTGGTGATCTATTATTTAATTATTGATTTACTTTATCTTGGCTTAGTAGTTTATGGTTGCCGGGGTATTATGAACCGGCGGGGCATAAAAAAATCTTTACAGCTGAGTATTTTATTTGGAGCAATTTATTATGGTCTTTTCTTTTTTATTAATCATTATTTGCTGGCTGGTGATTTTACTGCCGTTGGTTCTAAAATTTGGTGGCTCGTGCCTACCATTTTTTTGTCGCTCCTATTTCGTTTAACTCATTGGATTCCGTTCCACACCAGTTTGGCAACCTTAACTGACCGTTCTATCCGGGCTAGCCAATTGAGTTTTTTAGAAGCCACCATATTAGCCCTGGGGGCAGTAATGCCTCTGGTAGCTGGTTTAGCCTTAGAATATTTGGGCTATAGCTGGCTATTTTTATTAGCTATAATTATTTACCTACTTTCTTGGCTACCTTTCAGTCGCTTGCCTCAGGTAGAAGAAAAATTTTCGTGGAGCTATGGTGAAACTTGGCATCGTCTATTTTCTAAGAAAAATAAAGATAGTTTCTTAGCATATGCGGGTAGCGGGGCAGAAAGTGTTGTCGGTTCAGTTGTTTGGCCAATATTTATTTGGCAACTGCTATCTGGCAATTATTGGCAGGTAGGGGCAATCTCTTCAATTATTATTATAGTTACTATTGTCTTACAAATTATAGTTGGTTATTTTTTAGACCGTCTGCCCAACCGTCGTCGCTGGTTGCGTTATGGTACCTGGCTATACTCTTTAGGCTGGATATTGAAGGCTTTGATTAATAATGCTTTGCAGGTTTTCTTGTTTTCTACTTATCATAATTTAAGCCGAGTATTTGCGAAGACACCATTTGATGCCTTAAATTATGATATTGCCGCTGACCACGGTCATTATGTTGATGAATATACCGTTATCCGGGAAATGGCTATTGCTATTGGCAAGGCTATCATGAGTATTTTGATCTTGGTAGTTGTTCCATTTATGCCCTTGCGTTGGGTATTTATTGTGGCCGCGTTAGCTTCTTTATTAATGTCTTTACTTAATACGGAAGAAATATATAACGATTAGCTAGCTAGGGGTGTTTTTTATATTTCTTGATCTGTGTTATTATGTATTTAATAATTTATTAAGTAATAAATTTATGAAAAAATCGCAATTATTTTTAATGACTCTGAGATTATTAGCAGTTACGGCCTTCGTTATTGTTTCGTTAGTAACTACTAATAAGGTTAACAGTCAAGACCGGTTTTCAGTAACAGGTTCAGGTACTGTCTATGCCAAAGCCGATATCGCTAATATAGTAATAGGTTTTAAGAGCGGGGTTAAAAAAACTGCGGCTGAAGCTACTGCTGAAAATACTAAGAAAATGAACAATATCATTGAAGCCTTAAAGAAGTTGGGTATTGAAGAAAAAGATATCCAGACGACTGAATATACTCTAAGCCCGGTTTATAATTGGACCAACGAGCGAGGGCAGGAGCTTATTGGTTATGAAGTATCTCAAAATTTAACCGTTAAAGTTCGTGATTTAAATAAAATTGGCGAGGTTATTGCTCGAACTACTGAGCAGGGGGCTAATCAAATTGGCAGTGTGAATTTTACTATTGATGATGAGTTTGAATTACGTAATCAAGCACGGGCCCTAGCTATTAAAAAAGCTCAAGAGAAGGCTCAATTAATTGCTGAGCAATCAGGGATGAAGCTAGGAAAAATTAAAGGATTTTCTGAGGGGAGTGAGGCTACCCCGATATTATATAGTAATGCTAAAATGATGGTTACTCAGGCGCCGGTGGCAGACTTAAGCGAACCATTAATTCCGTCCGGCCAAAATGAGATTAAAGTTGATGTTACTTTAATATACGAAGTTAAATAGTATTTATAATCATTAGCTAATCATTTTTTATTTATGTCTGGTCTTATAGAGACAATTAATGCCAATCCCTATTTAGGTCTTCTGGTAACTTTATGGGCTTTAGTGTGGAAAGGGATAGCCTTATGGAAATCAGCGCGTCATAACCAAAAATGGTGGTTTATTGCTTTGTTGGTTATTAATACTCTCGGTCTTTTAGAGATACTTTATATTTTTGTCTTTAGTAAATTAGGGCAAAAGACCGATGCAAAACCTAAAGTTCAAGCTAAATAGTTGGTCAGCTGACTTTTTCTGGCCGCTATTTATAGCGGCGATATTTTTTCTTAGTCCGACTTTAATTATTGCCTGGATATCTTTTAGTCGTCAGGATTTTTTCCAGCAACATTTAGAAAATATTGGGGAGGCTGGCTGTAATTTATTAGTTCTTGCTTTTTGTCTTTATTTATTGGGCTATCTTTTAGTAGCGGTGATTAAGCCTTCAGCTAATAATTCCTGGCTGTGGTTAGTGGCAGTATTAACTTTTGTCGTTAGTTTAGTGACCATTCCGCTTCTGTCTCGTGACATTACCGCTTACGCCCTAAATGCCGATATTTTTTATCATGGCCACCTTAATCCTTACCTTACGCCCATTGGCCTAGGACGTCAGTCATGGCGCATAGGTCAACCGTGGTGGCTCAATTATCCTTCGCCCTATGGGCCGGCCTTTTTCTTACTCTTAGGATTGCCATTTTTAGTGTCTTGGGGACAATTACTGCCTTTTATTTTTAGTTATAAAGTATTGGTGTTACTGGCTTTTATCTTGACTGGCTATCTCTTTAGTTCCTATCGACGCCAATGCCATTTACCAGCTTACCTAGATTGGTTATTCTATTTAAATCCAGCCCTGATTGTTAATTGGCTTATTGAAGGTCATCAGGAGGTGTTTATTGTCTTAATTCTTTTGTGGTTATTATGGGCCAGTGCTAAAAAGAGCACTTTTCATCCATTGGGATTATTACTTATTGGCTTTATTAAAATAACCGCCGTCATTCTTTGGCCACTAAGTTGGTTTAAAGATAAAATTTTTAATTGGCGACGTTTTTGGCAAGCTAATTTATTATTGCTTTTAAGTTGGCTATTATTTTTTGCTATAATTCACTTAACTCCCTTAGATTTTTGGCATAATAATTTGGCCTTTCTTGATCAGCAATGTTTTTATGCTTGTTCACCCCTAGTTATGGTTAGCAATAATCTGTTGGGGGCAGGCGCCGGTATATTCCGTCTAGGATTGTTTGTTATTCTCTATTTGGCTAGTCTTTATTTCTTTTTATTTAAAAACTACCAGCCAGTGAAGTTTATCATTTGGTCTTTTACTGCTTTATTTTTTATTAACACGTCTTGGCTTACTCCGTGGTATCCGACTTTAGTTATTCCTTTTGCTTTATTAACTAAAAAACGCTCTTATATTATTTTGGCTGGACTTATTACTATTTATTGCCTTTGGCACTATGTTGGTTTATAATTATATATAAATGATTTATTTGATAATTTATGTATCAAGTTGTTTTTTTGCGCCATGGTGAAAGTATTTGGAATAAAGAGCAGATTTTTACTGGTTGGACTGATGTCGGTTTAAGTGAATTCGGCCGACAGCAGGCCCGGGAAGCTGGCCGGAAATTAAAAGAAAATAAGTTTGTTTTTGATCGCGGCTTTATTTCTTATTTAAAACGGACCAGAGAAACTATGGCTTTAGTTTTAGAAGAAATGGGGTTATCTATACCGGTAGTGGCTGATTGGCGTCTTAATGAGCGTCATTATGGTAATCTGCAAGGGCTTAATAAAGAAGAGATGGCCAAAAAGTTTGGGGCTGAGCAGGTTAAGATCTGGCGTCGTAGCTATGATGTTCGTCCTCCAGAAATAACACCGGATAATCCATATAACCAACAAAATGATCCACAGTATCGAGGTATTCCGGTGCCTAGCGCTGAAAGTTTAGCTGATGTAGTAAAGCGAGTGGTGCCTTTTTGGAAAGAGGCAGTTTGTCCTCTTCTTGAGAAGGGGGAGCGTCTTATTATTGTTGCTAGCGGTAATAGCCTAAGAGCTTTAGTAAAATATTTGGATAACATTAGTCCAGCTGATATTGTGAACCTAGAAATACCTACTGGCCAGCCGTTAGTATATGAGTTAGATAATGCTTTACAGCCGTTAAAGCATTATTATTTGTAAGATTATTCTATACAGCAATTAATTGCCCGTTTGACTAAGTCGCCCAATTTAGCGGCTAGACTTTTGTGACTCTGGTCATGTTTATTTATAGCATTATCATCAATATGTTTAATATCATCTGTACTAATGAGTTTCATGTTAAGGCCCCAGAAAAGGGAATAGAGTTCATAGGCCTTATTAAATAGGTCATAAGCTTCATCTTTTTTGCCAGACGATAGTTCTTTGTTACCTACTTCCATCAGCCGATAGCTAGCCGCTAGTAGGTGTTTGGAAATACACCACACTTCCCCCTCATAGTCGGTAATGATTTTTTTTAGTAGTTCTTTACGGACTTCTCTTATTTCATTAATGAGGTCATAATATTCATGGTGGCCAGTTTTAGCGCCGGAGAAAAAGAGATGCTCTTCAATGCTTACTAAATTCATGATAGCAATACTTAAATCTTGGTCGGCGGATAGGTCCATCTTGTCCTGTTTTTTCATCTCGTCAAATTTAGCGATAAATTCATTAACATCTTTAATTTTCTGTTGATCCATATTATTTAATTAGTTGAGCAAATAAGAGGCTAAGAATAACGAGCGGTAAAAGGGGCATAACTACTTTTTGAAAGGGAAAATAAGCCTTATTACCATGATGGATTTTTAGATATGTATACCATTCGGCCCCAGTCCAAAAACCTAGGGTCCCATTAATGATTCCTAATAGTAGTTTGTTGATACCGCAGACACAACTGGCTTCATGACTGAAAAAACCAGAGAAATAAAGAGGAAGGACGACTAGGGCAATATAGGCAAGGATAATTATAATATTACGGCCCGGAAAGCTGATATGTTTTTTTTGTAGCCAGCCAATAGTCCACATAATCATGGAAACAATTAGACCACCAATCCACAGGCCGGTAATAATGTCATCAATACCTAGATAGCGGGAAAGTCCTACACCAGAAGCGACAGCAATAGTGCAGACTGGGCAGACAGCCCGGGCAATTATTGGCTTTATGGCCAAAATAATAGCGACAATTAGAGTTGCTGGAGTAAGACGGCTTAATTTCATGGTACTTGATTTAGTTTATTATTTAAGAAATCAATAATTGGCTGGTCGCCAATAATACACTGATGACCATCCCAGAGGAGGGGTACACCAATATTATTTTGAGAAAGACCGCAGTCATGGGCCACAGTTGTTAGTTCTCTGGCATTAGTCTCGTTATTATATACTTCTTTTTCTAGAAGCTGGAATTTTTCTCTAATTTTGCTAGTAGCAATATAGTTGGTCACGATATGGCAGTGAGGGCAAGTTTCACCGTAATAGAGAATAAAATCAGCTGCCGGCTGTCTTTGGCTAGCAGTAGCTGGTTGGGAGTCAGGGTGGTTATTTGACGTTTGGTGCTTAGTTAGGGCGTAACAAGAAAAAATGGTGACGGCTAGAAATAATCCGCTGGCAATTATTACTCTATAATTCATATAAATTATGCTAGATAAATATTATTGTAGCACAAATCTGTTTAATGACCAAATACGTTAAAGATTATAAAAAACGACAAGCAAAGCTTGCCGTTGAGGTTATTGAGAGATAAAATCGTGGAGGGCGAAAGCAGGCTATAATGACAAGCCCCGGAACTTGGTTCAAGTTTTAGAACCGTCCGTTGCTCTTAGACGCCCTCCTGTAGATTGCTAAAGTACAATCCTTATAACTAAGGTACTATTTTTTAAAAAAATGTCAAGCCTTGACCTCTTGGCTTAAAAATATTATTATTATGAGGCGATGATTGCCGCGTCTACCAAGCGCGGGGTATAACCGGGAATCCCTAAGTCGTTAATTAAGTGCCCATTCATGGGAAGCTAGATGGAACCGCGAGCTAAAAAACTCGTTCTAGCAATAAATATTAGTAGTTTATTGTTGGAATGAGTTTTTATTTAGGTTAATAAAAAAGAATAAAAATAGATTTATGCCTAATTATCCTTTAGAAATTAAACGTCATTCGCTAGCTCATGTTTTAGCCGCTGCGGTCACGGAGCTGTATCCTCAAGTGCGGTTGGCTATTGGGCCGGCGATTGATAATGGTTGTTATTATGATTTTGACTTTGGTCCAATTAAATTGAGTGATGAGGCGTTAGGAGTTATTCAAAATAAAATGCTAGAAATTATTGCTTCTCCTTTAAATTTTGAGCGGAGTGTCAAGGATATTGATGAAGCTTTAGCTAAAGAAAAGCAACAGGGGCAGATATATAAGGCAGAGCTTATTGCAGATTTAAAAAAACAGGGGATAACTGAAGTTAGTTATTATACTTTAGGCCAGTTTACTGATTTATGTCGTGGTCCTCATGTCGATTCTACTGCTGATTTACGGGGCCTTGGGTTTATGGTTCACCATCTAGCTGGAGCCTATTGGCGGGGAGATGAGCATAATCCGATGTTGACCCGGATTTATGTGTTAGCCTTTGAAACTCCAGCCGAGCTAGATCATTATTTACAAGTTTTAAGTGAAGCTAGTGAACGAGATCATCGTAAATTGGGGCGGGAGCTTGATTTATTTCATATTGACGAAGAGGTGGGGCTAGGGTTACCTCTTTGGCATCCTAAGGGCGCAATTTTATGGAAGACTATTGAAGATTTTTGGTCAACTCAACATTTACGGCATGGCTATACCTTGGTGCGCACTCCACATATTGGCAGTAAAAGTTTATGGGAGACTTCAGGGCACTGGGGGTTCTATAGTACTAGTATGTATCCGCCGTTAGAGGCTGGTCAGACGCTCCGAGATAAACAACAGGGCATTAAGGTGAAAACTTCTGAGGAATATTTACTTAAACCCATGAATTGCCCTTTTCATTTAGAGATTTATCGAGAAAAATTAAGGTCATACCGTGAGCTTCCTTTACGGTATGCTGAGTGTGGAACCGTGTATCGTTATGAAAAAAGTGGGGAGCTTTCTGGATTAGTGCGGGTACGTGGTTTTACTCAAGATGATGCCCATATTATTTGTCGAGTGGATCAGGTTGAAGCGGAGCTTAAAGGGGTTATTGATTTTATCCTTTTTATGTTTCAATCTTTTGGTTTTGATATTCACTCTATTAATGTTTATTTGTCTTTACGTGATCCCAAAGATAACATTAAATATGCGGGTTCAAACGAGGGTTGGGAGTTTAGTGAGCGTATTTTAAAGAAAGTAGCTCAGGAGAAAAATTTAAATTTTAAGGAGGAAATAGGGGAAGCGGCTTTTTATGGCCCGAAATTAGATTTTAAATTAAAAGATGTTCTGGGACGGGAATGGCAGTGTTCAACCTTACAGTTTGATTTTAATTTACCGGAACGTTTTAATTTAACCTATATTAACTCTGAGGGACAGCCAGAACGGCCCTATATATTGCACCGGGCTTTATTTGGTTCTTTTGAAAGATTTATCGCCTTGCTGATTGAAAATTACGCCGGGGCTTTTCCTGTCTGGTTAGCACCAGTTCAGGCTAAAATTGTCGCTGTTAGTGATAAATATTATGATTATAGTAATAGTTTAGCTAAAATATTAATTGATCATGATATTCGGGTGGAAATAGATAAAAATGAGGAGACAGTGAGTAATAAAATTCGTAAAGCTATTCATGATAAAATACCCTATACTTTAGTAATTGGCGAGAAAGAAGTTAATTCCGGGGCTTTAACTATCCGACAACGAGGGTCGACTGAGCTTCTTACAATGAGTCAAGATGAATTTATTACCTTTATTGAGGGAAAGATTAAAGACCATCAGTTAATTTAATGAGTTTTTAATATAAATTATGAAGAAGAAATTACTATGGCTTTTAATTATCGCTTTTATAGTAGCTAATATTTTAGCAGCTATTAAGGTAAGTCAGACCCATAAGTCTCAAGGAGTCAATGAGGTAACATCATCTTTAGAGACAACCACTGCGCCGACTATTAATTTTGTTACTCCCGAAGTAGCCCCAGCAAGCCCAACCATTACCAAAGAGGATATAGCCCGTATTGCCTGTCATGAGCCTTTGTCTTTAGATGATTGGCCGGTTGAGGTAGATAATAATCTATCTCTCGCCCCAGTTAATTGGCAAAATAGGCGTGTTAATTTAACTGATAAAAAAGTGGTCGAGCAGTCATACCGGGCCGGTATTAATTTAGCTGGCCATTTTCATTTAGCTACTTGGTCTTGTGGGGAAAATTGTGAGTTAGCTGCTATTATTAATGCGAAAAATGGGCAAGTTATTGCTTTTGGTGCTGATGATGATTTACGGTCGGTTGGTGGTTGGCAATTTTCTCCCACCAGTAGTCTTCTTATAATTAATCCAGGAAGTAAAGATCAAAATAATCCTACTATTTATAGTCTAGTAGAAGAAAAGGGGCTAAGACGTATTTGCTATTTGGCTCAGTAATTTAGTCAAAATTAGACCATTCAGCATTTTTAATAGCTTGAGGTCGGAGGCCATGTTCTTTATTATATTGGGCTTGGATAGCTCGCCGTCTTTCCGTTTCTTTAATGGCATAATTCATGGCCGGTGTAATAGTGTCAGCATACATAATGACTTGGCCATTAATATGTCGTGCGGCTCGGCCGATAGTTTGAATAAGCGAGGTTTCATTTCTAAGGAAGCCAGTTATATCAGCATCTAAAATAACAATCAAGGAAACTTCTGGTAGGTCTAAGCCTTCCCGGAGGAGATTGACCCCTACTAAAACATCGTATTTATTACGACGTAGGCCTTGGAGCACTTCAATTCTCTCTAAAGTGTCTACATCACTATGAAGATAATTAGTTTTTAGGCCAGCTTCTTTAAGGTAATCGGCGAGTTCTTCGGCCATTTTTTTGGTGAGAGTAGTAATCAGTACTTTTTCTTCTCTTTGAGCCCGTAGTTGGCATTCTTTAATAAGGTCGGCTATTTGTCCGTGAGTCGGGCGGACTTCAATAGCCGGGTCTAATACACCGGTCGGGCGGATGATTTGCTCCACAATTTGTTGAGAGTGCTTAAGTTCATAAGGACCAGGAGTAGCGCTAGTATAAATAACTTGTTTTATTTTGTGATTAAACTCAGTAAAATTGAGGGGGCGATTATCCATAGCGCTTGGTAGTCGGAAGCCAAATTCCACTAGCACTTCTTTGCGAGCCTGGTCGCCAGCAAACATACCAGTAATCTGTGGGATAGTGATGTGAGATTCATCAATTATGGTTAAAAAATCATCTGGAAAGAAATCTAGGAGAGTGGCGGGCGGGGAACCGGCAGGACGGCCAGCAAGATGCCGGGAATAATTTTCGATGCCATTACAATAGCCGACTTGTTCCAGCATTTCTAGATCATAATTGGTACGACGTTCTAATCGTTCAGCTTCCAGTAATTTGCCTTGATTTTGAAGCTCTTGGATTCTTTCTTTAAGTTCTTGACGAATAGCGGCTGAAGCTGTTTCTAATCGGTCGTGAGGGGTCATAAAATGTTTGGCAGGTAGGATATGAATTTCTGTTAATTTTTGTGCTTCAGTTAATTGGAGATCGCTTAAACGTAGAGGCCGCGGCTTATTGTTGTCGGGGTTAAGGGGCCATAGATAAATGCTATTAATAATCTCATCATAAAGGTCCAGGCGCACAATAGCTTCGCCACTCGCCAGATAGATGTCTATAATATCGCCGGCTACCCTAAATTGGCCTCGATGGCAAGCGGCATCTTGCCGCTCATATTGCATAGCGATGAGCTCTTTAATTATTTCTTGCCGATTAATGGTTTGTCCTTGAGTAAATATTTGGCTCGACGCTTCATAATCGGTTTTTTCTCCGAGACCGTAAATACAAGAGACACTAGCCACAATAATCACGTCACGGCGGGTTAGCAAGGCTTGAGTAGCAGCATGGCGCAAGCGGTCAATATCTTCATTAATTGTTGCTTCTTTTTCAATATAGGTGTCGGTGGGTGGCAGATAAGCCTCAGGCTGGTAATAATCATAATAAGAGACAAAATAGTGGACCGCATTTTGCGGGAAAAAGGCCTTGAATTCTTTATATAACTGAGCGGCCAGAGTTTTATTAGGTGAAATAACCAAGGTTGGCTTCTGGGTTTTTTCAATAACTTTAGCTATGGTAAAAGTTTTACCACTGCCAGTAACCCCTAAGAGAGTTTGGGCCTTGAGGCCCTGTTGTATTCCTTGGCTTAATTTTTGAATCGCTTGTGGCTGGTCGCCAGTGGGTTGGAATTGAGCTTGAAGTTGAAACTGCATGGTAGTACTTAGAATTTTGGTAATAGTTATATTATAGAGAAACCATAAAAAAGTGGCAATAAAAAACCGGCAGTTTATTAAACTACCGGCTATAGTTTTTATTTTAGTAGTATTACCTTTTTAGTCGCTGAAAAACGACCTGAGGTAATTTTATAAAAATAAATACCAGGACTTACTTTTTGTCCTGCATCGTCTTTACTATCCCAGGTGATAGTATGTTCTCCTACAGCAAAAGGTTGTTGTGCTAGTGTGCGCACTAATTGTCCCTTGACATTATAAATGGCAATGGTAGTCTGCTCACTAGCCTTTTCCTGCCTGAATTCAATATTTGTATTATCCCTAAAGGGATTGGGATAACAATAGACACTATTAATAATAGGAGGAGTAGTAGTATCATCAACTGGATTAGTGCCAGTTGATATCCCCGAGAGCCGTATTGAAGGTACTGTGGATAGTAATACCAGAGTATTTCCATGCCACCTGGCACTTATATAAGTACCATTTGTACCCGGTGGTAGTTGGGGGCTAAAAGTCCAGGTGAGTTGTCCATTCGCATCATAATTCATTAAAATTGGTACGGTACCACTACTTGTTGTGTGCGATCCATAGAAGAGTATATTACTACCATTGTTTATCATTCCTTCTGGCTGATACTCCTCTGCTGTACCAATATAATGTTCCCAAAAGATTTCGCCAGTATCCAAATCTAGCTGCTGCATCCACCAGGTAGCTTCATTAAGAGTATTAAAGTCTATAGTCGCAGTGCAGATATATAATTTGTTATTGTTTGGGATAATATATCTGCCTACTTTATCCCAAATGGTACATTGCCAATTAAGCGAGACTCCATTAATAAGGCCATTATTAGTGGTAAGAGTCTCTTTTCTGATGTTCCCATTGAAGGTACCATCATTAATCATCCCACAAATATAGATATTATAGCCATCGGCGCTATAAATATCTCCTCCCCATTCTGGGGCAATCCAATCATCCCCGAGACCCAAATTACCTATAATATTACCGGTGGTGTTATCCAAACAAACCCACCCCATCCAGACATTAAGGTAGGCTATATACTCGGGGAAGGTATATATAGTCCACCATGGTGTTTGCTGATGCAATGAAGGAAATATATCCTGGGTCCAGATGGTTGAGCCATCCTGCGCTGATATTTTATAGGCAATATGGCGTTCATCAACGGTTACCAGATTATTATCTGATGTTACGCCTAGTTGTTTTTTATGCACCACCTCATTACCTATAAAACCTGCTCTTGTCCACCCGATTTCACCGGTTGTATAGTTTACCTGGATTAAGGTTTGTGGGTAGGGATAAGGCCCACTTAAATACATTAGGAAGATGTTATCCCCAATAATTTCCATGTTATAACAGTAAATCCCTATTATATCTAGTGGCATGGCCCATAGTTGATGAGGGGTGGTTTGAGCTCCGAGGGACGTGAAAACCATTATCATCATGATAATAATGGTTAATGAAATATTGCGTATCCTTTTCATTGGACACCTCCTTTATTTTTTAAAGTACAATATTTTAATTCTTTCTTACTTTATAATATTATAGACGAAACGTCAATTATATTGTGCTCCCTTTTTAAATACATTATACTCATTAATAATGAAGATTATTAAACTAACAAAATTTTATCATCAAGCTTTTACCTTAGTAGAACTTCTAGTAGTTATTGCTATTATTGGCATTCTTTCTACTCTCTCAATTGTAGGTTTAAATAGCGCTCGAGCTAAGGCTCGAGATAGTCGCCGTTTATCTGATGTTCGAGAAATAGCTACCGCCCTAGAGATGTATTATAGTGATACAGGAGCATATCCCTTTGTAGCTTCTGCCACTGGTACTCTAATAGGTGGTTTATGTTTAAGTGATTTAGGCATTAGTTCAACTTGTGGTACCAGTGTATATTTAAAAAAATCCCTGACGATCCTCAGGGTAGGACCCATTATTGGTATATGTCTAGTAGCAGGGGGGCGAGCTACCAGATTAATTTTCGCTTAGAGCAAGGCTCTCAAGGTTATCCGGCTACTTCTTTGGTTATGGTTCCTGGTGGAATTCAAGAGAGTCTTTATTATGGTTTAATTGGCTGGTGGCCCTTTAATGAGGGGTCTGGGCTGCTTACTAGTGATGCTAGTGGCCATAATAATCAAGGTATAATTAGTGGTGCCTTATGGCAACCTCATGAGCCGGGGTGGTCACTCTTATTTGATAATGTTGACGATGGTGTTAATATTCCTACTAATAATTTTGTAGGACTATATGAATATACTATGTCCGCCTGGGTTAAACCTGTAGGTACACATAAAAATTATACTGGTACTATTATTTCTTCTGGCAATTGGAATTCTATTCATTGGGCTTTTGGCTTGGGGCAAAATAATGAATATATAAAATTTAATCGAGCCGATGGCTCTCGTTGGGTTAGTTTTAGTTATAATGTCCCCCTAAATCAGTGGACCCATGTAGCGGTTACTAGATTTAATGATAAATTAAACTATTTTGTAAATGGCCAATATATTGGGCAGTCTAGCATTAGTGCTTCTGGTGAATTAAATTCTAATGCTACTAATACTATGATCGGACGGGAGACCTATGCTAATGGTTATTTTGATTTTAACGGAGCTATTGATGATGTCCGGATTTATAATCGTGCTCTTTCTAGTGAGGAAATTGCTATTTTAGCTCAGCAAAATTAGGCTATTTTTGACAGGGCTAGTTTTTTTTCTTAAAATGTAAATATTAAATAATTTAAGGAAATAGTTTTATGGACCAGCCGTCCTCCTTTTTTGCGCAAAGTGAATTGGAAGTTTTGGCTTTTTGGGATAGAGCTAAAATTTTTGAGCAGTCTGTAGAAAAGACAGCGCTTCATGGTGATTATCGTTTTTATGATGGGCCGCCCTTTGCTACCGGGACCCCACATTATGGTCATATTGTTGCCAGTATTATGAAAGATGTGGTACCTCGTTTTTGGACCATGAAAGGTTATCGCGTAGAACGTCGCTGGGGCTGGGATTGTCATGGCTTGCCGATTGAAAATATTGTGGAAAAAGAATTGGGTTATCGACACAAGAAAGATATTGAGGCTTTAGGTATAGATAAGTTTAATGAACTGTGTCGGTCTAAAGTTTTAGGTTATGTGAATGAATGGCGCACCATTATCCATCGATTGGGTCGTTTTGTGGATATGGATAATGCTTATTTGACGATGGATTTATCGTTTATGGAGTCAGTTTGGTGGGTGTTTAAAGAATTATGGGATAGGGGATTAATTTATCATGGATATCGGTCAATGTATATTTGTCCGCGCTGTGAAACAACATTGTCGCAATCGGAAGTGGCAGAGGGTTACAAAGATGCTAAAGATTTATCCTGTACGGTTAAATTTAAGTTACAGCCTAATCAAAAGATCGGTGATTTTGTCATTAATGATTCAACCTATATTTTGGCCTGGACCACTACCCCCTGGACGTTAATGGCTAATGTGGCCCTAGCAGTAGGTGCGGACATGGATTATATTGTGGTAGAGATTCCAGCTAATTTTGACTTTAAGCAATTTAATGTTGATTTAGATTTAACTGGGAGATATATTTTTTCTCCTCAGTGTGCGGCCCAAAACGATAAGCTTCATCAGCTATTAGAATTAGCTCTACAAGGGCACGTTCCAAGTTATAAATTTAAGGGGCACGATTTAGTTGGTTTAAAGTATTTACCGCCTTTTGATTTTTATTATTCCCAGTCTGATTTAGCAAATAAAGATAAGGGCTGGCAAGTTTATCCGGCTGATTTTGTCAACACTGAAGATGGTACAGGCATTGTCCATATTGCCCCTGGTTTTGGAGAAGATGATTGGCAGCTAGCAAAACAATATGATTTGCCTTTTGTACAGCATGTTAAAATGGATGGCACAATTAAAGATGAAGCAGGTGAATGGGCTGGCTTAAATGTTAAGCCTAAGGAGGATTACCAGGCAACTGATAAAAAGGTTGTTGAATTTCTAGGAAAAAGTGGCTTGCTTTTTTCTCAAGAGGAATATGAACATAGCTATCCATATTGTTGGCGTTGTGATACTCCTTTAATTAATTATGCTACTTCCTCATGGTTTGTTAATGTGACTAAAATTAAGCCTCTCGTGCTGGAGGAAGCCAAGAAAATTAACTGGTCACCCAGTTATATTAAAGAAGGACGTTTTGGACAATGGCTGGAAGGAGCCAAGGATTGGTCTATTAGTCGGCAACGCTATTGGGCCTCTGTTATCCCTATTTGGCAATGTTCCTGTGGCTGGCAGAAAGTTATTGGTTCGGTGCAAGAATTAGCAGAGCTTAGCGGAAAAGAGATAACTGATTTACATAAACATATTGTTGACAAAATTACCATTAAGTGTCCTAATTGTGGGAAATTGGTTCATCGAGTACCTGATGTACTAGATACTTGGTTTGATAGTGGCTCTATGCCCTATGCTCAGGCTCATTATCCCTTCGAAAATGCTGAGAATTTTGATAGCCATTTTCCGGCTCAATTTATTGCTGAAGGCATTGATCAGACCCGATGCTGGTTTTATTATCTTCATGTAGTTAGCACGGCTTTAGGGCGGGGAGTGGCTTTTCGCAACGTTATCGTCAATGGTATTGTGCTGTCTGAAGATGGCAAGAAGATGTCCAAAAAACTACATAATTATCCTGATCCAGCTGCACTAATGGATAAATATGGTGCTGATGCCTTGCGTTACTATTTATTAGCTTCACCAGTTACTCAAGCAGAAAATCTTAATTTTAGTGAGACTGGAGTGGAAGAAGCAGTTAAGAAAATTATTCTCCCGGTGTGGAATGTGTATAAATTTTACGATTTATATGGAGGAAATGAACGCTCTGTTTTGTCAAGAGAAGATTGGCATTCAGACAATATTTTAGACCGCTGGATTGTGGCACGTCTTCATCAGTTGCTGGGAGATATAGATAGTGCCATGATGGATTATAATTTACCTAAGGCGGTACGGCCACTGGCTATCTTCATTGACGACCTATCTAGTTGGTATTTACGCCGTTCTCGCAATCGGTTTAAAAGCGGGGAGTCACAAGATAAAGCTGCGGCCATTCTTACTACTAGTTATGTGCTTCAGCATCTAGCTATAGCCTTAGCGCCATTTACTCCCTTTTTAGGTGAGGCCTTGTGGCAAAAAACTACTGGTTTTAATTATGAGCATGATGATAAATCAGTGCATTTGCTGAATTGGCCAACCGATTTGCCGGTAGATGAAAGGGTTTTAACAGAAATGGCAGTGGTGCGAGAGATTGCTGAATTAGCTTTAGCTGAGCGCGATGAAGCAGGATTAAAGATTAGACAAGTATTACCAAGTTTAACCATTAAAGGACCAACGGATCGCTTATCACTGTTGACTTCAGCCAGTCTAGATATTTTAGCTGATGAGCTTAATGTTAAGCATATTGTTACTGAGACTAATAATTCTGCCGGCTGGGAGGTAAAGTTGGATACTACTTTAACGCCTGAACTGATACGGGAGGGTTTAGCTCGAGAATTGGTGCGGCATATTAACTTACTTCGAAAGGAGTTGGGTCTTACCTTGTCAAACCGAACAATTATTTATTGGTCTAGTACTAGCCCACTAGCCAATTTAACTCTAGAGGAATGGGCCGCGACTATTCAAAAAGAGACACTTAGTGCTAAACTAGAAGAAGGCCAGCCTGACCAATTTTTGGCCCACAAGACCCTCAACTTAGATGATGGGACACTAGAAATTATGATTGCTAAATTAAATTAAATATTAATAAAAACAATTTTATGATGTTAGTTCTTTACATTTTATTAATAATTATTGCCATTTTTATTATCTGGCTCATTGCCGTCTATAACGGCCTTATTGCTAGCCGGAATCGTTTAGCTGAGGCTTTAAGTGATATTGATGTTCAGTTAAAGCGACGTTATGACCTTATTCCTAATTTAGTGGAGACGGTTAAGGGTTATGCTGCTTATGAGCAGGAAACTCTTAATAAAATTATCGAGGCTCGTAATGAGGCTATGTCAGCTCATAAAACTGGCGACAAGGAAGGAGAAAAAGCAGCGGAAGATAATTTGTCAGGCTTACTCAAAAATTTATTTGCTTTAAGTGAAAATTATCCTGATCTTAAAGCTAACCAAAATTTTTTGGAGCTCCAGCGTGAACTTACCGATACTGAAGACAAGATTCAAGCTGCCAGGCGTTTTTATAATAGCAACGCCCGTGATTTTAACATTAAATTACAGGTATTTCCTACTAATCTTGTTGCGAAAAAATTAGGTTTTACGCCAGTAGAATTTTTTGAAATTACTGATAAGGCAGAAAAAGAACAAGTTAAAGTTGAATTTTAAAAATATGAATCTATATACTCATATTAGCGCCAATAAACGTCGGAGTTGGTTGCTAATTATCATTAATGGAGTATTGCTTTTAGCTTTAGGCTGGGTCCTTAGCCAAGCTACTAATGATTATATTTGGTTCTATATTGCGGTAATTTATTCTTTGGTGTCTAGCTTAGTTGGTTATTTATGGGGTGACAAGGTGGTATTAATGACTAGCAAAGCTAAATTAGTTGACCGTAAGGATGCACCTGAGCTTTATCGCTTGGTAGAAAATTTATGTATTGCTGCCGGTTTGCCAACTCCCAAGATTTACATTATTAATGAAGCTGCTCCCAACGCTTTCGCCACGGGCCGAGATCCAAAACATGCTTCTGTGGCTGTTACTTCAGGACTGTTAGCTAAATTAGACAAAGCTGAGCTTGAGGGGGTTATCGCTCATGAGCTTTCTCATGTTGGCAATCGTGATATTCTATTAGCTACTTTAGTGTCAGTAGTAGTGGGGGCAGTAGCGCTCTTGGGTAATTGGTTTGCCCGGTGGTCATTTTGGGGTGGCAATCGACGCTCTAGTAATAATGATGAGGCAGGACAAATATCGGTTATCTTGTCTATTATTGCTTTAGTATTAGCTATTTTAGCGCCTATTGTGGCTCAGTTAATTCAACTAGCTATTTCTCGCCGTCGGGAATTTTTGGCTGATGCCGATGGCGTTCTTCTTACTCGTTATCCTGAGGGTCTTATTAACGCCCTAAAGAAGATTAGTGCCGACCCTGAGCCGTTACCCGTGGCCAGTGAAGCCACAGCCCATTTATATTTTGCCTCACCTTTTAATAACAAAAAAAGGACGTCGCCCTTAGCCAAGATGTTTATGACCCATCCACCGGTGGAAGAGCGGATTGCTGCTTTAGAAAAAATAAATATTTAATATGGCTAATCCTGACTTACCCAAAGACCTTAGTAAGACTGAGAATATAGCGGCTAGTGGCCTTAAAGAAGTATGGCGTGCTGAAGAACAAGAGCACCGACAGCGTAAAATTTTTTTAATTATCGGTATTTTATTAGTAATTATAGTCATTGGTGGTTTAGGTTTTATGAGTTGGCCCTATGTTCAGGGGCAAATTTATGGTTATTATGATAAAATAAGTAAGGAGATAAAAAGTTGGCCGGCTAAATATG